>Ga0307373_10008623_pt1 | contig 15452 bp, 12 predicted proteins | sample OX2MG_FD_202534 | JGI IMG/M metagenome (GOLD analysis project Ga0307373, IMG submission 202534) | Soil microbial communities from Risofladan, Vaasa, Finland - OX-2 | ecosystem: Environmental > Terrestrial > Soil > Coastal area > Acid sulfate soil | place: Finland: Risofladan, Vaasa | collected... | reverse complement strand
AAGGACCCAGCGCGTCGGTCCCCTGTCGCGCGGCTGCGCTCTCGAGCGTCAGACCTCCGGGAAAGACATAATTCTTCCCGCCAGACCGGAATTGCACTGAAGCCCACTGCAGAGCATGAGGTCCGGCGCCATCGATCAGGAACCGCCCTAAGAGCGGCCAGAACTCTATCCGTACATGTGTGGCGGGAGAAAAGACGCCGGTTGCTGTCGCCGAGCTTTCAATTTTGAAGGGGCTTGAAGCCGCGGCCGTTTGCGCCATCACCGGCGCCGGCATGAGGCAAACAAACGTGAGAAGATAAAGGAGAGTTGGTCTACGAATTCGCATACGTTCTTTCTTGAGAAGCCAGGCAGAATCAAGCGCGCCGCGCTCAGCTTCAACATAACCGGTATGATCGGGGACATGCTGGCCTTCTGCGATGACTGCTAAAGGGATCGACGTGAATTATCGTTCGAAAGTTGCGGCTCATTCAGTCTTAAGTCGTAGCCACGCCCGAGCGCATCGTAACTACCAGCCAGCCGCATGGCGTCCATAATGATTGAGGGCTACCACTGGTTATCCGGTTTCGATGCTTATTCCAACTTTCTCGTAGGACCGAAGCAGGAGCGAAGCATTCGGAGGCCGTCCTGGACGCCGGCGCCACATCCGGCGAATTCTCCGCCCGTACTTGTTCCGTATCCTGATTGAAGCAGACAATAGGAGTTCGATCATGAAGACGCTGACAGAGATGATTATTTGCGGCGCCGCGATTGCGGCCGCCGCGGGGGCCGTTACCATTGCGGGCTGTGGGAGCGGTGATGGCGCAACGGGTCCGGGAGGCGCCGGGTCCATGTTGAGCGGTAATGCCAGCGCACCATTGGACCAGGTGGCATCGCTTCCAGTCTCTCATAGTCTGCTGGCGTCTCTGGGCGCTTCCGTATCGACCCTCTGGGGTACGCCGGCCCAGGCGGTGGCGCCCGGTGGTAACAAACCGCTCGCCGGCGCCGCGGTAACGATAATATCGCGCCTGACACATCAGCGGATATCAGGACCGGCAACGACCAATAGCGATGGATCCTTCCAGATTCCGCTCCCCCCGGACTCGACGGGCGAGGGATTGGCGGCGGCGGTCACGAGCGCAAGCGGCCAGATCCAGGTGATGGCGCCGATCCCGGTTTCCGGGGCTTCGAGTGTTGCGGTGGATGAGGTCTCCACCGTCGGCGAACTGGCGGCGGAGCAGGCCGAAGCGGCCGGCGCTTCCCCAGCGGACGCCGACGCCGACGCGGATCAGGTTGAGCAGGATCAACAGACCCAGGAGAACGCTCATCCCACGGAATCAACACAGGAGCCGGATCTGCATACGCATAACCCGAACCACGACCGTCGGCCAGACGTGCTCGCGGGCCATCATCTGCAGGGTGATCTCGATGGAAAATTGGGAATGTACCTCGGCGCCTCCAACCATTCTCCTTCGGTACGCCAGTCGGTTATGGCCGCCGTGGTTTATGCTCGCGCCGGGGAGATCCTCAGCGGTATGCCGCTTCCTGTCTTTGGTCATGAATGGGTCAATGCCCTGGCCACGGGGCCAGCGACTTACTCCGACACGCAGATTGCCGCAGCGCTGGTCGCCGGCGGCGATTCCGGCGCGACCTCCGCGGACGTGGATGCATCCGTGCTGACGTTAAATACCGTTCTCGGAACCAATATCACCGACGCCACCCAGATTCCGGCGGCTTACTTCATTTTGATCGCCCTCCAACCGGGCGCCATGCAGATCCAGACGAGGGCCGGTATGGACGCGGCGGTCAGCAGCCTCGTCGGGAAGACGGTGTAATTACACCCACGCCAAACCGAGCTCGCTCAACATCTCGGTAAGACCGGCGAAGGACTCGCGGCTACCCTGCTCTTTGGAACCGCCGGTCGGTTTGTAATGCGTTTCCAGCGAGATGACCCCCTCATAAGCGTCTTGATGGAGCGCGACGAGCTGACCGGCAAAATCCACCTGGCCGTCGCCGATTGGCTGCCAGTCTGATTTGCCATCCGGGTAGATCATGGCGTCTTTGACGTGCACGTGAATGATCCAGGGCCGCACCGCCTCGTAGCCGGCCGGATAGGGGTCCTTCTCGCCCGAAACGAGCGCATTCCCCACATCCCAGAGCGATCGGAACGCGGGGGAATGAACGGCGAGCATCAGCTCCCGGGTCTCGGCGCCCGTTCCCACAAGGCAGCTTCGCACATTTTCGAAGGCAAGGATCATCCCCGCCCGTTCGGCCATTCGAACCGGCAGCTCCAGCCGGTCGAGAAGCGTCTCCCAATGATGGCTGAGGGTATCTTCACGCCAGAACGAGAAGCAGCGCACCAACCGGGTATCGAACAGCTCCGCCAGCCGGAACGACCGTTCCAAAATCTCGAGGTGCGCCCGGTACGCCTCGGTATCAGCAATGGGACAGCGGAGAAAGAGAGACGCGATGGCGCAGACTCGCATCCCTCGCTGCCGGACCATTCGCAGCGCCCGGGTGAGATCGGCCGGTTCCAGGTCACAGATATTGCGGCCCCAGAGCGAGTGCAGCTCGATAGTCCGAAGTCCCCACTCCTCTACCACGTCGAGCGCATGCTCGAAATCCTGGTCAATCTCATCGGTGAGTACGCCTAAGTTAAACATGACGCCTTCATTCTTGCCCCGTGCCGATTAGTCCTGCCGGGAGAACAGGCGCGAGGCGCGAGGGGCCTGTAATTTCAGTGTTTGTGATTCATCCTTCATCCTTCATACCTCATCCTTCGCCCTCAGTCTTCTCCCTTAATGCTGGCGATGGGAGTGAGGGTATAGGCGACTTCGGCGAGGCCGGCGTCGACGACGGACTGAATGACATCCTTAGCAGGTTTATAGACGTTCGGGGACTCGTCGATCGGCACGTCGCCGCCGGCGTTCACCATCACGTTCAGCTCTTTCATCTGCTTGTTCACGCCGCTCTGGGTCATGCTTCTCTTTGCCGCCGCCCGGCTCATCCGGCGTCCGCATCCATGATTAACGGAATACAGCGCCTTCGCGGCGCCCGGCCGCGGCATCAGAATGAACGACTGATCGCCCATCGATCCCGGAATCAGCACCGGGTGACCGGTCTTCTCCCACCGGGTTCCGGCCAGCATCGGGTGACCCGCCGGAAAGGCCCGCGTGGCGCCCTTCCGGTGAATCCAGGCGCGGCGGCCATCCGGCAGGTACTCTTCCTGCGCAAGGTTATGGCTGATCTCGTAAACCAGCTCCGGCTCCTGTCCAAACACCCGTCGGAATCCCGTTCCAACGCCTTCCCAGATAAGCAGCCGGTTGGCAATGGCGAAGTTACCTCCCGCGGCCACCGCGTTCTTATATCCGGTGTAGAGCGGTGAATCCGGCTCAAAGAAGATCGCCTCGGCGCCGCCTCTGATCGTGATGCCCCGCTTTTTCATCTCCTCTTTACCGCTCTGAATAAAGTGCGTCGCCAGACCGTGCCCAAAGCCGCGGCTGCCGGTATGCACCATCACCCAGAGATAGCCATCCTGATCGTGCTGGAGCTCAATGAAGTGATTCCCCCCTCCGAGTGATCCCAACTGGCCGATACCGCGGTCAACCGGTTTCGCGGGCGGGTCCCAAGTGTCGTCAACGGGAATAAAATCACGTTCCGAATTGCCCCGTTTATACCCGAGCGCGGCGGCGCCACGGCGAATGATCTCCTGGAACTTCTCCCGGGTGAAAGAGTACGGCCCTCGCTTGCCCACGCCAATTCCAACGCGAGACATCACCTCTTCGGAGAATTTCTTGCGCAGCCGGTCGTCATATCCTTTCGCCATTGGAACAGTGGACCTGAAGCTCATTATTCCGCAGCCAATATCGTACCCGCAGGCGGCCTGCAGCAGTGTTCCATCCGTGGCGATGACACAACCGACGGGGACGACGTAGCCGTGGTGAGCGTCCGGCGTGATCACCACGTCGAGTACACCCGGGTATTCGGTGGCGGTTTGCACCTGCGAATAGAGCGATTCTTCGCTTTCGTTCCAGAGCTTTTCGTTCAGGAAGAGACGCACCGGAACGCTGACACCCTTATTGAGGAGATAATACCCCTCGTCCGTCGGTTCGCACTGATACTTCAGACTCATCTCAATTCTCCAGAAGGCTGGTCCAAAAGCGACCGCAAAAAAAAACGCCCTTCCCTTGGGGGAAGAGCGTCGCCCGGTTCAAGCCGTTTCCGCCATTGGCGGAAGAGAACTATCCGAACGGTGGCTTCCCCTTGATACTCAGACAGGGATGTGGAATGGGAGACAGCGCGTGGGGCGCGGCGATCACGCGGCGCGCGGCCGGCCCGCCGGGTACACCGATTCTATTCAGATGAGCGCTTTGATAAAACAAAAACCCCTGCTCCTGGTCTCGCGGAGCGCCACTCAGGCTGCTGGATGCATGTTATCACTTCCCGTCCGCGCGTGTCAACCCGAAAACTTGGAAACCCGGGATCCCCGCCCGCTCCATCGAATTGATGCGTCGTCCAGCTTCCCGGCGCACCCTGACTGTGATCTGCCGGGACAGTTTCGAGCGCTCAGGGATGAACATTTGAGTCTTGGCTATCTGGACGATCTGCTATCAGCGGTAGAACTGTCGCCCCAAATGAGCCTGGTACAATTGATCGTAACGCCGGAGGAGCTGACGGTACAGGCAGGACGAAAGCTCCGAGAGAGGCGGGAAGCGGAAGCGAGCGCCGATGGAGCTCGCGGCAGTGCCGCGGGCCGACGAGGATTGAAAGAGATAGCGCATTGGAGCAGTACCATCAAGCGCTGGAGCGACACATGTGGCGCGTTATCGGGCAATGGTAACTTGGCTGTTCACGGGAATGTCTAATGGAATCATCGTAACGGAGTGGTCGATCACGAGCGGAAGTATGCTATCAAGGATCGCTGAATGAAATTCACCTCGTCAGTTACAGCAGCGCTTATTGGCCTCTACGTCACGGGAGTCTTCGGGCAAACGCTGCGGCTCACCGACACGGCGGTGGCCGGGGTTCAAAGACTGCTCGCCAGGACCGGAAACCTGAAGGGATGGCGGCGGCGTGGGCCTCCGCGGTTGTTCACCGGTGACCGCGTCTTTGATTACATGGATGGAGCAGGGGAGATCCCAAAAGCGTGCGGCTACAGGGCATTGGGTGTCGAGCAGTTTGCTGCGCCGGGAGGCGCGGTTGTAACTGCCGAAGTATATGACATGGGCACGCCAGCGAACGCATTTGGCCTGGTTTCCATGAAGCGAGATCCGAAGGCCAGGCACATCGAACTGGATCACCGGGCGGAGGCCGGCACGGGCGAATTGGTCCTCTGGAAAGGCCGCTTTACCTTCATCCTCTACAGCGATAAGCTCCGCGGAATCAAAGCCGAGCAGTTGCTGCCTCTGGCCAGATCGATGACCTCTGCCATCCGGGAGCGGGGCGCCCTTCCCGACCTTCTGCAATATCTCCCACACGCGGGATACGTTCAGAACAGCGTGAAGTACTTTCATACCAAGCCCGCGCTCGACACGATCCGGTTCACCGAGGACGGATCATTTCAGCTCACGCCGAGCACCGAGGCAGCGGCTGCCTCGTACGCCGGAGGAGTTAGTCTGGTAGTGATTCGTTATCCCACGGCCGGGGCGGCCGGGGCGGCTCTTCGGGCACTTCCCCCGGCGCCGCGAAGGCGGCCGCTCTTCGTCGTCGGCCACGACCGGCTCATCGGCGCGGCCTGGGACAGGACAGATGGCCGCGCCGCCAGAAAGATGTTGGATAAACTTCATTCCCTGCTTCTTAAGCCCGGGAGCCCGTGGCCCGATGCGTGAACAGAGTGGAAAGGAGACGCACATGCTCCGGATAGGCAGGAGAGAGTTCATTGGGGGAGCGGCTTCGCTGGCCGCAGGTATCGCCGCGGCGCCGCTGATGGCCGAGCCGCGGAAAACGAAAGTGGTCATCGTCACCTGCCCGGACGTGATTGACCGGAACCGGCCGGTTAACACGGGCGCGCTCCGGCGGATGTTCGAGGCCGGGATCATGCGGCTCTCGGGTCGAAACGACGTGGCCGACGCCTGGAAGACGTTCATTACGCCTGCCGATGCGGTTGCACTGGCGGACTCGGGCACGTGGCTTCTGAACGTGCCCGAGGTGGTTGCCGAAGCCGCTCGCGGGATTCTTCTCGCTTCGCCGCAATCGGTCAGCGTGACATATTGTTCGCTGGACACCCAGCATCCGGATTGGATGGCGCAGATGCGAGCAGGCGTAACCGGCGCCGGCGTTCCACCAGAAGCGCTGGACGGCGCGGTCTACACGATTCCGTCGAACTTCCACCGCAAGCGCTTCACGGCGCTTGTAATGACGCCAACGCTGAAGAGCCATTCCATCGCCGGGGTTTCCGGAGTGGTGAAGCACTTCGCGACTATGTCCCGCGGAGGCCCGGCGCCTCATCATCCGAACGCGATGGAAACCGCAGGCTCGGTGATCATACCGGAGTTCGGCCACATGAGCCACCTGGTCATCGTCGATGCGCTGCGGTTCGGCGAGCTGACACGCGGCCCGAAATATTTCCAGAAGAGCCTGATATTCGGAACCGATCCAGTTGCGGCCGACATGGTGGCGCTGGATCTTTTCCTGGAGCACAATGCTCCGTACGGCGATCTCCCGCCCGAGCGGCACCGGGTCCTGGCCGACACGCGCTATCATGCCGGGATCAGCGACAGAAGCCAGATCGAAGTGGTAAGGTTAACTGTCTGAGAATCGATGACGCGAACTTCGAGACGCCCATCCCGAGGGGATGAACACTGACCCGCGAGCCAAACACATCCCACTCCACGGAATCGCCGTGCCATGTGGTTCGCCAGGATCCTTCGCCCAGGGGCGCGTGCCTGCGTCAGCCCACCGCGATCCCATAGGCCTCATGCCGCGCGTCAGCACGTCCGCAAAGTCATACTGACACCGCCGAACCATCGGCTGCCAGAACACGCGAAAGGTTTGAACATCCTGTAATTTGCTCATGTCAGCGCCTATACGCTGACGGTTCCCTGAATGGCAGGAAGCTCGGGGCTGGTGTTGTCCGAGGCGCCCTGAAGTCGGGTGATGGTCTGCTCGTACCGGATGCTGGCTCCCGCCATCTTACCACCGATAGCTTCAACAACGCCGGTCTCCTTAAGAAGGGCGCCGGTGTGGGCGTCAACACTTGCAGACCCGGTATAACGGAGCGGAATGGCCTTGGCGTCGGGATGCGCGCCGTGACCGGTGAGACTGATTTTTAGCGCTCGCGAGCCGTCCACCTCGTCAGCTCCTGTCAGCGTCTCATTGGCCTTCATCCGAACGCCGTCATCGGCAAGCGCGCTCGGACCTGCGGTCCAATGATCGCCAACGTGTACCGCGTGCTTTGGAAATACCACGGCCACCAGCTCTTCCGCGTCATTAAGATCATTGGCGGCGTCCGGGTTTCCGGCTTCCACCTGCGTAGCGAGCACGGAGCGAGAACGGTTCAGCACGCGCGTCATACGTGCGGGCTCTCCTTCAATCTCATCCACGACCACAGCGTCCCCATCAGGCTTAATCTGGCGAACCGTTTCCCGGAGTATGAGAGTGCTTGAATCAATGAGCTTTGGGGGAACCCCGGGTTTCCCACTGGTCGTAAGAATTCGATTCTGGATTTGCAGCCGCTCAACCTGGCCCGGATGAAAGTCGCATTTCAGCGTATAAGATCCCTGCGCCGGCAGCAACTGACTCACCGTCACCGGATTCTCCGGGAACACTGCCGCCGCGGGTGCGGCGGCAAAAGCAAAAACTCCGGCGGTAAAAAGAGCGCCGACTGATACAAGCGCCGCTGCACGCCCCGTGGAACGGCTTGATAGGGTAGATATGAGATGCATCGCGATTCCTCCTGAATTTTTTGGGCGTTCCATCAATTTGCCGCCTTTGCGCATCGCAAGCGATGTGACCTGGCCGCCGACCTGGGGCGCCTGTGCTGCGATTATACCATTATCCGCGAGGATTAAATCACAACCGGCGCTCAATAAAAACCGAGGTGCGACGAGCAGGCGCCCTTTGTCTCTTTTGCGTAACTGATTACCGGGAGATCTGGGCCAAGAGACCGAGCCGAGACATTGCCTCTTGCGGTTCCCGTGTCGGCCGCGGATGGTTGCCGAGTTCCGTAGGTCAGGACGTCGGGGCGCCTCAGCGCGAAAGGTCGCTAATCAATTACAATGACAAATTATCCCGCGCTTGACAAAAGACGTCCAGACGTCTATACTGCTTCCCATGAGCGCCAACCGATCAAGATATGCGCCGGGCCGGGTCCGCGATGCCATCATCCAGGTACTGTCCCCCTCTTCCGAGGCCCTATCGGTAAAGGAGATCGAGAGCCGGGTGCGCCAGATGATCGGCTCGACGCCGACTTCCTCCGTCCGGTCGTACCTTCGCCTCAACACACCTGAGGTATTCGTCAGGGAGGGTAGAGGGGCGTACCGAGTCCGGCAGTTGGAACTGCGCGGGGCGGAGAGCGGCGTCGAAGACTTCGGAGACTGGCAGGCGCCGTTCCGCATCGGCAAGGCTATCATCCACCATGCCAACTGCTTCGACTGGCTGGAGACGCAGCCCGAGAGATCCATCCATGGCGTCGTGACCGACCCGCCCTACGGGCTGCACGAGTACACCGCCGAGCAGCAAACCAAGCTCCGCAACGGCAAAGGTGGCACATGGCGCATCCCGCCGTCCTTCGATGGCCACCTGCGTTCCCCACTGCCCCGTTTCACGACCCTCACCACGGATCAGCTGTCGGAGCTCCGCGACTTCTTCTTCCTCTGGGCCAGGCTCCTGATCTCCCGCCTCGTTCCCGGAGCTCACGTCGTCGTCGCATCCAATCCGCTCCTGTCTTACATCGTCTCCGGAGCGCTCGCCGATGCCGGCCTGGAGCGTCGTGGCGAGCTCATCCGCCTGGTAATGACCCTTCGCGGCGGTGACAGACCCAAGGCGGCGCATGAGGAATTCGCAGAAGTCAGCGTGATGCCGCGGTCCATGTGGGAGCCCTGGCTCATCTACCGCAAACCGCTCGAGGGGAGAGTCCAGGACAGCCTGCGGAAGTGGGGAACAGGCGGATTCCGCAGGCCTTCCGAAGACAGACCGTTCGGCGACGTGATTCGATCCGCCCCGACCAGGAAACGCGAGCGGGAGATTGCTTCCCACCCAAGCCTGAAGCCACAGGCCTTCATGCGCGAGCTCGTCCGCGCTGTCCTCCCGCTTGGCGAGGGCGTAGTGCTGGATCCCTTCGCCGGAGCCGGTTCCACCCTGGCGGCAGCCGAAGCGTTGGGCTACCGCAGTACTGGCGTAGAGAAAGATGCCCTGTATTTCCGAATGGCCTGCGAGGCGATCCCTCGCCTGGCCGCTGTTGATATCGAAGATCAGCCCTTGCGATAGATCCAGTGCTCACGCAGCTTCCGCACACCCTCCTTGTGGAGAGTTGCTGTCCTGGTACCCAGTTCGCCGCGGGGATTGCGCCGGAAGTCGTCTATGCTGACCTCTGAGAGATAGATCTCTCTGAACATCATGGGGCGCCGATCCCTGGCAGGCTCCGTCTTGTTGTCAATATCGTAGACGAACACACACATCCACTGCTGTCTGGCGCCGTGCGTATCGACAGCGCCTCCGGGCTTGCGCGTGGTCTTGATCTCGATCCCCTCCGTGCCTGACTGCACCGAGGCGCCGGGGTAGACGCCGCGTACAACCAGGTCCGGGTGGCCATTGAAGTACCGGTTCTCAACGAGCACGCGGGAGTGCTTCGCGAGGCTCGCGGTCAGCATGTCAGAAAGCACGCCGGACATGATGGCCGGACGCAGCATGTCATCGAGCCGCTCCAGGCCCTTGGATGCGAGCAGCGAGTTCACGTCACAGAAGAAGTCATACACATCCTGCATCGCCATCTCAAAGTCGGCGAGGCGGAGTTCGTAGGGCAGCGCCGCGCTCCGGTTGAAGCTTCCACGATCCACCTGCTGCCGGATCATAGACATTGCTGTCATCTCCTCTGAGGCCCTGACCTGACCGCTGTTCGACCGTCTGCTGCGCCTGCGCCTTCATGCAGCCCATCAGGAACCGGCCGGCGTGAGATGAACCATCACAGCGCCATCTTTCGGGTTGAGAGAGGCGATCGGCGGCTTCCGAATACTTCACTCAGCCGCGTGCGTGGCGGCCAGCCACCGGCCGCTGCTGGGGCGGTCGGCGCCCCGGAGGAGCAGTTCCGCGCAAGTGAGATCGTTGGGATGGAAGAATGCCGGCATGCCTTTACAATACATGACCAACACCGGCATTCCCCTCCACTCCGCCTCCGATAACGATTGCACCAGGCCAATAAAACCAAACTGTAGTCGTCGAACCCGCTAATCAGCTGCCCTTTTGCGGATAAAAGACGCCGGACGTACGAGCTTCTACAGGATAGTCTACGTGTGAGGTACCGGACTACATCTTTCCGTAGCCCGTGTTATGGCTGCTCATTTTGCTGGAGCCCATGTGATGGCTGCTCATCTTGCTGCCACCCATCATCTTGCTGCCACCCATCATCTTGCCGCCACCCATCATCTTGCCGCCACCCATCCTGTTACCATGGCCCATCCGGTGATAGCCCATGCGGCCCGAACCGGACATCGAACGGGCGGGCGGCTTTCCAGCGTACCACCATCGATGCCGCAGCATGTCAGAGCCGAGCAGCGCCAGGTGGTGGCGGACGATATCGGCTGTCATGTGAGCCGCCCGCTTTACGGTCGCGTCGGAAGTCCCGGCGGCAATTCCCTTCACCTTTTCCAGTGTGTCAACGTGGGCTTGAAATACGTTATCAAAAACGGTCCTCGCCGGCGCTCGCTTTGAGGTCACGTGCGGCATCGTGACGTCCGGCTTCGCGCCCGACTGCCGGTCCAATTGAGCGATGCGCCGAGCCACCTGTCTGTGCTCCCGAATCATGGTCTGCCATGTCCGCGTGAGATCTGAGTGACCTCTGAATGATGGAAGCTGACTCCTCAGCGTCGCCGCTTCCTGAAGATTGGCGGTGATCAGCTTCTGAAGTGTGCCGGTGTCCGCGGCCATCGCCATACTCGCTACGCAGAAAAACACCACAACCAGAGACACTACCGTTTTGTTGGTCCTACTCACAGCATCTTCCTCCTATTCTCGGGCGTGATACGACCTGGAATGGGGCCAGGTTCAGTTCGCCCGGGGTGGTCTGCTCTGTTCTTACCCCGATGCCGCGATTTGTATCGCAAATGATATCGAACCGCAGTCGTTCCAATCCGGACCGCCCGTACCCGGTCAGATCTCCGGATACCCACTCGTCTGGGCGAAGCCTCGCTCGCATGCCAAATCGCTCATAAGCTTCCGACCGCTGGCCCCTGCCAGCTCGAGTCTGCCGCACCGGCTCCGCTGTTGGTCGCTGGTCCCTCGACGCCTAATAACGAAGTTGACCAACACCAGTGGGTTTTCGTCGTAGTGTGCTATGGCGTGAGGCCATGGGGTTCGGTCCAAACGAAGTCGCCGTCCGGGACACCCCAATCTATTCCGAAGAAACCTGCGGCGCGAACGCCCTCCATGCCCCGGGTGAGCATATCGGCGCCGATGACGATGCAGTCGGGATAGCCAACGTCGGAGACGAAGCAGAGGAGCCGGTCGGTGAGTCGCATCCCCACGATTCCGGTTCCAGAGACTATTCCCACACATGCCCGGTCACTGCCGGGCCGCGGCCGGACGAAGAGGCATGCCATGTCCGGGCCGGATATCGTCCGATCGCCGATTTGAACTTTGCCCCGCCGCACCTGAACCGGAGAGTTCTTGAGCAATGCAGACCAGGCCGCGTTCGTATCGGAGCTGCCGTAGAGAATCACGCTGCGATCAGGATCGATGGCAGGGTTGAACGCGGTGTCGGGAATGATATCCACGGACCCATTCCCGCGGTACCAGAACGTCTCAGCGTCGTATCTCGCCTTCGCCAGCGCCCAATCATTCTCCTGGGCGGTTCCCCGGGTGCCGTATACAAACAGGAATCGGTGATTGAACGCCGCCTTGAAGGGCCCATATCGCAGCGGGCCTTTCAGTGTGGACGCCGGCCGCGATGATACACTCCATTGATCCGCATGACGCGTTAGCCAGATCCGCGATTCTGTCGCCGGCCACGGAATGGCTTTGAGTTCCTGTCCGTCCAGCTTCACGTCAAGCGTGGGAGCGGCGCCAGTGTTAGAGCGGGCTGGCCGTGGACCGGGAATGGTATCGAGATCGAAGCTGAGGCGCGCGACATTAGTGGTGGTCCCCTCAAACTGATGGAGACCGGGATCGAACTGGATTTGAGCGCGCGATGGCTCTAATGCGTGGATCTGGGCCCCAATGGTAAGCCAGTGATCGCGTGCGGAATCGCCGGGATTGGCCGTGGTGAAGTCAATGTCGCGAACCATGTCATCGCGCGGGATGGCGTGCCTGCCAAAAAAGTCGAACATCGGCGCCCAGTCAACGCAATCGGCGCCCGGTTCGGGAGAGATGTCCCACCAGTGCCCCACGCCCGGTTGTTCATGATAGATGAAGTCGTGCTGGAAGCCTGAGAGGATCTTCGCCATGGTGCGCGCCTCTTCCACGGGCACGTTATCGTCCGTGCCGCCATGCAGAATGTAGATGCCGTACGAGGCGTAATTATGCTCCCGTGTGAGCGTATCACTGGAGGCCCGGGCTCGCTCCAGGAGATCGCTCATGGGAGTGGGACTGGCAGCGCCGGACCGGTTCACGTAGGATGAGAAGCTGATCCAGCCGGCGCTCGGGCCAATGGCTGCAAACCGATCGGGATACGTGACGCCAACCTGCCAGACTCCGTGTCCGCCCATGGAATGTCCGGTCAGATAAACGCGCTGCGGATCGGTCGGAATTGTGGCGAGCGCATGGTCGAGAACCTCCATCGCGTCGATCCGGCCCCAATCCTCCCAGTCGAACCCATACGGTCGACGGTTGGTAGGACAGACGATATTGATCCAGCTCTTGCTTTCGTAGGCGTCGGCCTGCCCAATAGCTTCCACGCCGGCCCCGTGGAGCGAGAGCGCCATTGCGGGCAGATCTCCATTCACCGGGTGCGCCGGATTGACCGCATAATACTGCACGCTTCCATCGATATCGCTGATAAACGTCACTTTGTAGGTTGCGCCCGGCTGGCGGATGCGCAGAGAAATCTTTGCTCGATCCATGACCATGCTTCTCCCGTTTTGATGGCGGGTGAGCGTCAGCGCAACCGGGCAGATATCCCCAGTCAGCTTGCGAGGCGGCCGGATGGCGAAGCCAACTTTTCGCACTCCCAGCGGCACGATTGTCGGCAGTGGGGTTTTCACCCCGTGTTCCCCGCGGCACGCCGCCGACAGGGTCAGGCCGCCCATAGGCTGATTGGTAGCATTGATAACGACCACGGAAGCTTCAAGGACGGAGGACGGAGGACGGAGGACCGAGGCTTCGCGGACGGAGGACGGAGGACGGAGGACCGAGGCTTCGCGGACGGAGGACGGAGGACGGAGGACCGAGGCTTCGCGGACGGAGGACGGAGGACGGAGGACCGAGGATAGGCTCCTCTTCCCGCTTAGGGAAGGGGCCGGGGGATAGGTCCGGCGCTCGGGGCGCGAGGCGGGAGATGCAATATGGATGTCGGGGAGGGTGGCGTCATCGATATTGAGGAGGGCATTGGCGTCCGGCGCCTTGAGCTGGACGTGGAGGCGCGCGCGGGAACAATGAAAGAGGAGATCGTTGGCCCCTTGCTTGAGCGCGATCGGGAGGCGCATCCATCCGCTGGCGTAGGTGTCGCCGGCCCTGGGAATGCCATTGACGTACACCATATCGTCGCCGGCGGCTTCCAACAGCGCGATGGCCGGCCGCGGGGCATCTATGCGCACGTAGGCATAACCCCCACGCAGCTCTCTGCTCTGGAACCAACCATCCTTTCCCAACGAGATCGGCGTCCAGGCCCTCGCTGAGCCGGCGTTGGCGGTTCCACCGGCCGCTGATCCTCCGTTCTCCATCCCGTTTGATACCGTCTCCCCCGCGACCGGCGCCTTCCAGGTTCCCGCAACAATCATGGCTTCAACCGGATCCTCGTGTATGCCGCTGCGCCCGCCCCGGCCGACAGGTCCGATGGCCAGCGCAGACGCAGGGTCGGGATAAGTGACAGAGGGTGGATCGGCCGCCGGGCGCGCGGCCGCGTTCGTTCGGGCCACAGCGGCCTTTCGAGTAACAGGCTGCGCGCCCGAGGCGCGAGCCGGAACGGCGGCAGTCACCATCACGAACAGGCAAAGGACCACGGGTTGGAACGGAGTAAGACGAGGGGCTGCCGGCCGGGCCGCGGACGAACCCCGGTTACTATGAAGGAGCGTGAGTTTGTTCATGCTAACTCGTTCGCTCGCCGCGGGTGATTTCCTTCGTCCTCCGTCCTCCGTCCTCCCTCCGCGCCCGCGCCTACATCCCGATCGTCTCCTGCGGTGGGGCGATAGCGGCCTGGTCGGGGTTGTAGTAGGGGTAGGCGCGGCTGGCAGGCGCCTGGGCGCGGCTGGGGAAGCGAGCGCGGAGGGTGTAGGAGAGCCTCAGCGTTTGGCCTGGCGGCAAGTCCGCCACTTCGGTGGCCATAGTTGTTCGGGGCCCCCTCTCGAATGCGGATATGTTATCTGGACGAATCCGTTGACTTCGGTGTTTTCCATCGGCGATGCATCCAGAGCCACTGATCGGGATAACGGCGCACCACTGCTTCAAGTCGTGAGGTCATCTCTTGCATGGTGACCTGAACCTGATCGGGAGTCGGCCGCGGTCCCGGATTGGGGACTTCCGGTTCCACGATGAAGCGAAGTTTTCCCTGGGGATCCTCCACAACCCAGCCCGGCACGATCGCCGCGCCGGATCGGCCGGCCAGGATTGCAGGCCCGGGCGGCGCGGACGCCGGCCGGCCGAAGTAATCAACAAATACGCCATTCGAGCCGGAATCCTGATCGATCAGGATACAGACAATCTCATTCGCGCGGAGCAGTCGCATCGCCTTGAAACCCCGGGTGTCGTCTACGAGCACCTGGTACCCTCCCGACTCCCGCAGCCCGGTGACCAGAGCCGTCATTGCCGGCGTTTTGGCGTAACGGGCGATAACGCTAACAGGCATCTTCAGATGCCCAATGTAGGCGGCGCCGGCTTCGAAGCATCCAAGGTGGCCGGTGGCGATAATGACGCCGCGCCCCCGCTCCAGCGCCCGGTACACGTGCTCACTCCCCTCCACGATAACACGAGTCTCCCAATCTTCGTCCGTAAAAGAGTGCAGTCGGAGGAATTGAATGAAAAACCCGCCCCATTTTTGAAACGCGGAGTAAGCAAGCCGGCGGATTTGCTGCTCGGACCAATCGGGATAGGCGTGGGCGAGATTCTCGATCGCAACGCGGCGGGGACGTTTCCAAACCATGTAAGCCGCTGCGCCGGTCACTCGGCCAAGA
>Ga0307373_10008620_pt1 | contig 15459 bp, 9 predicted proteins | sample OX2MG_FD_202534 | JGI IMG/M metagenome (GOLD analysis project Ga0307373, IMG submission 202534) | Soil microbial communities from Risofladan, Vaasa, Finland - OX-2 | ecosystem: Environmental > Terrestrial > Soil > Coastal area > Acid sulfate soil | place: Finland: Risofladan, Vaasa | collected... | reverse complement strand
GCCTCGAGGCACGGATAGAGCCCGGCGTCGAATTCGAGCGCCGCCGGCCGCCCCTTGAAGTGCGAATGCTTGATGATGCCCTCGCGCACCTCGTAACTCAGGTTGAGGCCGCGGAAATCCGGATAGCGCACCTCGATCCAGTCCACTGTGCGCAGGCTCTGCGCGTTATGGTCGTAGCCGCCATGCGGCTCCATCAGGCGATTGAGCACGCGCTCGCCGGCGTGACCAAAGGGCGTATGGCCGAGGTCGTGGGCCAGTGCCACCGCCTCGGCCAGGTCGCGGTTGAGGCCCAGCGACGAGGCCACCGTGCGCGTGATCTGCGCCGCCTCGATCGTATGGGTCAGGCGTGTGCGGTAGTAGTCGCCCTCGTGATTGACGAAGACCTGGGTCTTGTATTCGAGGCGGCGGAAGGCCGCGCTATGGATGATGCGGTCGCGGTCGCGCTGGAACGCCGTGCGCATCGGATGGAGCGGCTCGGGGAGGCGCCGCCCGCGGCTCGCCCGCGACAGCATCGCGTAGGGCGCGAGCGTGCGCGCTTCGATTTCTTCGAGATCCTCTCTATTGCGCAGCATCGTTGCAATCAGCCAGTCTGGGCTTAGTCTATCACGCCGCGCGATGCGGTCCGAAGCCGCGCCGGCACCCTCTATGCACAAGTACGGTTATCCACAGGTACTCGCCCGCGCAGCTACCCGTCTTTCAGACCGCGCGTGCGACACCGTATAATCCTCGCCGAGGTCAGGCTGTGGGGTGGTAGCGAACGGTAGCGCGGATCTGGATGGCGGCGGCGCGTGCGGAGTTTTTGCCCCGCGCGCGAGCCTCGCGTTCGTCCTGGCGATAACCGTCGCGGTCGCGATAAGCGTCGGCGGATGCGCCACACATCAAACGTCCATTCCCACGTTTGGGTCATTCGGCACACACGGCGCGCGGACTTCGGTCACCAGCGTCGCCTCGTGGTACGGACCCGGCTTCAACGGCCATCGCACGTCCAGCGGCGCAGTCTACAACCAGGACGATCTGACGGCGGCGTCGGTGCTCTTTCCGCTCGGCTCGCGCGTGCTGGTGACCAATCTCCACAACGGCCGTTCGGTCGACGTCACGATCAACGACCATGGCCCGTACGTGAAGGGGCGCGGAATCGACCTCTCGCGCAAGGCCGCGCGCATCCTCGGCATGATCGGGCCGGGCACCGCGGTGGTGCGGATAGACGTGATCGCGACGCCGACCGGCGGCTCGGCGCTCGGGCAGCGCTACTTCGTGCAGGTCGGATCGTTCGCCGATCGCGGCAACGCGCGCCGGATCCGCGATCGGCTCGCGGCCTACTATCCCGACGTGCATATCGACCCGGCGCGTGCCGGTGACAATCGCTATTACCGCGTGCGGATGGGCGCCTTCATGCGGCGCGCCGCCGCGCAGGATCGCGCCGAGCGCGTCGCCGCTTCCGGCTATCGCGCCGTGATCGTCACCGAATAGCTACAAGCGAAGCGCGAGGCCTTGCGGCGTGTCGTCGGCCCTCGCGCCGCGCCAATCGCGACGCCCGGCGCGACCGTCTGCCTGATGGGGCGCGCGGTCTGTAAGATTGAGCCACGATGGATCACGACGGGCGATCGCCGCGCGCACGGATCGTCGCGGTGGCGCTCGCCCTGGGCGCGCTCGCGACTTGCGGTTCCGCCCACGCGCGCGATCGAACGGGCCAGCCCAGCGCGGCAAGCGTCGCGGCGATCGAGAATGCGGTCCAGCGGATTCGCGATCTGCGGCTGACGCGTCCGGTCGCGATCGTTCAGATGACGCCGGAGCAAGCCGCCGCAACCCTGTCGCAGGCGCGCGAGGGCGCGATCGACGACGCGACGCTCGCCGCCGAGAGCCGGGCCGGTGCGATGCTCGGGCTGTTCGCCAGGGGCACCGACCTCGAGGCCGCGTCGATCCGGATGTATCGCAGCCAGTTGCTCGCCTTCTACGACTTTCACACCCGGCAGATGGTGCTGGTCGAAGGGGCGCGGCTGCGGCCGGTCGCCGACGCGATCGCTGAGGCCGAGCGGCCAACGCCGGCCGTCGCGGGGCGGGTCGCATCACCGGTGACGGACGCGATCGGCAACATGATCATCGCGCACGAATTGACCCACGCGCTGCAGGATCAGAATTTTGCGCTCGGCGCGAAACTCGACAGTCTGCGCGGCGACGCCGACCGCCAACTCGCGCTGCGCTCGGTCGCCGAAGGTGACGCGATGCTGGTCGGATGGGCCAGCGCGACCGGCCGGCTCGACCCGCATCTCCCGCCGGATACCGACGCGACCCGCGACGACGCGACCCGCGCGCTGATGGCGCGGGCCGACGGTGACGGGGTCGCGGCAGCCTATGACTATTTCAATTTTCCCTACGTACACGGCCTGCGCTTCATCAGCGCGGCGTATCGGCGCGGCGGCTGGCCGGCGGTCAACGCGCTCTATGCCGATCCGCCGCAATCGACCCAGCAGATTATCGACCCGGCGCTCTACTTCGATCGCCCCACCCTGCCCGATCGCGTCGAGCCGCGCGGCTTCACGCGCGTCCTGCCCCGATGGACCGTGGCGGCGCGCGACACCTATGGCGAGATCGGCATCCAGGTGATTCTCGAACGCAACCTCGGCGTCGACGCGCCGTCGGTGGCGGACGCGCGCGACTGGGCCGGCGATCGGATGGTGATGCTGCGCCGTCGCGACGACTTCGCGGTGATCTGGATCGTCGCCTTTCGCAGCGCCGGCGCGGCCCGCCGTTTCGCCGCCGCCTATACCGACGTGCTGGCGCGCATCGACGGCGCGGCGATCCCATACAGCGTCGCCACGAGGGGCCGCGCGGTTATGGTAATCGTGGGTGCCCCGGCGCGCGACGGCGCATTGGCACGATCGCTCTGGGACGCGAGCTCGATCACGCCCGCCTTGGTGGAACGGGGTCGCCCATGAAATCCCGGCGAGTACGCTCCCTTGCGGGCGATCGCCCCGCGCGGCTATCGTGCCGGATAATTCCACGGAGCGCGTTCCGGAGGCCGTCGTGCGGCCAATCCAGCCGCAACGCCGCCGCCGCACGAATGCTTACCGATGAATGACGGCGCCGCGATGCGCGAACTCGCGAGCCGCTTGTGGCGCGGGCTTGCGAGCCGTTTCCGGGTGCTCGCGTTGCTCGCGCTGGCGCTGTGCGGATGCGCCTATACGCTGGTCAGCGGCGGCGCGGTCAACCAGACCAAGGCCGACCAGGTCGAGGCCGGCATCCAGCAATTCCGCCAGCTACAATTCACCGCGCCGGTGCCGCTGGTGATCAAGACCCGCGACCAGGCCGAGGCGATGCTCGCGGCGGAAATCACGCACGACCATACCGACGAGCAGATGCGTATCGGCAGCGTGACCGGCGCGATGACCGGGGTCTATCCGCGCGGCCTCGACCTGAAGACCGAGACGCTCAAGCTGCTGCGCAAGCAGATCGCGGGCTTCTACGATCCGCATACCGGGCAGATGGTGCTGGTCGAAGGTGCGGCCGACGTGAGCCTGTGGCGCAGCGCCGCCTCGTTCGTCGCCCGGCGCGACGTGGTCGGCGAGATGCTGCTCGCGCACGAACTGACCCACGCGCTGCAGGGCCAGCATTTCGCGATCGAGCAGATGCTTAACCAGGTCAAGGACAACGACGATCGCGACCTCGCGCTCAAGGCGGTGGCCGAGGGCGACGCGACGCTGGCCGGCTTCGGCTACGTGACGGGCCGCCTCGACAACCCGACGATCGATCTGATCGAGACCCGGATGGACGACCTGCCGCGCACCTTTGCCGCGCAATCGGGCGACGTGCCGATCGGTTTGAGCGCGCCGATGATCTTTCAATACGCGGCCGGCACGCGCTTCGTCGCCACCGCCTACCGGCGCGGCGGATGGGCGGCGGTCGACGCGCTCTATGCCGATCCCCCGCAGTCCACGCTGGAGATTCTCGAGCCCGATCGCTATTTCGATCGCCGCACGCCGCCCAACGCGATCGATCTGAGCGGCTACCAGCCGTTTCTCGACGGATGGACCAAGGTCGACGACGACACCTACGGTGCGCTGCTGCTCAAGGTGATCATCGAGCGCAACCTCGGCATGGACGCGCCGCAACTGGCGCTGGTCGATCACTGGGCCGGCGACCGCATGATTACGCTGCAAAAGGGCCGCGCGCTGACGATCGTATGGATGCTGTCGTTTCGCGACGCCGCCTCGGCCGAGCAATTCGGCGCCGTTTACAACGGAATCCTGTCGTCGATTCTCGGTCGCGACACGGCCCATCGCGTGGCCGTCGTCGCGCCCAACGTGCTGGTGGTGATCGGCGATGGCGCCAAGCAGTTCGATCGCCTGGCGCCCGCCGTCTGGAAGGCCAGCACGATCATTCATCCGACTGCGCCGCGGCATCGGCCCACGGCGCCGCTCACGACTTCCGCGTTGCCGTCAGGCGCGCGGCCGATCCTCGCGACGACCCATTAGGCCGCCGCGCCGCGGCGTTATCCTTCGAGGATCGTGCGGGCCTTCGCCACCAGGTCGCGTTCGCTGCGATGGCTCGAACGCTTGAGCGCGTCGTCGAAGCTCAGCCAGGCGACCTCGTCGATCTCGCCGTCATGCGCGTTGGGGTCGCCGCCGACGCAGATCATCAGGAAGAAATGGACGCGCTTGAAAATGCGCATGATCGGCGCGCCAGGCCGGTCGCGCCACGAATAGACGTAGGAGACCTCGCCCAGTTCGTCGCCAGCTGTCACCTCGAGGCCACTCTCCTCGGCCGCTTCGCGCAGCGCCGCCTCGAGGATGCCCTCGCCGGGCTCGAGATGCCCCTTGGGCAAGACCCAGGTCTCCTTGCCGGCGGGCCGCACCAGCACGACTTCGATTTGGTCGTTGCGGCGGCGCCAGATCAGGCCGCCCGCCGAGACCTCGCGCCGCACGATGACGCGTTCGCGCGGTTTCGCGCTCCGGTTTTTCGATCTCATCGACAATCGCGGTACGTCAGGTCCATTCGCATTGTGGCGGGCGGCGCGTCGCGTGCCTACTCGCGAGCGGTTAGCCTACATCGCCGAGGCTGAATCCGAAACCCAGCATCCACTGCAAGGCGCTGCGGGCGCCGGCCGAGGCCGGCAGCGCCAGGCCGGGATCACGCCTTAGCCATTCTTCGGCGAGGTCGCCGGCGCGCTCGATCAGGCGGAAATCCCGGATGAAGCCGGCGAAGCGCAGCGGCAGCGCGCCGGTCTGCCGCGCACCGATCAGATCGCCGGGACCACGCATGCGCAAGTCGGCCTCGGCGACCTCCGCTCCGCTCGCGCAGCGCGCGATCGTCGCGAGCCGTTCGAGCGCCGCCGCTCCCGCATCGCGCGACGCCACCAGGCAGCATTGCGACGCCGCCGTACCGCGGCCGACCCGCCCGCGCAACTGATGCAATTGCGCGAGCCCGTAGCGATCGGCCGCCGCGATCACCATGACCGTCGCCTCGGGCACGTCGATGCCGACTTCAACGACCGTCGTCGCGACGATCACGTCGAGCGCGCCGTCGCGAAACTCCCGCATCACGCGCTCTTTTTCCGCCGGCCGCATACGCCCGTGCAGCGTGCCGATGCGCCGGCCGGCAAGCGACGTGGCGAGCCGCCGCGCCATCGCGGCGACCGATTTCTTTTCGCCCGCCTCCGCGACGCCGTCGGCCGCCGCCTCGTCTTCGATCATCGGTAGCACGTAGTAGGCGCGATTGCCGCGCGCGATCTCTCCGGCCACGATCGCGTCGACCGCGGCGGCCTCGTCTTCCGCGAAGATTCGCGTGGCCACCGGTGTCCGCCCCGGCGGCATCTCGTCGAGCGTCGAGGCGTCGAGGTTGCGAAACAGCGTCAGCGCCAGGCTCCGCGGAATCGGCGTCGCCGTCATCATCAGGACGTTGGCTTCCGAGCCGAGCGCGATCAGCCGTGCGCGATCGAAGACACCGAAGCGATGCTGCTCGTCGACCACCGCCAGCCCGAGCCGGTTCATCCGCACACCCTCTTGAATCAGCGCCTGCGTGCCGAAGACGATCGGGATGTCGCCGCGTTCGATTGCGCGCAGCGTCCGCGCACGCTCGGCGCCCGCCAGCTTCCCGGTGAGAATCGCGCTCATTGCGCCGAGCCGTCCGCATAGCCGGCCGAAGTTGCGCTGATGCTGCTCGGCGAGCAATTCGGTCGGCGCCATGATCGCGGCCTGGTAGCCCGATTCCGCCGCCCGCAGCGCCGCCCAGAACGCGACCAGCGTCTTGCCGCTGCCCACGTCGCCGATCAGCAGCCGATTCATCTGCGACGGTGCGGTCAGGTCGCGCCCGATCTCATCGATCGCGCGCAACTGTGCCGCAGTCGGCGCGAACGGCAGTTCGGCCATGAACGGCGCCGTATGGCGCGCCGTGCCATCGAGGATCGCGCCGGTGCGCCGCTTCGATCGCGCCCGCTCGCGCGCCAGCGCCAGCTCGAACGCGAACATCTCGTCGAGCGCCAGTGCGCGATGTGCCGCGGTGTCGCAGGCCTCGAGCAGCGCACTGTCGGCGTCAGCGGGCGGTCGATGCAGATAATCCAGCGCGTCGCTCAGCGCGAGCGATCCGGCCGCGCGCCGCAGTTCGTCGGGAATCGCCCCGCGCATCTCATGACCCAGCCGGGCGCGCGCCTCGGCCACGATCGACGCGAACAGCCGCTGCGGCACCTCGGGCGGCAATCGATAAACCGGGCGAATCGGTGCAACCACGGTCTCGGCCAGCGGATGCACCTCCGGATGAACGATCTGCAGTTTGCCGCTGGTGTCGAGCGCGACGCGCCCGCGGATCAGTACCGCCTCGCCGACCGGAAAGCGCGCATAGGCCGGCAGGTTGAACCACACCACACGGATCGTGTCGTTGGCGGCGTCGCTCAGCCGCGCGCTGCTGAGCGCCTTGAAGGAGCGAAAGCGGCGCGGCTTAATCGTCAGGTTTTCGAGCCGTCCTTCGACGATCGCGTCGGTCTCGGGTTGCAGATCCGCAATCATCTGGCGAACCCGCATGTCGATGTAGCGAACTGGCAAGTGCGCAAACGCATCGTGTAACGTCGCGATGCCGCGTTCACGCAGCATCGCCGCGCGTTTCGGCCCGACACCGCGCGCGCGAACAATATCGTGTGGCGAAATCGCCTCGGCGCGCGCCTCGCCATGCGTTATTGAATCGTCGGGTGTTGCGACGGGCGTGCCGAGACGGGCGTTTTCGCTACGCTTGACGGGCGGCGCGGGTTTTCGGATGGTCGCCACGATCGGTCTGGATAGTGCGGACGGCGATCAGGGGCGATGGTAGTCCTGGAGCGCCCGCACGGTCATCGGCGCACTGCGCATCGAGGCGATCGCCTCGACCGCGGCGGTCGCCCCAGCCATCGTGGTGAAGAATGGCAGCCGCAATTCCAGCGCCGTGCGGCGAATCGAAAACGAGTCGGCAGTCCCCGCCGCGTCGGGCGTATTGATCACCATCGCGACCCGCCCGGCACGCATCAGGTCGACCACGTGCGGACTGCCCTGCGCAACCTTGTTGACGCTGGCGCACGGGATCCCGAGGCGATTGATCTGCCGCGCGGTACCGTCGGTCGCGATCAGCTCAAAACCCATCGCGGCCAGTCCGCGCGCCACCGGTTCGAGAATCGGCTTGTCGGGGTCGCGGACACTCAGAAAGACCAGCCCGCCGGCCGGCAGATCGGTCGATGCGGCCAGTTCGGCCTTGGCGAAGGCCGCGGCAAAGGTGCTGTCGATGCCCATCACTTCGCCGGTGGATTTCATTTCCGGACCGAGGATCGTGTCGACGCCGGCAAAACGCACGAACGGGAAGACCGATTCCTTGACCGCGACATGGGCCGGCGCGCGCTCGGCGGTGAAGCCGAGTTCGGCCAGCGTCTTGCCCGCCATCACGCGCGCGGCGAGCTTGGCCAGCGGCACGCCGATCGCCTTGCTGACGAACGGGATCGTGCGCGAGGCGCGCGGATTGACCTCGAGGATATGGATTTCGCCCTGGTAGATCGCGAACTGCACGTTGAGCAGTCCGACCACGCCCAGTTCCCGCGCGAGCATCCGCGTCTGCTCCATCAACTGCTCGCGCACTTCTGCGCTGAGCGATCGCGGCGGCAGCACGCAGGCGCTGTCGCCCGAATGAATTCCGGCGTGCTCGATATGCTCCATCACACCGCCGATCACCACCCGGACGCCGTCGGAAATCGCGTCGACGTCGACTTCGATCGCCCCGTCGAGATAGCGGTCGACCAGCAGCGGGCGCTCTTCGGAGGCCGCCAGTGCCTGCTCGAGATAGCGCTTGAGGCCGGTCTCGTCGGCGATAATCTCCATCGCGCGTCCGCCCAGCACGTATGACGGCCGGATCAGCACCGGGTAGCCGATTTCGGCCGCGCCGGCGATCGCCTCGGCCGCATTGCGCACCAGGATTCCGTGCGGCTGGCGCAACCCGAGCTTCGCCACCAGCCGGTTGAACAGCTCGCGATCCTCGGCGCGATCAATCGCCGCGGGCGGCGTGCCCAGGATCGGCACCCCCGCGCGCGCCAGCGGCATCGCGAGCTTGAGCGGCGTCTGCCCGCCGAACTGGACGATCACCCCGTCGGGCTTTTCGCGCGCGACGATCTCGAGCACGTCCTCGAAGGTCAGCGGCTCGAAGTAGAGCCGATCGGAAATATCGTAGTCGGTCGAGACGGTTTCCGGATTGCAATTGACCATGATGGTCTCGAAACCGTCCTGCTTGAGCGCCAGGCTCGCGTGCACGCAGCAGTAGTCGAACTCGATACCCTGGCCGATACGGTTGGGGCCGCCACCCAGGATAATTATCTTGCGGCGCGCGTCGGGCGGCGCTTCGTCCTCGCCCTCGTAGGTCGAATAGAGATACGGCGTGAAGGCCTCGAACTCCGCTCCGCAGGTGTCGACCGCCTTGTACACCGGGCGGATGCCAAAGGCGCGGCGGCGCTCGGCGATCGCCTCTTCGCTCAGGCCCTTCAACTCCGCCAGCCGCCGGTCGGAGAACCCCATCGCCTTGGCCTCGCGCATCTGCTCGGGCTCGAGCGGCGCGGCCGCGATGCGCGCTTCGGCGCCAACGATTTCGGCGATCGCATCGATGAACCAGCGGTCGATGCGCGACAGGCGATGAATCTCCGCCGGGGCCACACCGATGCGCAGCGCGTCGGCCAGGTAGTGGATACGATGGCTGTTGGGCACGCTCAGCCGCGCGGCCAGCGTCGCAAACGCGGCCTCGCGCGTGAGGCCGAGCACGCGGCTCTCCAGCCCGTAAGATCCGAGTTCCATCGAGCGCAGCGCCTTTTGCAGCGATTCCTTGAAGGTCCGCCCGATCGCCATCACCTCGCCGACCGATTTCATCTGCGGACCCAGCTCATCGACCGCACCGCGAAATTTCTCGAACGTGAAGCGCGGAATCTTGGTCACGACATAATCGATCGTCGGCTCGAAACAGGCTGGTGTCATCTTCGTGATGTCGTTGGCAATCTCGTCGAGCCGGTAGCCCACCGCCAGCCGCGCCGCGATCTTCGCGATCGGAAAGCCGGTCGCCTTCGAGGCCAGCGCCGAGCTGCGCGAGACGCGCGGGTTCATCTCGATGATCACCATCCGCCCGCTCGCCGGATCGATCGCGAACTGGATATTCGATCCGCCAGTGTCGACACCGATCTCGCGGATGATGCGCAGCGCCGCATCGCGCATCAACTGGTATTCCTTGTCGGTCAGGGTCTGCGCCGGCGCCACCGTAATCGAATCGCCCGTATGCACGCCCATCGGATCCAGATTCTCGATCGAGCAGACGATTACCACGTTGTCGGCCGTGTCGCGCATCACCTCGAGCTCGAATTCCTTCCAGCCCTCGACCGATTGCTCGATCAGCACCTCGTGATTGGGCGACATCTCAAGGCCCCATTTGACCTTGGCGCGGAACTCCTCCGCCTCGCGCGTGATCGATCCGCCGGTGCCGCCGAGCGTGCGCGATGGCCGGATAATCAGCGGAAGCCCGATCCGCGCGCGGATCTCTTCGGCGTCGGCCTCCGAACGGGCGACGCCCGAGACCGGCACCTCGAGCCCGATCTTGATCATCGCGCGCTTGAACAGGTCGCGGTCCTCGGCCTTCTTGATCGCGTCTAACTTGGCGCCGATCAGCTCGACGCCGTATTTCTCCAGCACGCCCGCTTCGGCCAGCTCGATCGCGAGGTTGAGCGCGGTTTGTCCGCCGACCGTCGGCAGCAACGCGTCGGGCCGCTCGCGCTCGATTATCTGCGTGAGCACCGCCAGCGTCATCGGCTCGATATAGGTGCGGTCGGCCAGCTCCGGATCGGTCATGATAGTGGCCGGATTGGAGTTGACCAGGATCAGCCGGATCCCTTCTTCGCGCAGCGCCTTGGCCGCCTGGGTGCCCGAGTAATCGAATTCGCAGGCCTGGCCGATGACGATCGGTCCCGATCCTATCAATAAGACGGATTTTATATCTTTACGTAACGGCACGGGATTACTTCGGCACCAGCCTGAAACCATCGGTTGGCGCGCCGGGATCGCGCGGAGTTGGCGATTTTAGCTTCACGCGCGCGCCTCGCCCGCGATAATCCGCTCGAGCGCCTCGGCCCCATAACGCGGGAACCGCTCGACCAGTTGGCGAAAGCGATCGAACAGATAGCTCGAATCGTGCGGCCCGGGCGACGCCTCGGGATGATACTGCACGGAGAAAAACGGCACGCCGACGCCCAGCAGGCCCTCGACGGTCTGATCGTTGAGGTTGCGATGCGACAGTTCGGCGCGCCCCGCGAGCGACTCCGCAGCGACCGCGAAGCCGTGGTTCTGCGACGTGATCTCGACCCGCCGCGTGCGCAGATCCATCACCGGATGATTGGCGCCGTGGTGGCCGAAGCCGAGCTTGTAGGTTCGCCCGCCGAGCGCTAGCCCCAAAATCTGATGGCCCAGGCAGATGCCGAAAATTGGCGTGCGCCCGAGCAGCCCGCGCACCGTCTCGATCGCATACGGCACCGCCGCCGGATCGGCCGGACCATTGGAGAGAAACACGCCGGCGGGCTTGAGCGCGAGCACCTCGGCCGCCGTGGCCTGCGCCGGCATCACGACGACGCGAAAGCCGGTCGCCACCAGCCGCCGCAGGATATTGCGCTTGAGGCCGTAGTCGATCGCGACGACCAATGGCGCATTGCGCAGGTCCTCCGCGCTCTGGCGCCGGTAGCCGCTCGCCAAATCCCAGTCGGCGATATCCCACCCGTAGCGCTCGGCGCAGGTAACTTCCTTGACCAGATCGCGCCCGACCAGTCCGGGCGCCGCCGCGGCCCGCGCGACCAGTTCGTCGGCGCTGAGGTTCACGCTCGAAATCACCGCCTCCTGCGCGCCCGCCGTGCGGATATGGCGGACCAGCGCACGCGTATCAATTCCTTCGATCCCGACCACGCCGGCCTGTTCGAGATAATCGCCGAGGCTCATTTCGGCGCGCCAGTTCGACGGCCGCGCGACGTACTCGCGCACGATGAACCCTTCGACGAAGACCCGCGACGACTCCGCGTCCTCCGCGTTGACCCCCGTATTGCCAATCTCCGGATAGGTCATGCAGACCATCTGCCCCTTGTACGAGGGGTCGGTCAGCACCTCTTGGTAGCCGGTCATCGCGGTGTTAAACACTACCTCGCCCACGGTCTCGCCGATCGCGCCGAACGCACGCCCGCGAAAGATGCGCCCGTCGGCCAGCGCGAGGATTGCCTCTTTGCCCAAATTACTTTCAACTCCCCTGCTACTTACGACTCGCCTGCCCCCGCCAATGAATAGACGACTTCACCCGCGACGATTGTGTACGCGGCGCGTCCCTTGAGCGACATGCCGCGAAACGGTGTGTTGCGGCTCAGCGAAAGAAACTTCGCCGGCGCGACCGTCCACGCGCGATCCGGATCGATTACGGTGATATCGGCCTGCGTGCCGGGCGACAGCGTGCCCTGTCCGTCGAGACGAAGCAATCGTGCCGGCGCCGCCGCCATCAGCGTAACCATCCGCGACGCGTCGATCACCCCGCGATGCACCAGGTCCAGCGCCAGGCCGAGCGCGGTCTCCAGTCCGACCACGCCATTGGCGGCGGTCGCCAGCGCTTGCGCATCGTCGGGGCCGAGCGGCCCGGCTTCATCCTCGCCCGCGAAATGCGCGACGAGGCGATCGCGATGCTTCGAGAGCGGATCGTGCGGCGCGTGATCGGTCGCGATCATATCGATCGTGCCGTCGGCAAGCGCCGCGCGGATCGCCTCGACATCGTCCGCCGCGCGCAGCGGCGGCGCCATCTTGGCGTCCGGCCCGAAGCGCGCGAAGGCCTGATCGTCGAGCATGAAATGATGCGGCGTCGCCTCGCAGGTGACGATCGCATCGCGCGCGCGCGCGGCGCGCACCAGGTCGAGACCCGCGGCGGTCGAGACATGCGCAAGATGCACCGGCAGCCCCGATCCGACCGCAATCGCGAGGTCGCGGCGCATCCGACGCGCCTCGGCGGCGATCGGAATTCCCGCGACGCCCAGGCGCTGCGCGACCGCGCCCGCGTTGCATGCGCCATGGCCGGTCAGCGCGCGATCCTCCTCATGCAGGGAAATTCCGCGTCCGACGCGCGCCGCCTCGGCAAAGGCGTGCGCCAGGATCGCCTCGTCGTCGATTGGAATTCCATCGTCCGAAAAAAGCGCCGCGCCCGCTTCGGCCATCGCCGCGAAATCGGTAAGTTCGCGACCGCCCAGCCCGACCGTCACGGCCGCCACCGGCAGCAGCCGCGCGGCATGCGCCTCGCGCGCCCGCTCCAGCATGTAGCGCGTGATCGCGGGCGTATCGTTGACCGGATACGTATTCGCCATCGCGGCGACGGCTGTATATCCGCCCGCGGCCGCCGCACGCAGACCGCTGATGATCGTCTCCTTTTGCGGAAAGCCGGGGTCGCGCAGATGCACGTGCGGGTCGATCAGCCCGGGCACGATCCACAGGCCGGCGCATTCGATCGTGGTCGCGCCCTCGGGCGATGCGATCGATCCGGCCCGTTCGACCGCATCGATCCGGCCATCGATCACGACCACGTCGTACACGCCGTCGATTCCCGCGACCGGATCGATCACGCGGCCGCCGCGCAGCATCAGCGGCCTCATGCGGGGCTCTCCGGCTCCTTCAGCGAATCGACCAGCGAATAGACCACCACCCGATCGGGCGCGCGGCGCGGCTCGCCTTCGGCCACCATCGGCCCCAGCCGCACCTGCACGCGCTCGGCGCGCGCCGTCGGGATACTGCGGCCGACGTAGTTGGGCCGAATCGGCAATGCGCGATGGCCGCGATCGATCAGCACCGCGAGCTTGACCGCCGACGGCCGCCCGCGATGCCACAGTGCGGTCATCGCACGCTGCACCGTCCAGCCCGAATTGATCACGTCGTCGACCAGCACGATCGTCCGCCCGTTGACGTCGAAATCGGCCCCGCCGTCGATCGTATGGATCGCCGCGTCGCCGCCGTAGACATCGAGCGCGGCGCATGGCGCGCGCACCCCGGTCTGCGCCTCGATCAGCCCGCGCAGGCGCAGCGCCAGCATCGTGCCGTGCGAGATTACGCCGACCAGCGCCAGCGCCGTCGGATCGGCCACGTCGGCGATAATCTGCGCGGCGATCGCACTGCACGCTGCCGCGATCTCCGCCGCGTTCATGATCTCGCGCTGCGGCCCGCGCCGGTACGGCTCGTAGCCGCTCTCCTCGGCCTGCTTGACGGTCTCGAACACCGCCAGCGATCCTTCGTCGATCCATTGGCGTACGTAGCCGTAAAGATTTTCGTCGAAGCGGTAGTAGCGCCGCGCGGTCGCGTGGCCGACAAATTCGACCCGCAGCTCGCGCTCGCAATATTCGCAGCGCAGCGACAGCAGCGCGCGATTCGCGCTCCGCGCCAGGCGAAACCGCGGATGCAGGTACGGACCCTCATGGCGCGTCACGCACGCCGGATTGACGCAACGCGGCTCCGGCTCGCCCTTGAAGACCAGCGGCGGATCGACGCGCGCCGCCGGCGCGGCCGGGCGCTCGCGATGCTCGAGCATCCACGCGATCAGCGCCATCCGCACCGGCACCCCCGCCGCCGCCTGCTCGAAATAGACCGCGCGCGGATCGGAGTCGAGTTCGTAAGCGAGTTCGTCGGTGCGCGGCAGCGGATGCATCACGACCGCTTCCTGCGCGCGGCTGGTGCGCAGCGCCCGCGCGTCGAACAGCGCAAAGCCGGCCTGCTCGCGATCCTTTTCGGCCAGCCGCTCGCGCTGCAAGCGCGTCACGTAAAACGCGTCGAGCGCCGCCGGCGGACGCGCACTCGGCATCCGCTCGAGCGGCATCTCGCCCGTGAACAGCGCCATCTGATGCGGTGCGCTGGGCGTCAGGTAGAGCGCGTCGAGACCGCCGGCTTGCGATTTCAGCTCGTCGATACTCACCGTCGAGAAATTGTAATTGCGCTCGGCCGCCACCCGTTCCAGCACGTAGTCCGGCACGTTCATGCCGCCGTACGGCACCGCCACGATATTCGCGCCGAAGCGCGCCAGCGCATAGATCAGCGAATGCACCGTGCGGCCGAACTTCAAGTCGCCGCACAGGGCGACCGTTAAGCCCTTCAGCCGGCCCTTCTTGCGCTGCAGGATATAAAGGTCGCACAGCGTCTGCGTCGGATGCTCGCGGCTGCCGTCACCCGCGTTGATGATCGGCACCGGCGCGTACTCGGCCGCCACCCGCGCCGCACCGTCGTAGGGATGCCGCACGACGATCAGGTCCGCATAGGCCGAAACCACGCGCACCGTATCGGCCAGGCTCTCGCCCTTGGCCGCCGAACTCGCCTGCATGTCAGCCGAACTGATCACCGCGCCACCCAGCCGATGCATCGCGGACTCGAAGCTCAGCCGCGTGCGCGTCGACGGTTCGTAAAACAGCGTCGCCATGATTAGCCCGGCCGTGATCGTCGACGGCGTGCCGCTCTCGAGCGCGGCGGCGAACTTGTCGGCCAGCGCAAAGATCTGCTCGATCTCGCCGGTCGACAGATCCTCGATCGAGATGACGTCGTATTTAGCCAGGCGCGCCATCGTCTACGGCTTGCCGCCTCCAATCACCACCGCGTCGACCCCGTCAATCTCATTGAGCCGCACGTAAACCCGCTGATCGGCCGGCGCCGCGATATTCTTGCCCACGTAATCGGCGCGGATCGGCAATTCGTGCTCGCCGCGATCGACCAGTACCGCCAATTCGATCGCGTCCGGATGTCCAAGATCGGTCAACGCCGTCAGCGCCGCACGCACGGTGCGCCCGGTGTAAAGCACGTCGTCGACCAGGATCACGCGCGCGCCGTCGATCGGAAACGGGATGTCGCGGCCGATCAGTCGCGGATCGCCCGGCGCGCCACGCCCGTCGTCCCGGTACGAAGAGATGTCGAGCGTGCCGAAGTTGAGGATTGCCACACC
>Ga0307373_10008619_pt1 | contig 15460 bp, 15 predicted proteins | sample OX2MG_FD_202534 | JGI IMG/M metagenome (GOLD analysis project Ga0307373, IMG submission 202534) | Soil microbial communities from Risofladan, Vaasa, Finland - OX-2 | ecosystem: Environmental > Terrestrial > Soil > Coastal area > Acid sulfate soil | place: Finland: Risofladan, Vaasa | collected... | reverse complement strand
GGACCTGGCCACCGCGGCCACCTCCCTGGCCCGCTCCGAGTGCTTCCTCTCCGGGCAGGTCTGCTCCTCACTGACGAGAATCGTCGTCAGCCAGAACCGTCACGACGAGCTCGTCGACGCGTTGGCCGGCATCTTCTCCCAGGTGCAGGTGGGCGACCCGTTCGATGCCCAGACGCACATGGGACCGCTGGTCGCCGAGCGCCAGCGCGATCGGGTGGAGGGCTACATCGCCAAGGGCGTGGCCGAAGGGGCCACGCTGGCGACCGGCGGTGGCCGGCCGGCGCACCTCGACCGGGGCTGGTTCATTGAGCCGACGGTCTTCGGCAACGTCGACAACTCCTCGACGATCGCGCAGGAGGAGATCTTCGGACCGGTGCTGAGCGTCATCCCGGCCCGGGACGAGCAACAGGCCATCGCCATCGCCAACGACACCATCTACGGGCTCAACGCATCCGTCTTCACCAACGACGTGGACCGGGCCCGCGACGTGGCCCGCCAGCTTCGCTCCGGCACCGTCGGCCACAACGCCTTCCGGACCGACTTCGGCATCGCCTTCGGTGGGTTCAAGCAATCAGGCATCGGCCGCGAGGGCGGGACGGAGGGGTTGCACCCCTTCTTGGAGACGAAGACCGTCATCTTGGAGGGTCGACCCGCCGCCTACTGACCGGCCCACGGCCACGCGGGAGGTCATCCCGCCCCGTTTTCTCGGACTTCTCAAAAAGCAAAGGCCACGGCCCGGTTGGCGCCCCGCGCGCCGCATCGGGAAAGCTGCGAGGTCACGTACCAGGGGAGGGATTCAGTTGTCAGACATCATGGAGGGTGTACGCATCCTCGAGGTCGCCGAGCACACTTTCGTGCCGGCGGCGTCCGCCATCCTGGCCGACTGGGGCGCCGAGGTCATCAAGGTCGAGCACCCCGAGCGCGGTGACGCCATGCGCGGGCTGGCCTCCAGCGGGGTCATGCCCTCGATGGGCAACGTGCACGTGCTGCTCGAGCACTCCAACCGCGGCAAGAAGAGCATCGGCATCGACGTCAGCACGGAGAAGGGCGTCGAGCTCATCTACAAACTGGCCGCCACCTGCGACGTCTTCCTGACGAACAAGGTCCCCGCGGTCCGGAAGAAGCTGCACATCGAGTACGAGGACATCAAGGCCCACAACCCCAACATCATCTATGTGGCGGGCACCGGTGCCGGCGAACGCGGTCCCGAGGCCGACCGCGGCGGCTACGACTTCCTGAGCTATTGGTGCCGCGCCGGCAGCGCCATGGGCTCCACACCCACCGACGTGGAGTACCTGGTCGGACAGCCCGGCCCGGGCTACGGGGACTCCATCGGCGGCATGACGATCGCAGGAGGGATCATGGGCGCGCTCTTCCACCGGGAGCGCACCGGAGAGGCCCTGCCGCTCGACGTCTCGCTGCTCGGCGTCGGCATGTGGGCCATGAGCCCGGCCATCGCCCTCTCGCTCCAGCTCGACATGCCCTGGCGCCCCGGCCCCAGCAAGAGCGGCGGCCCCGGCCTGCCCAACCCCCTCGTCGGCACGTACCCCACCCAGGACAACCGCTTCCTGGCGTTCTCGTGCCTGCAGGGGTTCCGCTACTGGCCGAGCGCCTGCCGCGTCATCGGCCGCGAGGAGCTCATCACCGATGAGCGCTTCTCCTCCCACGAGCAGCTGGCTGCCCACTCGGCCGACGCCCGCGCCATCCTCAAGGAGACCTTCGCGTCGGCGCCCCTGAGCGTATGGCGGGAGCGGCTCGCCGAGTTCGAGGGGCAGTGGGCGGTGGCCCAGGACAGCATCGAGGTGACCAAGGACGTCCAGGTGGAGGCCAACGGTCACCTCGGCGAGACCACCACGGCGGACGGCACCCCCTTCACCCTCGTCACGACGCCGGTGCAGTTCGGCGGCGCCCCCTCGGCGCCGAAGCGGGGGCCCGAGTTCAACGAGCACTGCGAGGAGATCCTCGCCGCCATCGACCTCAGCGAGGAGGAGATGATCGAGCTCAAGGTGGCCGGGGTCCTGGCCTGATGCCTCCCGCGCCGTGACGCCATGAGCGGCCCCCGCAGTACGGCCCTGCTGTTCGTGGAGTGTCAGCGCGGGGTCATCGGTGACCTCTCGGTGCTCCCCGCTCTCGCCGAGGCCGCCCTGCCGGCACTCGCCGCCATGGGCCGCCTCGCCACCGGCGCCCGCCGTAGCGGTGTCCAGGTGGTGCATCTGACCTACCTGCCGCTCGCGGGGGGTCGCTCGGCCAGCCAGCGGTCTCCGCTCATGCGCGCCACCACCTCGACGGCCGCCTGGCGGGACGCCGACGCCGCACTCGACATCGTGCCCGACATCGGGATCGGCCCCGACGACCTGGTCCTGCCGCGGCACCAGGGCATCTCCCCGGTGCACCGCACCGAGGTGCTCACCGTGCTGCGCAACATGGGCATCGACGACGTCGTGGTGGCCGGCGTGTCGACCAACCTGGCCATCCCCCTCGTCGCCGTCGGCGCGGCGGACGAGGACTTCGGCGTCACGGTGGCGACGGACGCCACCGTCGGGACACCCGCAGAACATCACGCGTCGATGCTCCGGCACAGCCTCGCTTTCGTGGCACGGCTCGCCACCACGGACGAGCTGCTGGCCGACTGGTCAGCCTGACCCGGACCTCACGTCCGGCCCAGGGCCGGGGTCAGCCGGGCCAGGCGATGGCCTTGGTCTCGAGGTACTGCTCCAGACCCTCGATCCCGCACTGACGGCCGATGCCACTGTCCTTGTAACCGCCGTACGGCGAATCGGCGCCGTACCAGAGGCCACCGTTGACACCGATGGAGCCGGTCCGGATACGCCGGGCGATGGCCGTGGCGCGCTCTTCCGACGCCGACACCACGCCGCCCGACAACCCGTAGTGGCTCTCGTTGGCGATGCGAACGGCGTCGTCGTCGTCCTCGTAAGGGATCACGCACAGGACCGGTCCGAAGATCTCCTCCTGGGCGATGGTCATGGAGTTGTCGACATCGACGAAGAGGGTGGGCTCCACGAACCACCCCTTCGGCTGGTCGGCCGGGCGCCCGCCACCGAAGACGAGCTTGGCGCCCTCCTCCTGCCCTTGGGCGATGTAGCCGAGGACACGGTCGCGCTGCTTGGCGCTGACGACGGGCCCCATGACCACGGCGTCGCTCGAGGGGTCGCCGTAGGGAATCCCCGACATGCCGGCGGTGATGAGCTCCACGCCCTCGTCGTAACGGGAGCGCGGTAGCAAGAGCCGCGTCTGCATGGCACAGCCCTGGCCGGCGTGCACGCAGACCATGGCGGCCATCGGGACCGACGAGGCGAAATCGGCGTCGTCGCAGACGATGAGGGCGGACTTGCCACCCAGCTCCAGGAAGACGCGCTTCAGCGTGGCCGCACCCTTCTCCATGATGCGCTTGCCGGTGGCGGTCGAACCCGTGAAGGAGATCAGGTCGACCTTGGGGGAAATCGTGAGCTCTTCGCCGACCAGGTGGTCGGACGAGGTGACCACCTGCACGACGCCGGCCGGGATGTCGGTCTTCTCGGCAATGAGACGGCCGAGCCGGGTGGCGTTCCAGGGCGTGTCGGGCGCCGGCTTGATGATCGTCGTGTTGCCCGTGGCGAGAATCGGGCCGAGCTTGTTGAGTGTGACCTCGAGTGGGTAGTTCCACGGCACGATGGAGCCGATCACGCCCATCGGCTCCTTGATGACGCCGCGGCGGCTCTTCATCCCCATCATCTCGGAGTTGGGAAGCGACCGCTCCCACTCGAACTTGTCGATCATCTCGGTCGGCCAGCCGAGGGCTTCGTCGATCGGCCAGTCGACCTGCGCTGCAAAGGTCATCATGCGCGGCGAGCCGACCTCGGCGATGATCTCCTCGCGGTAGGCCTCCCGTTCCGCCTCCAGGGCGGCCTGCAGCTGCTCGAGGCAGCTCTTGCGGAACGCGTGGTTGGTCGACCAGTCGGTCTCGTCGAAGGCACGCCGGGCACCATCGATGGCCCGCTGCATGTCCTCGGCCGAGGCGTCGGCGACCTCGCCCAGCACCTCCTCGGTGGCCGGATTGATGTTGTCGAACCGCTTGCCCGATGCGGCCTCGACGAGTTCACCGTCAATGAGCATGCGCACTTCGCCACCGGTTTGGTCGGCCATGATGCGCCCCCTTCCTCTGGAATCCCAGGCGAGACTACGAACCGCCACCTCGTATGTGCAAGGTGACGGGCCTGACTGGGCGCTCGTGTGCCGACCAGGTGACCCGGGCAATTTTTTGGACAGGGCCAGAAATTCCCGGAACCGTGTCGATCCTGCGGGACCCCGTTCGACGCTCTGCCAGAGTGAGGCGAGAGACGCCCCAGCTGAGAAGAAGGAGCACCACCATGCGATTCCTGGGCTACACACTGGCCAACGAGGCCGAGATGCCGAGCGAGCCCCCCCGACCCGAGCTCTTCGAGGAGATGGGCGCGTTCGTCGAGGAGGCGGTGAAGGCCGGCGTGATCGTGGCGACCGGCGGAATCGCTCCTACCGCAGAGGGCGCCAGAGTCACCTTGCACGAGGGCGAGTTCACGGTGGTCGACGGCCCCTTCACCGAGGCGAAGGAGCTGGTCGGCGGCTGGGCCCTGATGGAGTGCCGGGACATGGACGAGGCAGTCGAGTGGACCAAGCGCTTCCTGAGCGTGCTGGGCGCCGGGGAATGCCGCGTCCGCCCCGTCATGTGAGCCCACCGGTCTCGTGACCTGGACCGGGTGGTTGAATCGGTGGCATGTCGGCCACCGATTCGATCACCCGCGTCGAGGCGGTCTTCCGGATGGAGTTCCCCCGGGTGGTCGCCACCTTGGCGGCCTTCGTCGGCGACATCGGATTGGCGGAGGACCTGGCGCAGGACGCGTTGGTCGACGCACTCCGCCAGTGGCCCCGGGACGGCACCCCGCAGAATCCCGGAGCCTGGCTCACCACGGTCGGCAAACGGAAGGCCGTCGACCTCTTCCGCCGTAGCCGCACGTTGCAGGAGAAGTACGGCCAGCTGGGCCGGGAGATCGATCGGGCGGCGTTGCTCTCGGCGGAGGAAGAGATCGACTTCGACCGCGAATCGGAGGAGGAGATCGCCGACGACCGGCTCCGCCTGATGTTCGTGTCGTGCCATCCGGTGTTGACCGTCGCGGCGCGTACCGCGCTCACTCTCCGCCTCATCGGCGGACTCACTGTCCCCGAGATCGCCCGGGCGTACGTGGTGCCGGAACCGACGATCGCGCAACGCATCGTCCGCGCCAAGAAGACGATCTCGGATGCCGGCGTCGCCTTCGAAGTCCCGAAGGGCGCCGACCGGGCCCCTCGACTGGCCTCTGTGCTCCAGGTCATCTACCTGATCTTCAACGAGGGCTACTCGGCCACCGCCGGGGAGGACTGGCTGCGGCCCGAGCTCTGCGCCGAGTCGCTCCGGCTGGCGCGGGTGCTCGCGGCCCTGGCTCCGGAGGAGGCCGAGGTCCTGGGCCTCGTCGCATTGCTGGAGTTCCAGTCGTCGCGTCTGCGCGCCCGTACCGGCCCGTCGGGATCGCCCGTGCTCCTGCTCGACCAGGACCGACGAACCTGGGACCGCCTGCACATCAACCGCGGCGAGGACGCCCTGGCCCGCGCCGAAGCCCTGACGGACCCTCGTGGCCCGTACACCCTCCAAGCGGCCATCGCCGCCCGCCACGCCCGCTCCTTCCGGCCCGAGGACACCGACTGGAACGAGGTCGTGGCGCTGTACGGCGAGCTCGTCCGCACGGCGCCGTCACCGATCGTCGAGCTCAACCGGGCGGTTGCGGTCTCTATGGCGTCCGGCCCCGAAAGCGCGCTCCAACTCGTGGATCAATTGGTCGCGACGGGCACGCTCGAGCGCTATCACCTGCTCTCCAGCGTGCGGGGCGATCTGCTCGAACGACTCGGACGTCACGAAGAGGCCGCACTCGAGTTCGATCGTGCCGCGGCGCGGGCCGCCAACGCGCGGGAACGGTTGCTGTCCGAGGAGCGGGCCCGCGCCAGCCGGAACGCCGCCGAGCGGCCGGCGCCGCCGTGCGTCACGGGGCCCGAACCCTGAAAGCTCCTCGTCATCCCTGCGCCCACCATGGCCGCAGCTGCAACCGCACCGGAGGCAAAGTCCCGTAGACCAGCACGGCCCGACCCCGGGCGAGACAGCGGAGTGCCTCGGGTGGAAGCAGGCGACGTCGTCGACGTCGTCGAGCGCTTGCCCGTCGGATCACGCGCGATCGACGGATGCGAGGCCTCTTCGTCGCCGATGAGCCGGCTGGCGTACTCGAGCGTGTCGGGATCGGCGATGCCGGGCAGGAACAGCTTGGCCCGGTGATTGTTGAGGACCGTCGGGGCCCGGGCTCCGTAGCGACCGCGCACCAGGTCCTGCCAGACCGTGACGATCTGTATCCCGTGCGACGCACACGTCGCAGCCAAGCCGTCGAGTTCGGGCAGCGGGGCGATGTGCGCCGCCGCCTCGTCCTACACGACGAGCAGCGGCGGGTCGAGTGATCGCCCCGACTTGGTGGCGCTGGTGAAGGCGTGCGACAACACCGCCTGCGTGAGGGCCGTGAAGTACCCGCGCAGCCGCCGCTGGTCATGCGCCGGCGCACACAAGTACAGCGTGTTCGCGCCCCCCAGCAGATGGCCGGGCTCGAGGAGCCGCCGGCTGCCGGTCCCGCCGCTTGCTGGGCAAAAGGAGCCAGCATCGTCTCGGCCGTGGTGTACACGGAGCTGCGCGTCCGGTCGTCGCGACACCAGGTCGCTTCCGCCGCGTGCAGCACGTCGGACAGCGCGGCACGCTCCAGAATGGCGGCCACCTCGCCCACCTCCTGCGTATCGACCCAGCGCACGACGTCGGCCATCTCCCGACCGTCGACGGCCGCCGCGACGAAGAGAGGTGCCAGGAGCTTGGCCGCTGTTGCGTACCAGAACTCCCCGTCCGCTGTCGTCCCCTCGCTCTTGGCCGCCTCGCACAATTCGGCGGCGGCCCGGCTTGCCGCACATGGCCACCGACGCCCGCGGCATCCCGATCGGCTGGGCCCCCAAAGGCGCCAACCGCAACGACGTCAAACTGCTCCTCCCCACCCTCGACGACGTCGCTCGCTCGGGGCTTCTCGAAGAGATCGAGACCTTGCATCTCGATCGTGGTTACGACTATCCCAAAGTCCGGGCCCAACTGGCCGATCGCGGCCTCGAGGACCTCGACATTCAACGGCGCGCCAAGCGGGGCGAGTCGGGCCCGCTCAAGTAGCCGCTTCGACTCGGGCTCCGATGGGTCGTCGAAGGCACCAACTCGTGGTTGAGCAACTACGGCCAGCTTCGCCGCAACACTGACCGGCGAACACGACACCGCCATGCTCAGCTCTGCCTGGTTGTCGCCCTGCTTGCGACCGCAAAAGCTCATCGACTGGTGGGACCGCTGGAGCCCGGAGTCACGCCCTATCCGCTAGGCCCCCAAGTGAAGCCGTTCGGATTTGTCGGTCCTGTCCCCATCGGTCAAGGCGACAGATCGGCCACCGGAACTATCGCCGAGATGGCGTCGCATGAGGCCGAGCCGCCGACATCTCGTCGATGTGGGCCAAGAGGCAATTTGCTGGCATCGACAGCTGCCGGTCATGGTCCCAGACAGCTCGGATCGATCGCCTGAGGTCTAGGCCGTCGATCGGCACGATTACCAAGCGGCCCTGGGCGATATCGCCTTCCGTGGCCAGTCGGCTCAGGACTGCTGCACCGTTTCCCGATTCGATGGCCGCCTTGATGGCGGTCGTCGATCCCAGCTCCACGAGCGGGATAACCGTCAGCTTGAGCTTTGCCAGGGCGGTCTCCAAAACTTCGCGGGTCCCGGAACCGAGCTCCCGCAGAACCAGCGGTGTCGTGGCCAAGGTGACGGCCGAAAGTGGTCGGCGCCGTCGGGCCCAAGGATGTGATGGAGCGACCACCACGACCAGGTCATCTCGTTCGACGACACGGCTTTCCAGATCCGCAAAGGTCGATCGACCCTCGACGAATCCCAGATCGACGTGTCGGTGCTTGACCATCTCGGCCACCTGAACCGAATTCCCCATCTGCAGCGACACTCCAAGACCCGGCTCCGCTCTTCGGAGCCGATCAATCCAATGAGGGATCAGGTACTCCGCCACCGTCATGCTGGCGCCTATGCGTAGCTGACCGCGGCCCTCGCTTCGCAGGACGGCCGTACCCGACATCAAAATTCGGACCCCATCGAGGATTCGTTCTGACCATTGAGTGACGGCGAGCCCGGCAGGGGTTAGACGGGCTCCCCCCCTCGATCGGTCGAGCAACTCCAATCCCACCACTCGCTCCAGAGTACGAAGTCGCATGCTGGCAGCCGGTTGACTGATGCCATGAGCGAGGGCTGCCTGCCTGATGGAACCCAGCTCAGCAACGCTCTGGAGCAGGTCCAGCGACACCAGATCGGGGACCGGGAGGGCCAGGGGCATAAGGCAACCTTATAGCTTTCACGCCGATTGAGGACTACTCCAGGGCCGTACGGCGCCGGACACTGGATGATGTGGAACCAAGCCGATCGGTGCCGATCAGGATCCGGTTACTGATTGTGAAGCCCAGGCTCGAGTGAGCATCCGCTCGCATGCGGCAGAGGTTGGACCCGGTCTGGGCATCGCCATCGCTCTCGCTTCCGTCGCCACCGTTCTCGGGCACCTCGTCCCGCTGGTCGGGTCGCCGGTGTTTGCCATCGTGGGTGGTGTCCTGGTGTCACTGGCGTGGAGACCCTCGTCGTTGACGCGCCCGGGACTAGGTTTCGCCAGCAAGTACGTGCTGCAGGGATCCATCGTGGTGCTCGGTACCGGCCTGTCGTTCCACCAGGTCCTCGCGACCGGTTCCTCCTCTCTTCCGGTGCTACTCGGAACATTGGCAGTCGCTTTATTCGGGGCGGCGGTCATCGGGCGCCGGATGGGAATCGAGCGCGATTTGCGCACCCTGATCGGGGTTGGAACAGGTATCTGCGGTGCCTCGGCCATTGCAGCGACCGATGCCGTCATTGGGGCTTCCGAGGTGGACGTCTCCTACGCCATTGCCACAATCTTCACGTTCAACGTCCTGGCCGTCTTGACGTTTCCCAGCATCGGTCATCTGCTCAGCTTGTCGCCCCAGTCATTCGGGCTGTGGGCCGGCACGGCGGTGAACGACATGTCCTCCGTGGTGGCCGCGTCGTCGATCTTCGGCCATGGCGCAACCTCCACTGCTGTCGTCGTCAAGCTCACCCGAACCCTGATGATCATCCCTATCTCAGTCGGCCTCGCTCTTTGGCGGGCACGACGCTCCAATGAACACCAGACTCCGGACACTCACTCGTGGTCTTTCCAACATTTGCGCCACATCCTTCCGGTTTTCATCGGTTGGTTTCTCGTCGCCGTCACCCTCAATACGGTTGGCTTGATCCCGCGCCCCTGGCATACGGGTCTCTCGGACATCGCCCAGATGATGATCACGATTGCCCTTGCTGCCATCGGGTTGTCGACTCGGATGAGCGACATCCGCAGGGCAGGAGTCCGACCGCTTGCGCTCGGAGCCGTGCTGTGGGTGGCGGTCGGTGTGACGAGCCTCTGCCTACAATGGGCAACGGGAACGTTGCATCACGCGTGAACTGACCGAACTCCCGGTTGAGCGAAGTGAAACACCCCAGCGTCTTTCTTGACCTCCGGCAAGAGTGATTTGGTCACAACGGGTTGGCCGATTGGATTGACGCCGGAGCCGACGGAGGTCTGGCTATCTCGCTGCGGCCAGATCGGCCAGGTCAATTTGGTACCCATCCCTGGATGAAAACTCCGCCACAACGCTAAATCGATCACCGCGTACCAACGTATGACGCCACTCCACGGGTCTCGCGTTGTCGTAGCCAAGGCGCTCTATTTCCAGGGCCGCCCTATTTGCGCCAAGACCGAGCAGTTTTCGATCGCGTGGTTCAGGCACGACAGCACGAAGCTGTTCTCGTCCCCCGCTGAGACTTATGCCCACCCGAGCCAAGAGTTCGTCGTAAAAGGCAGTGTGGGTGAAATCCACATCTAGAAGAGGTGCTCCTAGGTCTGCGGACATCCACACTCGATCAAGAGCAAGTGGATCACCATCAGCCAGTCGAAGGCGCTCGAGAAAGAAAAGGGGTGCATCCGGCGCGCACTCCAAATGAGCAGCGGCTTGCGAATCCGTTCGGATCTCCAGAGCCTGCACCACGCTGCGTTGTTCAAGGCCAAGCCCTTCGACGGAAGCGAACAGGCTGTAGATACCACCGAGTGTCTGCTCTATCTCCTTTGGCGTGGCCACTCGGGGCCGCCTCCCCCTGCCCGCAATAACGACCCCGCAGTCGCGCAGGCGCCGCATCGCCTCTCGCACCGTATTTCGACTGACCTGGTATTCGCCCACCAGGAACATCTCTCCAGGAAACTCCCCCTCGAAATCACCCTCCTCGATGCGCCGATGGAGTTCCTCGCTGAGTTGAGCCCACAAAGGCACCGGACTGCTGCGGTTCAGCGCCTTTGGGGCCCCCGAATTCCTCATACGTACCACCATGTCCATGAACGTCTGGGTTTGCGATGTACCAACATTGGAATAATAGGACATCTACCACGCGCATCTATCCACACCGAGTGCGCACTACTCAACCAAGCGTCTGGCGCTGACGACCGTGTCAATCGCCTCTCTCGGCCCGTCCTCGGTCTCGACGACCCGGACCGCCTGCTCCGCCCGCTCCACGGTCAGACCACCCCCCACCGCCGCCCCCGTCACGTCGCTGACCGAATAGAGCACATCTGGGCTCTGCGGACCCCCGTAGCCCTGGGTCAGGTTATCCAGGTCGTGCGCGATGACGAGGAGCGTCCCACCTGGTGCCACCGCTGATGTGGCCAGCGAGAGTGCCGTCGAGCGGGTGGGTTCTGGAAGCTGGAGGTACAGGACTGCCACCAGGTCGAAGCCGCCCGGAGGCGGCGTCCAGCTCTCGACCGCAGATTGGACCCAGGTGACCTCGACGCCCCGGAGCTGAGCGAACCGCTTCGCCTTGGCCAGTCCGACCGGCGAGAAGTCCACGCCGGTGACCTGCCAACCTTGTTCCGCCAACCAGATCGAGTTGCGACCCTCGCCGCAGGCGAGGTCGACTGCCCGCCCGGCCCGAAGGCCGGCGACCCCGGCGACGAGGAACTGGTTGGGGGTGCTTGTCCAAACCAACTCGTCCCCGCTGTAGCGCTCGTCCCACTCCCGGCTGTTCATCGTCCGAACCAACGTCGGCGCTTCGCCGTGCGAGTACCGCACTGGCACCGGTCTTCTCGAGGGACGTGGCCCAGCACCTGTTCAACGTGCTTTCCGCACCCTTTCCAAGACGGGCGGCCGCACTGCTTGCATGTCACTTCAACGCACATATGGGGTCCTTGGTCGAGCCTGAGCGGTTCGCTCAGCGATGTTCCTTCCGAATGATCTTGAGCATTTTCGTGTTGATGACGACGAACCTCTCGAACTGGATCAGCAGGTTCTTTCGTGCCCGCAGTGTCTTGTCCGTCGGGAGCGGGGCTCTCGCGATATTGGCTTCGGTGTCATCCATCGAAGGCTCCTTTCCTACTCGGGGATCAGGTGCCAGCCTGGGCGGGCCTTTGCCTTGTAGATGAACATGTAGTGGAGCAGCAGCTTGATCCAGTGGCCACTGAGCCCGATCTCGCCGAACGTGTCCTTGAGACTTCGCCCCGTGTTCGGGTACTTCACCAGGTCGGGCACGACCGGGTACATGGTCATGGACGCTGCACTGCCCTGGCGCAGCCCGGACCCGGCCGAGGCGACGCACGCCGCCCCCATGTCCGCCATCGAGGCCGTGCGGATCTTCGCCGAGTCCCCGTGACGGATCATCTCGGCAATGTTCGTGGCGGCCAGCCTCCCCATGATCCCCGACGGCATTCCGGTTCGCGGTGGTGAGGGAGCGATCACGGTGCCGCTGGACGATTTCCTCGGTCGGGAGATCTGGTGGGGAGGGGCGAAGGCTATGCCGACGGCGAAGATGTTCGGGTAGCGGGGCACCTGGTAGGTACTCGGCCAGTCTTTGGCCAGCCACTCCTCGAACGGTTTGGCCGAGTAGTCCGCGTCGACCTTCATGAACCCATTGGGGGCAAACAACTCGTCGGTGATGTCCGTCCCGTCAGCGTCGTACGCATGCAGATCCACCCCGCGGAACGGCGGGAGGAGCATGGCGAAATCGAAGAATAGCGAGTTCGACGAGCCGTCCAGCTGTTCGTAGTGGACGACGCCCTCCTCGACACCCGTGACGTGGGCACCGGTAATCGCCCGGATCCCCCGCTCCCGGAAGAGCGACTCGGTCCAGAGCTTTGACGTCGTCTGAAACCCCTGCTGGGTGAAGGTGAGCCCACCGACGCCGAAGTCCCCCAACTCGTACTCGTTCGTCAGGTAAACGATGTCGGCGAGGTCACGCACACCTGCCTGGCGCATCTCGTGTTCCACGTTGAACGCGTACTCGAAGGCCGCTCCCTCGCAGGTGCACGTCCCGTGACCCATCCCGACGACGATGACCTGACGTTCCCCGTGCTGCATTCTCTTGATCGACTCGTGAAGTGCCGCTGACGCGTCGCCCGCGTGAGCAGCGGTGCAGACCGAATAGGAGTGGCCGGCGGGCCCGAGACCAGGGGTGGCGCCGAAGTTGAGCTTCGGGCCAGTGGCGTTGACCAGGTAGTCGTAGTCCAGCTCGCCGTGCGCGCCGGCCCGGGCCGGGTCGGTGTAGGTGACCTCGACATAGGGCCGTGGCCGCCCCGGCCCGCCCTCCGGGTGGATCCCAGTCGCCAGCGCTTGATGGAACTCGATCCCCTTGCGCTTGTAGATCGGTCCGAGCTTGAAGGTGACCTGGTCGGTCTTCATCTTGCCCACCCCGACCCAGATGTTCGATGGGATCCAATTCCACTTGGAGTTCGGGGTGACGACCACGACCTCGTCGGAGCGCGTGAGCATCCGGGTGAGATGGAGGGCCGCCGTATGGCCGGCGATGCCTCCGCCGAGGATCACGACTCGTGCCATGTCAGACCTCCATTCGGTTCGCTATTTTCAGGCTACCATATACCCCTGGGGGTATCAATCTCCATCGATCCACCGCACCGGGCGACCACTCATGCCGGTTCGGGTGGGGACAGGCAGCGGGCCAGGAATTCGGCGGTGCGCTCATGCTGTCCCCTCTCGCATCGGCGACTGACGACGGGTCGTGCGATCTGGTTACCGTCGCCCTCGTGGTGGTGACTCAGCTTGCCCGAACGGCCTTGCCGGCGAGTGGCTGCCCGAAGAGGACGTTGAACAGGCAGATGTCGAGTACGCCGGCGGCAAGGGAGACCAGGCCGACAACGGTAAGGGCCCACCAACCTCCACCAAGAACTCCACCGGCCACTGTCAGCGCCACACCGGCAATGATCCTGACGGCTCGGCCTGCCGTTGATGCCATGAACTTGGACAATCCCATGATTCGTGCTCCTCCTCTCGGTACTTCATTGCTGTCGAATGCGCCGCTCACGCCAGTTTCGTGAACAGGCGTTGGACCTCGTCGAGCGGATACCCGGACTTCGCCGCCTCCTCGGGATGCTCGATGCAGTACGTCAGCCCGTTGGCGATCAGTCGAAATCCCACCTGCTCGAGTGCTTTGGTCGCCGCATTCAACTGGGTCACGATGTCGCGACACTCACGTCCTTCGGCCAGCATCGTCTCCACGGCGTGCACCTGCCCCCGGGCGCGCCTCAGGCGCACGCAAAGGTCATCGACCACCTCGTCGGGTAGTGCAGGATCACTCCTCCTCGGTCGTTATCGATGACTTCGTCAGCGCGACGGGACATCGGGTCAATGGGAGAACTTCACCTTGGGCAGGATCCGTCCCAGCCACTTGGGCTGGTGCCACGCCCCGTGCCCGCTCAACCGGAGCACGACCGGCAGCACCACCAGGCGCACCACCAGGGCGTCGAGCGCCACGGCGATGGCCAGGATCACGCCCATCTCCTTGGGGGCCAGGGGTCCCGACAGGGCGAAGGTCAAGAACACGGCGATCATGACCGCGGCCGCCGAAAGGACCACCCGTCCGGACGTGCGCATGGATCCGACCATGGCGTGTTCGGGATCGGGGTGTGTCTCGTAGCGCTCCTTAGCCGCCGAGAGCATGAACAGCGTGTAGTCCATGGCGACGCCGAACACCATGGCCCCGAAGAACAACGGGGCCCAGGCGTCGATGAACCCCTGGGGCTGGAACCCGAGAATGCCGGACATGAATCCGTTCTGGAAGATCAGCCGGCCGATGCCAAAGGCCCCGGCCACCGAGAGGGCGGTGATGAGCACGCCCAGGGCGGCGATCAGGGGAGCTCCGAGGGCGATCAGGAGCAGCAGGAACCCGAGAATGCCCAAGATGGCGAGGACCATCGGCGTGTGCGACGCCAACGACTGCTGGAGGTCGTGGTTCTCCGCGGCTGCACCGCCGACCAGGGCCCCGGCCGGCAGGATCTGGCGGAGGTGGTCGATGGTCGCGCCGGTCGTGGTCGTCGAGGGTCCGGTGGTCGGGACCACCTGATCGAGGGTCCACCCACCGCTGGTCGGCCCGGGGACGACGCCCGCCACTCCTGACGCGTGGGCCAGAGTGGACAGGGCGCGGGCCTGTTCGCCTTGGGGGACCACGACCTGGAGCGTGCCCGGAGCACCGGCCCCGAAGGCGCCGGTCACCTGGTCGTAGCCGACCCTGGCGTTGGCGCTGGGCGGCACGATGGTGATGGAGGGCATGTTGGTCCGCATCCCGATGATCGGGGCCGCGGCCAGGAGGAGCAGTACGAGGGCCGCAGCGCCGGCCGGGAACGGGTGGCGCCAGAGGAACCGCCCCCAGCGGTGCAGCGTCCGGTCGAGCGGTCCCTCACCTTCGGGCCGCGGCCCGCGGCGCAGCCGGATCTTGCCCTTGTTGATGTTGGTACCCAGTTTGCCAAGTACTGCCGGAAGGAGGGTCAAGGTCGCGGTGAGCACCGCCACGACGGCAAGCATGATCCCGAACGCCATGGAGCGGAAAGCCGGGCTCGGCACGATGAGGATGGCGGCCAGCGAGGCCAGCACGGTGAGCGCGCTGAATGCCACGGCCTTACCTGCGGTGTCGACCGTTTCGGCGACCGAGGCCACGATGGCCTCGCGGTCACCTGGTTGGGCACCCCGGCGTTCGAGAGCAGAACGGAAGCGCATGACCAGGAACAGGGCGTAGTCGATGCCCAAGGCGAGGGCGAACATGAGGGCGAAGTTGAGCGCCCAGATCGACACCGGCGTGAACTTCGTCGTGATGACCAGGGCACCCGCGGCCACCAAAAGGCCGGCCATGGTGAGCAGGAGTGGGAGCCCGGCGGCCACGAGGCTGCCGAAAGCGATGACCAAGATGATGATCGTCACCGGCCATGACAGCATCTCTGAGCGCAGCATGGCCGAACGGTTGGCG
>Ga0307373_10008618_pt1 | contig 15461 bp, 12 predicted proteins | sample OX2MG_FD_202534 | JGI IMG/M metagenome (GOLD analysis project Ga0307373, IMG submission 202534) | Soil microbial communities from Risofladan, Vaasa, Finland - OX-2 | ecosystem: Environmental > Terrestrial > Soil > Coastal area > Acid sulfate soil | place: Finland: Risofladan, Vaasa | collected... | reverse complement strand
TCCCTGCCCTTCATCAACTGGGGCGCCAAGCGGTTCTCGATGGCCATCCACCCGGTGTCCATGGAGCTCCAGCAGGAGCTGTCCGGGCTGTCCACGGTGGTGGAGGAGACGGTGACCGGCATCCGGGCCGTCAAGGGCTTCGGCGCTGAGGGCATCCAGCTGCGCCAGCTGACCTCCCAGGCCGGGCGCATCTTCGATCGCATCATCGAGCTGGCCCGCCTGCGGGGCTTCTTCACGCCCATCCTGGATGTCCTGCCCATGTTCAGCCTGGCGCTGGTCCTCTGGTACGGCGGCTACCAGGTCCTCCACAACGAACTGACGGTCGGCCAGCTGACCGCCTTTTTCATCTACGTGGCCCTGCTCATCGCCCCCCTCCAGATGATCGGACAGATCGTCGCCCAGGCCCAGAGGGCGGTGGCCTCCACCCAGCGGGTCAAGGAGATCCTCGACGCCGCCCCGGTCATCAAGGACACGCCCCGCAGCGGTCATCTGCCCAAGGGCCAAGGCGAGGTCCGCTTCGAGGCGCTGACCTTCTCCTACGGGGACGGCGGCCGGCGGGTCCTGGACAACTTCGAACTCACCATCGCCCCGGGCGAGTCGGTGGCCCTGGTGGGCGCCACCGGTTCGGGCAAGAGCACGGTGGCCCGGCTCCTGCCCCGCTTCTACGACCCCGACGGTGGCCGCATCCTCATCGACGGTAAAGACATCCGGGAGATCAAGCTGCGCGAACTGCGCCGCTCGGTGGCCATCGTCTTCGAGGAGACATTCCTCTTTTCCGACACCGTGTCGGCCAACATCGCCTTTGCCGATCCGGAGGCCACCACCAAGCAGATCCTCGACGCCGCCAGGCTGGCCGGCGCCCACGACTTCATCCTGAACATGGACGAGGGCTACGACACCATGCTCGGGGAGCGGGGCTTCTCCCTATCCGGCGGCCAGCGCCAGCGCATCGCCCTGGCCCGGGCCATCCTGGCCAACCCCCGGGTCCTCGTCCTGGATGACGCCACCTCCTCGGTGGATGCCACCAAGGAGCACGAGATCCGCGCCGCCCTCCAGACGGTGATGGAAGGCCGCACCACCATCGTCATCGCCCATCGCCCGGCCACTATCGCCCTGGCCGAGCGGGTGGTGCTGCTGGACGGGGGTCGCATAGTGGCCGAAGGCACCCACGAAAGCCTGTCGGCTACCGAACCCCGCTACCAGGAGGTGCTGGCCCAGGCCGCTGCCCTCGAAGCCGCCCGGGCGGCTGAGGAGGTGGATGCCTGATGGGCTGGTGGGGAAACATGGCCGTCGAGGAGGACGAGCGCCTGGGCCGGGACCAGGCCGCCCACGTCGTACGCCGCACCCTGCGGATGATGCGGGCGTACCGCTGGGGCATGCTGCGCGCCCTTGGCCTCATCATCGTCTGGACCGCCTGCCAGGTGGCCGGCCCCGTGATCCTCGGCATCGTGATCGACGACGGGCTGGGCTACCACCACTCCATGAGCGTCGTGGCCACCGGCAGCATCATCTATCTGGCCGCCGCGGCCGTTATGGGCATCTTCGAACGGGCCCAGATCATCTCGGTCAACCGGATCGGGGAATCCTTCCTCCGCGACCTGCGCATCCGGGTCTTCCGCCACATCCTGGGTCTGTCCATGTCGTTCTTCGACACCGAGCAGACGGGCCGGCTGGTGTCCCGCATGACCCAGGACATCGACGCCCTGGAGATGCTCGTCCAGCAGGGCCTGTTGATCTTCGTGAGCAGCGTGCTGACCTTTGCCGCCGTGGTGGTGATCATGGTCACCCTGTCGCCCCTGCTGTTCCTGGTCACCCTGGCCCTACTGCCCTGGATCGTGCGTTCGAGCATCACCTTTCGGCGCAAGTCCAACGTGGCCTATCTGTCCGTCCGGGACCGGATCAGCCAGACCCTGTCCACCCTCCAGGAGTCCATCAGCGGGGTGCGGATCATCCAGGCCTTCGGCCGGGAGGACCAGATGGTCCAGACCTTCCGGGGTCACAACCGGGCCCAGTACGAGGCCAATGTCGAGGCCGTCAAGCTGTCGGCCCGCTACTTCCCGATCCTGGAGTTTGCCGGGTCGTTCGGGACGGCGGCGGTGGCGGGAGTGGGTGGGCTCATGGTCCATGCCAAATGGATCGAGGTCGGCACGGTGGTCACCTTCATCACGCTTCTCTCCTACATGATCAACCCGGTCCAGCAGGTCAGCCAGCTGTTCAACCTGTTCCAGTCCTCCGGAGCCGCTCTGCTCAAGCTGTACGGGGTCCTCGACACCCGCCCGGCGGTGGCCGAGCGCCAGGGAGCCGTGGACCTTCCCGCCCGCTCCGATATCGAGTTGCATGACGTCTCCTTCGCCTATCGGCCAGGAGAGACGCCGACGGTACTGGCCGGAGTGAATCTCAAGATCCCCTTCGGTGAGCGCATCGCCCTGGTGGGCCCGACCGGAGCGGGCAAGTCGACGGTGGCCAAGCTGATGGCCCGCTTCTACGACCCCGTGGACGGCTCGGTGACCTACGGCGGCACCGACCTGCGCAACGTCACCTTCTCCTCCCTGCGCCAGCGGATCGCGGTCGTCCCCCAGGAGGGCTTCCTGTTCCACGGAACCGTGCTGGACAACGTCCGGTTGGGCCGGGACGGAGCCACCGATGAGGAGGTGCGCCATGCGCTGCTCACTATCGGTTCCCTGGAACGGTTCGAGGCCTTCCCCGACGGACTGCACACCGAGGTCCGCGAGCGGGGCTCACGGCTTTCGGCGGGAGAACGCCAGCTGGTCTCGCTGGCCCGGGCCGCCCTGTCCAATCCCGACGTCCTCATCCTCGATGAGGCCACCTCCAGCCTGGATCCGGGCACCGAGCACGAGGTCGAAGCGGCCATGAACGCCCTCATGTCGGGCCGGACCGTCATTGTCATCGCCCACCGCCTGTCCACCGCCGAGCGGGCCGACCGGGTGGGTGTGGTCGACGCCGGACGCCTACTGGAACTCGGCACTCATGCCGAGCTCATGGCCCAGGGCGGCCGCTACGCCTCCCTCTACGCCTCCTGGGCCGGCGGCACCGCCGCCGTAGCCTGACGGAGTGGCCCCGCCCGAGACCGACGCCGGGGGCGCCACGGCCCCGGAGATACTCGAGGCTCCCCAGGCTCCGGAGCGCCCGGTGGTACTGCGTCATCACGGCCGCCAGCGCGTCGATGAGTGGTACTGGCTCCGGGACCGCGATGACCCGGAGGTCATCGCTCTTTTGGAGGCCGAGAATGGCCACACCGCCGCCGTCACCGCCCATCTTCAGGAGCGCCGGGAGCAGCTCTACGCGGAGATAGTCGGGCGCATCCAGGAGACGGATCTGACCGTGCCGACCCGCCGGGACGACTGGTGGTACTACAGCCGGACCGTGGAAGGGCTGCAGTATCCGATCTCCTGCCGCAAGCGGGCGCAGGCGGGGATGGGTACGAGTCTGGATGACCGGCCCGCCGACGCCGCCGCCCTCAGCGGGGACGAGGTCGTCATGCTCGATCAGAACGCCCTGGCCGAAGGGCATGACTACTTCGCCCTCGGCGGCTTCGAGGTCAGCCCCGACTCCCGGTGGCTGGCCTACTCGACCGACACCGACGGCTCCGAGCGCTTCGCCCTGCGCTTCAAGGATCTCGATTCCGGCCAGGAGGTGCCCGGCTCGGTCGAGGGGACCTATTACGGCCTGGCCTGGGCCTCGGACAACTCCACCGTCTTCTACACCCGGCCTGACGAGTCCATGCGGCCCTATCAACTGTGGCGCCATCGGATGGGTGCCGACCCGTCCACCGATGTACTGGTGATGACCGAGGAGGACGAGCACTTCTTCCTCGGCGTGGACCGGACCAAGGACGGCGCCCTCCTCGTCTGCGAGGTAGCCAGCAAGGTCACCACCGAGGCCAGGATCCTCGACGCCGCCGATCCCGAGGGCGAATGGCGCATGGTCGAACCCCGCCGCCATGGAGTGGAGTACGGCCTCGACCACCAGAACGGGCGCCTGCTCATCCTCACCAATGATGAGGCAGAGAACTTCCGGCTGGTGGAGGCCCCCGCCGCTCAGCCCGGGCGCGGGCAGTGGAGCGAGCTGATCCCGGGGCGGCCCGACGTAAAGCTGGACGGGGTGGAGGTCTTTTCCGACTGGATCGTGCTCTACGAGCGGGCCGGTGGCCTGGAGCGGATGAGGGTCATGCCGACCCCGGGAGGATCAGGGGGCCGGGACTCCGAAGCGGCCACGGTTGAACTGCCCGAGGAGGTGGGCAGTGTCTGGGGGTCGGGCAACCCGGAGTACTCCCAGGGGATACTCCGGTTCGGTTTCACCTCCCTGGTCACGCCGGGTTCGGTCTTCGATTACGAGATGTCCACCGGCCGCCGCCGTCTGCTCAAACAGCAGCCCGTGCTCGGTGGCTACGACCCCTCCCGCTACCGGACGGAGCGCCTGTGGGCCACGGCCCGGGACGGGACGAGGGTTCCGGTCTCGGTCGTCTACCCGGCCGGGCTGCCACGGGACGGGAGCGCCCCCTGTCTGCTCTACGGCTACGGCTCCTACGAGCACAGTGTCGACCCGACCTTCGGGGTGGCCCGACTGTCCCTGCTGGAGCGGGGCTTCGTCTTCGCCATCGCCCACATCCGCGGCGGCGGGGAGATGGGCCGGCACTGGTACGAGGAGGGCAAGATGCTGCGTAAGCGCAACACCTTCAACGACTTCGTCGACGTGGCCCGCATGCTGATCGAGGAGGGATGGACCTCCCCCGGGCGTCTAGCCGCCCGGGGGGGCAGCGCCGGCGGGATGTTGATGGGAGCGGTGGCCAACCAGGCGCCGGAACTGTTCGGCGCCATCGTGGCCGAGGTGCCCTTCGTCGACTGTCTCACCACCATTCTGGATGACACCCTGCCCCTGACCGTCATGGAGTGGGAGGAATGGGGGAACCCGGTGGAGGACCCCGAGGTCTTCGACTACATGGCCTCCTACTCTCCCTTCGACAACGTCTCCGATCAGGCCTACCCGGCCATCCTGGCCACCGCCGGCCTCAACGATCCGCGGGTGAGCTATTGGGAACCGGCCAAGTGGGTGCAGCGGCTCCGGCGTCGCTCGACCGGCGCCGGGCCGGTTCTACTCAAGACCGAGATGGGCGCGGGCCACCAGGGCCCTTCAGGCCGGTATGACGCCTGGCGGGACGAGGCCTTCGTCCTGGCCTTCCTGCTCGACGCCCTCGGCGTGGACTGAGCGCCCCCCGGTCCCTTCAAGGACTGGGCGTCCCCCGGCGTCCCCGACATCGGTTGGGTGCGGGACGGTGGCCTGCTGGATGACCTCCAGGATGTCCTCTCCGATGAGCTCGTCTCGTTCGAGAAGGGCGTCGCGGAGGGCTTCGACCACGCGGCGGTGGTCCTCCAGCATGCGGTGAACCCGGGCCCGGGCGTGGGCCAGGCACTCCTCGACCTCCTCCCGCCCGCCGTCGGTGGAGAGGACCTTGGCCACCACGTTGGACCCTCCCGGTCCGGACAGGGCCTCGGCCGAGACCAGGGAACGGCCCATTCCGAGACTGCCGACCATCTGGCACACGGCTGTGGTGGCGGCCTGGAGATCCCCGGCCACTCCCGAGCTGTGCTCCCCGAAGAACAGCTCCTCGGCCACCAGGCCGCCGAAGGCGATCTGGACCAGGGCGTCCATCTCGGAGCGGGTGCGGGTGAAGCGCTCCTCCTCCTCGGAGTGGGCCAGGAGCCCGAGAGCCTCTTTCCTCTTGATGATGGACAGGACGTCGAGCTTGCGACCCCGGCCCACCAGCCAGGCCACGGTGGCGTGGCCCGACTCATGGGTGGCGATCGTCCGGCGCTCCGACTCCGTGTATTCCACCGGTTGGGGCAGGCCGATCTCCTCGGTCATCTTGGCCTGCTGGAGATCGGTCCAGGACAGTCGGTCCCCGCCCCGGCGCAGGGCCCACACCAGGGACTCATCCAGCAGGTGCTCGATCATGGCCGGGGAGTATCCGAAGGTGATGGCGGCCAGCGTGTCGCGCCGGTCGGGATCGTCCAGCTCGGCCTCATGGGCCTTGCGACCCAGGTAATAGTCGATGATGTCCCGTCGTCCCGCCCGGGAGGGCAGGTCGAAATACACGGCCCGGTCAAAGCGGCCCGGGCGCAGCAGGGCCGGGTCCAGATCGGCGGCCCGGTTGGTGGCCCCGATGACGAGAACGTTGGCGGGCGCCGAAGCCGACTTGTGCAACTGGCGCTGAGCCGGCAGCCAGGAATTGACCCAGTCGATCATCCAGCCCCGGACCCGGGCCGCCCCGCTGGGATGATCGAAGGACTGGAGTTGGACCAGGAGCTCGTTGACCACGCCGGCCACGCCCTCCCGACCGCCACCGTTGCCCAGGCCGGCCCGGGTGGCGCCGATGGCATCGATCTCCTCGATGAACCCGATGGCACCCCCCTCCCGCCGGGCGTAACGCCGCAGCGCCTTGAAGTAGGACCGGATCTTCCGGTTGGTCTGGCCGTAGTACATGGACTGGAAGGCCGAGGAGGACACGAAGAGGAAGGGAACGCCGGCCTCGGCGGCCATGGCCTTGGCCATGAAGGTCTTCCCGGTTCCGGGCGGGCCTTCGAACAGGATGGCCCGGCGGGGCGTACCACCCATCCGGTCGGCGAAGGTCTGGTGGGCCAGGAAGAGATTGAGCGACTTCACCACCTCCTCGAGCACCACCTCGGCGCCGCGCACGTCGCTGAAGCGCGTGTCGATCTCGGCCGGCCGGTACAGCACGTGGGGGGAACGCCCGGCCCCGGCCAGGGGAGCGACCATGGCCGCCCCCAGCAGCACCACCAGCAGGAAGGCGGGAAGGTAGGGGCCGACGCCGGCGGGGAGATGGGGCAGACCCAGTCCGGCGGTCGGGTTCATGGCCGCCCGCAGGAGCAACCACAGGGTCAACGGGGTCAGGAGCATGGCCAGACGGCGAAGTCGCCTTCGCCGGACGCGCTCCCGCGTCATACCCACGTCGGCGGCGGCGCTGGCCAGAACCCGGGCCTGACCGAGGGACCTCAGCTCCATGATCGTCCTTTCCCGCCTGCTACTCGTCAGAGGCTACGCACTTCTGAGTTTCTCGGCCACGCAGGGTGGTTCCTGCGCCCACGCCCTGGGGGATTGGAGCGGTTCGCCCCCTTTGCCCGGCTTCAGGCCTCGAATCCGCCGAAACCGCCCCGGTAGAAGATGAGCGGCTTGCCCCGGGCGTAACCGAGGTCGACCACCGAGCCCATCACCAGGTAATGGTCACCGGCTGGGCGAACGTCGTCGACCCGGCAGTCGATCCAGGCCAGTGAACCCTCGATCACGGGGGAGCCGGTGGGCCCTGCCGACCAGCCGACGCCTTTGAACTTGTCCCCGCCCGAAACGGCGAAGGCCCGGCACAGCGTCTCCTGGTCCTCGGACAGCACGTTGACGCAGAAGGCGCCCGTCTCAGCCACCTTGGGCCAGCTGGTGGAGGTGAGCTGGGGCGAGATGAGCACCAGCGGGGGCTCCAGGGACGCCCCGAAGAAGGCCTGGCAGGTCAGCCCGACCGGACCGGACGGCCCCGCTCCGGTCACGATGGTCACCCCGCTGGCGAAGTGACCCAGGACAGTGCGGAACTCCGAGGAGTCGATGGAACCGTCCTCACCCGGCATGTCGACGCGGACCACGCCGCACCGTACCCCCGGCGCCTTAGACGACCAGGCTCTCGCCTTCGGCGGCGGCCAGGACTTCCACTCCGGCATTGCCCCCCAGGCAGCGGCCCCACTCCAGCATGCGGTCGAGCTCTTCATCTCCGTGGCCGGGATCATGGTGGAACAGGGCCAGGGCCTTGGCTCCGGCCTCCTTGGCCACCCACACCGCGTAGTCGACGGTGCAGTGGCCCCAGTCGGAGCGCTCCGACAGTTCGGCCGGACTGTACTGGGCGTCGTGGATGAGCAGGTCGACCCCGTCCAGGAGCTCCAACACGGAGTCGGCCACCTGGTGGCCGGACTTGGGCTGCTGATGATCGCTGACGTAGCCGAGGCTGCGCCCGTTCCAGTCGATGCGGTATCCGACGGTGGGACCGACGTGGGGCACCGGCCGGGCGGTGACCTTGGCTTCCCCCACCGCGAAGGTGTCGGAGGCCACGTCGTGGAAGGTGATGTCGCCCTGCAGGTCGCTGTACTGGACCGGGAAGTAGGGCGGTCGCATCAGCCCACTGAAGACCTCGCCCAGCGGGCCGTCCTCCTGGCCCGGGCCGTAGATGTCGAGACAGCTACCCGATCGGTGGATGGGCGGAAAGAACGGAAGACCCTGCACGTGATCCCAGTGCATGTGGGTGATGAGGGCGGCGCCGCGGAAGTCCCGGTCGCCATGCTCCACGCCCAGAGCCCGCAGGCCGGTGCCGAGGTCAAGGATGATGGGATCGCCTGGCCCGGCCTCGACGGCCACACAGGCGGTGTTACCGCCGTAGCGCCGGTTAGCCTCGCTCGGACAAGGACAAGACCCACGCACCCCGTAAAAAGTGACCTTCAGTGTCCGACCCCCCTGAGCTTGCTCAGGAAATGTACCCTCAGTGAACTCTCCCCGAACAGCGCGTGTGACAAGGGTCACCTCGGCCGCTGTCGAGGCGGGCGCCGATGGCCACCAGGTCGGCCCGCTCATGCGCCGGCGGCTATCAGGTCGACCGCTCAGGCGCCCGTGGCCACCAGGCCGGCCCGCTCGAGGCGGACCCTGAGGTCGTGGGGCCGGCTGGCGTTGCCCAGAGCTGCGTCCAGACTGACGGTCCCCGCCTCGAACAGGTCGTAGAGCGACTGGTCGAAACTGCGCATGCCGTAGTAGTCGCCCTCGCTGACCAGCTCGGCCAACTCGGTGGCCCGCTGCGGCTCGAGGATGCTGGCCTGGACCCGACCGTTGACGACCATTACCTCCACGGCGGGGACTCGTCCCTGGCCCGTGGCCTTGGGGATGAGGCGCTGGGATACCACCCCGCGCAGGGTCCCGGCCAGGGTGGAACGGGCCTGGCGCTGCTGGTGGGGCGGAAAGACATCGACGATGCGGTTGACCGTCTCCGAAGAGTCGATGGTGTGAAGGGTGGAGAGGACCAGGTGGCCCGTCTCGGCCGCGGTCAGGGCCGCCTCCACCGTCTCCAGGTCGCGCATCTCCCCTACCAGGATGACGTCGGGGTCCTGGCGCATGGCCGCCCGCAGGGCGGGAGCGAATCCGTCGGTGTCGGTGCCGACCTCACGCTGACTGACTGAAGCCAGGTCGTCTCTGTGCAGGTATTCGACCGGGTCCTCGATGGTGACGATGTTGCACTCGCGGGTGCGGTTGATCCGGTCCACCACCGCCGCCAGGGTGGTCGTCTTGCCCGACCCGGTCGGGCCGGTGACCAGAACCAGGCCCCGGGGATTGTCGGCCAGGTCACGGACCACATCCGGCATCCCCAGCTGCTCCAGAGTCGGGATGACCGAGCGCACCCGCCGCAGGACCAGGGCCACCGAGCCCCGCTGGAGGTAAGCGTTGACCCGGAACCGGCCCAACTCCGGAGAGCTGTAGGCGAAGTCAGCCTCGTGGGTGGAACCGAACCTCTCCCTCACCCCGGGCGGCATGATGGCCTCCACCACCTGCGCCGTCGTCTCCGGGCTCACCGGGTCCGGGACGGGCAGAACCCTCATATGGCCGTCGACGCGGATGCGTGGGCGCGTTCCCGCCTTGATGTGCAGGTCGGATCCGTCGGCGTCGGCCAGGAAGCCCAGGAGGGCATCCAGCCAGCAGTGGGTCATGCCCCTGTATCGGCAGGCAAGGGGGGGCTTCTTGAGGCGCCGGGCCATACTTCCTGGCCATGACCCTCAGCCAGGCCCGGGTGGCCGCCAACGGGATCGACTTCGCCTATCTGGAAGCGGGGCCGCCCGGAGGACCGCTGGCCTTGTGCTTACACGGCTTCCCTGACACCGCCCACACCTGGCGTTACCTGGCCGAGGATCTGGCCGGAGCCGGATACCACGTGGTGGCTCCCTTCATGCGGGGCTACTCGCCTACGTCGGTTCCGTCTGACGGCCGATACCAGACCGGTGCCCTGGTGGCCGATGCCTGTGCCCTGCACCGGGCCCTGGGCGGCACCGACCAGGCCGTGCTGATCGGCCACGACTGGGGGGCAATCGCCGCTTATGGCGCCGCTGCCCACGAACCGGACCGGTGGCGCCGGGTGGTCGCGGCCGCCGTGCCCCCGGCCGGGTCCATGGGAGCCGGCTTCCTCTCCTACGACCAACTCCGGCGCAGCTGGTACATGTTCTTCTTCCAGAGCCCACTGGCAGACGTGGCCGTTCCCATGAACGACCTGGACTACATCGAGCGGCTCTGGAGGGACTGGTCCCCCGGATACGACTGCACCGAGGACATGGCCCATGTTCGGGAGGCGCTGGGTGCCCCGCCCAACCTGACCGCCGCCCTCGGCTATTACCGGGCGCAGTTCGGCACCACCGCCCCCGACCCCGCCCTGGCCGCCGAGCAGGCGGCCACCGGGGCGCCCACCCCCCAACCGACCCTCTACCTCCACGGGGCCCAGGACGGCTGCATGGGACTGGAGCTGGCCCACTCGGCCGCCGATTTCCTGGGACCCGGCTCGGACGCCGTGACCATCGAGGGTGCCGGGCACTTCCTCCATCTCGAGAAGCCCGAGGAAGTGGGCCGGCGCATCGTCGCCTTCCTGGAGGCCTGAGCCTCCGCCGGCACATGGACCTTGAACGTCCTCCGCCGGCACATGGAACTTGAACGCCGAGACCGATTTATATTACAGAAGTGTTACGGAACGAACGGAAATTCTCCATCACAAGACGCGGGACAAGATTTCGGGGTGTGTCGTCAAGTTGTATCTCCCGAGCCGCGCCACTGAGGGTGGCCGACCTCCCCGCTGTCGGGCGCTCGCGCTCCGGCGCTGACCCGACGGTGAGGCGCCAGCCGGGACAGTGAAGCGGCGGCTCAGATGGTGAAGTTGAGGGAGGAGACGATCCGGGCGCCGAGTTCGGGGTCCCCTGTGATGGTTACCTCCCCGGTGGCCGGATCGGCAGGGATCCGCCCGGAGGCCATGGCCATGAACAGCCCGAAGGGCATCCGGACCACCGTGGTGGCCGGCCCGGCCAGGCTCGGCACCAGCGTCGCCCGACCATCGACGCTGACGTGCAGGCTCCGCCGGGTGGGCCCGTCCACTTCGATGGTGGCCGAGGCGCCCTGGGGCGCTCCTGCCTTCTTACCGACGATGTAGCCCAGCGCCCGGGCGACCTCATCCAGAGACTGCTCGGCGCAGGGGCCGGACTGGTGCCCGGGCCGGCCCAGCCCGGCTCGGATGTCCTGTTCATGGATCCAGCAGTCATAGACCCGGATCTGCATGAAACGGCCGTAACTGCCCGGCCCGGCCGGCGTCCAGGAGTCGGCGTCGAAGGCCTCCTGGGTCATAGCCTCCAGTTCGGCCCGGCGCCGGGTGGTGACCGACCGCAGCTCCTCGACAACCTCGGAGGCGGATCGGGTCCGGAAGGACTCCACCCACGCCTCGTTGATGGCGCCGATGTCGTTCCTGATGTGGGGCTGAGCTCTGGTCTCCTCTGCCAACGGAGGAGAGGCCTGGCCAGTGAGGGTCAGCTCAGTACCGATCACGTGGGCGGCCACGTCCTTGACCGACCAACCCGGCAGGGCGGTGGGCCTCAGCCACTCGGCCTCGCTCAACTCGCCCAACAACTGGGCCAAGGTGTCCCACTCCTCGACCAGAGCGGCGGTCACGGCCGCTTTGGGAATGGAGGCGGGACTCACGCCTTTTCGGCCGCGGCGCGGCGAGGGTCGCCCGGGATGTTGATGCGCTTACCGCGGTCGACACTGTCCCAGTCCCGGCCCTGCAGGTAGGGCTGGAGGGACTCGGCTATAGCCTTGATGTCGGACGGTGCCTTGGGCCTCTGGATCTCGTAGAGGTTGGGGAACTCCAGCCATCCGGTAACGGTCTGCCAGAGGCGGAGAGCGGCATCGCCTTCGGGCGGGTCGATCACCACGGGGCCAAACAGGGCCTGGCCGCCGGGGAAGAAGAGGGTGGGTACTCCGAAGCCCCCCATGGCTACGACGCGGTCGTGGTCCGCCTTCACCTCGTCGTGCGTGGTCGGATCGGCCAGTGCGTCGTCCACCAGCCCCGGGTCCAGTCCGATCTCCCCCATCAGGGTCCGGGCCACCTGGGGGTCGTGGGGCTTACCGGCCTCCCGGTGGAGGGCCGAACCGATGCGGGCGTACCAGGCGTCCAGATCGGACATGTCCCGCCGGCGCAGGAGGGCACCGATCCGCATGAGGGACCAGCCGTAGGACCAGTCCCGCTCCCAGGGGTGCTTCTTGCCCTCCTCCCGGTTGATCTCCTCCAGGCTGAAGAAGCACCAGTCGATCTGCAGGCCGGTCTGACGACGGACCTCACGGATCCAGTGCGAGGTCTGATAGGCGAAGGGGCACAAGGGATCGAAGTGGAACTCGACGCTCTCGGGTGTCATGACTCCCACAGTTCCTCTCCGTAGGGGCGCATGCGGGACGGCGCCGCCTCCTTGGTCCAGACCATCAGCTTGCGCCGGAAGTAGCAGACCTCCTCGCCCCTCTGGTTCACGCCTTTGGTCTCGACCGTGACGATCCCTCGGTCGGGCTTGGACGAGGAGAGTTTCTTGTCCAGCACCCGGGTCGAGGCATAAATGGTGTCCCCGTGGAAGGTCGGCTTCTTATGGCTGAGGGTCTCGACCTCGAGATTGGCGATACACGAGCCGCTGACGTCGGGCACGCTCATGCCCAGGACCAGGGAGTAGACAAGGTTGCCGACCACGACATTCTGCTTCTGAACCGTTTCGTTCTGCGCGAACCACTCGTTGGTGTGCAGCGGGTGGTGGTTCATGGTGATCATGCAGAACAGATGGTCGTCGTACTCGGTGATGGTCTTGCCCGGCCAGTGCTGGTAGATGTCCCCGGGCTCGAAGTCCTCGAAATGCCGCCCGAAGGGGCGCTCGTACACGGTCATGGCCCCGAAGCTACCCCGGGGGCCTTGAACCGGCCCGTCCGGAATTAACGCAGTACACAGCTGACTCTCAGGTCAGGCGGGCAACTTTCGACGGGTGTTTGGCCGGACGGCAAAGATGGGGATGAGATGACAGAGATTTCTGTGCAGCCGACCTGGGCACGGAGCGCTCCCCCGCCGACGCCCCGGCCCATCTTCGTCATTGGCGCGGCTCGGAGCGGCACCACCCTGCTCCAGGCGATGCTGGGGGCCCACCCCTCCATCGCGGCCCTCCCGGAGATGCATTTCTGGTTCCGCATCGTCAATCTGGCCGACTATTGGGGGGATCTGGCCGATCCGGGCCGGTTGCGGGCCGCCCTGTCCGAGTTGATCAATCTGCCGGCCGGATTATTGGACCGGTTCGGCTTCGACATTTCCCGGCTCATGGCGGGCCTGCCACCCGGTCCCCTCGGCTACGACAGGCTGTTGGAGACCGTAGGGCAGGACCTCTGCCAGCGGGAGGGCAAGGTCCGCTGGTCGGAAAAAACGCCCTGGCAGACGGCGGACCAGATCTGGCAGCTCTTCCCGGAGGCGCAGGTCATTCACCTCTTGAGAGAGCCCCGACGGACCATCAGCTCAACCCTGGGCATGCCGTTCAACGATCTGTCCGCCTGGAGGCTGGCCGAACTGTGGGACCGCTACACCGTGGCCAATATCCGCAGCGGCGTGGCCCGGGGTCCCCGGTACTACCTGCAGGTGCGTTACGAGGACCTGGTGGGCAGCCCGACCGCCACACTGGGTCTGGTGTGCTCCTTCCTGGCCGAGGACTTCGAGTCGTCGATGCTCACCCACCGCCAGGACACCACCGCCGTTTTCGGAGGCGTCCCCGCCTGGCAGGCGGCCGCCACCGGTCCCGTCCGGGCTCCGGTCGCTGACGAGCCGAGGTTGAGCGCCGCCCAACGGGCGCTGATCTCCCTGTCCATCCGGCGCAACGCCGCCGCCCTTGGTTACGAGGCTCCCCGGAGGCGCACCATCGCGGCCGGTTATGCGCTCTGGCCGACCACTCTGCCCGCCCGGTTGAGCGGAAAGATCCGAGATCGGCGCATCGCTGCCTTGTCCCCCGCCGAGCGCTACGAGGTGGTCAACCGTTACACCGAGGGGCGGGTGGCGGCGGCCATCGGGCAGCCGGGAGCAGAGCGCGAGGAGCAGGACGTGGCCGCCACATCCTGGCTGGAGCCGCTGATAGCCGGGGCCGGCAGCCGGAGTCGGTAGCGGGGCCTACCATCCCGGCCCGTGGAGCAGACCCTGGCCGATGAGATGGTCGACGCCGTGGCCGCCTTCGTGCGGCGGTCGGTGCTGCCGGTGGCCTCGGACCTCGAGCACGCCGACACCTATCCGGGCGAACTGATCTCGGCTATGGCCGAGATGGGCCTGTTCGGCTGCACCATCCCCGAGGAGTACGGGGGCCTGGGGATGGATATCACCACCTACGCCCGGGTGGTGGAGGAACTCTCGGCTGGGTGGATGTCACTGACCGGCGCCATCAACACCCACACCATGGCCGCCACCCTCCTCCGCCTGCACGGCACGGCTGACCAGAAGTCACGCCTGCTTCCCCGCATGGCCACGGGCGAACTTCGTGGGGCTCTTTCACTGTCCGAGCCCGACGCCGGCAGCGACACCCGCAACATCAGCTGCCGGGCCGAGCCGGACGGCTCCGAGTACATCCTCAACGGCACCAAGATGTGGGTCACCAACGGGGAGAGAGCCTCGGTGATCGCCCTGGCGGCCCGCGCTCCCGAGGGCATCACCTGCTTCATGGTGGAGAAGGAGCCCGGCCCCTCCAGCGGCGGCCTCAGCGTGTCGAGGTCGATAGGAAAGCTGGGCTACAAGGGCATCGAGACGGTGGAGATGTCGTATCAGGACCACAGAGTCCCAGCCGGAGCGGTTCTGGGCGGAGCCCAGAACTTAGGACGTGGTCTTCCCCAGATCCTGAGCGCCCTGGAGCTGGGCCGGGTCAACATCGCCGCCCGGGCCTGCGGGGTGGCCCGGGCCGCCTTCGAGGCCGCCATCGCCTACGCCCAGGAGCGCCAGACCTTCGGGTCACCGATCGCCGCCCACCAGGCCATCCAGTTCAAACTGGCCGACATGGCCACCAAGCTGGAGGCGTCGCGGCTCCTCACCCGTTCGGCGGCGGCCAAGCTCGACGCCGGGGAGCGCGCCGATGTGGAAGCGGGAATGGCCAAGCTGTTCGCCTCCGAGGCGGCTCTGGAGATCGCCACCGAGTCCATGCGGATCCACGGCGGCTACGGCTACACCACCGAGCTCCCCATCGAGCGCTATTACCGCGACGCCCCGCTCATGATCATCGGCGAGGGCACCAACGAGATCCAGCGCATGGTCATCGCCCGCGGCCTGCTGGCCCGCTACCGCCGGCCGTGACCGGCCCGACGGCTGAACTGGGCCTGCGCAACGA
>Ga0307373_10008616_pt1 | contig 15463 bp, 16 predicted proteins | sample OX2MG_FD_202534 | JGI IMG/M metagenome (GOLD analysis project Ga0307373, IMG submission 202534) | Soil microbial communities from Risofladan, Vaasa, Finland - OX-2 | ecosystem: Environmental > Terrestrial > Soil > Coastal area > Acid sulfate soil | place: Finland: Risofladan, Vaasa | collected... | reverse complement strand
ATGGGCCGGAAGCTCTACGCCAGCCTTGCCCTTGAGGGACGGTTCGGCGGCTCGGCACTCCTTGAGCTGGCCGAGGCTGAGGTTCAGGACGGAACGAAGCTGGCCCGACAGCTCGCCGGATCGCTGGGCGGTGAGGACGTGTGGGATAAGCTCAGGGCACGGCGCGGGAAGTCGGCGGCAGCTCCCGTGGTCCCCGCTCCGTTGCCTCCCAAGGTGGAGCCCCGGCCCGTGCTGCGCGTGGTGGTGGCCGAGCCTGTCGAGAGCCCCACCGAGCAGTTGAGTCTCTTCGGGTAGGGGACGGCTGGGCGATCACGATTTTAGTTGCCAGCTAATTTGTGGCCTAGAGGCTGGTAGTAAGGTGCTGTCAGCCAGTGGAGTGTCGCTGATCTGGCCCCAGTATCGTGGACCGGCCAAATGAGAGTCAGGCAACACTGACCGACCCCCGATGGAGGTTCTCGTAGTCTACCGGCGTCAGCATCCCGAGGGAGCTGTGCCGACGGGTGCGGTGACGGCCCGGAAGAAGGAACGTCCCGACTCACGAGTTGAGGCGCCGCCATACGCTTCTGGACCGGATGGTCCGCAAAGAGGATGGCCTCAAGCCAGCCTCAACTGAGATCGCTCCGGGCAGTCTAAAGAGCGGTCCCGAAGGAAATCCTTTCGGACCGACCAGCCTCTACTTTGGGGCTGGGGTCACGCTCCTTAGCTCCGGGCCAACAGGGGCAGTAGCTAAAGGCACGACCGAGGCTCGGGGGCGCGGTTCTACGCGGGGAACTCATCGCCCAACTCGATCCGCCAGAGCCTGTTCGCCTCCGTGTGATATCCCGCGCTCTCGGCGAGGTTGGCTTTATTGGCGCGGTCCAACGCCTCGCTGAAGCGCGACTTGATGGCTTTCCGATCCTCGTTGGTCAAATACTCGTCGAGCTTCCCGGAGTGTCCCGCAGGGTCAGAGACACTGATTCGATCCGGAGCCCACTCGAAGAAAGACCTGAGTGCAGTCCTGTGGTTTGAGCCCATCGTCTTGAACATGGTCGCCACCATCACCTCAAGATGGAACGACTCGAATCGATGGGAATGTACTCCGTTCCACCTACGGACCAGCTTCGCGAGCGGGGTCAGGTTGGCACCCAGGCTAGCCAGGCGCGCGGAGTACCACTCCGCCTGAGCCTCAGGATCAGTCGTCATCCAGCCATCATCACCACGCGGTAATGCGTAGCCACCTCCCTTCCATTTGAAGACTGCCGCGATATCTACGTGAGTCCCCGCCGTGTAGAAGAGCCGCACTGCCTGGCCCCGTGCGCCTATCTTGCCAATCGATGTCTTGGCATCAAGCGCTGTACGGATTCGCTGAAGGAAGGCTCCAGATCCGCCGCGATACTGCTCGAAAATGTTGTCCTTGTTGGTGAACTCGGCCATTACGTCAATGTCATTGATGGGCCGGACGATAGTCCCCCTGTCGGCAGAGCCGATCAAGATCACACGCTTGAGTGGCAAGGTACTCGACGGCGGAAAGGCCGCCCGGAGATATTTCTCCGTTGCCTGGCGTTTGTTCGTAATCTCCTCATGCTGTGTATCGGTTGGACTGATCTTCTCTAGCAATGCTGTGAACGCCTGGGCCGTGGTGAGTGTCACGTCTTGTCTGTCTCGTACGTCTGTGAGCCAGACTCGATCTGTTTCCTTGCGCGTTCCCACGCTTGGCTGGAAGGGATTTCGGACTCCCGGTTGAGCTGTTGGAGCCTCTCCACCAGCTTCTGGAGAGTAGCTCGGGCCTCGTCCGCTGGCGTGCGATCCAGGTCTATGCGGAGAAAGATCCGTACATCCTGTTGCAGTGCCCTATAGGAATTGCCAGAGACCGCTGCCTTCTCTGTCGTCCGGCGAGCGGCAATCGAAGCAGAGATTGCGCCGACCAGCGCTGAAGCGATTGCGATGCCTCCAGCCCACTCGAAGGAGAGTAGCTTCGAGAGACCACCGACCCCAGCCACCGCAGCGAGTCCGGCAGCGACGCTTCCAACCCATCGATCCACTGTCCGCCATGTCTTCGCGTATTCGAACTGCGTCTCTGAGGAGTAGATAGCAGCCTCATGGATCTTCTCGGCCTCGCTCCGAATCTCTGCCCGTAGAGCTTGGTCAGGGTCACTGACGCCTCCGGCCTTATCAGCGATGGTCGCTAGCCGGCCGGCTCTGGATTGGTCTGTCATCATCCACTTCCCTACGCCCGACCATCGACAGAGGAGCCAGCATAGGCTCCACGATCCGGGCTGCCCTTCACGAAAGCCATAGAGTCTGTCATACGTGCGATCCCATCATGGGCCAACGCATCTGCCGTACGGCAGAGCGCATCTACATCGGGTTCGTCATCCGAAGCCGTGATGAGAGAGAGAACGCTGCCTCGTATCACCGATCGGACATCCCCGGCGCCCACTTGGACTCCGCCTAGTCTGAGCGCCCCCAATAGCGCCTCCGCCTTCTCTGCCGCGTTCTCTGGGGAGGTCGCAAACCGAGCACTCCAAGGGCGTTTACGGGCGACAACGATCGAGTCCAGGTTGCTCGGCTCGGATGCACCCGACTTCGTAGAGCTGGTCATCATCTCGCCCTTCACGGGCTGAATTGCCGTAACCACGAAACCAGCTTCTCTCAATCCCCGCATTACGGCCACCCAGCCGGACACCCGCGCTTGGTGAAAGGTGAAGGCGAGCAGTCCACCCGTGCGCAGCACCCGTGCGCACTCCTTCCAAACGGCAGTGATCCCGGCCTCGAAGCCGTCAGGGCTCACGCTCTGCACTTCCCCAGTTGTGCGAGTCGTGGCTTCGGAGATGGGATAACCGGCATATGGCCGGATCTCCCGAAGCCACGCGTGGAAGAAGTCGGCCAGCTCCGAGTAATGGACGTTGTCCATGTAGGGCGGATCGGTGACAACCATCGAAACGCTCTCGTCGGGCAGTCCGGAGTGGGCTGCATCCCCTGTTGTGACGTATGCCTGTCCAGCCGATACCCCACGCTTGCTCCACGTAGCCAGTAGCTCGATTTCGAGTGGCAGCGACAGGCCGTGCTGTCGCTCGACCCCCCGTGAGGTCTTGATGAGGTCGAACGGAGACCGCTTGTATCTCTCGGCACGTATCAGGCGAGTTTCGAAGAGCGTTGAGAACGAGCCAGACGAGGCGGGTGTGCCCCACGGATGTGCCTCAAGAGGAGTTCGCTCAGGCTTGAGGATGTGATGACTGAACATATGCCGAACCGCACCTGTTCCCTCTCCCTTGAAGGAGCAGAACAGGTTATTGAACTCCAACGTGCCAGAGAAGAGCGCGGCGAGGGCTTCGCGTTCGGGGCCATCTTCGGCAAGATCACGGATGGCTGCCCCGAGTCGCCCAAGGGAGTAGATCTGTCGGTCATTGAAGAAATCTGACCACGAGCGAAAACCCCAGCCCATAGCCTGTCGGGTGTTGTACCCGTCAGCAAGGTCGCCTTGGGGAAGAACAAGGGACTCTCGCTCCTCAACCAGGAGTTTCGATGCCTGTTCAGTCAGGGCGTGATCGAAGTCCTCAGCCTTCTCGTAGCGCTTCGCGCCGTCCTTACCAAGTACCAGCTTGGCGTACATCTCGTGCTCTGGACGCCTTCCCGCTAGCGCTGCGACTACCTTCGAGCGGTGGCCCGAAGGACACGTCATCCACGCTCCGACTACTGCACCATCACTGCCAAAGGAATGCCCTTTAGCACAGGTAGCTTCCGTGAAGTCGTAACGGTCCTCTTGGACGCTAAGGCACGTTGGGCACACCACTTGAGCACGCGGGATTCGCCCTGGATAGGCATTCTGCGCGAAGACGTGCCGCGAGAAGAGTCGGACTGGGACTCCGCACTCCGGGCAATTGGCTAGCGCAACCCAGAAGTAGTAGAGCACCGACTCCCCGGATTTGGTCCGATGAAGACGGTCAATCGCCTCTCGACACTGCGCCTCTACGTCCTCGTACGCGTGATAGAGCTTCTGGAGATCCCACGCCTGGAGTGCCTGACGCTGAACCAGGGTAGCTACGGGGTTGATATCGGTACCGATGACCCCAGCCCCAGCCTTCGCTGCCTCAACGAGTGTCGTTCCAGATCCCGCGAAAGGATCGTAAACAGTCAGACCATGAAGTCTCATCGGCCCTTCAAGGGCATCAATGGCACCCGCCTCGTCTTCCGAAATCGAAGAGCCCAATATGGCTCGAAAGACCGTCCCAAGCCTCTGTGCCCACCACTTATGTGTGTGGGTCGCCGGACGGTGGACCTCCTTCCGCCATGACTCTGCTTCGGCTATCTGGCTTACCCGGACGGCTGGGAACCCTCCTTCGAGCGCACTTCGCGCAGGGATGCTGAGGAGTGTGGATTCTGACTCTGGAACCAGGAGCTGAAGAGAGAGCTGAGAACCAGCGGCCATCGGGCGGCTCATGAGTCGCCCTCCCCTTCATCATCGCCGGGGACTTCCAGAATCGGCTTGACTCGCAGAGTCACTGCCCCTTGACCAATGCCGCTGCGCCGGTAGGCGATGAAGGAATGCTTCACCTTCGCGGTAGGATTTTCAATGGTGCGGGGCTCAAGGCTGTTCGTCGTGAGGTCGAAGGAGTACCCAACGGCGATGGAATCTGCTTCGACTCGGGTTAGCTCACCGACTACATCAAGACGGGGATCGTTAACGGTGTAGTCCGCCGGAACGATCAGAGTTTGTTTACCAGTAGTGCCCTCGGTGAGTGCGAACGGCGTAGGTGCAACGTACATCTTCCGATCACGAACGAGAATGTCGCCGTACGAACCAAACCCCCGAAAGCTCCTATTCTTGTGAACGTACTCATGGTCCGCATTCAGGAAGTCACCGTGGCACACCACAAGGTCAATGACCGGATATGACTCTTCGTCGATCTTGGCAGGGTATCGCCCGAACACATAGAAAACGGTACGCCCATTGTGCAGTCCACTCGGAACCCGGCTATTGCTGTCATAGCTGGCTTCGCGCCCAGGAACCGCAAGCCCTTTGACCTCATATCCCTCTGGAAAATTAACAAGCGTGAAATCTGGATAGCTGTTGCGCCCACTCGAATCGTGGTTGAGGCTCGCATCGTCTAGGCGGCTACCAACCCAATTCTGGAAATGAAACTCTTTGTCTTGCTGGCTGACTCGCTTTATGAGCACGCCATCTGCGATCGCCTGAGAACACGTGACGAACATGTCCACGCTGCTTGTCGGACGCCCGTCCTCTGCACGCGCCATTACGCTAACGCTCCCAGGGGATCGTTTTGATCCCACCGTGTCCTATCTCTGGCGAGAGACAATGTGGATCGATTCATCATTTAATGGTACGCCAGGGAACTCGCTTCAATGATTCTGAAGTCACCGCACCAGTTATACGCGTCTTATTACTCTGGATCGCCGGATGGTTTAGTCTTCAACTCAACGAATTTGGCAGCCATCGTCGGGTTTCCTCTGGTTAGCTTCTTAATGGTCAAGTCGTCCGCCTTGTTGTTCGCGAGCCGGAGGTTGTTCTCTGAGCCGAGCAGGGCTTCCTTCGTCTTCTGAAGGTGGTCGATAGTCTTGTCGATTTCCTCGACTGCAGTCTTGAATCTCTTCGATGCCAGGTCATAGTTGCGACCGAAGCCACTCCTGAACTCGTCGAGTTCGCTCTCAAATTTCGTAATGTCGATGTTCTGCTCTCGGACCCGAGCGAGTTCTGTCTTGTACGTCAGCGTGCTTTGCGCCGCATTCCGCAACAGCGTGATAATCGGCATGAAGAATTGCGGACGAACGACGTACATCTTCCGGTAGCGGTGGGACACGTCGACGATGCCGGAGTTGAATAGCTCACTGTCCGGCTCGAGGAGCGACACCAGCACGGCGTATTCGCAGCCCTTCTCGTTACGGTCCTTGTCGAGCTCTTTGAGAAAATCCTCGTTCTTCTTCTTCATTGCTGTCGTATCGCTCTCGTTTTTCATCTCGAACATGATGGAAATGAATTCAGTGCCGGACTCGTCCGAGTCGCGGAAGATGTAGTCACCTTTGCTACCTCCCCGGACATCGGAGTCCTTGTCGAAGTAGGCACGCGGGAAACCGGTTGCTCGCAGACGGTTGAACTCAATCTCGCAATGCTGCTCCAGGGTTTCGCCAACCATCTTTGTCGACAACTTCGCCTTAAAGTCCTTGTAGTAGGCGATCTGCTCGTCCTTCGCCTTTAGTTCCGCCGTATGCACCTCCTTTAGCGCCGATTCGAGCAACTTCTGTTCTGTCGCCTTCGCCTCCAAGTTCCGAGCAAAGTCGTCTCGCTCCTTCTCAACGGCGCTGACTGCTTCCTTCACGGCCAGTTGCGTCGCAACTTCGGTCGACTTGAGTTCGGCCTTTAGCCGCTCTATCTCCGCGCCCTTCTTGGCCGCCTCCTCCTTGAGCGTGCTCTCAGCTTTCGCGTCTGCGAGATCGAGGGCAGAATCCTTCGCAACCTCGCTCGACTTCAGCTCTTCCTTAAGTCGTTCGATCTCGGTGTCCTTCTTGGCCGCCTCCTTCTCCAATTTGCTGGTCACCTTTGCCTCAGCAAGCTCGATGGCGGTCTTCTTCTCTTTCTTAGCAAGCTCTAGCTGCTCGTGAATCGTCTTGTCGAACTCGCGGTCACGAACCTGCTTAAGGATGTCCGCATATCCTGCCTCGTCGATCTTGAATGCCTTCCCGCAGTGCGGGCAGATGATCTCAGTCATATGAATGGCCCCCTTTCAGACCGATGCTCATGGGGGGTCTCCCGCCGGACCCACGGGACTAGCCTCTTGAGCCGCTAACGCCGCGATTGCATTCACAACGACCTTCAGCGTCTCAGGCATGTCGATGTCTTTAGCGGCGACCACTGCGTTCCGATAGGCCAGTAGGTTCTTATTATTTCGATCCGACAATGTAATTCCAACATCCTGTAGCTCCTTGTCGAAGCTCGTCCAGGCGCCGAGTTCCTCCTCGATATCGTCCCGCCAGATCGTAAAGTCGGCGCATACAACGGTGGGGTCACCAAACGAATACGGGAGAGCGCCCGCGATGACACGCGACGATGTCGGAAGGTCCTTGACGATACGTTCAGTAGAAGCTCTGTGACTTTCGTGAGCCTGTGTCGTAGCTGCGTCGTCCTTATATGTCTTCCTATCTGAGGAGCCGAAGTCGCCGTCAGCAAGTAAGTAAGTCGGGATGTCGAGCGCCTTCAGGATGGCGCGAGCCACTCGAAGCCCGCCCTTGCCCTCAACGGACAGAATGGCCACTCCCCGATTATCAAGATCGCTGCCGAGCTTTCGGGCTGCGGCTTCGAGCACTACGCGATCCGTCTGACCTTCAACTAGAGCAACCGCGTCGGCGAAGAATCCTTCCGAGAACTCAGTCGGCACGTTCGCCGTGATTGCCTTCTGGACCCGGTCCACGCTAATTCCAGACGAGGCCGCGACCGACGCAAAGCTTGCGTTCGCAACTGAGGTCACGCCTACTGTGTAGGTGAACCGACGCAGTGCGGCGAACTGCTCGGGCTGGACGAAGTACGGGCTGTGGGTCGCAAGCAGTACCTGCACGCCGGGCTGTTGACTCAATTCGTGAAGGGTTCTAGCAAACGTACGAGCCCGAATCGGGTGCTGGTAGAGCTCCGGTTCTTCGATTGCTACGATGATGCTCGGCAAGCCGCTGAGCGTGTCGGCAAGACGAGCTTCGGATGTCGCGTCATCTTCTCCGTCTTGAGGCGTATGAGTCGTGCGGCTGAGTTCTGCGTCGGGCACTATCGCCTGGAACATAGCAATCATTACGGCGCGCTGCACGCCGTGGCCCTGACGCGACACGTCATTGGTGATGCCGTCAATCGTCACGACGGTCGCTATTGTCGCGTCGAGCTTCGGTGCGAAATCCGGCACGGTCGAAGTGAGTCGGACGCTTGCGTTAGGCACTAGTGGGGCCAGTCGAGCATTGATCCGAACTGCCTGAACACCGGTTGCGCTGTCGACGCTCGAACGTATTTCAGTCGCGAGCTCAGACACAGCGTCGGCATGCTTCTGCAACCAAGCAGCCTGTACTCTAGCGCTTGCGTCGGACATGAATGCGCCGACTAGTTCGGTCAGGGTCGTGCCCTTCGAGGCGGTACCGACTTCGCCCGCAATGCTCGTGGCGGCTGGAATCAGGATGAAACGCACGCACTCTCGCAGCACATTCGGCCCATTCCAACCCATCATTTGGGTGGCGTCGCTATCAGCTACCTCAATAAGACTTGCGGCGTTTTGAGCCGCGCTCTCCCACGTAGAGAGTGCTGCGAGGATGTCGTCCTTGCTTGGCGACCGAGCGAGGTCGGGAAGATCATAGACCGATGCTCGCAGTTCCGCGTACTTCTGGCGCATTGTGACGACGGAACTCTCGGCACGCACGTCAACGAACCCTGGTCCTTGCTTAGCATTGCCGACAGTGTTGACCTGTTTGTTCTCGGCATACCAGGACCGGCGAATCTCGGCGCAATCGCCACGGCCGTACCGCTCAAGCCGTTCTCGGTCCTTGTCCGTCAGATCAGCGAAAGTGACGCCGACCTCAATGGTTGAGCCGGACGGAAGGGACTCACCCTCCTTGTAGCCGTGGATGTCAGTTTCGCTAAGTGGAGTACCGTTGAAGAACCAATCAAGCGCATAGAACACCGAAGACTTGCCAGAACCGTTGGTACCGATGAACACGCCGTACTCGTCAACGTGGATTGTTACATCCTTTAGGCACCGGTAGTTGCGAATTGTGATGGAGGCGATACGCATTACAGATTCCACTTCCCTGGTAAGGTTCCGGTGAACCGTCGATCGACCCGAGTCGCTGAGAACCCAGGAACATGGTCGATCCGCTTGCCAGCAAGCTCCATGACTGCATCCGCCAGGTTGCTTTCTCCCGGCAGCGGGCCAGCCGTCTTCCCCGCACTGGCAACGATCGTGCCCCCTTGCTCTGCCCGGCGAATGACGATCACTGTGGGATAGGCGGAGACCTCGTTTTCGAAGGCAGGTGCATCGTGCATCTCGATCACTACTTCTATGCCGTAGAGAGCGGAAACCAGATGGCGAAGCTCAGCTCCACGGGCTGCCCGTATCCAACGGTCCGCGCAGATGAAGGCCAGTGCGCCTCCTGCAGCAAGCTGTCGGACTCCTGCCTCAATGAAGCCGACATAGATGTCGCAACGGCCAATCATGGTCGGATAGAGCCGCCGATACGCGGCGTTCGCTTCCTCGGAGAGGTCGTCGTAGCGGATGTACGGAGGGTTCCCTACAACAAGGTCAGCCTTCCGGTCCTTCAGTGATCCAAGGAGGTAATCGCCCACGGTCACCCGCCCTTGGGCGATCTCACGGGCCTTGGAGGCTTCAGCTCCTCGCTGTCGGAGTTCAGCGCTGGCAAGCTCGACGGCCTGCGCAGCAGAGCCCTCATCGAGTTCGTAGGCATGGATGGCTGAACGGGCATCTGAGAGCGGACGATTGTGCCGGTCGAGCGATGCAAGGAGCCGTCGAACCATCGGCACGAGGAAGGCTCCCTCCCCGGAACAGGGCTCAACTGCGTACCGGGCAGCGAGATCCTTTTCTAGTCGGTAGCCAGCGAGATCGAGGATCAAATCCACAACCCAGGGCTTCGCGTAAACGACACCCTTTGGCTCCCCGATGGCCGTGAGCCCACTGACGGCACCCGAATCCTCGGCTAGAGCTTCATCGAAGCCACGGTCGAGACCGAATTCGAACTGAGTTTGCCTAACCGTCATCGCCGACTCCACGACGGACCGGCAGAGATCAAGGGGGACATTGCCATACGTCGATCATACGTTCGATGGAAAGTGGACCGCTACCCCCTAGGGGCCAGCCCAGATCCACCTCACAGAGTCCCTGGAAGCCCTCGTGGGACCGCGCTGAGGCACCCGCCGGATGGCGCCTTCGGGTGCTTTCTTGACTGCCGAGTACAGCGCTGCACCCATGGAGGCTTTCGGGGTCTTGCTGGTCCTTGTGATGAGGCCGCGCTTGGGTGCTGCCTCGGTGACCTCATGGCACGTCATCGGACCCTTGGCTGCCTTCAGGACGGCCCCTGCAGCCCAGAGATATGTCATCCCGGCGATGGTAGTAGCCAGAGGGTCTCGTCGGGCGACATTTTCGGAGAGCCCAAGAACCCCGCTTGGGAATCAAATGGGAATCAAACGCCCATAACTGGTTCCCCCAGGAGGCTACTAGACGGACTGAGCCGCCTACTCTGAACTACAAAACGGTACTGGATAGCACCAGATGGACGGGCGCACGCGGATTCGTAAACCGCTGGCCGGGAGTTCGAATCTCCCCGTCGGCTCCCCAGTCTGATCTCAGCGAGTGCCGCTGAGCCCCACTTCGGTTCAGCCCAGTTGCACCACACGTTGCACCACGGAGGCTCGCTTGCAATATGGCGGCTCATGCGGTCGCCCGAGCGCTGACCCGGCTCAGCTATCGGGTGGCTCAGCCGTGGGAGTCAGCGTGACATTTGCTGACAGGTTAGGCACGAGGTAGCCCGGCGAAGCGGTGGTACTCGGGCGATCCCGGCTGCCACAGGTCGAGGATGTCGGCGGGCGGAATGGGGCGCGATAGAAAGATGTCCGCCCACGCACGTCCGAGGTGCAAGACGTGGCGGACGAACACCTTGCACGGATCGGGAAAGTATCGGCGGTTTGTCTCAGCGCTGAGGTCTGCCGATGCCACCACGATGGTCGGGGTCCCCGGAGCCGTCACCTTGTCACGGTCGGCATCATCCTCGTTTCGGTAGACCGCCTCCCCACCCCACGCTCGCATGAGGGGGGCGACCGACTCTGGCTCGTCCCGGAAGACGGCTGAGCCCAGGATCAAGCTGACCTGGTCCTCCCTAAACCTGGCCTCAACGGCGGCGTGAGCAGCCTGGCCGCTCAGGGCATCGCGGACCACCGAGGTCATCAATCCTGCCTTTGTGAGTGCCTGCGCCCTGCGCCCGATGAGGGCCTGAGTCAGCGGTAGCAGACCGTCCCGCCTGACCCAATCCACCTCATGCTCGACCAAACGGGTGGCGTGTAAAGCCGGACCTGCTGACCCGCCAGCAGCCTCCAGAACTCCTCGCTGTCGTCATCGGGCGAGGGCAGCTCCGCAATCCAAGGGCCAGGGCCGGTCGGAGCCAGAGCCTCCCGGTGAACGACCTCGCGCAATGCGGAAGGCCAAGTCGCCTCATCTTCAACGTCCACGACCACCTAGCCATTTTCGCAGGCTGGCAGGAAGATAGCGGCTGGGCTGGGTGTTGACGAAAGCACTGTCCGCAGAGACTTGGCCGCGACATTAGCCGCACCCGAGGTCGCGCTAAGCCCTTCGGGGGCAGCCTGCGTCAGGGGTACCTGGCTACCACGCCCAGCAGAGGCCCCTAAAGCTGCTGGGGCGGCTAGAGCGGGCGGGGCTGGTGGCTGGGCCCGGCGTACATCCGCCTGGCATTGGAGCAGACCAGCTTGGGGGTACGCCTGACCTACAGCATGTGACCGCAGCGGCGGCGGGGCTTCCAGCCTGGTGGGACTCGGCTCAGCCGGGGTGGGGGAGTGGTGGTGGTCGAGGTCACCGAGTTGAGGGCGTCCCTGCTCAATCACTCTCTGAGCAGGTGTTACTTTGGGGGGTATGTCGATAGGAGACGGGGAGATAGCGCCTGATGGGTCGCCAAGGACCAGCGTAGCCGACCTCCTCGATGACCAGACCCGTGGGGTTCTCCTCGTCGTGGACTTCGCTCAGAGGCAGGGCAAGGCGTTGACCGTGGAGGAACTCCAAGACTTCGCGTTGTCCCCGCACCGTCGCGTGACCCCTGTGTTCCAGGCAGTGGCGGCGCGGAAGGAATCCGTCTGGGACTTTGTTCGGCGGGCAAACATCGTGAGCGTCGATGATGGGGGAGTCCGGCTGACTCGCCTCGGCCAGATGATCCTGCGCGCGGCGGACGAGAAGGAGTCATTAGCGAACCAGACCGGCGACATCGTTCTCGCGGCTGGCGACGAGTGGGCCACGACGGACGTGCTTCGGATGGTGAAGCAGGCTGGTCCTTGCCTACTGGTCGATCCGTACTGCCGAGAGCCGCAACTCAACGACCTTGTCAGGCACACCGACACCACCCGCGTACTCGTTGGCCCCACGGTTGAGTCAGAGGCCTTCGACCTTACCCTGGGGGTGGTGAAATCACCTCGCAACCTGGAGATCCGCGTCAGCGCCAACATTCACGATCGCCACGTCATTCCTGACGTGGGCCAGGTTCTGGCCCTAGGCATGTCGCTCAATGGGCTCGGGAGTACCAAAGCATCGATCATCGTCCACCTCGGTGACGACATATCGGCGGCGGTTCGCCAAATCCACGAGGAACTGTGGACCAGCGCGACGAACTGGTCCCCTTCCGCCGGGAGCTAGAGCGGATCGGGCTCCTCTTAGCCCAACTCCGGCTCCTCTGGGTGAGTCTCTGCTCGGGCTGCCCGCCGATACGTGACGTTGGCTCCGGCGAGCGCCACCGAGTGTCACTGAGAATCACCCCGGTTGGCGTCAAAGGTGGCGTCAGACCCACAGAGCCCAGCTCTCCCTGATGGGCGGGACCTGGGTCAGCCTGGACTGCCACCGCGACGTGGATCACCTCCACTGCGCAGTCGGTGACCATCCCGGCTGCCTTCTTCACACCCAATGGCAGCTACTCGTGGACCGTGGCCACCGCAGATGCCAACGGGCAAGGGCCGTTTGCGTGACCCCCGCGCCGTAACCGAATCTTCAGTTCCGGGGTTATCCCACTACAGATGTATGGCACCCCCGCCGGATGGACAAGCCGCCACGAGACCCTGGCCAGCTTCATGCGCCAGCGCCCGGGCATCTTCGTGGCTCCCGGACTGACCGCTCAGCAGATTGCCACCGCGCTCAGAGCGGACCCGGAGTGGGCCAAGGTCTGCCATGCGCTAGGGACGCCCCAAGCCAAGCTCGTCCGAGAGGTCGCGGGGCAAGTGCTGCCGCCCTTCATGGGCCTCGACTTGGACGTGATCGCCGAAGGTGTGCGTCTAGCCTGCGCTGGTGACCTGGTGGCGGGTCTGCTGCTGGTGGGGGTCGGCGTGGTCGTCCTGCTGTTCCTGATCGCTGCGATGAACAGGCGCCAGGCGACTAACTAGACCGCGATTCCGGTGCTACCTTGGCCCCGCGCACTGGAGGACTGACTTGAGCGGAACCGTTGACCGCGCGGAGTCAGCTCCGCCGCCGGACCCCGAGCCGAATCACCGTAGCCTGCCACTCTTTCTAGCTTTCTGGATTGTCTCCCGGGGCGAACTCCGCCGAGTGGGGCTACTCAATCCGAAGGGTTCCCGCACGGGAATCCTCACCGGGACTCTCTATCTGCTGGTGGTGCTGCTCTGCTCCCTGCTGCCGACCTGGCCCGGCGAGGCAGCGCCCTACTTCCTCGCCGTAGTGGGTCTAACGGGAGCGTGGGTGATTGCGGCTCCGCACGTTGCTAGTGAACTTGCGACGGTGGACGCGGCCTCGGTGGCTCCCAGGCTCCTGGCCCTTGAGCACGAAGTCAGAGCGAGGGCAGCGGGTACCTGGGGGGTTGAGGCAGCCAAGCCACCGGATCGCCCAGCCGCCGATGATGCCCTCCGATCTCTTTTCGTGCGCCACTTCCTGCCCTACTTCGGGTCCGTGATGCTCACCCGGCAGGTGCTGGGCGTGGCCCCGGTTAGCGTGGTGGCCATCGTGGGGATCATGGAGGCCCCCCGTGTGCAGGCGCTTCACTTTGGCTTCTGGCACCCGGTAGGTCTGTGGTACGCGCTCCCGCTGCCCTATGTTTTCAGCATTGTGATGGCCATCGTGATGCTCATGGTCGCCAGGCTTTACCTCTCGGCTGCACAGTTGGCCGATAGGGTCAACCGGGAAGCGGGCGGCGCTCCCCCACCAGACCCTCCGGGCTAACTAGTAGCTCGCTGACCCCGCCTCCGGGCCAGCTCATGCTTGCACTGGCTACAGACCAGCTTGGGGGTGCGCCTTACCTCCAGCAGGTGACCGCAGCGGCGGCAGGGTGCCCGCCCCGGTGGTCCGCACAGAAGCACAGACTCGTAGCGAGCTACGAAGCCGCAGGTGGCCAGGTTGCCCAGCTGGTCCGCTGGGATCTGGGGGTTGAAGGACCAGTCGAACTCCTCCAGCGTCTTCTCCTCCTCGAAGCGGGCCCGGTGCAGCCGCTCGGCCAGCATCTTGGATTGCCGCCGGTCTATCTCGTCATCCAGCAGCAGGGCCAGGAACTCCAGGTGCCCCAGCTGCTGGTCCTCGGCCTGGGCTCGGCGCAGCTCCATGGTGTGGAGCATCTCGCCCAGGCGCAGCGTCTTGAGTTCAGCCGGTGGGCACTGACTCGCCTCTTAACGGGTAAGCTGCCGCCAGCGTGCGGAAGTACATCGCCCTGTCCGTAGTCGTGCTCCTGGCCGTCGTGGGCTTCGGGGTATGGAACCTGTGGAGTGGCGGATCGCTGGCGGGAGTGATCCCGACCCCGAGTTGTGTGGTCGGCTCGACGGGCGCGAACGTCGCGGTCGGCTTCACAGGCGTAAAAGCTGAGCAGTGGTGTACGGAGTTGAGCGCCGCGAACTGGTGGCCGCCCTCTCCGGTCAGGCTGGCGGGGCTGCCTGGTGAAGTACGGGTGTGCAAGATCCAAGTCTCGGGGGCCTCAGCGACGGTTGAGGACACCGGAAGCCAGTTTTACGGGCAGGGCGCATGCCGAGCGTTGGACGTCATCGCTGCCGAGGGCGGGGGAACGTCAACAAGCACGGCGACTCCGAATCACTATGTGCCAGGCTTGCCAACCTGTCAGCCAAACGACCCCACAGAAAGTGGTTGCAACCCTCCATGAAAATCCCCCGCCTCACCTGCGGATGAAGCTTGGACCTAAGCCTCGGCTAATTGGCTGTCCCAAATGACGCAACGCACCGCCCTCGCTGCTCTGGAGGTGAGCTGACCGACCCGGGCGAGTCCTAGGCGGCCTGCGGCTTGTTTCGTCATCGTGTGGGTCACCCCGCTTCAGGGCACACTAGAATTGATCTCAGATTCGGCGGTTTCGTAAACCGCTGGCCGGGAGTTCGAATCTCCCCGTCGGCTCCTCGATTTGATCTCGAATAACGAGCAAGATCGGCAACAGAGTCGGAATCCGATGCGCTGGTGACAGCCATGGTGGGGTCGGAGCAGTGAGCGGATAAGGTCGCCAACGCGAGCAAGCCACGGCTAGGTCGCCGTGGTGGCCACCAGACCCACCCCGGGAGGCGTGGCGGACCTAGCCAGTTTGACAAGTTGCGTTTAATGGTACGCTAGCTATCATGAACGCAACAGGCGAGGATCTCTTTAAGGCACTCCTGAATGCCGGCGTGAGCGCGGCCACCCTCTCGCGGCTGGCTGACGTTCAGCGCTCCTCGGCGACGCGGTGGACACACGGCGCCAGGCCGAGAGGAACAGCCAGAGCGCGGCTTGCGACCGCTGCC
>Ga0307373_10008615_pt1 | contig 15466 bp, 11 predicted proteins | sample OX2MG_FD_202534 | JGI IMG/M metagenome (GOLD analysis project Ga0307373, IMG submission 202534) | Soil microbial communities from Risofladan, Vaasa, Finland - OX-2 | ecosystem: Environmental > Terrestrial > Soil > Coastal area > Acid sulfate soil | place: Finland: Risofladan, Vaasa | collected... | reverse complement strand
CGCCGGGGCGTGCCAGATCGACGAGCTCGCGATACAGCCGGCACGAGGTGTCCGCGTCGAGGTACTCGAAGATGTCCGACAGGTTGAATCCGTCGAAGCCACCGGCGCCGTGTTCCCGGCCGGCCTGTTCGATCGAACCGTGAAAGAGCGTCAACCCCTCGAGCCCGGAGCGGATCGCTTCGAATTTCTCGGGGTGAAGATACGGTGGCAGCGTGCGGACGAAGTTGCCGTGGGCGATGTAATCGAGAAAGGGGTTGTCGTGCGTCGGGAGAACCGTCAGGGCATACTCGGCGCGTTGCAAAATCCGGCCTGACACCGAACCTTCGACGTAGCGAAAGAACTCGGGATCGCGGCCGAGCCGGCCCATCAGGAAGCGGCTGAAGAACAGGCGGAACAAGATCCGCCAGCGTCGGTTGTTCCACGTCCCGCTGAAGAAACGCTTTCGCGCATCGAGGTCCTTGGCCTCGAGCAGCCGCCGCAGCGTGGCCCGCGAATGGACCAGTGGAAGCACCCAGTCGCGAAACTTGCGAAAGTACGCCTCGAATCGGCCGGCGTGGATGATGCCGCCGGCGATCTGCGCGCGACGGTCGCTGAAGAAAAGTCGCGCCTGCGGCGAGAGGTCGCGCTCGAGGCGGGCATACGTCGCCAGTCGGTCGTCCGCCGGGAGGACGCCCAGAAATCCGAGCAGTGGTTCATAATTGAGCCTGCGGAACGCGGCCCTGCGCAAGTCGAGGCAGGCCAATTGCGCGATGCTGAGGTCGGCGGCGACGACCTGCGCTCCCTGGGCGAGCAAGGCGAGCGAGTTGTCGCCCGCCGAAGCGATCGAGAGCACTCGCGTGCCGACTCGCGGACGCAGGGCTTCGCAAAGGATCTCCGCGTCTTCCCAGCAGTTGGCGTACCGGATCAAGTTGAACGAGGCGCGTTGGTCGATGCGTCCGGCGCCGGCAAGTCGTCGATTCGTCATCGCTCGCCTTTACCCGGAGCGAACAATCGCCGGTACTCCTGCTGGGCATAGCGGTCCGTCATGCCGGCCAGGTAGTCGCTGACGCTGCGCCGCAAGCCGACCCGCTCGACACGTCCGGTGAAACTTGCCGGCAACAGCTCGGGACGCGCGACATAGCCGGCGAACATCTCGCGAAGCATGGCTTGCGCTTCGCGCCGCACACGCAGCACGTCGGGGTGCCGGTAGACGCGGTCGCGCAGAAAGGTTTCCAACTCGCGCTTCAGCTCGACCAACTCGGGACTGGCCTCGACCAGGTACGCGGCCCGCCGCACGTCGAAAGTGGATGCAACGTCGCCGGCGGCCAGCCGCGCGCCAACCTTCGTCACCAGGTCGCTCACCTGCCAGTCGATGAGCTCGTGCAACACCGCCCGTTTGAGCACTTTGCCGTCCAGTGCCGCGTAGCGGAGGCGGACACGCTTGGCAGCTTCGGACCAGAGCGGCACGAGGAGCAGCTCGGGGAGGCTTACGAGACCGAGTTCCAGCGCGTCGTCGGCATCGTGGGTGTCGTAGGCCACGCTGTCGGCCGCCTCGACGACCTGGACCTCAAGCAGTGGCCGCTGCGAAGACGCCACGTTCTTGTCGATCCTCGTGGCTTGCCCTTCGAGCACTTCCAGGCTGAGGTTCAGCCCCGGAAACTCCGGATAGCGTTGCTCCAGTTCTTCGATCAGCCGCAGCCCGTGTCGATTGTGCGAGAAGCCCCCTTCGTCGGCCAGGCACTCGTCCAGGGCGTCCTCGCCGGCGTGTCCGAAGGGAGGGTGGCCCAGGTCGTGGGCCAGGGCGAGGGCCTCCACCAGGTCCTCGTTGAGCTTCAGCGCCCTGGCCAACGTGCGCGCGACGGAGGCCACCTCGTGCGTGTGCGTCAAGCGCGTGCGATGGTAGTCGCCCAGCTCGCCGGTAAAGACTTGCATCTTGGAACTCAACCGGCGATAGGCCGCGCTATGGACGATCCGGTCGCGATCGCGGTGGAAGGGTCCGCGGTAGGGATGTGGCGGTTCCGGGTGCTTGCGGCCCGCCGTGGCAGCACTATGCATCGCGTAGGGTGCCAGCAGCAACCGCTCGCGGGCGAAGATCAAGTTGTCGTTCGTGTAGGTTGGATCGGCCATGGCGAACTACGATGGGCCCCTCGCCAATTCCGCCCGCAGCAACTCCCAGAGGGCCTCGAGCGACTGAGGAATGACGTCAACACCCGCCAGGACGGGCATGAAGTTCGTATCGCCGTTCCAACGGGGGACGACGTGCCAGTGCAGGTGCCCGGGCACACCGGCACCCGCCACGCGGCCGAGGTTCAACCCCACGTTGAAGCCTTCCGCGTTCATCGCTCGCTCCATGACCGCGATCAGCCGGGCTATGGTTTGTACCGCTTCGGTGTGGAATTCGGCGGTCAACTGGTCGAGTCGCCCCAGGTGTTCGCGGCAGGCCACCAGCAAGTGCCCGTTGTTGTACGGGTAGCGATTCAGGACCACCAGTGTTTGGCGGCCGCGCTCGACGACCAGGTTGGCGCGGTCGGCGGTGTCGGCGACGGCGCGGCAGATGAAACACGCCGGGTCCGCCCCCGGCAACATCTCCAGCGGCCGATCGGCCTGCGCATTGCGTTCGCCCTGGATGTAGCCCAGCCGCCAGGGCGCCCAAAGTCGTTCGTGGTTCGCGCTCATGGGATTGACCCCTCGAGGGGACAAGCCCCCGGCCTCAATACGAAGTTGTTCCCGCTATTCATCAAGATTAGCGTAGCAATATCGACGATACGGTGACAAGACCCGTCCCGTTCGCGGAATCGCGGCTCGCCCCGTGGCCGGGAATCTGCTATCCTCAAGCCGAATTCCGACGAATTCAGCGACCTTGCGGCGAATTCAGCTACGGAGCCGGTGATGAGCTTCCGCGTCGATCTCGACACGTTCCGGGGCCCGTTGGATCTTTTATTGTACCTGGTGCGCAAGCACGAGGTGGAGGTGGTCGACATTCCGATCGCCGAGATCGCGACGCAGTTCCTCGATTATCTGGCGGTGCTCGAGCAGATCGACGTCAATGCGGTCGGCGATTTTCTGGAAGTCGCCAGCACGCTGGTCGAAATCAAGTCGCGTCTGGTGCTGCCGCACGGCGATGAGGTCGAGGAGCACCTCGACGACGCGCGGCACGACCTGGTCGAGCGGCTGTTGGAGTACAAGCGTTTCAAGGACGCCGCCAGCATCCTCGACGAGCGGGGCCGTGCTTGGCAGGAGCATTTCCCGCGGTTGTCGAACGACTTGCCGCCCCGCAAGCGCGACCCGGCCGACGAGCCGATCCACGAATTGGAGCTATGGGACCTGGTCAGCGCCTTTGGCCGGGTGATGCGCGAGAGTCAGGCCGGACCGGCGTCGAACATTGTCTACGACGACACGCCGATCCACGTCTACATGCAGCGGATTCACGCCGAGCTTCGTGACCGCCCGCGGGTGGCCTTCAGCGAGATGTTTCGGCAAGGGATGCACAAGTCGACCTTGATCGGCATGTTCCTGGCCGTGCTCGAACTCGTGCGTCACCACGGCGCCCGCGCCGAACAGGACGAGCCGACGGGCGAGCTTTGGATCTTGCCGGGCCGGCAAGGTGAGGCGCCCATCGACGCCTCGGCCATCGACAACTACGACCACTCCGCCGCAAACCGGGCCGATCCGCAGTCCCCCAATTGACGACCAACACGAATGGAAGCCTCATGTTAAAGGGGGATAGGGGGGATGAGGAGGAGATAGTGGGATGGGAAGAGTTCCTTCATCCTTCATCGGGCGGTTCCGGCAGCATCCAGGCGATCACCGCGGCCGGCACGAAGAGGAACCCGGCCGCAAACAGAGCCAGGCGATAATCGCCCACTTTGGAAAACAAACCGAAGAATACGGTCCCGACGCCCGCGACGATGCGGCCAAAGTTGTAGCAAAAGCCCGCCCCGGTGGTCCGCAACAAGGTCGGGAAGAGCGGCGGCATGTACATCGTGAACAGGGCGAACAAGCCCGAGCAAAGTCCGATCGCGATGAAGCCGTACCACAGTTCGCCATAGTTGCGCGGAACCGCGTAGGTCACGGTCAGTGAAAGAAAGTACGCCAGGCAAAGCAAGGCGATCGCGCGCGGGTAACTCAGCCAGCGTGCCAGGCCGGCCGCCAGGAAGTTGCCCGCGATCGACGCCAGCACCACATACCACGTGGCTCGGCTCACCAACTCTTGTTTTTGCGGATCGGTCCAGCCACTCAGTTCAGGAAGGTTCCGCAGGTGCTGCAAGTACCAGAACATGAAGGCCCAGTGCGCCGTCAGCCCCAGGGCGCAAACGGCGAGCGTCAAGAGCGTGGTCCGGCGGACCGGGCCGCGGAACAGTTCCAGGAAGCCCGGCTGCTTGTGGGCGGAAAGCCGCTTCGCGCCTTGCCATTCGTCGGGCTCCGGCACGGCGCGTCGAATCCAAAGCACCAGGAAAGCCGGCACCACGCCGACCAGGAACACGGCGCGGTTTGGGAACCCGGCCAACAAGAATGTGGCCAAGGCCGCGAGCATGAGTCCCAGGTTCACACCGGTTTGGAGCACGGCGGCCATCCAGGGCCGCCAGCGGCGCGGCCAGGTCTCGGAGAGTAGCGCGGCGCCCACCGCCCATTCGCCGCCGATCCCCAGCGCCGACAGGAACCGGAAGATGAGTAGTTGCCACCAGGTCTGGGCGATGTACGAGAGGCCCGTGAAAAATGCGTAAGTCAGGATCGTCATCATCAAAGCGCGGCTGCGTCCCAGCCGGTCGGCGATACGTCCAAAAAAGCCGCCGCCGAGGGCCCAGCCGATGAGGAAAGCGGCCTGGATCAGGGAGCTGTAATAACCGACCCGCGGATCCTTCTCGTCGGAAATGCCCAGCAATTCGGCGACGAAGGGCGCGGCGACCAGCACGTAGAGGTGCATGTCGAGGCCGTCGAACAGCCAACCCAGCCAGGCCGCGATACCCGACTTCCACTGCTGCGCCGAAAGGTCCCGTAGACGCGCGACGTCCGTGCCATGCTGCCCCGATTCGTCGGAATCCAGCGACACGCGGGATTCAGGTTCCGTAGCCGGATGATCGATAGTCAAGGTGGAAGTCGGAGCGGTGGAACTGGGGGGAACTCTTGGCGGGTCGTTGCTTAAGAATCGTAGTGTACCGACCGTCGACATGAAAGTCACGGGGCCAGCTGGCACGCGGATTGCACGCTCCAACTGGATAGAACCAATCGGTCAAACGGCAGCGAAGCTTGGTCACTGGGCGGCCAGAGAGCTTATTTCGGCAGCAGCGCGGCCAGTTCGGGGTGCGGACGAGCGATGACGTCGGCCATGATCAGCTTGCCGCCGAGCCGCTCGACGGTCTGCTTGCCGGCGGCGATCGCCGCTTGCACTGCGGCCACATCCCCCTTGACGATGATCGTCACGTAGGCCGCGCCGATCTTCTCCTTGCCGACCAGGCTGACCGCGGCCGACTTCAGCATCTCGTCGGTCGCGTGCAACGCGGCTACGAGACCCTGGGTTTCCAAAAGGCCAATCGCTTCGGACGGATTCATCGAGTTCTCCTTGGGCGCTCGCGCGTCGTAAACCCCCAGCAGGGGACTGAACAGAGGTGGTTGATTCGCCAACTCGACCGTCTCCGGGCGAGGTCCGGCCATCCAAGTCCAAAAGGCGGTCGTGCCCATCCGCCGCCCCACTTCGGCCCCGTGCTCCGCCGCCTCGCGCACGTCGTCGGGCGAGCCGGCCAACTTGATGCACTGCGCCGCGCCGTCGGTGCTCTCGATCGCGATGATCGTCACGCCCGCCGCCTTCGCGCAGCGGTCGGCCACGATCAGGGCCGGCGCCAGATTGCCGATTTCAAGCAGGGCCAGGCTGCGCCGATTTCGGGTTTCGGTATTCGGATTCCGAATTGAATCGGAGACGCTCACGCCAATCCCCTTCGTTTCAACTCGGCGAGCACGCCTTGCACGATCTGGTCGACGGCCCGCGGGTCGGGCTGCGCGGTCTTGGGTGGACAACCGCCGATCGGCTGTTCGGTGAAACCTTCCTCCGCCAGCAGGCACTGCAGGGTGTTGCGCAGCGCCGCAAGCTGCGTTTGCTGCACGTCGGAGAGCGGTTGGCGACCGGTCCCCGGATTGATGCCCCGCAAGGCGAGCGCCGCGCGGATTCCCTCGGGGAAATCGGCCGAGTAAATCATCGCGTCGAACAACCCCAGCAGCTTGTATTGCAGCTCGCGGGCTTCGTCGATGCGGCCGGCGAGAGTCAAGTCGTAGAGCTTGCGGGTTACCTCGGGCACGATCCCGGCGGTGGCGTTCGTGCCGCCGTCGCAGCCGATCAGGAGCATCGGCATCAGCGCGGCGTCCCAGCCGGTGAGAAAACTGAAATCGGGACGGTTCGGCCGCACGGCGCGGATCATGCGGATCATGTTCGGCAAATCGCCCGACGAATCCTTGATCGCCACGATCTTCTCGCACTCCTCGCTCAGCCGCTGCACGGTGGGCACGTCGATCGGCGAGGCGAACATGGGAATGTTATAGAGAGTGACGTCGACCGGCGTGTGGCGGCCGATCTCGCTGAAATAGGCGTACACCGCCGAGGGGCTGAGCTTGTAGTAGAACGGGGCCACGATCGCCACCGCGCGGACGCCCAGGCCGTGGTAATACTCGCATGCCCGGATCGTCTCGCGAACGTTGGCTTCGGCGGCGCCGGCCAGGATCGGCACCCGGCCACGGGTTTGGTCGGCCATGATGGCGATGATTCGCCGGCGTTCCTCGACCGTGAAACGGGTGAATTCGCCCGTCGAGCCGTTGGGGTAGAGGCCGTGAACTCCCCGCTCGATCAGCCAATCGGTGTAGCGGCGCAGTTCCGGCTCGTTGATTTCGCCACGGTCGTCAAGCGGCACGAGGTTGGGCGTAAAAATGCCGTGGAGTCGACGGGCGTCGGGCATGGGGCGTTTCGTGCGTGGGGCAGGTTTTCAAGGGGTCTTTATAGCTTAGTTCACGAATTCGGCTTGTGAAGGGCCATCCGGCGCTTGCATTCGGCACCCGGCTGGTGTAACGTAACGCCTGATAAGGTCCTACTTCCTCTCGGTGGTCAGCCTAGGGGCGCATGCCCGGGCGGCTGCCTGCGACAGAAAACCAGGAGGGCCAGGCCAGTCATGTTGCATCGCGAGCATTCGAAGGTGCCGGCGGTTTCCACGCCGGTCGCCGCGAGACCGCAATGGGGCCTATGGCTGGTCTTGACGCTGTTCCTCGTGTTGCTGGCGGGTTACGCGACGCTCTATTTATCGGTGGAGCTGAATGATTACATTGGTTCCCCGCCCCGCTACGACGTGCTATGGCGTCTGGCGATCTTGCCCGACGAGTTCGTGCCACTCTGGTTCGGCAATCCACCGGGTGTGACGTTGCTCGATCGTGCGCCCGTGTTGGCGTTGGCGTTGGCGATTCTGTCCGTCGCGGGGCTGCTTGGCCGGCTGCTGCTGCGGCTGGGCGGCGTGGACCACGGCTTGAGCCGCTTGGAGACGTCGGTATTCTCCGTGGCGGTGGGCGCCAACGTCGTTTCGCTCTACGTGCTCTGCCTTGGGCTACTGGGCTATGTTGGGGCTGGCAATGCGTACTACTTTCTGACGCCCGCCGCAATCGTCGTGACAGCGTCCGCCGCATCTTGGGCGCGCCGGTGGTGGGGGGCAAAGACCCGGGGCTTGCAATCCGCGCCGCAGATCGCGCTCGCCGGGCGGAATCCGGAGAGCGGGGCTGGTTGCACGCTCGGAGAGCGGCAAAGAGCGCCGCTTCGCGGCGAGGGGGGCAAGGATGAATTGAACACCGATTGGCTGTGGATGGCGGCGCCGTTCGTGCTGGCGATCGTCTTGGGGGGCATGTTGCCGCCGACCGATTTCGACGTCCGCGAATACCATTTGCAAGCTCCCAAGGAGTTCTACCAGGACGGCAAAATCCATTTCTTGCCGCACAACGTCTACGGGAACATGCCGCTGGGGAGTGAAATGCTCAGCCTGCTGGCGATGGTGCTATTGGGTGATTGGTGGCAAGGCGCTCTGGTCGGCAAGACCATGATCGCGTGCTTCGCGCCGTTGACGGCCTTGGCGCTATATTTGGCCGGCACCCGATTCGGCTCGAGGACTGTGGGCGTGGTCGCGGCCCTGGTCTACATTTCCATCCCCTGGATCGCGCAAGTTTCAACCGCCGGATTGGTCGAGGGGGTTTCCGCTTTTTATCTCTGGACCGCGGTCTATGCCGTACTTCTCTGGCGCCAAGCGGCCATCGCCCGAAGCCGCATTGCCCCTAGCCGGTGCCTCGACGATCGCGAAGACTTGACAGCAGACGGAGGCATCGCGGAGGGAGGCGTCGGAGTGGTGGTTCTGGCGGGGTTCTTGGCGGGTGCCGCGGTATCGTGCAAGTACCCGGCGGCGCTGTTCGTCGCCGTGCCGCTGACGGCCTGGGTTTCGTGGGCCGGAGGCCGCCCCAATTGGAAGGCGACGGCGCTGTTCGTTCTGGCATGTACCGCCGGTTGCGCGCCTTGGTTCATCAAGAATTGGGTGTTGACGGACAACCCTACCTACCCCTTGCTGTACGAGGTTTTCAGCGGCAAGACCCGTTCGTTCGCGAACAATGCCCAATGGTTGAACGCCCACATGCCTCACGACCATTCACTTCGCGCATTGGGAATGAATCTGTCTCAAGTCGTCTGGCGCAGCGAATTGATCAGCCCGATCCTTTTGCCGCTGGCGGCATTGGCCTGGCTCGCGCGCGGCCGCCGCCGCATGGTCGTGTCGTTGTTCGCCTTTTTCGCGTATGTCGTGGCCGCCTGGTGGTTGTGTACGCACCGCATCGATCGGTTTTGGGTTCCCGCATTACCGGTTGTCGCGCTGCTGGCCGGGTTCGGCGCCGCCTGGAGTTCAAGCCTTGCCTGGCGGCGCGTGCTCGTGGCCACGTTGGTATGCGGTCTGGCGGGCAATTTGTTGTTCGTCGTTTCCGGCGGTTCCGCGGGCTACAATGCGTATTTTGCGAGACTGGAGCAGTTGCGCTACGACGACGGCCGGGCCGATTATTGGCACATTTATTTGAACCAGAAAGTGCCTAAGGGTTACGGTGTGTTGACCGTCGGCGACGCTCAGGTCTTCGATCTGGAAATGCCCGTCCTCTACAATACCGTATTCGACGACTCGGTGTTCGAGGAGATTTGCAAGGACCACGGCAAGCAACGCTCGCCAGCCGAAATTCGCGCGGAGCTCAACCGACGTCGCATCTCGCACGTCTATGTCCATTGGAGTGATATCCACCGCTATCGTCTGCCCGGCAATTACGGCTTTCCCTTGTTCGTCAAGCACCGCTTCTTCGAGGATCTTGTCGATGCCGGCGTGTTCGAACCGCCGCTTCAGCAAATGATGACCTACGGCGAGGTCTATCGGGTCAAGGGACTTGACCTGATCGAGGGGACCGAGGGGGGCTGATCGCGAGGTCCGAGCGGGGCGCCAAAGCCGGCAGGGTCAATTGCGGCAATTTGGCGAAGCTTTGCCGCCCCAAGTTTGCCGCCGTTCTCCACCCTCGCCGGGCTTTCGAGTCGCACTGCTCTTGTCCAGCGTGGCGCGATGGCCTAAGCTTTGTGCCGCTAGAGACCACGCGGGTGAGACTTGCGCAGCTCGGGCATTCCAGCCTGGCGGCGAAAGAGCGTGCTATCATCAGGCCGGAAAGCCAGCGCCAAGAAACATGGATGGGAGCCGGATCGTGCAAGTCGCACTGGGTGACGGGCAAGAAGACATTCCACACCCCCACTCGCATCGCCGCCCAAATCACCGTTTGGCAACCTCGTTGCGACTTGCCATCGCCCGCACGCGGCAATGGCTGCTCGCCGAGCAACAACCGGAAGGTTACTGGGTCGGTGAGCTGGAAGGCGACACGATCCTTGAAAGCGAATACATCCTGCTCTTGGCCTATCTCGGCCGCCAGGACTCCCGTGAAGCCCAGCAAGCCGCGCGATACATTCTCCGCCAGCAACTGCCGGAGGGCGGCTGGTCCATTTACCCTGGCGGCGCCGTTGAAATCAGCGCCAGTGTGAAGGCCTACTTCGCTTTGAAGCTCGCCGGACATGACGCGAATACCGAAGCCATGCAACGGGCGCGCGCTGCGATCCTGACTTGTGGCGGGGCCGACGCCGTGAACAGCTTTACGCGTTTTTACCTGGCCCTCCTTGGCCAGATTTCCTACGACCAATGCCCGGCGGTGCCACCCGAGCTCGTGCTGTTGCCAGACTGGTTTCCGGTGAACCTTTATTCGGTCAGTGCTTGGAGCCGCACGATGCTCGTGCCGCTCTCGATCATGTCGGCTTGCCAACCGGTGACCGTGATCGACCCGAGCCGTGGCATTCGCGAGCTGTTCCTCAAGGATCCCGCCGATTGGCCCGAATTGCATTGCCCTGGCTTGCAAGGAGGAAAGGGGCTCGTGAGCTGGGACCGCTTTTTCCGCACGGTCGACAAGGTTTGGAAGTGGTGTCAACGGTGGCGCGTGCTCCCGGCGCGCCGCTTCGGATTGCGGGCAGCCGAGCGCTGGATGCTCGAGCGCTTCCAGGGAAGCGACGGCCTGGGGGCCATATTTCCACCGATGGTCTGGAGCGTGATTGCGCTACGGGCATTGGGTTACAATGACGACGCTCCCGCGCTTTCGTATTGTCACCGCCAGATCGAAGGGTTGTTCATCGTCGAGGACGAGACGTTGCGGGTGCAGCCTTGCAAGTCGCCGGTGTGGGATACGGCCATCACACTGCGCGCGCTGGCGGCCGGCGGCGCGGGAGGCGAGACGGGTGCCCTCGAGCGGGCCGTCGAATGGCTGCTCGACCTGCAGATCGATCGACGTGGCGACTGGGCACGGACAGTCGACGCCGAGCCGGGCGGCTGGTGCTTCGAACACGCCAACGAGTTCTATCCCGACCTCGACGACACGGCGATGGTGGTCATGGCGCTGGCGGGCCAGTGCGAAGCGTTGCCCCTCGCGCGGCTGCCCCCTCTCTTCGCGCGCGCCAGCCGGGCGATCGCCAAGGCCGAGCGCTGGATGCTGGCCATGCAGAACCGTGACGGCGGCTGGGGGGCCTTCGACCGTGACAACGACCGTGAGTTCCTTTGTCACGTGCCGTTCGCCGACCACAATGCCATGATCGACCCCAGCACGCCCGACTTGACGGCGCGGGTCTTGGAGTCGCTGGGCCAGTTGGGCCACCGCATCGGCAACCCGGCGGTCGACCGCGCCGTGGACTACCTCCGCCGCACCCAGGAGGCCGACGGAAGCTGGTTTGGACGTTGGGGCGTAAACTACATTTACGGCACCTGGCAGGTGCTTACCGGTCTGGCCGCCGTCGGCCTGCCGGTTTCCGATCCGCTGATGGTTTCGGGCGGCCAGTGGCTCTTGTCGCACCAGCATTCATCCGGCGCCTGGGGCGAATCGCCCGAAAGTTACACCCACCCTCACCTGAGAGGCCAGGGACCGCCGACCGCTTCGCAGACCGCCTGGGCTGTCTTGGGCTTGTCGGCCGCCGGTTTGGGCGACCACGGCGCCGCGGTCCACGGTATCCGCTACCTGTTGACGCGGCAGCTTGACGATGGCACGTGGGACGAACCGGAGTTTACCGGGACGGGCTTTCCGCGAGTGTTCTACCTCCGCTATCACCTCTATCGGATCTACTTCCCACTGTTGGCCCTCTCACGCTGGGCGGCCGTCGCCGACGCGCAAGGCGATGTCGCGCAGTCGGCCCGGCTGGAACTGGCCGGTCCCTCGGCTGTACCGTAAAGGAGTTTCGATCGATGGGCGTTCCGCTGTCGCAGATGTGGACCGTGGCGACCTACGTGCTGAGCCAGAAGCTGCGCGGCCGGCGGCGGTATCCCCTGGTGATGATGTTGGAGCCTCTCTTCCGTTGCAACCTGGCCTGCGCGGGTTGCGGAAAGATCCAGTTTCCGGCCGAGATCCTCCGCAGGCAGCTTTCGCCCGAGCAGTGTTTTCGCGCCGCCGACGAGTGCGGCGCGCCCATGGTTTCGATCCCCGGCGGCGAGCCGCTGTTGCACCCGCAAATCGACGAAATCGTGGCGGGCCTGGTCGCGCGCAAGAAGTACGTCTACCTCTGCACCAACGCACTGAAATTGACGGAGTGCCTGCCCCGCTTCCAGCCGTCGAAGTACCTGACATTTTCGGTCCACATGGACGGGCCGCGCGAGGAGCACGACGCGGCCGTCTGCCGCGAGGGGGTCTACGAGATCGCCGTCGGCGCCATGCGCGAGGCGATCGCCGCCGGTTTTCGCGTGACGACCAACACCACGCTGTTCGACTGTGCCGACCCAGCCAGGTTCCGCCGGTTCTTCGATGAAATGATGGATTTGGGCGTCGAGGGGATGATGCTCTCGCCGGGCTACAGTTACGAGAAGGCGCCCGATCAGGACCATTTTCTGAAACGTGACAAAACGCGGCGGCTGTTCCACCGCTTGCTGGCCAATCCCAAGCGTCGTTGGAAGTTCAACCAGTCGCCGCTGTTCCTCGAATTTCTTCGCGGCGAATTCCAGCTCGAGTGTACGCCCTGGGGCAACCCGACATACAACCTGTTCGGCTGGCAACGGCCCTGTTACCTGTTGGACGAAGGGCACGCGGCGACGTTCCAGGAGCTGCTCGACACGACCGATTGGAACGCCTACGGCCGGCGCAGCGGCAATCCCAAGTGCCAGGACTGCATGGTCCATTCCGGCCATGAACCGACCGCGGTCAGCGAGACCTTCGGCACCCTGACTGGTTTCCTGCGGACCGTGAAGCTCACTCTCCTGGGGTCACAAAGAGTTTCCGAAGCCGAACTGGCCGAGCTCGACACCATCGCGGCCGAGCCGATCGGGCCTGCGCGGCAACGCGACCGCGAGTTGATCGAGCTGCCGGTGCTCGTGGGGCAGCTTTCCAACCTGCCATGAAACGCAACGCCCCGCTTCAATGCTAGGATCGTCCATCGGGTTCTGTAGGGAACGCCCTCTCGCGGCGCGCCGGGATTCCGTGTGCTACCTGGACGCCTGCCTGTTGACGCCCGGTCGTCTATCGCGGACGCTAGACCCATGGTTTGGCAATCTTTGATCCGCGGATGGCTCCAGCAACAGGTCCGGCAGAAGGCCTATCAGACCGTAAGCGAGGCGGCCCGAGCGCGTGCGGCGGGCGAAGGGGGCGCGGCGTCGGCCTTGCCGCGGTGCGAAGTGGGCCTGGTGTTCGCGCTATCCATCGAGTCGGGCGGGTTCGAAGATCTGCTCACCGGCGTCGTGACCATGCGAGGCGCCGGCTTCGTCGCAAAGCAAGGCTCGCTCAACGGGCGCGGCGTGGTCCTGGTCGAGTCGGGCGTCGGCACCCTGGATGCCGCGCGTGGCACCCAGGCCCTTTTGGCCGGGCACAAGCCGTCCTGGATCATCTCAGCCGGCTTCGCCGGCGGCCTCGACCCCAAGCTCAAACGCGGCGACATTTTGATGGTGGATAGCCTTGCCGAGGCCTCCGGCCGGCGGTTGGCGATCGACATTCGCGTTGACGCCGAGTCGCTCACGCGTACGCCGGGCATTCACGTGGGCCGGCTGCTCACGGTCGATACGGTCGTCCGCGGCCCGGACGAAAAACGCGAATTGGGCCGGCGGCACGAGGCGCTGGCGGTCGACATGGAGTCGTGGGCCGTGGGCGAAGTCTGCCGCCAGGCCAAGACACGGTTCATGGCCGTGCGGATCATCAGCGACGCCGTCGACGACGAACTACCCGCGGATGTCGAGCGGCTCGCACGCCAGAAAACTCGTGCCGGCCTGTTCGGCGCCGCCACCGGCGCGGTTTTCCGCCGCCCATCGAGCGTCAAAGACATGCTCAGGCTCAAGGAAGAGGCGCTGGTCGCCTCCGACCGGCTGGCGAAGTTTCTGTCCGGGATGATTACCCAGCTCGTCCCGGCGCCGGATGTAGCACCGTAGCTGAACTCGGTTAACGGGGAGATCCCATGCAACGAACATGCCATCTGCTCGCCGTGACGTTGACAATCGTGGTCGTGTCACAAGCCACCCGCGGCGCTTTCGCCGAGAACTGGCCGCAATTCCGCGGCCCGACCGGCCTGGGCTACACTGAAGGGGACGACCTCCCGCTCAACTGGGGCGGAGAACATCGCGATAACGTGATTTGGCAAACGCCCTTGCCCGGCGAGGGACATGCCAGCCCGATCGTCTGGGGCGAGCGAGTGTTCGTCTGCACGGCTTCCTGGCCGGCGTCAGTGACCGACAAGACTAAGGTCATCCCCGAGCACCACGTGACGTGCTACGCCGTCGGCGACGGCGAGCGGCTTTGGGACACGCAAGTTCCTCCGGGGCCGTGGCTTCGTACCGACTTCCGCAGTGGTCCTGGAGGGGGCTATGCCGCGCCCACTCCAGCCACGGATGGCGCGCAGGTCTACTGCGCCTTCGGTTCGTCGGTGATCGGTGCGCTCGATTTCGAAGGCCGCACCGTCTGGCGCAAGGAGATTTTGCCGTTTACATTCGACGTCACGCTCGGTTCGAGCCCGGTCATCTATGGCGACACCGTCATCCTTTTCTGCGCCATGGCCAACAAGAACGATTCGCGCCTTGTGGCCTATGCGAAGCGCGACGGCGAGGTGAAATGGGAACGCAAACTCCCGACCGTCGGGTTCGGCCACAGCACGCCCGTGATCATCCGCCCAGCCGGCAATCCACAACTTCTGCTGCTTTCCGGTGGCCTGGCGAGCGAGCCGCAAGCACTGCAAAGCGTCGACCCAACCAACGGGGAACCGATCTGGTGGTGCCGCGGGACCGGCGAAGCCGCGTCGCCGGCCTACGGCGAGGGGATCGTCTACTTCGATAATGGGCGTGGCGGGACCGGCACGGCCGTCGATCCCACCGGCTCTGGCGACGTCAGCCAGACCCATGTGAAGTGGACCACGGGTCCGCTCTCCGAAGGGATCGGTTCGCCCATCGTCGTCGGCGAGCACGTCTATCGTCTGCACGCGCCGGGCATTCTGCGTTGTTGGCGGGTCAGTGACGGCAAGCAGGTTTACATCCAGCGGCTCGACGGCCTTTCCTCGACCTGGGCGAGTCCGATTGCCGATATGGCGGGACACATCTTCTTCGCCAACGCCGGCAAGAGCTTCGTCGTCGAGGCCGGCCCCGAATTCCACGTGCTTGCGGAGAACGACCTGGGCGACGCGAACCATGCATCGCCCGCGGTCGGCGGTGGAAGGATATTCCTTCTGGGCACCAAGAACATCCACTGCATCGGGAAAAGATAGCGGATGAAGGCGGAAGCGCGCGTCCGATGGCAGCCAGGACGCGGCTGCGCCGCGGGGTGTTTTGAGGTTTGGCCTGGCAGGCCATTGTAGTTGGCTATAGGTAGGAAAAGAGCGGGGACGCCTCGAAAGCGGTTTAGAGTGGAGTTGTTGAATTCCCCCCAAACCCCGTTACAGGAGGTCGTCCCCGTGAGTAAGAGCAAAGCG
>Ga0307373_10008613_pt1 | contig 15466 bp, 8 predicted proteins | sample OX2MG_FD_202534 | JGI IMG/M metagenome (GOLD analysis project Ga0307373, IMG submission 202534) | Soil microbial communities from Risofladan, Vaasa, Finland - OX-2 | ecosystem: Environmental > Terrestrial > Soil > Coastal area > Acid sulfate soil | place: Finland: Risofladan, Vaasa | collected... | reverse complement strand
GAAAACCCGCCGTACGGAATGATAGGGGAGGTGGTGGAAACGTCGGCATCATTCGAAGCCCGCTTCCGCGCCACCACCTTACCCGACGGTCAAAGGGAACGAGTTCCAGCAAAACACGAACCGGGCTGCCAATGGGGCTGGCCTATAACACCTGGGTGCAAGAAGGCTCTCCATGCCCCGCCAGGAATGCTAGAAACTCCAACAACAATGGGGCCGCCCAGCGCGCGCAGGCTGCTGCCGCTGTGGCGGCAGCGCAACGGCAGCACGATGCCGAAGCCGAACGGCAGCGCGATGCCGAACTCGGACAGCAGCGCATCGAAGCTGACAATGCACGGAGCATGGAAGAGGCCGCAAAGCAAGCCAAGTTCAATCAGGACAAGCAGCAGGCGTTACGCCAGCTCAAAGGAATTTCACAACACCCTGCGAGCGAACATCATCAAGCTCGCTCTGGGAATGAAGCCTGCCCGGCTGTGCCGTAAGTCACTATTCGAACCCTGAAGGTCAGTTCGACCACGAATTTCACATAAAGGGTTAGCTTCGTGTCTTTTGTCGTTGCGACCGACGGCCAGTCGGTCACCCTAACACAAGCAGGTGTCCCCTCATCTACACTGACTAAGCAATGAACGAGACCATCGAAGTTCCGTAGCATTTCCGTGCCACGTTCTTGGGTAGCCGGATCAAGAACAGCAGCCCAAATCGTTCGGATAGTTCCGAAGGCCGCAACTCTATAGATAGGAGAAGTATGAAGCAAACACTCGGCCGAAGTTGGACGGGGCCAACCTCTTGCGTACAGCTTACGGACAATTGAGGAGCGTGGGATAGAGCAACGATGCCCTTTTAGGCGACGCACACGCCAGAAGGTCGGGAGTTCGAATCTCTCTGGGCTCACCCAGGCTCAAAAGCACTTATTGCCGGTTCACTCCGAACGGATCGTGTAGCATTCGATAGACTCAGTTTGTCGGGTCAAATTCCCAGGATGTTGATTTGCAGCTTCTTGTAACCGTGCTCGACCGCCCACAAGTCGAGGGGAATGGTCGCCAGCTCATCCACAAGCGGAACGGCCAGCCCTGTCTTCGTCAAATCGATGCTCTTCAGGTAGGTATGGCAAGTGTCGCAAACGTCCACGCGGACGTGGCTGATTTCCGGCGCGGAATAGAACGCCATCTGCGGCTCTTTTTCTTCTCCGCACGCCGGGCAATAAATTCTTCGAAAAATCCATTCGTGCGCGCAGAGCATGCAGATCAGCGACTTTTTCGCGCCGTCACCTACGCTCCTTAATACGCCCACGATAGGCTTGCCGCCACAGAGAGGGCAGGTCGAGGGAGTTCCGTCCACGATTGTGGGCTCGCGGTTAGCGGCAAGATACTCTGCGTACGGCTGGAGAAAAATCCACGCCAGCAATCGATCTGAAGAAGTCGCCTCGAGCGGCGCGCCGCTCCGCGCCTCCTCTGGGTTGTCCAGTACCGATGCCAATTCAGGCTCCCAGTTCCAGAAATCCTCGATCGCTTGCTGCCATCCCGCCGGACCTTTTTGTGCCAATCCTGCAGCGGTGTGGGCAAGCGGCGCCGGAGCAATCTGCTGGATCATAGATAGAAACGCAGGAAAGTTGGGGAGAAGCAAGAAAAGATCTAATTCATCCCGCAGGGGGTGGGCGGACGAAATCTTGGGCGAATCCGCCAGGGCCTTCTCAATTTCCGCGTGGAGGCTTTTCTGGAATGTCGCAACTCGCCCGTAGAAGCGCAAGGCTTCCGCGGCGAATGGATAGGTTGATGTTAATTCGGTGGCCCGACGGATTCGGCGATCCCACTGCGCAATGATCATTGTTGTTTAAGTCGGGATCTGCCGGTGACCTCGTAATACCACGTGCGATGGAACGTCCACGCCCATGCGCGGGTCACGTACCCGTGAACCATGGCGCCGAAGCTGCCCTCCTCCAAGATCGTGCTCATGTATACGTGAATCAGAAATAGTCCAATGGTGATGAGCGCCACGCTCGCGTGGATCAAGATCGCGGCGTAGCGGACATATCGCAGGCTCCATGGAAGCGTTTCCGTGTACCACAAAACAACTCCGGAGAGCAGCAGCAGGATCACGCTGTACAACATTGCCCAAAAGAAGAGTTTCTGTCCGAAGTTGAATCGGCCCACCGGAGGCAGTTCGTCGTCTCGGTTCTGTATGTACTCGGGCAGGGCTCTCGCCCAGGCGCGGTCGTTATCGTCAATTCGCATGTCACCGTGCCACTCTTTAAACATCCAGAATAGCGACACCGTAAAAATCAGGCCGAACCACGGATGCCAAAATCGTGCAGTGGAAGCCCCGCCTACGACAGCGGCCATCCAATACAAGTACGGCGACCAGAACGCAAGCCCGGTCGTCAAGAGGTAAATGTAAGCGACCGAACCGAGCCAGTGGTTTGCGCGCTCACCTAACGAATAGCGCGGAATCAATTCCTCGTTTTGGTCGCCGGCGGTGGAATGCGAAATGGCGTTGGTGGTCATGCGCGCCTCTCATCATCCGGCGGAATTGGTTCCTCTTTCTTCGGGCCGTATCGCATGTAGTGCCAGGCAAGACCCGCAATGCCGCCGATCATTGCGAAATTCCCCAACCATTTCAGCGGCCCTTTCCACAGGCGGACCGAGTAAGGAATGTGCGGATCCTTTGGCAGCCCTCCATACAGCTCGGGATTCTTGGCATCGTGCAGCACGTAGATCACGTGCGTGCCGCTGACTCCCGGCGGATCGTAAACTCCCGCGTCGGCGAATCCAGAGACGTTGCGAAGCTGTTCCGCGCGCGTTTCCGCCAACTCCTTCATTTCCGGCTTCGTGCCGAAATGCAGGCAGCCCGTGGGGCAAGCTTTAATGCAGGCTGGTTCGAGACCCACCGACACACGATCGTTGCACAGCGTGCACTTGAAAACTTTGCGCGCCTCTGGACTGAATTTCGGAATATTGAACGGGCACCCCGTGATGCAGTAGCCGCAACCGATACAGTGCTGCTCCTGAAAATCTACGATGCCGTTGGCGTACTGCACGATGGCGCCGTCTGCCGGACATGCTGCCAGACAGCCCGGGTCTTCGCAGTGCATGCATTGATCTTTGCGCATCAGCAGCATCATGCTGCCGTCGGCGCGCTCGTGCTCATTGAATTTGATCAGGTTCCAGTAATTCCACGCCGTTTCCGGCATGGTTTGGTAAGTGTTGTTAAACGTTGTCTCGCTGAACGTGTAACCGTTCCATTCCAAACACGCCACTTCGCACGCTTTGCACCCGATGCACGTGGTGGTATCCACCAACTTGCAAACCTGAAATTCCCGGTTCAACCCCGCGCCCGGAACACTTCCAGCGTGCCCTGAAATCCGGATTATTTCTGTTGACGCCTGGCTCATCGTCGTTGTCTACGCTTTCTCGATTTTCACTAGGAAGCCCTTTGATTCCGGGGTGTGGGCATTCGGATCGGTCACGGCGGGCGTCAGCAAATTTGCCGGAGTTCGCGCGTTTCTGCCTTCATCCTCATCAATGCCGCGGAAGCCCTGATGAATGGGCAAGCCGATCTGGTAAACCTTCTTGCCGTCGATTATCATGGGTTTTAGACGGCGAGTTACGAAGGCTTTCGCGATGTAGGTTCCGCGCGCGCTGATCACCTTGATCTTGTCCGTTCCGCGAATTCCTTTTTCCTCCGCCAGCTCAACAGGAATTTCCACGAACGGTTCCGGAATTAACTGCACGTTCATCGGATTATTTTTCGTCCAGTAGTGATACTGCTCCGTCAGCCGGTAGGTCGTGCAGACGATGCTGTACTCTTCCGGCGATCCAAACTTGTCGTAGGGAGTTTTGAATTTTTTCACCAGCGGATTGTTCGACTGGTTCGGATGCAAGGGATTCTTGATCGGACTTTCGATCGGTTCGTAGTGCTCCGGGAACGGTCCGTCCGCCACTACCCCAATCGGTACAAAGAGTCGTCCCACGCCTTCCGGATTCATGATGAAGGGACCCAAATGATCTTTCGGATGCGAGTCCGGCTTGAAGTCCGGCACGTCGTTGCCGGCCCATTTTCCGGCTGCTTCGTTCCACCATATCTGCTTCCGATCCGGATCCCACGGTTTTCCGGCGCTGTCACAGGAAGCGCGATTATAAAGAACGCGACGATTTGCCGGCCATGACCATGCCCAGTTTGGATAGACGCCCATGCCGGACGGATCTTCGGTGCCGCGTCGCTGGATTTGGGAGCCAGCTTCCGTCCACATGCCTGAATAAATCCAATTGCCGCATGTCGTGGTGCCGTCGTCCTTCAGCCATGCGAATCCGGGCAATTGCTGACCCGCTTTGATCACTTGCTTCGTCACTGGATCTGTCAAATCCGCGAGCGCTCGGCCGTTCACCTCCATGGCAACTTGCGAAAGCCCAGGGTGGGCGGCATCCACGTAAGCCCAGCTCAAATTCAGAATAGGATCCGGAAATTTGCCGCCGTCTTTTTCATACAAATCGCGCACACGCAGGAAAATTTGCGCAATGATGTCTTGATCGAGTCGTGCCAGGCCTGGAGGCGGAACTGCTGCATATTTCCATGTTACCCAGCGCGCCGAATTCGTCATGCTGCCGTCCTTTTCCGCGAACCCCGCGCACGGCAGGCGATAAACCGTCGTATTTATGTTTTTTTGTTCTTCGGCCGTAATTCCCGGAGCTCTCCAAAACTCGCTGGTTTCATCCGGATAAATTTCACCCACCACCAGCCAATCGGCTTTCTTCAGCGCATTGATGTTTTTGTTTGTGTCCGGCCCGATCATCACGCCGTTCATGCCGAAGGCCATCATGCCTTTGACTTTGCCGTTGTACATATCGTCCCAGATGTGGGTCCATGAATAATCGCGATCCACTTTGGGCAAATAGTCGAAACCAAATCCGTTTTCTTTCGTCGCCGAGTCGCCATACATCGACTTCAGCAGCGACACGAAAAACTTTGGAGTGTTTGACCAGTAATTCATCGAACTCCAAGCTGTTGGCTTCGATGAACCCGGGGTCACGCGTTTCAGATACACCGCCAAATCTGTGTCGGTGGGAACAGGCGTTTTCAGGTAGCCGGGCAGGCTATCGAAAAGCCCGGCCATATCTGTCGCGCCCTGAATATTTGAGTGGCCACGCAGCGCATTTACTCCGCCGCCCGCTCTCCCGACATTTCCCAACAGCAGTTGGATCATCGCCGCCGTGCGAATGATTTGCGTGCCAAAGGTGTGCTGGGTCCAACCGACCGCATAGATAATGGTCGCCACCTTCGTCATGTCCCCGTCTTTGCGGACGGACGTGAACAGGTCGGCGGCCTTCAGGAATTGCTCCTTCGGGATGCCCGTGATCTGCTCAACCGTTTCGGGCGTGTAACGCGAATACTGCTGCTTCAGCAATTGGAAGACGCAGCGGGGATGCTGAAGCGTCAGGTCGTAGGCGACATTCGGCGGTAACGCGGGCGGCTTTCCGGCGGGCGCTGAGCTTTCCTGCGCGGCAGACGCGACTGCGTCCGTTTTCCCGCTCAGGTCTCCGCCCTCTTCGTAATTCCAGGTGGTGTTATTGTAAGTGCCCGCCGCGGCGTTAAACCCGGAGTACAAGCCGTCCTCCGGCAGTTTGAAGCCTTCCTTAACGATGAACCCGGCGTTCGTGTAATTGACCAGATATTCCTTCGCGATCCGGTTGTTGGCGATGGCATAACGAATCAGCCCGCCGAGGAAGGCAATGTCGGTACCCGCACGAATTTGAACGAAGAGATCGGCAGTAGAAGATGTGCGGGTGAATCGGGGGTCTACGGAAATCAGCTTGGCGTTGCGATTCCGCTTCGCCTCCATCGCCCACTTGAATCCGCAGGGATGGTTCTCGGCGGGATTCCCGCCCATGATCAACATCATGTCGGTATTCTTGATGTCGATCCAGCCATTGGTCATCGCCCCGCGTCCGAATGTTGGTCCCAAACTTGAGACCGTGGGGCCGTGTCAAACACGGGCTTGGTTTTCTAAATACACCAAGCCCAGACTCCTCATGGTCTTGACGACCAGGTAATTGAACTCATTTGTGTCCGTGCAACCGCCAATGAAGGAGATGCCTTCGCAGCGATTCACGGTCCGCCCATTCGCATCTTTCTCAACGAAAGATGCATCCCGCGTCTTCTTCGTCCACTTTGCGATCTCATCGAGCGCCGTGTCCCAGGAAATGTCCTCCCAGCTCGTTGCGCCGGGCCGCCGGACTTGCGGCTTCGTGAGTCTCCGCGGATTGAGAATGTCCTGTTCGAGCGAAGAGCCTTTAGGGCACAGCGTCCCGCGGTTGGTCGGATGATCGGGATCGCCTTCGACGTGGATCACTTGAGGCGTGACGTTCTTGGCGCGGTCGCCAATTGTGTAAATCAGTACACCGCAACCGACTGCGCAATACGGACACGTTGACCTGGTCTCGGCGGCGCGCGCGATCTTTAGCTCTTTGAGCTGGGCGTAGGCAGGCTTCAGGTCAAATCCGAAAACAGTGGCGGCAACACCTCCGGCCGCTGCAACCTTGAGGAAGTCTCTGCGGGACGTTTGCATCGCCGGTGTGCCTCCCGTCCAACCGGAATCGGTGGACTTTATGTCTTAGTCTTCGATAATTTGTTTGTCAAGAGTTATGCGAACGCATCAATGTTCGAGCGGTTGCGGGTTCCGGCTTTCGTGTTCGACCAAGCCTGCCGAAAGTTGACGTTGTTCAAGTGCGGCAGTATCATCCACGCGTCTCGCGGCCCGAATTTCAAAAGGAACCAAAACCATGTCAAAACGAGTTGGCTTTTTAGCATTGGGTGTGGCCGTTTTGTCGCTCTGTGGCGCGACCTTACTAATCGCGCAAAAGTCGCCAGCTAATCCCAAACTATTTAGCCAGCTGCGATTTCGCTACATCGGCCCGCCGGGCAATCGCACAATCGCCGCGGCGGGCATTCCGGGCGATCCTAACGTCTACTACGTCGGCGCGGCTTCTGGAGGAATTTTCAAAACAATTGACGGCGGCGTTCATTGGAAGCCCATCTTTGACAAGGAACCGGTTTCATCCGTTGGCGCGATAGCCGTCGCGCCCAGCGATCCCAATATCGTGTGGGCCGGAACCGGCGAGCCATACATCCGCAGCCACATCTCGATCGGAGACGGAGTTTATAAATCGCAGGATGCGGGCAAGACATGGACGCACATGGGACTCGAAAATACAGGGCGCATCGCCAACGTCTTGATCGACCCGCGCAACCCAGACATCGTTCTGGCGTGTTCGCTCGGAACCGCTTATGGCCCGCAGCCCGAGCGCGGCGTATTTCGCACCACCGATGGCGGAAAAACTTGGATCAAGACTCTCTTCGTCGACGCGAACACCGGTTGTTCCGATCTCACTATGGATCCCAACAATCCGCGCATTATGTTTGCCGGTATGTGGCAGATTGTGATTCACACCTGGGGACGCACCAGCGGAGGCCCCGGCAGCGGCTTGTTCAAGTCCACCGACGGCGGCGTGACCTGGCGGCGTCTCGAAGGCCATGGATTGCCAAATTCACCGGTGGGAAGAATTGCCGTGCGCGTGGCGCCGAGCGATTCGGAGCGCGTGTACGCGCTAATCGAGACGGGCGACGGCGCTCCGATGGACGGAAAACCCACGCAGCGCGGGCAACTGTGGAGCTCTAATGACGGCGGCGAAAATTGGGAAGTCGTGAGTTACGACCGGCAGATTCGAGGCCGCACCCATTACTATACCCGCGAGGAAATTGCCCCCGACAACGAAAACGAAGTGTATTTCTTTTCCGCGGCTTTTTCGCACACCGTGGACGGAGGCCAGACCTTGACCCCCATGCCTTCCAGTCCGGGCGGTGACAACCACGAAATGTGGATTGATCCGACGAATGGGAATCGCATGGTTGTCGTGAACGACGCCGGAGTCAGCATCTCCATCAATCGCGGCCGCACCTGGAATCATATTCAGCTTGCCAATGCCCAGATATACCACGTCACCGTGGATGACCAGATTCCCTACAACGTTTACGGCAATAAACAGGACGGTGGCTCGTACCGCGGCCCCAGCAATAGCCTTCAATTCGGTGGCTTTGGCCCTCGCCGCGGGCCGGGCACAATTTCGCGCAGCTCATGGCAGTCCGTCTCGGGGGGCGAGAGCGGCTTCGCCACGGTGGACCCGGTGGACAACAACATCATCTGGAATAGCGGGACGGGCTCCGGCAGCGTCGGCGGCACCGTCATGCTGTTTAACGAACGAACGCGCCAAGCACGTGAAGTGGAGGTCTGGCCTGAAACGACCATTGGCGCTCCTGCCGCGGATGTAAAATATCGCTTCAATTGGGAATTTCCCATCGCCATATCGCCGCACGACCACAACAAGGTCTATACCGGCAGCCAGTTCGTTCACGTCACAACCGACGGCGGCAATAGCTGGCAAATCATCAGTCCGGATCTCACGCGAAACGACAAGAGCAAGATGGGAATTTCGGGCGGTCTCACGCCTGACAATATTGGCGTGGAATATGCCGGAGTCGTTTTCTCCATCGCCGAGTCGCCCAAAGAAGCCGGCGTTATCTGGGCGGGCACCAACGATGGTCTCGTTCAAATCACACGCGACGGAGGAAAGCATTGGACAAACGTCACCGCCAATATCCCCAATCTCCCCGAATGGGGGACGGTGAGCAACATAGAAGCATCCCGCTACGCGGCCGGCAAAGCATACATCACCGTGGATTTTCATCAGATGGACAATCGTGATCCGTTTGTTTATAAGACCACCGATTACGGCAAGACGTGGACGCAGATTACCGACGGTATTCCGCACAGCCCGCTGAGCTACGCGCATTGTGTTCGAGAAGATCCGATGCGGCCAGGGCTCCTTTATCTCGGTACGGAAAATGCCCTTTACGTTTCTTTCAACGATGGTGGCAAATGGCAGCCTTTGCAGTCGGGCCTACCGCACGCACCGGTCTATTGGATCGCGCCGCAAGAGCGCTTCCACGATCTCGCCCTGGCTACGTATGGCCGAGGTTTCTGGATCCTCGACGATCTGACGCCGCTGGAACAGGCGACTCCGCAAATCCTGGCGTCGGATGCGTATCTTTTCGCGCCGCGCGACGCTTATCGTTTTCGCAACGTGGCCGGGCCAGCGTCTATGTCTTACGACCCGACCACCGGCCACAATCCACCATACGGCGCAGTCATAAACTATTACCTGGAGAGCGCCGCCAAAGACCCCGTGAAAATCGTCATCCAGGATGCACAGGGCAAGACTGTGCGAACGCTTAACGGCAAGAAAGCAGCGGGTGTCAATCGCATTTGGTGGGACTTGCGTTTTGAACCGAGCAAGCAGATTCGTCTGCGAACCAGCCCGCTCTTCGCTCCTGAAGTCACCGTTGGCCCGGAAGGCTGGCGTCTGGCGCCGGGCGTCTCGCCAATTTCGCTGCTCGCTCCTCCGGGAACATATACCGTGAAGCTCGTCGCGGACGGTCACGAATACATCCAAAAATTGAATGTGCTGAAGGATCCGCACTCGACCGGGACCTTTGCCGACATCCAGGCGCAGACGAAATTGGTGGTGGCGCTTCAAGATGAAATGAACACGATGGCCGATACCGTGAATCAAATCGAATCGGTCCGCGCACAGCTTGCCCAACTTGAAACCCAGCTTGGCGACGATCAAACCTCTAAATCAATTCGCACGGCCGCGGACAACTTAAGCAATAAGCTTATCGATTTCGAAGGACACTTGCTGCAACTCAAGGCTTCCGGAAGAGGGCAAGATGACGTGCGCTGGGAGTCGATGCTTGTTGAGAAGCTGGACTACCTCGCTCGTCAAGTGGGAAATAGTTCTGATTTTCCTCCCACTACGCAGCAAGTTGCTGTTTATGAAGAGCTCAAGCAGCAGGCCGCTCAATATCACGGTCAAGCCCGGAAGCTCATGGCCGATGATGTAGCTGCCTTTAACTCACTGTTAAAAGCGCACAATGTTCCTAACATCATTGCCAGGACGCCTTAGTTTGACCCGTATTACGTGGCTCGCGCCGCACGAAGAGGGGGATATTGCGTGACGTTGTTCCGGCGCTGCCATAGGTAATTTGAGCCGAGCGATCCCAGGAGGAAGCGTAGATGCGTCGTGAAAAATTATTTCTTGTAGTGTGCGCGCTGCTGGTGAGCTTTGTCGCGGGTGGAGTGGCTCCGACGACCGCACAAGGCGCAGCGCAGGACAAGAAGCCGGAGACGTCCAAGGCGGAGGCTGCGAAGACCGCGAATAAAGAGACGCTGCCGTACCAGGCGCTGCAATGGCGGCTCGTTGGCCCCTTTCGCGGCGGCCGCGACACGTGCATCACGGGAATTCCCTCACAGCCGCTCGTCTATTACATGGGAGCGACCGGCGGCGGCGTGTGGAAGACCGAGGACGGTGGGAACACGTGGCACAACGTGAGCGACGGCTTCATGAAGACCGGTTCGGTGGGCGCAATCGCGGTGGCAGACGACGATCCGAATGTGGTCTATGTCGGCATGGGTGAGGCGCCGGTGCGCGGCCAATCCTCTAGCTTCGGCGACGGGATGTACAAATCCACAGACGCTGGCAAAACCTGGACGCACATTGGTCTGGAAGATACGCGCACGATTTCCAAGGTGCTGATCCATCCGCGCAATGACGATCTCGTGTACGTGGCTGCGCAAGGCTCGCGCTGGGCGCCCACCGAAGATCGTGGCGTCTATCGCTCGACCGATGGCGGCAAGACCTGGAAGAAGATTCTTTTTGTGAATCCCAGCGCCGGTCCGAGCGATCTCGCCATGGATCCCAGCAACCCGCGCATTCTTTACGCGGCGTTTTGGGACCATCAGCGCACCCCGTGGCAGATTCGTTCGGGCGGTCCTCACTCAGGCATCTGGAAGACTACCGATGGCGGAGACAACTGGACCCGGATGACGAAGGGATTGCCGAAAGTCATGGGCAAGATCGGCATCAGCGTCTCACCCGCGAATCCGGACCGCGTTTACGCGAATATCGAGGCCGACGAGGGTGGAATGTACCGTTCCGACGATGCGGGCAAAACATGGCACCGCACGAGCAAAGACCGTGTGATCCGTGCACGCGCTTGGTATTACACCGTGGTAACAGCCGATCCCAAGAGCGCGGACGTAGTTTATGTGATCAACGCGCCGATCGAGAAGTCCATTGACGGCGGCAAGACGTTCACCACGCTGCGCGCGCCTCACGGCGATAACCATGCGCTCTGGATCAATCCGAACAATCCGCTGAATATGGCCAACGCCAACGACGGCGGCGCGGACATCACCTTCGACGGAGGCAAGTCCTGGTCCACACAAATGAACCAGCCGACGGGGCAGTTCTATCGCGTGGAAGTCGACGATTTGTTTCCTTACAATCTTTATGGTGGACAGCAGGACAATACGACCGTAGTCATCAAGAGCCGGTCATTTGGTCCGGGAATCGAACAGAACGACTGGACGATCCAGGCGGGATGCGAAAGCGCCACGTTCGCGTTCGATCCCAAGGATCCGCGCTATACCTATGCGACCTGCTACCAGGGGCAGATTGCGGAGTTCGACACGAAGACGGGCATCGAGCGCAATGTCGATGAATGGCCGGCGCTCGGACTCGGCGAGCCGAGCGACCAGCAGAAATACCGCTTCAATTGGAGCACGCCGGTCACGACATCGCCCTTCGACCGCAAGGTGCTCTATCACGGCGCAAACGTCCTCTTCAAATCGAGCGATCGCGGCAACACCTGGACTCCCATTTCCCCCGATCTCACGCGGAACGACAAATCGCATCAGGGCTTGGGTGGCGTGCCGTTTACAAATGAAGGCGCGGGTGGCGAAGTCTACAACACGATCTACTACATCGCGCCCTCCCCGCACGAAGTGGGCACAATTTGGGTGGGAACAGACGACGGGCTAGTGCAACTCACCCGCGACGGCGGCAAGACTTGGTCAAACGTGACGCCGAAGGGCCTTGCGGAAGGCTTGACCAACGAGATCGAGGTTTCGCCCTTCGACGCGGGCACGGCATATGTCGCCTTCACGAGATTTAAGTGGAATGACAATACACCGCACATTTTCAAGACCACCAACTATGGAAAATCATGGACAGACCTTGCGGGCGGTTTGCCCCAGGACATGCCCGTGCGCGTCGTGCGCGAGGACCCCAAATGCAAAGGCCTCCTCTTTGCGGGAACCGAGAATGCTGCATGGTTTTCGCTCGACGACGGCGCGCACTGGCAGACTCTCCAACTCAATCTGCCGCGCGTGCCGGTAACCGACCTGAAGATTCACGACGGCGACTTGGTTGCCAGCACCGAGGGCCGGGCATTCTGGATTCTCGACGACATCGGCCCTCTCGAACAGTTGAATAGCCAAGTGGCCAAATCAGACCTGTATCTTTTCAAGCCGCGCAGCACTTATCGCGTAACTGGCGGCGGTTTTTCTATCCCGTCGGGCTCGATGGGGAAGAATCCGCCCAACGGCGCGATCCTTCGCTACATCCTCGGAACAAAACCCGAGAAATCCCAGGAACTGAAGCTCGAGATCCTGGATGCAAGCGGTGCGGTCGTGCGGTCTTATTCGAGCAAGGCCAAGCCACAGCCTCCGGTGCCGGGCGCCGAGCCAGGCCGGAGCGGCCCGCCACCGCTGCCGACGAAGCAGGGTATGAATCAATACGTATGGGACCTGCGCTCGCAGCCGCCCGTGCGCGTACCCGGAATCATGACGCAAGGCCCGCCTGTGGGTTATCGCGTCCCCGCCGGAACCTATACGGCGCGCCTGACACTGAACGGAAAAAGCGCGACGCAGACGTTTGAGGTTGTCAACGATCCTCGCGAAGTGCAGACCGATGCCGACCAGAAACGCGAAGTAGCCATGGCTAAGGCCGCGAACGACCGCATCAATGAGATCAATCAGACCGCAATCAATCTCCGAAGTATTCGCGACCAACTGAATGCCATCAGCGAACATGCGGCTGGACGCTCGGACGCAAAGGAGATCGCGAAGGACGCCAAAGCCATCGTTGACCGGATCGATTCGCTTGAGGAAAAGCTCGTACAGCCCAAGCAGAAAACGTTCCAGGACGTGATCAATTTCCGCAACGGAATCGCCGCGCAGTATGCCTATCTGCAAAGCGCGGTGGAAGGCGATGGCGGGCCGGTCACCGCGGGCGAAGAGCAGCGCTTCCCCGATCTCGAAAAGCAGTGGGCTGATTTACGAGACAGGGTGCGCGGAGTCCTCTCCGACGTTGCCGGTTTCAACACGAAGATGAAGGACATCGGAATCGGCGCGATCCTTGTGCCTTCGAAGACGCAGTAGATTGTTCACTGTAAACGTTGCGATGGACGTCGATGGACGATCATCGTCCGAAGGCCCATCGTGCCGTGCGGCAAGGAAGTTCAGAACGCTTACATGATTCCTTTCCGACTTCTCCTCTGATAACATCGTGTGGCCCAAAGGCCTGCAATTACCCAAATGATAGCAATAGGGTTGGGACGCGATGAAAACCTTCGCGACCGGCCTTGAAATTCAAAACAGAAACATAAGCATGAGAATGCAGGCATTGGCTTCCAGAGGAAGCACCGCTATGTCGGATACGAACCTAAACACAAGGCTGACTCAGTTCGAACGCCCCGAGCACATTTTTCCAACCCTTAATGCGGCTCAAGTCGCTCGCATCTCGGCTCGTGGAAAAAAACGCGCGGTCCAGCGCGGAGAGGTGTTGGTAGAGCCGGGCGACAATAATGTTCCTTTCTTCGTGGTCACATTGGGTGCAATGGAAATCATGCGGCCCACGTGCGAGGGCGAAGATGCCGTCGTTGTACACCAGGTCGGCCAATTCTTCGGCGAAGTCGGCATTTTGTCGGGCCGCAGGAGCATGGTGCGCGCGCGGATGTCTGAAGCAGGCGAAGTGATCGAGGTGGACCGTTCTGCTTTGCAGGAATTGATCGAAACCGACAGCGAGTTGAGCGAGATTCTGATGCGCGCGTTCATCCTCCGCCGGGTGGAATTCATTGCCCACGGGTGGGGAGACGCGGTACTCCTGGGTACGAACAATTCGTCCGGGACGCTCCGAATCAAGGAATTCCTGACGCGCAATTCTTACCCGCACGCTTACATCGATCTTGAGGGTGAGTCCAAGGTCCAGGAACTGCTCGACCATTTCCAAGTAACGCCCGGCGATGTGCCCATTGTGATCTGCCGCGGGAAAATCGTCCTTCGCAATCCCACAAACCAGCAGGTAGGCGATTGTCTGGGATTCAACGAAGGGATCGACCTGACCAAGGTTCGTGATGTCATCGTGGTCGGCGCCGGACCATCCGGGCTTGCGGCCGCGGTTTACGCCGCCTCGGAAGGACTTGATGTTCTCGTCATCGAAACTTACGCTCCGGGAGGACAGGCTGGCTCCAGTTCGAAAATCGAAAATTACCTCGGATTCCCGACTGGAATTTCGGGGCAGGAATTGGCCGGGCGGGCCTACACACAAGCACAAAAATTCGGCGCCAGGGTTGTCATCACTCGCGGTGCGGTACGCCTTGAGTGCGGACGCAGTCCGTATCTTGTCGAAATTGAAGGCGGCGCAACTCTGCCGGCCCGAACGGTGATCATCGCCACCGGAGCTGAATACCGCAAGCTCCCGCTCGAAAACTTGCAACGATTCGAAGGAAATGGTGTGTATTACGGGGCAACATTCCTAGAGGCACAATTGTGTGGCGACGAAGAGGTAATCATTGTGGGAGGCGGCAATGCTGCTGGTCAAGCGGCGGTATTTCTGTCGCAGACAGCGAAACATGTCCATATGATGATCCGATCAGGACGTCTGGCGGACACCATGTCGAGCTACCTGATTCGCAGGATTGAACAAAGTAATGCAATCACGCTGCATACGGACACCGAGATCGTTGCTTTGGAGGGAAACGGCCGGCTCGATCGCGTGCAGTGCCGCAACAATAAGACTGGCGACTTGAACACCCGCGACGTCCGCCGCGTTTTCCTGATGACGGGCGCAAACCCGAACACAACCTGGCTTGCGGGCTGTCTGGCGCTCGACGAAAAAGGGTTCGTCAAAACAGGGTTTGATTTGATTCCGACCGATTTGACGAAAGCACGATGGCCGTTGACGCGTCGACCGTTTCTGCTCGAAGCCAGTCTTCCGGGAGTGTTTGCCGTAGGCGATGTACGCTCGGGCAATGTGAAGCGCGTGGCGTCGGCGGTTGGAGAAGGATCGATCGCAATTTCGATGGTGCACAAGGTTCTCCAGGAAGCGAAAGAACCCCTTGCCGCGGGCGCTGCGGGAACCTAGCCTGGCGCTAGTCTTTGCGCGGTTTCGCGTTGAGCAATGTTCCCCTCGTCGAGAACGCGATAGAATCGGTCCGCAACGCGCCCGTAGCTCAGCTGGATAGAGCATCTGCCTTCGAAGCAGAGGGTCGGGAGTTCGAATCTCTCCGGGCGCGCCAC
>Ga0307373_10008612_pt1 | contig 15471 bp, 16 predicted proteins | sample OX2MG_FD_202534 | JGI IMG/M metagenome (GOLD analysis project Ga0307373, IMG submission 202534) | Soil microbial communities from Risofladan, Vaasa, Finland - OX-2 | ecosystem: Environmental > Terrestrial > Soil > Coastal area > Acid sulfate soil | place: Finland: Risofladan, Vaasa | collected... | reverse complement strand
GGCTCAGCCACCCCCTTCATCCCGCCGACGGTCTGCAAGACGACCACCTCTACCGTCGGCGTCCCCCAAGTGTTCAACATGTCGAGCGTGACGGACATCAACGGCTCCGTCTCGGCGACGACTTACGACCAGTACTTCGCCTTCCAGGTCTCCGAGAACTCGACCTTCCAGTTCGCGTTCAGGACGACTGAGCCGGGCTGGGTGCCGGCGTCGGGCTACGTCTACTACGACGGGAACGGCGCTTTCAACTTCTCGGACCTTCAGGGGGAGGTCCTCTCGGGGCAAGCGCAGGAGATATCCAACAGCGGGACTTCAAATGCCCCTGCCGGGCAGTTCCCGATCGACAGCTTCAGCGGACAGATAGCCGCTCGCCCCGGAGTCTACATCTTCGACTTCCAATACGGAGGAGGGGGCACCGCCTACTTCCTGGTGAGGGACGCGACCGCCCTTCAGAACGGGATCACGGTGAGCGTCGGCCAGCCCAGCACTACCTACGCCTCCTTCAGCGGGGCCGCGTGTGGAGGAGGCCCCGGGTCAACCGGCCCCGGCGAGGAGGAGTTCCCCGTCACCGTCACCTCCAACACCACCACGGACGTGGTCCTGTCCTCGCCGAGCCCGCCCTTCGGGGTGTGGGTGGAGTTCGTCCCGTCCGAGCTTCACGACGTCGGTCCGCAGGGGGCGCACGCCACGATGCTCCTGGCGGGGGACATCGAGGTGTCGGAGGCAGGCCCGAACAGCGCATCGCTGTTCGTCGACGCCTTCAGCCCGACAGGCGGTCTCACGGGCGAGTCGGTAATTCCCCTACACGCGGCCTTCGGCTTCACGAACGTCCTGCGGGCAGTGGGCCCCGTAGGGTACCCCGCGAACCCGGGGTACTCCGGCGTCACCTTCTTCAGCCTCAACTCCGCGGCGAACCAGACGAGCTTCCCCCCGGTCGCCGACGGGAACCAGACGAACTACGCCGTCCTGACGAACGTCTACGACCCAGGGACGGTCGGCGGCACCCAGGCCGCCTCATCGCTCTCTGTGAAGATCACGGGCGTAGGGCTGATGCAGAACGGCAGTGAGGTCGCCCTTCCATCGTGGATCGTGGTCAAGCCAGTCAACGCGTCGTTTGTGATGGCGGCGGACGCGCCCTACGACCTGCAGGTGTGCGTGACCATCTCCGACTCCCCGCCGCTGGGGGAGTTCACAGTCGCCCTGAACGAGTCTGTCGACGGGCAGGCGTTCACCGGCGAGATGAGCGTGGAGATAATGCCCTAGTCGCGTGCGTGAGCCCGCCGCCCAATGCAACACTTCGGGGCAACTCTAGAAGGAAGGCTGGGCGGGCTTCGGCGTTCGAGAGCTTCAGTCCTCCATAGACGAGGCTGAGCAGGCTTGTGTAGTTCTTCATGTCGTCTACCGTCTCGGCAGAGAGCAACAGCTCGGTCCTCCCGCCTCCGTAGACGATCTCGAACGTCCTCACCGTCGACGATGCGAGGTGGGCGAGAGGCTGGACCGCGCAGTCCTCTAGGGCCTTCTCCATCTTCGGCACCGCCACCAGCTTCACGAGGTTTGAGGAGACCTCACCTCGATTCGTCTCCTCGCCATCCACGCTCGCCAGCGTGAATCCACGGGTCGAGGTTCCCCCTCCCAACGAGGAGAGGGACACGGCAGTCTCCCCGGCGGGCAGGTGGACGTACGACTGCAGCTCCTCCGGGGTCACGATGAACGAGGGCGGCTCGAGCCTGGACCTCGTGTAGCCGTCCAGATACTTCGAGATATCCTCGACCATCCTCCTGTCCACTAGCTCGATGAGCATCCTCGGGTCGCGGTATAGAAAAATCGCAAGGCTGTCGTGCTCGTCCACGCAGTGGTCGAACGGGAGGGTGTTGATCGAGCCCGGGTCGTCGCTCACCCACATCCCCTGTATCGCCAGGGTGACCGTCGGCTTCGTGACGATGTCGTCCACCTTCTTCATCCTCGAGTCTGCCCGCCTGTAGTAGTCCCGGTGGAGCTCCCTCCTTTCGCTCTCCTGCCCGCTGACCAGGTCCACGGAGGGCTGCTCGATCGCGAGCTTCGCGGCGTGGATCGAGTTCTTGAGCCTGATCAGGGCGGCGCGGTAGTCGGACCTCACGAAGAGGAACTGGATCCATGCGAAAGCGGGGTTGGACATCTCGAGTGCGCGGATGAGGTGGGCGACGAAGGCCTGCTTCTCCGCGTATGCCGGCGTGGACATGACGTTGCCGTTCCTCAAAGAGACGCTGAAAAACCGAATCTTCTTCCTTGCTACCTTCGATCCTGAACGATTAAGGGACATGGAAATTTCATGCGCGACGAACAAGGTGTCGAAGGCTTCAAAAGGCTCGGCAGACCCGATTGGGCGAAAGGTTGAACGCCAGGACGGCATTGCTGGGACTCTTCGTGGGGCTCACGATAGTGTTTGCATCGACCACCGTCTACGAGTCGGGCATCAGAACTACGCTCACATCAACGAGCACAGCCACCAGCACATCGACCAGCACGGCGACCAGCGTGTCAACGACCACCAGTACGACGACCCAGACTACCACGGTCACTTCGACTTTTGACCCCACCAAGGCCCTTACGGACGCTTACCTCGCTCATATTGGCGCTATCGAGTCCCAGAACGCGACTGCTCTGGCCGCCGAATATGAGACCAATGCCACTTTGCTGTATACCTCCCCACACGGCGCCGTGTTCCCTTCGTCGCTGGACGGTAGCGTTGACGGCGTCGCCAACATAACAAGATTCCACGAGGGGAGCCTACAAGAAAACAAAAATAATTCTCAATATGTCTCTTGTGTGACATGCTTTGACCTGAAAGTCCCCTTTACAGCCGCGAACGAAACCCACTCCATAACGGTGTCGAGCGACGAAAAGGCAGGGAACGTCACGGCTAATCTCGTTTTCTATAGCTTCTACAGCCCGAGCAATCCCCCATGTTATGTGATGGGCGTTGGCCCATGCAAGGCGGGTGATTATGCTATTGGGTTCGACATATCATACGTCCTCCAGGGTGACCGCTGGCTGATTTCAACGGAGAGTCTGGCATACGTCAATTCGTCCGCATGCACGACGGCATACTCGTCCGCAAGTGGCAGCGTTTTTCACTGCCAGTTCTCGTCAGGGTAGGCAGCGTCGAAGAATACTAGCCAAGGCCGCTTTTCCCGAATTCATTTCGCCATCTCCTGATTCTCAGGATTGCTGGTGGGTGTCTCTTTGGCAGCCTTGGTCTCCGTCTGCCGGCCGATTTCTTGCTCCGGCAAAGAGACCTTGGGCAGGTGCCTTACCCTCGACCCGAGCCGCGGATACCTTAGGATGTCCGCGTAGGGCCTTCTCGGAGGGGTCCCAAGGTATCGCATGGTCGCAGCAGTGAGAATGATGCCCGAGGTCCCTTGGACCACGATCAGGAAGTACCAGTGCTGGGGGAAGATGCTGAGGGCCCAGGAAAGACTCACTCCCGCCGAGATCGAAAGATAGACGGCGTAGCGGAGGATTTCCTTCGCCCTACCCGGCCTGCGCACCCCAGCGTCGAGGACGCCCAGGTAGCTCAGGACAGACCACCAGTTCCTCAGGCTATCATCGTCCCTGACCGGGTGGAACAGCCTCGAGAGGTCGTGCCTGTACAGCAGTAGTAGAAACGTAGCCCAGTAGGGAAGCGGGAGGTAGAGGAATACTTCCGACGCGGCGTTCATCCGGCGCTGAGTCGCCGGGCGTTCTTAACCCGGCGGTGCACTTTCATGCCACATGCAGCCTATCAAAGCCCGAAACATTATTCGGAAGTCTAGCAATTCTACGGAATCTTAGCCGACTATCAGCAAGAATTTCATTGAAGAAGTACTTCAAAAGTCTAGAACTATAGGGAACCTGCTTCCAATACATACCTGGAGAGGTTGGAACCATGTCAGAATATGCAGGAAGAATCGCAGTAGGAGTTGTCGTAGTGCTCGTGGTATCGGTCGCGTTCGCATTTGAGCTGAATTCCTTTTTGCCCGCCAACGTTGCCACCAGTACCACGCAATCGACAAGCATCAGCACTCCTACGCCCGTTCTCAACGTTACTAGCTGGTTTGGCACCGAGTCGCCTCCAGTAGGCTGCGGGAACGCGACCACCAGAGGTGGTTTTGTCGGGGAGGGCTGGCGCGACGACGTCCAATCCTCCTGGCCTCAACGAGGTGGCGACGCCTGCATCTACACCTACCTCCAGAATACCGGCAACGAGTCCGCTTCGCTGCCGACCAACGAGAGCCTTGTCGTTACTAGTGCCGCCACGCCCGGAGTCGTCTACTTCCAGAGCGAGTGCGTCGCTCCGCCTTCCTCGGGGTCCTTCGGCGCGAACAGCAGCGGTTGGAACTGCGTGGCTCTGTGGAATACGGCGAACGGGTACAACGCCACGGACATGGTAGGCGCCTCGGTCCCCGCGGAGTACCAAATCCTGGTGAAAATCCATTTCGCGGATTCGCCCTTGGTCATCTCGAGCGGCAACAACATCTACGTGGAACTAAACACAACCGCGACAACGGCAAGCAGCGCTTCGGGGCCATCCTGCGGCGGCCCGGACTTCAAGCTGCTCACTCCGGCGCAGAACGGATCGATTTATCTCAAAGTCGTGACCGACCAGGGCTCTGTCATCACGAGCAATGGCACTGTTGACAACGGCACGGTCTTTGTGACTCACACAGTGCCAGCGGCTTCGGGGCACTCGGGCGGAAAGGCCGGCTATTGCCTGCACTTGAACGGGAACGGGACCGGCTACATGGAATTGGCGGCGAAGGACGGCCTCTCCCAGACCGGCTCCTACAACATGACGCTGTCTGCGGGATATAACCAGGGGCCCGGATATGAGGGAACCATCCCCTCATTCACAGTCCAGCCTGATACGACTGTGTATGTTACCGTATCCGTTCCCTCCGGCGTGGTGACCGTCGTCAGTTGTGCTTCCGGGAATAATTGTTCCACGTCGACCACGACGGCTACCACTTCCAGTGGAGGTTGAGGACCGATGCGAATACGCGTGGAGCGGCACTGAGGAAGAGGGAACTGCAGTCTGGTTAGAGAGTCGTGCCGACCGCCGTGACCTTCCCGGAGAAGACGGACGATGAAAAAGAAAAGGCGCACAGGGTAAGGCCTGCAAAGAGTGATGTCCTGAGCGGAACCACCCGCCGCGTCTATCGGTACATCTATCGGCGCGGGCCAGTTAGGCTCCACGACATCCAGAGAGAGGTAGGGCTCTCTTCGCCGTCGCTAGCTGACTACCACGTGCAGAAGCTTCTCAAGATGAAGCTGATCCGCGAGGAGAAGGGTCAGGACGGCGTCGTCGGCTTCACCGCAGAGGAAGCAGCCTTCGAGGCCATGATTCGCATCAGACGGACGGTGATTCCTCTACGGGCTACCGCGTCAGCCTTCTTCGCGGTTGCCCTCGTCCTGCTCGTCACGATCCTGAGGCCGGCGCACATCAGCTCGACTTACGTATTCTCGCTCGTGGTGACATTGGTCGCTCTATCGACTTCCTTGTATGAGACAGTCAAAGGTTTCAGCAGCGAAGCTATTTGAGACAATGACGAACAGAAAGGGCACCCTCTGCGGGATTTATCCGTCCATGTGAGGCCTTGGACTCTTGACCGCGGTCGATGTTGACATCTATCACGGGGTCATGTTGACATGCCATCCTTTCATGTTGACATGACGCCCTGCGATGTTGACATTTCAGCATGCCCGGATGTCAACATCCGTTCCCGGATGTCAACATGCCCCGACGCGCGTTAAATACCAAACGGGCCTCTGACGTCGTATTCTATCTTTCTCTCTGATTTCGGAAGGCATCTGAAGATTCGGCACTAGCGTGTGCCATCGATCATCAGTTCGCCAGCCTCAGCGAGAGAAACGGGATACGCGATGACGGCTCGTCCGACTTTTCGAAATGAAGATGAGCGCAGTCTTTGGTTGACCGTCTTTCCATCCGGACGCTAGGATCCGGGACCAACGGCCATCCTCTGGGCACACAGTTGCCACATCCACCCAGAAGGATGCGAAACAACTTCTCCCACATCGGCCTTTAGGAGAATGACGGAGGCGGACGCCTCACCCCTGTTCCTTGACCGGTCCGGGCCGCAGCCCTACCAAACTTCCTCCCAACCACTGGGCGGAAAATCAAGCTGCGACTGGAGGACCGGCTAGACAGAACGCATCGGGCAAATTATTATCCGCCCATGCGCTCCTGAACGGGGACCAAGTGAGGCCTCGGCTCTTCGCCATTCCTTCCGAAATCATCCGCGGCATCGAGTACGAGAAGCTGGAGCGCCAGCGCCGGTCGTAGAACCACCGGAAGCGCGTCAGGACTAGGGCAGGAGGAAGAAATCAATGCAAGGGGTTCAAGGATATCTGAATGGTGGAGCCGCAAGGCTGGCGGCATACGAGCAGTACGCCGCCCTAGGGACGTGCCCCGAGTGCAAGACCGGCCTTATGAGCGCAGACGAAGAGAGAGGAGAGTTGGTCTGCTCGGGCTGCGGGATCGTCGCGGGAAGGGCGAACGTCACGTCCGAGGGCGGATTGTCGGCGCCGTCTGTTAGCAAGAGGACGTCGCTGGGCTCCGTCGTGGGCGAGGGCGGCGACAATTCTCTGAGAGGCGCAACTTTCGGCTTGGGGTGGGTTAAGCCCAACACCATAGGACGTGGAGGACCGATGCTGACCTGCACGCTCCTGACGATCCGGGTCGCGGAGAGGCTCTCGCTCCCCAAGAGCGTCGTGGAGAACGCCAACATCACCGCGGGCAGGCTCCTCCCCGTCAGGAAGGAGTGTGGCGCGACCATCTATGCCATATCGGCCTACTCCCTGCTTCACGCGTGCAGGTCCGCCGGGATAGCCCACATCAGCCATCGGGAGATCGTGAAGGCGTACGCGGACGCGGGGCACAAGGTGGGCAGGTCCCAGCTGATGCGGATAGGCCTCGACTCTCCCGTCCGCCTTCCCCACGCCGACAAGGAGGAGCTCGTGAGGGCCGTGGTAGCGAGGCTCCAGTCCAGCGAACGGGTCGCGTCACGCCTAAGAGAGGGAAACCTCGACCCGAAGGAGTACTTCACGACGCTGCTCGAACTCGCGAAGGAGATGGCCACCGAGTGCTCCGACCTGAGGGGTTTCAGCCCCAGGACGGTCGCCGCCGGCTCGGTGTACCTTGCGGCGAGAGCGGTGTCCGTGAAGACCTTCACCCAGCGGGAGGCAGGCGAGGCTTTGGGCATGGCGGAGTATACGGTGCGGGAGTTCGTCTGCAGGACCCAGAACGACGCGAAGGCGGAGGCCGAAAAGCAGGCTCGGCCCGTTAAGAGCGGGCCGCCCCTGGGGAGGCCATGACAGACAGAGGGGCTGGGAAGCAGAGGCGAAGTAGAATGGAGACGCCATACTCGCGCATCACCGAGATCAAGGAGGCCATGACCCAGGAGGGGGCGAACGACCTGCTCAAGCAGGGCTTCATCCTCGTGAAGGTCATGGAGAGGTACACCAACGACCCCGAGAGGCAGACCAGCAACATCGTCTACGTCCTCGGCAGGCAAAAGTCCAACGGCGAGAGCCATCTCCCGCCCGAGCAGGACGGGCATCCTTCCAGCGGTCAGCCCTCCAGCAGCAAGCCGACAGGGCAGAGCATCCACCCCGCCGTCCTCGAGAGACTCCCCTGGAAGGAGTACACCAACGGAGGAGGGGAGTGGGCCTTCTACATGGACAGGGACGAGAAGCTGCTCCCCGAGCTGGCTGGCGCCCGCGAACTCATCGAGAGGCTGAAGAAGGGGGAGGAGCTGACCGCGGGCGGCTACACCTACAGGATCAAGGACAAGTTCCTGAAGAGGTTCCAGGCCCGCGGGGCGCAGCAGTAGGCCAGGGGGTGATCTCTCATGGCAGACAACGAAGCGCTAGCGCAAGCTGTCGAACTGGCGAACGCGGCGGTGGCGATGGCCTCACCCCAGGCCTCCTGGAGGGAGCGGGCGAACTCGGAGCTCGAGAAGATCGTGCGGCTCTTCTCCTCGAAGGAGCTGCCTGACCTGTGCGCGAAGGCCCTCATCAACGCGCCCGCCAAACCCTCCTCGAGGTGGTCCCTGGGGAACCAGCTCCTCATGCTCCTGGCCGGAACCTCGGATGCCAGGGGATTCAGGCAGTGGAACGACGTGGGCAGGTGGGTCGCGAGGGACAAGAAGGCAGTCTGGATCCTGGGGCCTGTCAGGAAGACGGTCAAGAAGGAACCGTCTGAAGAGGGCGAGCAGGGCGAGGAAGGGTCGAGGGAGGTCCTCATCGGCTTCAAGGCGATCCCCGTATTCAGATACGAGGATACTTGCGGCCAGGAACTCCCCGTCTACGAGCCGAGGAGCCCTCCTCCCCTCCTGGACGTCGCTGAGAGGTTCGGCATGAAGGTCCAGTACGCGCGACTTGCCCCCGGCATGTACGGAGCCACCGACCACACGAACAAGACCATCGTCCTGGCCTCTGAAGACTCGGATGTCTTCTTCCACGAGCTCGGGCACGCGATCCATCGCACCTTCGAGCCCAAGAGCGGCCACGGGCAGGAGTCCGAGGCCGAAACGATAGCGCAGCTCGTGGCGGCCACCCTCGCAAGGCTCTACGGCAGGCCTGCGGACGACTTCAGCTGGAGCTACATCTCCATGTACGCCCAGTCCAACAGCCCTCAGATGGTCGGAAGGCTCTGCATGCGCGTGCTCGACAGGACGAAGAAGGTGCTCGACCTGATCTATCCCGACAGGCCTGACAAGCCTGCCGGGGCACCTCCCCCGGGTTCCGACCAACCCCCCTCGCGGCAACCCTTATCAGGACACGGCACCTTCAGGAGCTCAAGGGCATGGAACCTAAGGCGCAAAAGGAAGGAGAGGAGAAACCGCTCACAAGGGCTGAGGCCGAGAAGCTCGTCTCCGAGATGAGAGACCTGATAGGGGACGCGTTGAAGAACCACAGGGACGGGGACGCGGAGGAATACCTCTTCAGAGAAGTCGTCCCCATGAAGAAGAAGGGAGCAAGACGGAAGAGTGGCGGAGGTGGTTCTCGTGCCGCTACAAATCGTTGACACCGTCGCCCTGATCGCAGCCCTGAACCGCAACGACCCCCTCTACAAGAAGGCAACCGAGCACGTCGTCAATATCGGCCTGAGACGGGACATCTTCGTACCCTCGGCCACCCTGCTCGAGCTGGACCTGGAGCTCAAAGCCCACGGCAGGAACCCCGAGAGGAGGCTCGAGGACCACTCGAGGCTCCAGCGGCTCATCCCCGGTAGCAGGGTTCTACCGATCACTCCTGGCGTGCTCACCCGCGCCACCGAGCTCTCCATGACGGCGGCGACATGGCGAGCCTCCTACTTCGACACCCTCATCGCAGCGACGGGCCTGGAGTTCGGCGCGGATTCGGCCATAACAACGGACAGAAAGTTCTCCAAGCTAGGCATCGAGCCAGTCTTCTGACGCCCAGGGTGCGGGTTTCCTGCCTGAGCAATTCGGCATGGCAGCGACTCTTACCTCGGGAGAAGGGATGTCCTCGACCTGATCTACCCGGCGCAGACCGCGTAGAACCTGTGCCCCAATTGGCAGTGCCCCGCAAACACGAGGCCTGCCTTCCCCTTTTTTGGCCTTGCGGATATGATTCACTCCTCTCTCAAATTATTTTTTGGACCGTTTTCATGGTCTACGGCCGGCCTCCAGACGGGCAGAACTGCGAGGGACGAAACTATTTACGCCATACGAGCGCAGAACGCTGCCGATGAGGAGGGCGTTTGTCATGGTCAACGCGGACCTGGGCTCGGAGGACGAACTGGAGTCAGAGCTGAAGAAGGTGGAAGGAGTCGTCGGAGTCTACCAGGTCTACGGCGTCTACGACATGATCGTCCAGGTCGAGGCCGAATCAGACCAGAAGCTCAAGGAGATCCTGTTTTCCAGAATTCGTTCGCTCAAGCACGCGAGGTCTACCCTCACGCTCACAACGACCAGCTGACCGGGCAGCGAACGGCAAACATGTAAGTATCTAGTCAAGAGCGGGCCTTGAGGAAACGATGCCGCAGTACGCTAGGATCAAGCTGACCAGCTCCAACCTTGACCAGCTGGAGAGGCTTTCCTGGGAGATTAAGGAGATAGCAGAGAAGAGCGGGGTCAGGAGCGTAGGCCCGCAGCCCCTCCCAACGAAGACGCTGAAGCTCACCACGAGGAAGGCCCCCACGGGCGAGGGCACCCACACGTTCGACCACTGGCAGCTCAGGGTCCACAGGAGGCTCATCTACGTCGAGCCGAACGACAGGGCGATGAGGCAGGTAACGAAGCTTACGATTCCAGAGGACGTCAAGATAGAGCTTACTCTGACGAGCTAAGGGCTCATTCCGAGCAACAATGATACAGACAATCCGCGCACGTGCACGGGCAGCTACATCCACACTGGCCGCAGCTTCTCCCCTGGCTGTTCTTCGCCGTTATCTTGATCCACTTGCTCAGAACGCTGTCGTAGGCCCATTCGTACAACTCCTCTGCTGTCTCTGACCCTTCCGGAGGTTGAGAAGTTGACACCTGGAACCCCGCCATCTATCTTCAAGTGGTCTTACGAGTTCGAGTTAAAACCCCTCCCCCAGTGTGGTTTCGGACCACGCGGTAAGCACAGAAGTCTCCAAGACTGCTCCCGGAGGGACGCCTTCGAGCGATATCGGACTGGGCGCGGCTGAAGGTGACGGCTTTATAGTGCAAATCCCCCATAGGCTGTCCGATGGCCGGAAAGGAACCCATCTTGCTCGATGTTCCGGCATACAAGCAGTCTCGTAACAACACTTGTGCGGCGGTCTGCATCAAGATGATGATCGACTATCTGAACAAATTAGTGCTCACCCAACCAACCGGAACCTTGGATGAACTCGGAATCTATCAGGTGATACAGGCATCCGGTGGTGGCAGCCATTTGATGAACACGGTGCTGCTTAATAGCGTCCATGAAGTAATTCTCGCGTCACCCTCCCTTGAGTTCGCACCCGAATACCAAGTTCACGATTTGAGGGATCTAGAGAAGGAGTTGGAACAGAAGTTGCCGGTGGCGGTTTGGATTCTGGCGGTTGGGGACGAAGACGATTACGTCCACGCAGTCGTTGTGCGAGGTATAGACAGGCCAAACAAGAGAATCCACTATAATGATCCCACGTATGGCACAAGGGAGGAGGTGGACGAAAGTAGGTTCATGTCCATCTGGGAGCCTCCCGGAGCGAGAATGGTCAAGGTAAAAATAGGTCGGGTGGTGCGACCCACAATTCCGGAATACATAGCCAAGGAGCAGATGGAGAATTGAAGCCGGTCGATGAGATTGTCCAGAAGTATGTGGTATTGCACTATGGCGACCTGATCAGGCCGGACAAGGCGAATTACGACGAGCGAACGAAAAGTTGGCGTGTAGGTCTGAGGTCGACCTATCCACGGATAGTCGACGACGAGGAGACGAGCGAGAGGAGGGTTAGGTTCCTGCACCTCTCCGATCTTGGGGTTGTCACGCTGAACGACAAACTTGAGGTCACAGATGCGACCTCCAGCGAAGCGTGCGACGAACAGTTAGGTCATAGGATTGGTCTCTGGAGGAAGATTTCAGAGCAAATTGTGACAAGCGGATGCTCTGACTCACTTGCTAGAATCGCCGAGGGGATTCATGTCTTGAATCCCCTAAAACTCGTCTTGGAACAACTTGCCAAGGCCGCGCTCACTTCAAGCCCCACCATGATTAGGGAGAGCAAGATTGAGGAGCAAGATCGACGCGATAGGATTAGAGAATATCTGGGCCTGCTTCAGGAACTTGGAATCGTAAGAAAGGTCGACTCGAACGATACAAGCGAGGGAGGCTATCAAATCGGAAACAAACTCGCCATGATGTCTGAGCGAGTTGACGATTCAAAGTTACTAACCACGATTCTCATGTCACATGTGATCAGAGAGAGGTATTCGACTCTGCGCCAAGTGTTCCTCATCACCCAACTTGATCCATTCATACAACTGGCAAACTGTTACTACTGGCCTGCATTGGAAGCAGGCGAACTGGTCAGGGCGACACATTCAAGCCTTTGGCTCAAGTGCCAGCTGGAATACGATTGGAAGTCGGACTGGGATTTCGAGTCCAAGTTGTCTGATCTTGAGCGACAAGGAGCCTTGAAAGAGAATGAGAAGGGATACATCGTCGGGGATGAGGCATTATTCACCAACATGAGAGAACGCGCCTATAATGACGTTCTTCTAAATCCCTGACAGCGGTGAGTCAGTCTCCTCTCAATGACAATGAGGACCGAGACGTAAGCGCCTAAATACGCCTTCACAATGAATCAAATTAGGTATGGCTACGAAGCAGAAGTCTAGTCAGAGTCCCATCGTTAGCAAGGAGGACCTGCTGACTCTGCGACAGGCCGCCGAGCTCTTCGGCAAGACGACAAGCAACATCTCGTATCTGATTCAATATGATCGGATAAACAAGTACGACGAAGAGGGCGAAGCGAATGGCAAGGCGAAGAACGGAGGGCTTCGCGTCTCGCGACAAGAGCTGGTCGAATACTTCGCGAGGCTCGATGAGCACGTCCAGAGGAGGATGTCGAAGCTCTCCGCCCTCGACATGGAGCTCGCCTTCCTCGAGGTGCCGGAGAGGGAGAGGACGAAGCACGTCCACCGCCTCCACCCCTACCTCGGGAAGTTCATCCCCCAGCTGGTAGAGTATTTCCTTTCGCGGTACTTCAAACCGGGAGAGGCCGTAATCGACCCATTCTGCGGCTCGGGCACGACGCTCGTGCAGGCCGCCGAGATGGGCATCCATTCGGTCGGGATTGACATCTCGGAGTTCAACACCAGGATTGCCAGAGTGAAGCTCGCGAAATACGACCCCAAGCTGATGGAGCGCGAAGTCATCGACATCATGAAGCGCACGGCGGGCTTCAGCGAGAGGGCGTTCACCGGCAACTTCGTCCCACTGGTCAACGAGGCGGCTGAGCTGACGACGAAGAGTGCGTACCTCAACACGTGGTTCGCCGAGCGGAGCCTGAAAGAGCTGCTCTACTACGAGAAGCTGATACCTGAGTACACCTACCAAGACCTGCTCAGGATAATCCTCAGCAGGACCGCGCGGTCATGCCGCCTGATCTACCACTACGAGCTTGCGACCCCCAGCAAGCCCGTCCGGGAGCCATACGTCTGCTACAAGCACAAGGGCAGGATCTGCACGCCGGTCCAGACGACGATCCCCCGGCTCAGATACTACAGCAAGGACACCGTGAGGCGGATCGCGGAGTTTTCGGACATCCGCAAGGACGTGGACTCATACGTCGTGGAGGGGGATGCTCAAACCGTCGACCTTCAGAGGGAGCTGCCCGAGGGGTGGATGAATGGCCACAACATCAGGGGAGTATTCACCTCGCCGCCCTATGTCGGGCAGATCGACTACCATGAACAGCACCAGTATGCCTACGAGTTGTTCGGCTTCCAGCGCAGGGACGAGCAGGAGATCGGGCGGAAGAGGAAGGGCAAGAGCGAGAAGGCCAAGAGGGCCTACGTCGAGGGCATCAGCAAAGTCCTCATCAACATGAAGCGCCAACTCCCCCATGACGCGATGTACTTCATCGTGGCCAACGACAAGCTGTCGCTCTACCCGGAGATATTCGAAATCGCCGGCTTGAGGATCGAGAAGCAGTTCAACAGGCCTGTGGAGGACAGGACTGAGAGGGACAAGAGGCCCTATTCAGAGAACATCTTCTTCGTGAAGGCTGCCTAAAGATTGGCCTGAAGGTTCGAGAATTCTCTGAACTTTGCGTCCAGTTCGGGCCTCAACTTCTTGCCGGCGGCCTCGAACGTATCCAGCAGCTCCTGGAAGATATCCGCTCCGGCCACGAAGTTCCAGAAATTCTCAGCGACGAGAATCTCTCCAGCAGCGAGGTCATACAGCCCCTTCAGCGTCCATCTTTCATAGGGCTCAGGATGATAAGGGTTGTAGGGAATCGCCAGCCTGGTCCAGACGTCCGCCTTCCTGTCTTGGCTAAGCCTCAGCCCGCTCCATCTCAGAAGCTTTAGCTTCAGAGCCGCAAACTCCTTCATGTTCGGCTTCGCCGAGGTTATGTCGAAGTAGTTTTCCTGGTCGCCGATTTTCACATAGAGGTCGACGACGGTGTCGGGATCCTCTTCGGCGGCCCCTGGCACGATTGTAGCGAGAATCGCCTCAGTCTCTTCCTTCTTGTCCACCGTCGCTTGACCTGCCCTGAGGTTTCGATGGAGAATCCGGATGGCTTCCTCTGTCTTTCCATCGACCACCCCGAGAAGCTTATAGTGCTGCACCGCTTGATATCCTGCAGCCCTAGCAAGGATGACTGCGATTTGCTCCCACAGTGACGCCCCGAATGTCGTGTTCATCGAATGTATGAAAGAGAACACCGCATATCTGTCCCTGCCCAGAAGACGATAGTGAAACGGCATCGATTCAGTTTCTGGCTGATACGCCTTCAGCTTCTCCCGGACCGTCCTAAGCAGGAGTGCTTCGATTTGCTGACGAGGCTGGGTTGAAAGAGTCACGCTCGGCCTACGACCCCGAGAAGGTCAGCCCTGCTTTTAAGTAGGAATTTGATCCTACGGGTTTGGAAAAAATCTTTGTCATCTCAACCGCTACATCATCATAGGCCTGCAACGAACCCTGGAAGAGCAAAAATGGAGCTTTTCAACCCGTGACCGCTCTTCTAGCAACTTCAAGTCCGATGCGGGAGGTGCTAACTTCCGCTTTTTCGGATCGCTCGATCTTCTTTTCTACTTCAGCCATGCCAAATGTGGTTAGCTTGCAAAACTTTACCCTTCCAATTTTCCAGGATCTCACATAAGCTTCCTCTATCAAGTAATCTGTTGTCTTTGATGCTTCGTCAAGCTTCATCTCGAGCGCTCGAGCAATACCGGCGATTGATATTCTGGAATCTGGTGGCTCTGAAGGCGTATTGCGAAAATCATACAAGTACGCAAGAACTCTCTTGTGCTTCTTATCGATTCCCCACAATCGGCTCATCATTTATCCCCTTCCTCAGATGTAATTCGAGCTTGGTCAAGAAGCTCGCGGTATGATCGCAGTAACGCAACACCTTTTTTGGTAGCAGAAAATTTCGTTCGGGCGCCTTCCATTTTACTCGTGACAAATTCGCTCTTAGCTAAGGCGTCAAGCTGCTTGTTCAAAACAATCCAGGAAAGATTCGCCCTGTACATGATTTCAGTGGGTCTTTCTGCTCCTTCCGCAAGTACCTTCAAGACGTCCATTCTAATTTCAAATGCAGACCGCCGGGAAAACCTAGACTGTGAAACACTTTCCAGTTCTTGCTTGAGCCCTCTGGCCATAAGGAATGGTTAAGCCTCCCAATATATAAACATGGATTTGAAATCCAGATTTGAAATATAGACTAGAAATCTATCATCAGGCGACCTGAAGAGCGGCTGCTGCTGGAACCAATTACCGGATTAT
>Ga0307373_10008610_pt1 | contig 15475 bp, 9 predicted proteins | sample OX2MG_FD_202534 | JGI IMG/M metagenome (GOLD analysis project Ga0307373, IMG submission 202534) | Soil microbial communities from Risofladan, Vaasa, Finland - OX-2 | ecosystem: Environmental > Terrestrial > Soil > Coastal area > Acid sulfate soil | place: Finland: Risofladan, Vaasa | collected... | reverse complement strand
GGCAGGCAGGAAGCGATTGTCGGAGGCGATGAAAAAACGCTGGGCGGAGAAGAAAAAGAAACGCGCGTAGCTTGCGCTCGCTAAGGCCGGTCGCACTCGATTCTTTTGGCGTGGGTCGCCGCCTGAACTTGCCCCGAGTTGGTGGACACCCGGGTTAGGCGGCCAATAGCCGCTGGTTTCGCCGTTCGAATTCAACCGGGCTGAGATAGCCGAGTGACGAATGGCGCCGGCGCTATAGCCTCGCGTGTACGCTTCTTTGGTTGCATCAGGCCCCTGGGGCAGGAGCTTCTCGATCTCCCGGATGGGCTTCTCTGCGGCCGCCCGATGTGCGGCGCTCTTGATTCTGGCAACGGTCGCCTCCGCCCGCCGTAGAGCCTCGGCGATGCCAATGCTTCGGCCTTCGGTTTTCTGGCTTTCCGGCCAAGCAGCGATGCGCTGTTCGAGCCGGTGCGCCGTGCCCTTGTCGATGATGCCGGAGTCCCACAGGGAAGCGCCTATTTCATGGGGGGAGAGGATGTCGCTCATGCGGGGCCCGGTGTGAAGATTCGCGCGGACGTAGGAAATGTTCGAACGGATTTCGCGGGCTGGCAAGACGCGGATTTGGTTGGGGTTGCGGTTTGTCCGGGAATCGGTGGTTCTGGGGACAGACCCTATCGTTCTGGCAGATGCTTACTCGTATCCAGAGAATGTTGTGGCGCCTATGTTCTCCAGCATGGGTTTCGGTGATACGTTCGCTCAAACGGCACGCTGGAGGATGCGGCTTACGCGGTGCCGCAAAAAGCGGGGAGGGATTTTTCGATGGCGCTGGACCTGCCTCAAGCACTTGTTGATGCTGTCAAGGAAGAACGAGCCGTTCTTTTTCTCGGAGCGGGAGCAAGCCGCGGTGCTTTGCATCCTGGCGGTCTTCAAATTCCAGACGGCAATGGGCTCCGCGATTACCTCTGCGACCGGTTTTTTGGCGGTTCTCTGAAGACTCGAAGTCTACCCACTGTAACGGACCTCGCCACTAACGAGCGCGGCCTTCTCGATGTCCAGGCCGCCGTCGCGGAACTGCTGAGGGCCTTCGATCCCTCGGATTTTCATAAGCTAATACCGACATTTCGCTGGCGTGCGCTCGTGACCACGAACGTGGATCTCATCGTGGAGCGCGCCTATAGCGCTGCGACGAAGGTGCACCAGCAGCCGGTGGTCTTCCTAAAAAACAACCAGCAATTTGATCTCGAGATGAAGAAGTCTGTCGACGGTGTGCCCTTTCTTAAACTGCACGGCTGTATCGATCACATCTCTGATACGGAAATTCCCTTGGTGCTTTCAAACGAACAACTGCTCCAATGGCAGCTCCACCGCAAGCGCTTATTTAACTTCTTTGCAAACCTTGGCTACGAGCACTACCTTATTTTTTGCGGCTATGCTTTTACTGATTTCCACATCAGAACAATCCTCTTCGATCTCACGGACCCCGCAATAAATCGACCGCAATACGCTCTGGTCGACCCATCTCTAGCCGATGCAGAGTTACGTTACTGGAACAAAAACCGCGTGACGCCTCTCAAGGCCACGTTCGCAGATTTTCTGAAAGCGCTAGACGGATCGATTTCAGCTATAGCGCGCGCGATTCCGAGACGTTTAGCGGGCGGAACCACTTCGCTTAGTCGATTTTATCGGATTAGCAATCCCACGGAGAGCCAGGGCCTGCAAGAATTCTTGGACCAAGACGTCTATCACATAAGATCCGGTATGCCAGTAGGCGCCCAAGAACCGCAGGCATTCTATCGCGGTTACGACTCGGGCTGGGGTGCGATTAACCAGAATCTGGACGCGCAACGTAATGTGACCGACTCGGTTCTAGCCGATGCCGTCCTCGCCTCTGAGGACGAGCGAAGCAGCAAAGTAGACCTCTTTCTCATCAGTGGTCCCGCCGGTAACGGCAAGACAATATGCCTAAAGCGATGCGCCTGGGAAGCCGCACATCGCTACGACCAGCTCGTTTTGTACCTTCGGGAGGGTGGCTCTCTCCGCGCCCAAGCCCTTGACGAAATCTATCGCCTTACGGACAAGCGACTATTTCTGTTTGTCGACCATGTGGCGCTGATAGCTACTGAGATCGAAGAGCTGATCGAGCAGTGCAAGCGCGGCGGGGTTCCCCTAACGCTGGTAGTAACGGAGCGAGATAACGAATGGAATACCCGCTGTCAGGCCTTGGACCGATATGTTGTGACAGACTTTCCCGTCCGATATCTGAATGAGGCCGAGATTCGACGTTTGCTTGAGCGTCTGGAGGCTAATAATTCGCTTGGAGAGTTGAGACATCGCAGTCTCTCGGAAAGGGTCGAAGCGTTTCTGAACAGTGCTGACCGTCAACTTCTCGTGGCTCTATACGATCTGACGCTGGGAGAGCGGTTTGAGCAAATTGTTTTCGACGAATATCAGCGGATACTGCCTGAAGAGGCAAAAACGCTCTACTTAGATGTGTGCACCTTAAACCGGCTCGGCGTGCCTGTTCGCGCAGGGCTCATATCTCGGGTCAGCGGGATTGGCTTCAAAGACTTCAGGGATAAATTCTTCTTGCCATTGGATCGTATCGTGCATGTCCGCCAGGACCGTTATACCGGAGATTTCGTTTATTCTGCCCGCCATCCGCATGTAGCTGAAATGGTGTTCTCACGCGCACTCGAGGATCCAGAGAAACGATTCAATCAACTGGTACGCGTTATTAGCGGTATGAATATTTCATTCAGTTCTGACGACTTTGCCTTTCGAATGCTCACGCGCGGCCGGAACGTAGCCGATACCTTCAAGTCTCAAGAGCTTGGAAGGCGTTTATATGATACGGCAGCGGAGCTCATAGGGCCTGATGCTCACCTTCTGCAACAGCGAGGGATTTTCGAGATGGCTCACTCTGGAGGCAGCATTGAATTGGCAGAGCGGTATATAGATAGAGCACTTAGTCTGAGACCGACCGATCGTTCTATACTACATTCTCAAGCTGAGCTTTTAAGGCGACAGGCGTCCGAGTGCACAGATCTTCTAGAGCGTACGAGACTCCGACGGCGGGCTAGCGAGAAAGTAGCACCTTTGACCGCGCGGTTTCGCGATGACCCTCATGCTTTTCACACGAAGGCGCTCTTAGCGATCGAGGGGTTAAGCGACCTTCTATCGGAGACGGTAGATGAAGGAGCTGAGAAACTCAAAGAACAGGTATTACTTCAGAGTGCTAGGGAGGTCGAACAGACAATAGAGGAAGGGCTTCAGTTGTTTCCAGACAACGAGCGGCTGCTGAGTGCCGAAGCGCAATTTCGAGACCTTGTTAATCAGAGCGACCGTGCGGAGCGGGCGCTGAAAAAGGCATTTGCACTTAATCCGCGCCAGGACTGGATCGCCGTTCGTCTGGCAAGAAAGCTGATGTCTAAGGGTGATATTCCAGGTGGTCGCAAGATTTTAACTGATTGCTTAGACGCGAATCCGGGAAGTAAATGGGCTCATCTGGAGATAGCAATGTCATATATAAACAGCAGCGATCGGGCAGAACGCTCGCTTTGCATTGAGCATTTGAGGCGTTCATTTAGCGAAGGTGATTCCAACTTCAACGCGCAATTCTGGTTCGCACGCGAATTGTTCCTCGCAGGGGAATACCCGGAAGCTAAGAAGCTGTTCCGGCGTCTCAAAGATACACCTGTTCCACCGAATCTGAAGCGCAGAATCAGGGGGATTGTTTTAGATAAAGATGGAAGAGCGGCGCAGTTTGCCGCAGCCGTCATCAAACGAGAGGATACGTACTGCTTACTTAGGTCCCCATCATTTGGAGAGGCGTTGCTCCTTCACGTTTCCAACTTCAGTGAAGACTGGCAGAAGTTGACCCTTGGTACAGAACTCGAAATAGCTGTTGGCTTCACGATGACTGGAGCTCAGGCAGCGGAGGCTAAGTTGCGTGTGAAGAGTTGAGGCCGAGAGGAATTCAGCACGCGCCGTCAGCTTGTAGAGCTGGCTCGGGGCATCGACGCTGAGGCCGAGTGTGGATAGACTTGACCGCAAGGATGAACGTCATCCCTGATTCAATAGGAGAGTCGCTCGATACGCTGCCGCCCGAAGCTATTTCGTTTTTCGTGGTGTTCTCGCGTTTCGCATTAGCGCTGAAGCCGACGGGATATGTCAGTGTGGGTAGAAGCAGCCGGGCAAAACAAGACTGGGAAGGAGTCGCGGGTGACCTTGGGCAATCATTTTTTGATGAAGTGCACAGGTCTGGCAAAGCAGTAGCCCTTCTTACGGTACCGCTAAGGTGACAGATCGTCACTAGCGGTCGTCTCGATTGGCAAGGTGGTGACGGAATCACGGACGCGAAGAAGCTGCTTGAGACGGTCCGTTTGGTTCGGAACAATCTATTTCATGGCGGGAAGTTTCCTTATGCTACTGGAATCGTCTCGGATGTCAGCCACGATCGGCAACTGCTTGCTCAGAGTCAAAGGGTACTCGAAATGGCTCTGGAAAAGAGTCCAAGGGTCCATGTGGCTTTCTACGAATAGGGGTTCTAGTCGGCCAGCGTGAAGTAGGCCCGATGCCTTTGGACTTAGCGCGAGGGGCGTCTTCGAGATCTGTGCGCCAGCTCGGACGAAATTTCAATGTGCGGCGTCGGATGATACGGGCTGTGCCAGAGCTTCCCCGATGGTTTCGTGGTCAGGCGCATCGGGACGGCCTCGACAGGCCAGCGCGGGTTAGCCGCCCGCCTCCGACCGGTCTAGTACGTCGCGGGTAACTCGCCGCGTTCCCGAAGCGCGAAGTAGCAGTTCACGATTCCGTCGGGCTTCGTGTTTGCTGGGGCTTGCTTAGCCCGGAGGTTCGGCAGATTTTCAGGGAATCCCATATATTCTCGGTACAGGCCAGCGTCATTTGTCCTGAGCGCTTCGAGAGTTCGAATCAGTCGCGACCGATAGCGCACGTTGCTTACACTATCTAATAGCAGGACTTGTCTGAGCTTCTCGCCATCATCATTTAGGGCCTCGACGCGCCCGTTTTCGAGCTCGCAAGGAAACACGTTCCGTAACTCACTACCCACGCTCACCAGCAGCGCGTGCGAAGGAAACAAGCTGAAGTGATATTTGTTGCTCCCGAACTGCCGCCCCAGACCGACCTTCTTCACCATCGAGAATTCACGAAGACGCTTTAGTACGGCGCTTTCGTCCGCCGGTGTCGGAAAAGCCTCGGCGTGTTCGATCACTCTGAAGTCGCAGATCAATCCGCCGGCCTTGGCCTCAGTTAGATCCCCGACGATCCGCGCGTGAGCGCGCTCCCCACCGTCGTCGCTCAGACGTTCCTTGCGAAAGTAATAATCGATGCTGGGTAGCGCTGGTCCCGCCATCGCCTCATCCTCCTCATCTCAATTCCTGATTTCCCTATCATCCTAGCCCCGCGCGCAAACCTCAACGTTCGCATCATCAGCAGGCCGCAACTACAGCCAATGATGGCATCATTTTTTAACCCAATTCCTGATCCCCAAATCCTGATCCCTGTTCATGGCGTTCGCTCCGCTAGCACGCCGCCCCAGCCCTTAAGGGCCGCTGCGCTCTGGCACGCCCTGCCGCCCGCTTCGCTTTCCCGCAGCCGGAGTTTCCGAATTGTTCGTCGCCCTCAGCCCTGGGTGAGAGGGACGACGGAAAAATTCCCCTTTTTGGGGACAGGAGAAAAAAATGGACGTGTACCAAATCGTAACCGACAAGATCGTTGCCATGCTGGAGACTGGCGTTGTGCCATGGCGCAGGCCGTGGACCTCTGCGGGACTGCCGCGCAATCTTGTGAGCAAGAAGCGGTATCGCGGCTTGAAGTGTTTCCTGCTTTCGGCATCGAAGTACGTTTCACCGTTCTGGCTGACGATCCGCCAGGCTAACGAGCTTGGCGGCCACGTCCGCAAAGGCGAGGAAAGCACGTTGATCGTCTATTGGTAAGGTCGATGACGTGAAGCAGAGCACGGAAGACCTTGACGCCGGGGAGACCGACGAGAAGAAGACGCGCCGACGGTTTCTATTGCGCTACTATAGAATCTGGAATCTGGAGCAATGCGAACTTCCGCAAGCCGTGCTCGACAAGCTGCCGAAGACCGAAACGCACGAACACGATCCGATCGAAGCGGGCGAACGGATCATCGCCGCAATGCCCAACCCGCCCGAAATTCAGTACGCTGGGTCAAAGGCGTTCTACAGCAGCATCACCGATCGGATCACCTTGCCCCCGCGCGAACTCTTCTCGACCGCCGAGGAATTTTACGCGACTCTGAACCATGAGATATGTACTGTCGCAAGTGTACTCATGCCAGAGTAAACAAGCGCACGACACGGAAGAAGCAGTTGGCTGCTGCGAGGGCGGTGTCGCCGGCGCTCGTTAGCCGCCAGTCAACGTTCGACCGCCATACGGAGCGCCGCCGGCCCCGATGAAAACAGTAAGGCTGTCGTTGCTCTCGTTGGTGACCCACACATTTCCAAGAGCGTCCACCGCAACGCCGTAGGGCCGGTCGAGCCCAATTCCAGGAAACCCGGATGATGGCGATAGCACGTCGACCTTGAACAGAGGTGCCTGCCCCGGAGGGGCTCCGTCCAAGCAGGGCGGACTGCTGATCGGTCCGCCCGGATTCGGCAGGTTTCGCAGTTCAGTAACACTGTCGGCGTGCTGAGCATGGTTGGCGATCCACACGTCGCGATCATTGTCGCAGGCGATTCCTTCGGGTTCGGCCAATCCACCGCCGCTAAACGGTGCTCCGGAGAAGGCCGTCGGGCACAAGTAATAGTAGAGCGCGCTCACGCTCGCCGATCGATTCGTAATCCAAACGTCAGCGGGAAATGGGCACGCGACTACCTGGGCCGGCCCGGCCAGAAGCGATGCGGGCGCAGCCGATCCGAATGGAGGCTTTAACCGCGCGACTATCCTGGCATCTTCGCACCCTGCTTTCGGCGGATTGACCACAAGCAGCTCGTCCGCGCCGGTGTTGGCAATGAATATTCTGCTTCGAAACATAACGAGATTGCCCGACAACCCGTGCGCCCGTTTCAGATCAAGGCTGCTGAGGGCCGAGGCGCAAGCTGTGCCGTCGGCGTTGAGGAAGAGGAGTTTGCCGTCGGCCAGCCATACTGAAGGCTTTGCGAACCAGCCCGGCGGTTGCGGCCTGGCCGGGGGGCGTTCGAAGGGTGTGTCGTGCAACCGCGCAAACCAGAAATCGACCGGCGCATGCCTGACCGGGACGGGAACCCGGCGGGTGCCCAGCAACGGGTTGGTGAAGTCCCTGGGGTCGGTGCTTAATTCGGTCAGAGTCTGATTGCCGCTGTTCAGAATCCAGAGTGTGCTATCACCCTCGTCCGCGAATATTGCGGTTGGGCGCTGCAGGCCCAAGCCACTGAAGTTCAACGAAAGAAGCCATCCGGTAGGAGCGTGCGGGAGGACAGGCACGTACGGTCGACCGGGCGGGAGCAGTTGGAAAAGCGCCGAGTTGGTGCGCCCCAGCTTGGACACGATACTTTCTATCGCGATCAGCGTGTTGTCGGGCGTAAGCTCCCAAGGATCAGGAAGGCTCGTTGCTTTGAACAAAGAACGGCAATCAGCAAAGCCGGGGCCGCGGGAGACCACGCATGCGTGAAGAATATCGGCCAAGGTATTTACCACCGCAGGACTGTTCGCGCCGCGAAAGAATACTTGCCCAAGGCGGCCCGTGAGTGGGTCCACTAGCTGACCAGCCAAGACAAGGCTTTCCTCGCTTGGCGTGGAGCCTTCGACCTTCAGATCGTGGCCGCGCGAAGTCTTAGATGTCTGAGGAAGCCGAGGCAAGATCGCCATCGGGAACCTCGCCGTATAGCTGTTATCAGAGTTCCATTCAGCGCTCAGATAACCTACCGAAAAAGCCGCGACGACCGTGGTCAGCTCATTGACAATCACGCGACCCTCAGGCGGAGGGGTTCCTAGTGCTGTCGCCAGCATGATGGCCGGATTATCTCCTCCGCCCGCGTCTCCGCCTCTGGCAATCACGTACAAGGTACCAGGTATCGGTGGCGGCTCCTCTTCCACGAGCGGGCCTTGTAACTGCCGCGGAATCATCAGAGTGGCGTGCGCCTTTGAGAGATCGAATGAAAAACGACCCTCGGCGTCCGTGCGCGTCTCAGCCACGGGCTCGGAATAAGTAGAGGCGAAGATGGGTGTATCGTGTAGGACAGTCCCGAAGAGCGTAATAGTTGCATTCCTGATAGGTGTGATGCCGGCAAGCACCTGCCCGGTGAGCGCCTGCTGATGCGACGCCGCATTCGCCTCGATCGAGGAGAAGCCCAACGCGATGGCAAGGAGAAGCGCGAGGGTGCGAAGCGGGGCTGTATGATAGGTAAATTTCGCCACCGCGTAACCCTCACACTTACGGTTAGGTCGAAGCAATAGGACGTGACTCTTGAGACAGTTCGCTTCTCTCGGAGTTCGGCGAAAGCGCCGCTGCTCGCTTTTGTACTGCGACCTCGCGATCGCGAGCGCGAAGCCGATCTTCGGCCAGGCGCGCGCGATAGAGCAGCGACAGGTTCTCGGTTGCGAGATTGCGCTGGTCGATCTGCAGCTGGCGAATGATGGCTCGCAGTTCGGCGTTGATTGTTTCGAGTCTCGCGACGGTCGCGGCAAGATCGGCCGCCGGCGTTGGACGAGTTGCGGCCTCTTCGATCTCGGCGAGTAATGCGCGATGCGTGGTGTAGAGCGGATTACGGCTGCGGCGTGCTTCTTTAGCGACCGCGGCGGAGTGATGCGCACCGGGCGTCCGGCGTAATCGGGATGAGTCGCCTTGCCCTCGATCAGACGGTCGAGCGCGGCGAGGTAGGCGCGGGCCGCGCGGTTGCGCCGCCTGTTCGCAGCAGTTTTGATCATCATTCTCCTCCAACCGGGACAGCACACGGTCACATTGAGTGATCGCCTCATCCAGCGCGGCGCGAGTCATACGCGACGCATTCGGCATAACCGCGCGGTTGCGCTCGCGGCGCTCGCGCCAGTACGGTGCGTGCTTCGGTTCGACGACGAAGTTGGCGCAGTCGAGGCAGACTGCGGGGCTGCGCGCGGTAGGATCGGGGGCCAGCTTGCCGCCGCACCGTGCGGTCTCGGCCTGGAACACGCACCAGCCGTACTCGCAGGCATGGATGCTTAGATCAGTCTCCTTGAGTACAAACTTTATATAGTCGCGCCGCACTTGCTCGCCGGCGCGACCGCGGAAGGAAGCGTTGCCGGCGGCGATGCGCTCGCCCATCTTGCCCGCGAGCCGATCGCTGGAAAGAAAACGGTCGAGCGCCGTGGCCGTTTCGATCTGTCCTTCGTGGTCGACCAACTGTTGCAGATCGAAATCGGTCCCGACGTAGCCCTTGGCGGTCATCGCCACCGATACGTGCTTCAGATGATCGGCCAGGGCGAGCAGCTGCGAGCGATCGCGCCGGGCAATAAAGCGGGCGAAGGTCTTGCGGAACTGATGCGTCGAGAAGCGCCATGGCTGTCCGCCGTGCCGGCGCACGTTGTTGAAGGCCGCGAACTCGCGGATGCGGTCATTGATGTGCATGTTGGTGATGCCAACCACCTGGCCGTACTGCGTGACACGCGTCAGGAAAAGTTCGTCGCGGCCCGAGGCCATGCGCAACGGTTCGCTCACGCGCTCCAGCACTTTAGCTGCTGTGACAACCGGGTCCGGGGCCAGCCAACGTTCGAGCCGCCCACCCTCTTCGGCGGTCTTGAACAGGCGCCCGACCACGTAAGCCTGGCTGACTCCGGTCGTGCCGAGTTGGCGATACTCGATCGCACCAGTGCTGATCGAGAGGATCTCGCTCGCCCGCATACCGACAAAGCCGGCGATCACAATGAAGCAGGCATCGGTAAGGTGCTTGAGGCAGCGATCGAGATCATTCTTGGTAGCAATGCACCGCCCGGCCGGCATTGGCGCATTGGGCTCCCGCTGGCGCGTGCGTAGGGAATCGCAGCCAAGCTTGCCGCAGTAATGAAGAGTTACCCCGCGGCTGCGGGCCGTGTTGAATACGCTCCAGAAGCGGTCGCGCTGTTCGAGAATGCCGTCGGTCTCGCGCTCGACCCAGTGCAGCGCCTTGGACATCAGATCGAGTGCAACGGCATCGGGAATAAATGGAATTGCGCCGCACGTGGCGCGGCTGACGCCGGCAACCAGTCCGGCCGTGGTATATGGAAACGGATCGAAGCCGAGCGCGTCGGGCAGCTTGGAGCGTTGGCGGTAGAGATCTTTTAAGACGAGTAGATACCCGGCCACGGTAGTCGGGCTGGTCTTGCCGGACCGTGCGCCACGGCGGCGCTTCAGGAACGCCTGGTAGCGCTCCACGGCTGGAAGATCCAGCGAATGGAACGTTATAAAGCCCTCGCTGGTCATCCACCTGATTAGCGTGAGTAGATTACGGGCCCTGGTGAACAAGGTGGACTGACAGCTGCGCCTGCGGCCATCGGGCGGGTCCACCGCCATCGACCACACGAAGCGGCGCGCAGCCTCGAGCAGCTCGGCGTGCTGCGGATCGGTGAGGCGCGACCCGTCCGGCAGCGCGACGCCCCAACGCAATCGCTTCTGATCAGCGCGCCGTCCGGCGACGTCGATATCGAGTTCCCAGACCGGATCGCTCCAAACGCTGCATCGCGATACAGGTCGTGTGGAGTTATCGGTATCTGAGACGACGGAACTGGGCGAAGAAACCACGGCGCTCATTCGATTGGCGGTAGTGGAGCGAGTCCGTTCATCAATCGCCCCGCTTCGGTGGTCAGCTGGTCGGTAAAGCGCGGCAGCACATCGCGTTCGAGGATCTCAAGCTTCGGCGCGTAAAGGACCCGCCAACGCTCAGCGCTTACCGTTGCGTGCGAGTCCCTCAGCGCCGCGCGCGTTTGGAGCAGACGCGCAAGAGTCTCTGCTTCGAGCGGAATCACCGCGTTGGGACAGGTGAAGCAGCCGAGCCACGCGGTGCACAGGCGCCCGGGCTTCTGTCCCGGTCCGATGCCGGCAAGCGGATTGGCGCAGGTGAATCCACTGGCGGTGGCGTTGCGCCCCAGGGCGATATCGACGGCCACCTCTCTGCCCACGCCGAGTTCACGCGCGACCACATCGGAATCGCCGCGCACCCACGAGACGAAGCGGCCCTGCAACCGCGCGAGTTCGACCTCCTGTGCCGCGCGAACCGCGGGCCGCTCGACATAATGTCGCGTGGTATCGGGCGAAGCGTGGTTGGCGAGCGCCTGGGTCTTCAGCAGATCGTAGCCGAGCGCCTCGTGCGCGAGTGTGAGCCCTGTCGCGCGCAACGCCGCGAGATTGAGCTTGAGCGGCTTGCCATCTGCACCGCGCAGGTCGTGTCGCTTTACGAATCGACGGACGTGGACGCTCACCAGATAATCTGGAATGAGCACGACGCGCCGCGTGGCCATAACCTCGCCGCACAGAAACAGGCGGTCGCGCTCGGCCTTCGGAGCATGCGGAACGAGCACCTCGGTGAGCGCGAGGACCCGGTCGATCAGGTTGGGCACCGAAAGCGTCCGATCGCGCAGGAAGCTGCGCCGCTGTACGCGTGTGGCGCGACCCTTCGACCAACTCACGACCACGCGCCCGTCAAGCATCAGATGCTCGCTCATGCAGTCGCGCCGCAAGTGACGGAGCGCCTCGGCGTTGGCGAAGGTCTGAGCCGCGATCGCGATCATGTAGGGAATCAGCATAGACGGATCGGCGTGCAGGTAGCGGCTCACCACGCCCGTGCCACCGCGACGCTGGATGGCGTGCAACATCGACGAGTGTCCGGCACGGCGACCAACGAATGCGCGTTGCAGCGGTACCAATGCGCCGAAGCGATCATGGAGCACCGCCAACAGCACGCCCAAATGATCGAGGTTGAGTCGGTTTAGCGCGAATCCGGCGATTGCGGCGCGATCGACCTTCGCGAGAGCCTCTCTCCCTTCGCGGAAGAACGCCCAACTCGATTCGATATCCTGTGCACAGGCGGCTAGGACCGCGTCGAGCTCCACGCGCGATAATGCTTGGCGCGGACGCGCCGCCGCGTTCTTGCGTGGAAAGGGATTGAACGGAAGCTCGAGTTCGGGATGCACTAGCTCCGGGCGGTGGCGCTGCAGCCAGGCGAGCAGCTGCTTGAACGCCGACCAGCAGGTGTAACGCGTTCCGATCCTGTATGGGAGGCGATCGAGCCAGGCGATGAACTCGCGCAGCAGCGCCCGATCCACTTGGCGCAGCGAATCGATTCGCGGCGCCCAGCTTTCGCGCTGGGCGAGAAAGCGTAGCCACTTGCGGAGGCCATTCATGGTCGTGGCGCCCACCGACGTGCTCTTGTCCGCGAGGTGGTTGCGGAAGGCGAGCGCCAGCTCCATCGCCATCGCGGACGGCGCACTCAGGGCGCCAAAGTCGAAGCGTTGACTAAGCTCGCCGCGTTCATTGAAGAGCTCTACGGTTAACTCTGAGTCGGGTGTTCACGATGGCAGCCGAGCCGGCGCGATCCGATAATCCTTGCGCGATCGAGCATTGGCGCTCACGCCAATGCCTCATACAAACCGCCGAGCGCGTTCTCGATCGCGGTCAAATCCGTGGCCAGCATCCGCAGATAGATCATCGTGGTCGACGGATCGGCATGACCGAGGATGGTCTGCAGCGTGAGCAGCGGATTAAGCTCCGCAACGCGCTGTGTCTGGCGCTGCAGAAAGGCCAGCATCGCGCCGGCAAATGTATGACGCAGAGCGTGGAACGTTCCGGCCACGCCCGCGCGCTGGCACGCTTCATTGAAGATCGCGCCGATGCGACGCGCTGCGAGTGGACGGCCGTCAGCAGTGAGAAACAGCGCCGGCTCGGCTTCGCCTCGCTTGCCGCAGCGCACGGCGAGCGCGCGTTCCTCGCGCACGTACGCGCGAGTCCGATCGATCAGCGCGAGCGGCGGATAGATGTGGCGCGGCTTTGCGCCCTTGGCGGTCTCGAGCCGAATCGGAACCACTGGCTGATCGTCGCTGCGCGGCGAGTCCGTAGCCGGAAGCTGTACGAGCTTGAGGCCCGCGATCTCCATGCGTCGCGCGCCGGTCATCAGCGCCCATTCCACGATCAGCCGATCCCGCGCGCCCATCCCCGTCATCACTCGCCGGATCTCCGCGATCGGCAAGGCGCGCGGCAATGGCCGCGTATGACTTACCGTCAATTCGTTGACCTTCTGCCGGCCGCCGCGCGCATCGAGGTGTGCGAGCATCTGCGGCGCTCGCGCACGGCCCACCGCAAGCTCTCCGGTGGTGAAAGGCACGGTGGCGATCAGTCCGCGCTGCGCACACCAGCCATAGAACAGCGCGAGAATACGGAGACGGCCGTTGATCGTGCTGCGCGCGTACGGACGCCCGGTCAGATCGCTCGTGCCACTCAGCATCCGGTTGCGGTACGCCGCGACTTCCTCGTAGCCGATGCGATTCCACTTCCAGCCGTTTGCCTCGCAGGTCTGCCACCAGTCGTAGAGCGCTTCGGCATACGTCCGCCAGGTTGCCGGACTCCGGGTCCGACCCTGCACCAGTGCCAGATGCAGAAACCACGCGCAGGCCGGCTCGATCAACCGCATCCGCGCGTCGAGCAGTATCGGAACATCCGGAGTACTTGATCCAAAAGGACGAAACGAAGAAGTAGAGAAAACCAGCTCCGCCACCACCACACCTCCCATCCAGATCCTCACGACGCAACGGACCACGACGGCACCTACACAGAGCGGCGAGGGGGAAAATCCCCCTCGCACTCCCCCTGATCAGACAACGATCCGGCGTGTCATTCTACACGCGTGAATCAGGACACAACGTACACATCGGGAACAGAACCTAACACGAGGCATCGCACGCAGTAGGGCATCCGAAGCGGCTCAACCGCACTTCGATCACGGAAGCCGCGCCGTTCGGTTCGCCGACATATGCCGCCGAAGAACTCGTCGCGGAAATGTCCGCCGCGTATCTGTGTGCGGAAGCCGGAATCTCGCCGCCGGTTCTCGAGAATCAGGCCGCCTACGTTGCCGGCTGGCTCAAAAAGCTTCGCGATGATCGCAAGCTTCTGGTTCACGCGGCCGCCCAAGCGCAGCGCGCCGCGGATTTCATCCTCAACCGTACTTGCACTGACTAGGCGCGGGTTCGTTCCTTCGCTGACCGCTTTGTCGCGCTTGCGAGACGACATAGATACAGAACTGTGACGAGAGCTTTCTATTCCTTCTCTTCAAGTTAGGCCCAAGGCAGATCGAGTGACCTATGCCCCGGAAACCGATCCGGAGATGATGTCATATTATGACGACCGCGATTCGCGGCTGGATCAGTCAAGCATAGCGAGGGCAACTGCTACAAGAGATTTTTTAGAGCATCACGCACACTTGGATTCGACCAGTCCAATGCACCGACGCAGTTCCAGATAATCTTCCCGTCGCGCCCGATCACGAACGTGCTCGGGATGCCGCTCACCCCGTATGCCGAGCTCGTGGCATTGCTGGTATCGAGGAGCACCGGGAAATTGTATCCATTGCTCGCCATGAATTGCGCCACTGCGGGCTTCCCGCGCTGATCGACGCTGACGGTTAACACGGCGAAATCGGGATAATGGCGGAAATCGCGGTAGAGATTTTCGAGAGAGGGCATTTCGCTGCGGCAGGCACCGCACCAGGTCGCCCAGAAGTTGAGCAGGACGACTTTTCCGCGGATCGTGTTGAGAGCAACATCACTTCCTTTCAAACAGGGCAACGTAAAATTGGGAGCTGGGTGCCCGGCCTCAGTCCCGCTGCTCGCGACCAACCGGGCGAGCGCGATGCCGCCCGCGAGTTCCTTCTCGCCGATCGTAACTGCATTCGTAACTTTGACGGGTACCGGCGGGCTCGGTGCGACGGCCGTGCCGGCGGCAGCTTTCGGACTCGCCGAAGCGGGCACGTGAATTTCGGCACGCGCCTCCGTCGATTGAGCGGCGGGTGGATTGGAAGCTGCGTTTGGTACTGTTGCCTTACCAGGCTGATTTATCGGCACCGCAGCGGCGAGGATCAGACGGTCCTGCTCACGGTACAGTATGTACGCAAGAAATTGCGCGGCGCCAAAGCCTACCGCGAAGGCGAGCAGCATGACTTCGAGGCTCCCGCGCAGTGTGAGAACTTTCTTCGCTACACTGCTCGCCCTTGACGAGGATAAAATCACTGAACCAACAGGTTTGGCAAGGACAAAGAGCGCGTCGCCAAAGCCGATCTCATCACCGGCCTCGATGACGATAGGACCGTTGATACGCCGGGAATTTACGAAGGTGCCGTTGGTCGAGCCGAGATCGGAAATCTCATAGCGGTTTTTTCGGAACGCGAGCGACGCGTGGCGCGTGGAGACGCCAGACCTGCGGATTACAAACTGGTTGTCCTCGCCACTACCGATGCTGGCTTCGGACTTCAAGACACGGAATTCGCGAGGCTCGTCAGTGCGCGCGTTCAGCGCAAGGAACCGCACCTCGGGAATT
>Ga0307373_10008609_pt1 | contig 15476 bp, 11 predicted proteins | sample OX2MG_FD_202534 | JGI IMG/M metagenome (GOLD analysis project Ga0307373, IMG submission 202534) | Soil microbial communities from Risofladan, Vaasa, Finland - OX-2 | ecosystem: Environmental > Terrestrial > Soil > Coastal area > Acid sulfate soil | place: Finland: Risofladan, Vaasa | collected... | reverse complement strand
GACGTGAGCGTAAACGTGAGGCCCATCAGCAGCGTGCCTAAGAGCCCGCCTTTGCCCGCGCCACCCGAGCTCTTATTCACCAGCGCGCTGGGGAGCGCAAGCTCAAAGAAGCCCATCAGGTTTGCAGCCAGCGCCAGGAAAATCGCGGCGATGGCAAGATTCACCCACGGATTAGAGGCGAACTGCGCGATCCCGCTGGCGCCGAATAGCGCTGCGAGCAAGAGGCCGAGGCCGGTAAACGTCCCCATAATCCCGGCGCAGTACACGCTTGCTCCCACCAGATTGCTCCCCGACTTACGCTTGCGCCGGCTCCTGCCCTGGGAATCCTCGCGCTCGTCCTCTTCCTCCTGTTTGGTGAAAAAGCTGACGGTAATCGGAATCATAGGGAACACGCAAGGAGTTGCGAGCGCGATGAACCCGAACGTCACCGAAAGAAGAATAAACTGCCCCAGCCCCTTTTGCTCCGCCGTATGAATCTGATTGGGAACACTTGCGCTGTCCTCGCCGCTCACCGGCCGCGCAGGCGCGGCGGTCGTCGTAACGGGCGCTGAAGTCCCGGCGCGAGGCTGGGGCGGAAGTCCCGATGGAACGGTCGCATAGGCGGCCCTCACCGGGCCGGCTGCCGCGGCGCCCAGGACGTTAAGATGGATTGTCTTCGGAGGAAGACAGAAGCGGGCGTTGCACGCTTGACACGTTACCGTGACAGTCGCCTGCAGCCGGCCGGCTGGCGCATTGGCCGGGAGCTTTACCGGAAGTCCGAACGCCACCGAATGCGGAAACTCCTGCACCTGCATGTTGAAACCCGTGTCATGAACGACGACGGGCGCCGGCTGCTGCAGCGTTCCGGCGAATTTGAGTGGCGGGGCAACGCCGATATTGATAGCGGTTGGAACCGGCCCACCGGCGGGCTGTTCGGGTGAATAGATGTGCCAGCCGTCCGCGATATGCGCCGTGAGAACAATCCTGCCCGCTTCCCCCGGATGAAGATGGTTGGGAACAAGTACAGCCTGCCACCGGACAGGGTCCGCCTGACTGCCGGGCGCTCCGGCAGAAACGGCGCCGCCCATCGATCCGAAGGAGATGGATCCGGGCGCTTGCTGCGCCCGCGCCGAGCCAAGCGATAGCGCTGTCATTACCATCAGGACGCCCGATGCCCACCGCGATCGACCGACGTAGGACGGGGGACGAAGGACGAAGGACGGAGGAGCCGGCTTAAAGGATGAAGGATGAAGGATGAAGGATGAATCAAAAAGCATCAGATACCTCGCGCCCCGTCCCGCCATCTCACACACTCACACACCTACACACTCACATACTCACACACCCACACACCCACACACCCACTCACACACTCACACACTCACACACCCACACACTCACACACCCACACACTCACACACCCACACACCCTCAGCGCCATCCGTCCCTGGTCCTCCGTCCTCCGTCCTCCCTCCGCGCGCGCCATTTCAGAGACTCTCCGGGACGGCCGAGGTTCCGCATCATGTCCCTCTCGCAGGGCGGTATCCGGCGGCGGCGGCTTCGGCGGCGGTCTTGAAATAGACTCGATTGTGGCCCGCCGGAAGCCTTGTATCACCCGGATTGTGATAGATATGGGTGCGGACGTTGCCGATGATCGGCCCGGTCCCGGTCACCCCATAGCGACCTTCAGCGGAACTCGATGCGGCCGTCCGGTAGCGCGCGCCCGTTGTGCCGCCCTGATAACGGCCGTAACGCCCGCCCGTTGTGCCGCTCTGATAACGGCCGTAACGCGCGCCGCGGTATGCTGCCTCGCTTCCCCGCGCCGGCGTCGGCAGATTCGGCGGGTTGATTCCAAATACGCACAACTCCACCGGAATCGGACCATCGTAATGATCCGAGCTGAGTAGAATGCTTAGATCGAATCGCCCAATGGCTGCCAGGGTCACTTCCTTACCCGCCGTAAGCTCACTCATCTGCCGGTCGGCAGGCGATCCGGTGACTGTAAAGCATCGAACCACCTCCCGGTACACCCGGGTAGGCGTCACCACCCGAACGGTGAAACGATGCCCGTCGGAAACGGCCGCCGGCGGGTCCACAACCTGCGCACCAAGTCGCCAGTAATTAAAACCAACCTGCGGAGTCTGCAGCTCAAGATACTCTTTACCGTCACGTCGTATGATGCTGGTATGAATATCGTGGCTGAGCATGTCGCCCCACCGGCCGGGGTCTTTATACGGATACTCCTCTCCGTCAAAAGTAATCGGCGCGATGCTGGCGCGGGTGTCAAAGCTAAGGCCACCCGCGCTCACCCCCGAAACCGGATGAATTTCGAGGACGTGTGGAGGGTTGCTTGTGGGCGCCGCCGGCTCCTCGCTGTCATGAGAGGAGGCGTGGTCCGGCCAGAGCCGGAAGACACCGCGAACGGTGACCGGGGCGCCCGTGCTGAACAACCGGGCGAAACGATCCTCCCAGTAGGCGTGATCCTGCTGCGCCTCCGGCGGAACAGAGAGCGCATTCATCAACTCGCAGACTACGGGCGTATTCATTACTGGCGCGTTCAGCGAGAAGTGAAGATCCTCATCCTCGGACAGATCATGAACCTTTCCGAGCATCCCTTCCCCAACGTTGCCACTGATACTCGATAGAATGGCGTCCTGCCGGTTGCGAAGCTGGCTCAACGGAATATCGTAGGTAAAGAGATGCTCGCTGCGCGGCCGCGCTGTCGGCTCCCCGAAAGGCGATAACTGTGGAAGCAAGGCGTTCGCGGCACGTCGCGGCGTCGCCGGCGTCGCCGGTCCGGGAGGAGCGGACGCGTTCTGAGGCGCGCCGCCGCATCCCGCGAGCAGCGCGCCCAGAAGCGCAATGACGATCAAGCGCATGGAAGCCATACTCGCATCGGCCCCGGTTCCCGGTTCGCCCAGGCGTAATAGGGGATGGCCGTGAAACAGACGGGCCGGTCGGGAAGCGGCGGTTCCCCGTGCGTGGAAGCGCGATAGAGCGCGCCCTGCCATACGTCGCGATCGGCGCATTTCCCGTCTCCTTTGATGGTTACGACGCCATTCAGTAGATCCGGCCGGAACTCGGCCGTGAGGGGCGCGCCCGGTGTAAGATGAAGGTCGCGTACGTCGGTGTCCGGGTTGTCCGCGTGTTCTACGCAGTAGACGAGCGGTCCGCGGCAGATTGTGCGCTGCCCGGTGTTTGAGGTAAGATGGGGATGGCTCTCGACGAGCCGGACGGGCATGGGCAGGGATAACTCAACCCGATCGCCCGCTCGCCATTCGCGCGCGAGATCGACATAACTGTCCGGCGCCAGAGGATCGGTGTGAGCCTGTCCGTTCACCCGGACCGAGGGGGTCTCGCACCAGCCGGGCACGCGGAGGAACAGGGAGATCGGCCGCGCCGGCGCCGCCGTCACGTCAATGGTAATCTCACCGCTCCAGGGATAATCCGTTGTCTGAGTGAGGCCCAACTCCCCGCCATCCGGGAGTGGGATCGTCACCTTGCCCGCCGCATAAAGATGAACCCACGCGCCCTTGCGGGAAACGCTGTAGAAGTAGCCCGGCAGCGAGGCTAACATGCGAGCTACGTTGGGCGGACAGCAGGCGCATCCAAACCAGGGCTGTCGGCGATGCTCGCCTTCGTCGGAGAGCGGATTCTGGTAAAAATAGCTCTTTCCGTCCAGCGAAAGCCCCGCGAGCATTCCGTTGTAAAGCGTGAGCTCCATGAGATCCGCATAGCGAGCGTCGCCCGAAAGCGCGAGGAGCCGCCAGTTCCACATGACGCTGCCGATCGCGGCGCACGTTTCAGTGTAGGCCCGGTCATTCGGAAGCTCAAAATCGGCGCCGAAGGCTTCACCTTCATGGCGGGCGCCCAGGCCGCCGGTGACATACATTCGCCGGGTGGTCATATTCTGCCAGAGCCGGTCAAGCGCCTGGATCAGGGCCGGCTCACCCGTTTCGGCGTAAACGTCGGTGGCGCCCGAATTCAGATAGAGCGCCCGCACCGCGTGCCCAACCATCTCGTGGAACTGCCGGAACGGAAGGTGGTCCTGATGATAGGGACTGCCTCCGATGACCGGCGGTTTTGACCCGCGCTGGTCTATAAAGAATCCGGCGCGGCGCAGATAGCGCTCGCAGCCGGTCTCTCGGTAAAGCTCAACCAGCGCCATCTCGATCTCTTCGTGTCCGGGAGCGCAGCGGCGGGCTTCGGGACCGAAGGTCTCGCAGATGTGATCGCTCAGACGGATTGCGGTTTGAAGAAGCTCCGGCTTTCCGGTGGCGCGGTGATGCGCAACGGCGGCCTGTATCAAATGGCCGGCGCAGTACAGTTCGTGCATGTCCCGGATGTTGGTCCAGCGGTCCGCCTTTTTCTCGAAGGTGAAATAGGTGTCCAGATAGCCATCCACGTCTTGCGCCGCCATGATCTCATCGACGACGACGTCGACGAGATCGTTCAGCTCAGGGTCGGGGCGCCTCGCCAGCGAGAATACGGCCGCTTCCAGCCACTTATAGACGTCAGAATCGTTGAAGTAGATGCCCTGGAACTCGACATCTTTCCGGCCGCTGGCGCGGCGGAAGTTGTCGATACGGCCGGTCGCCTCACACTGCTCGTACTGGGAGGGGATAGTCACCCGGCGATTGATCTCCAGCCGGGGTTCCCAGAAGGAATCATTCAGTTCCACCCGCTCCACTCCCACCGGCGCCAGCCGGCTGTAGGGGCTGCGGGAAGTATCGACCACAACGCACGATTTGACTTCTGACCGGGTGGCAGTCATTGTGATTCTCCTATTGCACTGCATCGAAAATGAGCCGGCAGTCGCCGCCCCCATTATTGGGGGTTGGGGGCCAGCGGCGACTGCGGGTGAACTTACGCCCAGGCGTACTCTCAGGCAGACGGTTCAGTCGCAGACTATAATTCAAGTATACCGGCTGCGAGAAAAGCGCCCTGGATTTCTCGTAAGCATTCGCATTCATACGATTGGAAAGCAGATGAACCGGAGTCGTTTCAAAGGGAGTCGATGGATTCCGTGGGCCGGCATCCTGGCCGCGCTGTGCATCGCGCTGGCGGGATGCCACGGCAGCGGAACGACTCGCCCTGCCACAGAAAAAATCCCGGCGGCCCCGGACCCCGTGCTTGATAAGGCGATCGCCATGGGGATCTTCAACCAGCAGTGCGCCCAATGCCACAGCATCGGCGCCGTTGGCAAGAAGGACGGAATCCCCCTGGATCACGAAGGGTCCACCCGCACGCAAAAGTGGATCGAGGTCCAGATCCGGCATCCCGAGATCCATAACCCGAAGACGCTGATGCCGCTCTTCCCGACGGACCGGATCTCGAATTCAGAGATGAAATCGTTGACCCGCTACCTGGCGAGCCTCAAATAGCGCCAGCCTATTCCCCCCTTCGGAACCGTGAGCGGTTAGCCGCGATATCGTTGGTTAACTGCAAATCAATTCGTCACCTACCTCAAGAAATTGCGAATCCGCCGCCCGGTCGTGGATCAGGTTCTGCCCGAACATGGCGCCGGGCGACTGTCCCGGTTCTTTGACAAGCCGGAACCGCGTCAGCGTAGCGAGCGGCTCATCGGAAACCCTCACGCCTGCCTCCTGGTCGGTGGTCGTAACGATGCAGCGGCCGCACGGCTTCACGACCCTCAGCGTGATGCCGTGGGCCGGGACGGTTATGGTGGTCCATTCGTCTTCCGCGAACGGGGGCGCGCCGCTAATCACAACGCTCGGCCGGAAACGGGACATGGGGACAGGATCACTTGGAAGCAGAAGGCGATTGAGCTCCTCCAGCGAGCTCTCCGTAGTCAGCAGCAGCGGAAAGCCATCCACGAAACTGACCTGGTCCCCCGGACGAGAATACCTGGGATCGACCTGGCGCACAAATCCGGGCGCCATCGTCACCAGACGGCATCGCTCTCCCAGTACGGAGGTGAGCCACTCAGCCGCCTCGTTTCCAAGATCAATTGTTTCGCACGCCGAGCCCCATACCTGGGTGGTCCGCCGCACGGCCCCCGGTTCGGGTGGGGGAACCGTCAAGTCCGCCATCGGGTATGCGTTCGGTTGGAGACGAGTACGGAGCGTTAATCGGCCATCCTCCAAACGCGGCTCAATGAGCGCCATTTGGGACAGGTTCCGCTGGGTGAGGAATTCCCCCGTCTCCCGGATAACCAACCACGCCCGGTCGCCAACAATCCCCGTGTCGCAAAGCTCCGCCCGCTCCAGCGCCGTTCCGTGACACGACTTTACCGGATAGAAGAAGAGTCCTGTAATTCGAGCTGAAGTCGTTGCTTTCATAGCAGCCCGAACAATTCATTGAGCTCGTCATTCCCGGGTTGGCGCCCGTACTCGCTGATCTGGAATACCTCGGAAATCGCGCAGTCGCCAGGAGAGCTGGCCCGGAGAGGCGTGTTTTCGGTGAGACCCCGCGCCCATTCACCGCGAGACCGAACCCGTTTTCGCATCAGATCCAGCCGGGCTTCCGGATCGGCCGGAATCGTATCCAGCCGGCCGCCGTTGTAGGGCAGCCATTCAAACATCTGTGACGCGTGCGCGGCGAGCATCCTGGCCTTGGTTTCGGCGGTGTCGCTGATATCCACGCGCACGTCTGGTCGAAAGACACCACCTTCCGTGAATCCATCCGCGTGATAGGCGATGACCGGATCACGATCCAGATGCGGCGTATCCGGGCAGAAGAGCGGCACTGTAAGAACGTAGGCCGCGTCCAGGACCAGGCGGGAGGTGTAGCGATGATCCCGGTGATAGTCCACGGGTCGGTGGGTGATAATCAGGTCCGGACCGCCGCCGCGGAGGCCGAAAAGGCGTATTTCCCGGACGACGCGTCGAGTCAGATCCAGGTCCACGACCACCTCGCCATCATGCACGCCCAGATCCCCGGATTCAGCGCCGATAAGCGCGGCGGCGTCGGCGGCTTCTGCGCGGCGGCGGACGGCCAGCCGTCCTCTATCCTCCCGGTACTTGTCGGCGAAGTGGCCTGCGTCACCATTCGTAACGCTCAGCATTTTGACCTGGGCGCCCGTCCGCGCCAGCCGCGCCAGCGTTCCCCCGGCTGAAGCCTCGGCGTCATCCGGGTGTGCCCCAATAAACATGATCCGCATGGTTTCTCTCCCGAGCGCTCGGTCGAGCCGGGCCTTCGCAGCCGGCGGCAAGGCGAGCCGCGCGCTATCAGTTTATTATGAGCGAGTTTATCGCTTTAATGGGCAAACCGGCCCCATTTTCTAGCGTCGGCGCGAAAATGGGAAAGGACGCGGGCGCCTCTCGTTGGGCCTCTTCAAAAGATCCACGTACCGCCGGGAGTTCTCCAAACCGGCGGCCGCCAGCTTAGAGATGATGCCCCGGCCGAGATTTAACGGACCCATTCCCCGGCCTTGCCGGAACATGGATTGGCGCGTACAAGAAGTATCTCTCGTTAGCTAAGTGAATAATCATGCCCTGTTGACCGACTAAATGAGTCTAAAAAAGTGGCGGGTGTCTCAAGCCTGCGGAGCCCCCTCTTCCGCGAGAGCGCCAGCCCCATACCGCCGGATCGAATCGGCAAAATCCTGACATCACTCTTTGAGATCTCGATCGTTTTCGTGCGAATGACGGCAGCGTCCTTCCCAACGACAGCGGCTTCAAAGGGTCGCTGAGGATCGAAACAAACAAACTAACCGAATTGAGGATAATCGTGCAGAAACCTAGCAAAAACATAAGCATCTATGCCTGCGCGTGCGCGGCGCTCTGCTGTATTGCTTCCCCCGCTGTCGCACGACTGCGCCACACGCGTCCGTACCGGCGCGTCCACGCGATTGCAAAGCGGCCCGCGCGCCCTGCAGTAAAGCCGGCTCTCGCCTCAAAACCTGTGCAGCCGCATACATCGGAATCGTGGCCCGCGTACGACGAGATCCAGCTTGTTGTTGAGCGGCATTTAATGCCGATTGAAAACGGCTACTTTGCGCCCGCGTCGCCACTCACGGCAGGCGAATTCACCGCGGCGTTGAAGCGGCTTCAAAAGGAGTATCTCTGGCGCGGTGTTACGGGTCTTCCCGCGGTGGCCCCTGCCGCCGACCCGGCGCAGGCGCTGACGCGCGAACAGGCCGTAGATCTGCTGGTCAAGGCGATGCTTCCGGCCGACGCCGCGGTAACCTGGACTCCGCAGATGCTCGTCTCAGCGGTGCTGGATATCGGCCAAACGGACCCGGCTTATCAGAAGAGCGCGGCGCTGGCCGCCGAGAAGCTTTTTCTTCCAAATCCGCTGCGGCCAACCGACCCGGCCGACCGAGCGTTTGGCGCCGATCTCCTGGCCCGGGCGTTCCCCTGGGGAACCGCGGTTCCCCATTCGGGCGTTTTCAAAGATGAAATCCGTAAGGCGCTCTCCATGCACCTTTTCTACGACGCTCATCAATTCCCTGACTCAGAGCCGGTGACCATGGCCGTTCTCGCCCGGGCGATTCTCCGCGCTCGGATGTACATCTCACCCAGCGTTTGGACGGAGCTTCCGGATCTGCCATTCGACAGCGCCGACCACAAGCCGCTGACCCGAGCGCAGGCCGTGGCGATGGTGGTGCGCGGCCTCGTGCCGGATTATCATTTCAACTCGCGCCTGGCGAGCATGGGCGCCCAGATAGTAGACCCGGACGCACGAGTGGTCTACGCACTGACACCGCAGACGTATCTCGCCAAGTTCCACGACGAAAACAAAATCCCCACGCCGCTCATGGGCCCGGTCGCCGTGGGCGCTTATAAGGGGCTGCTGCCGAACCTGAGCAGCGAACCGGGACAGATGGAGCCGAATAGTGTCGCGACGATGGGCTACGCCGCCAATCTTCTCGCACGAGCGGTGAATAAGCCTGGCGATTATACGGGCATTATCTTAGATATGAGCAAGCTGAAGCCGCTCGAGCGCGCCGGCGGCATGTGGGTTCTCAATGCGGGCGACTCCACTACCGATGAGCCGAAGCCGATCCTGATCTACCCGAGCAGCAGCCATCTGCCGATTGGACCGTTCTTTGCAGCGCCGGGCGCCTTCGCCTACTACGGCGACGTACAGGGCGCCGAAATCGGCCGGGCCGGGGACAATCCACTGATCATTCATCCGTTGGACTGGGCGCGTTATGACTGGAGTAACTTTTCCGGCCAACCGGGCCTGCGCAGGGGTGGAGGAACGGATGTCCCGCTCACCAACTACCCGTTCGTTCATGGGACGCCGCCATTAATTCTCCTAGCGCCCGAGGACGCGCAGAAGATGCAGGATCTCGACACCACAGACCTCCTGCTCCGCACCGGCAAAGTGGCGCTCGTCCAGCCCGACTGGTCGATGACGGCGATGCGCTGATCTGGCTTTGTCCGGGGCGGACGAGTCACGCCCGCCCCGGTTCACGTCCGTCTCCGGCCGTTCAATCCCTCCCACGCCGTTCCCGCTCCGTCGCTACTTGGACGACACTCGGAACCGCCGGTCCCGGAAAGCATTTGACGAGCCCCGAAAGAAATCAGATACGGTACTGACTCAGTCTAACCTAACCTGTACAGTGCCAGTATTGCCAGGATTAAGGTCGACGGCGCCATCGTGGACACGGTGAAGATGGCTGACACCTTCGCCGCGCTCCCATCACGCCGGCTGCATCGGCCGCGACAGCGAGCGTTTTGATACGCTCTGCTTCGCTCTGTTTCCGCTTATTTCTCTATTCACCCCCCCACTGGGTGCAGGTGAGGATCTCGCTATTGCAGCCGGCGTGCGGCCGTGCGACGTGCCGATGTCCTGGACCTATCGCCCGTCACCGGACAGAACTGCCCGCAGCGCCCCCATTGAGCGCGCTCCAGCCTCTGTCGAGTCAGAGCGTGTCGGGATCGATGCCAAGCTCCCGCAGCTTCGCCCATGCCCGCTCGCGGGCTTCGCGTTCCGCTTGCGCTTCCGCGCGCTGCGCTTCGGCTTCTTTCCTCGAGGTCTCAGCTTCCGCGCGCTGCGCTTCGACTTCCTTCCTTGCGATCTCGGCTTCCGCGCGCTGCGCTTCCGTTTCCTTCCTCGAGGTCTCGGCTTCCGCGCGCTGCGCTTCGGCTTCCTTCAACGCGATCTCGGCGTCCATCTCCCGCGCTTCCGCCTTGGTGAGGCGCCGTTCTCCCAGCGGGTCGTACAGCTGCAGCGCAGCGCCGTCAGGAACCAGCCAGCTATCTAGCTCCCCGCTCCAGAACCAGCCCCGGCTGTCCGGCGCCTGCTCGTACGCGACCCCCTGCACATTCTTCCACATCCGGAAATGGCGATACCCCTTTCGGCGTCGTACCGGGATCTCTGAGAGAGGACGGGGATCATAGTAGACGTACTCTTTGACTTCCAGTTCCGCGTAGCGCGCCGGCTTCTCGTCCACGTCCCTCTCCCACGTCTTCTCGGAGGCTATCTCGAACGCCACAGCCGGCGGTACCCAGCCAGGCACGGATGGCGACCAGCTCTTCGGCCACCGGGTGAGGTCTTCCGGCAGCACATAGCCTTTGAGCACCATCACGTCCGGCGCCAGAGGTTCTTCACCCTCGCCTTTACGGCCGCTGTACAAGTTGACATTGCCCATCACCGCCCACTGCTGCTCGTGAAACAGCCACTCGAAAACTTCCGCAAGGTAACGGCTCAGCAAGTACTGCAGCGGGTTATCGGCCAAAAGATCCTCCTGGGTGGGATGGCTGTCGTAGTAGTAGTGGATCTCGGGAGTGGTTACAACTGACATGGCATGACCTCGAATAACCGCGGCCAACTCTCTCTCGCTGACCTTGGAGGGATTCTACCACAGCCGGGAACCGGCCGCAACCGGCGAGGCACGGCAGCGCAGCGTTCTCAGATCAAGCGGCGTCGCTAACTGCACGGGCCTATCGCATACCCTACTGGCGCCAGCGGTCTACCGTGTCTCACGCCACATGCCTGCCAACACGGCAGGCATTCTGCCTTACACCGTCAAAGTAGGCGCCAAATAGCTCATACGTTCTGTTGACGGCGCTCCGGGCGGGTGATACAATGCGACTGGTTCAAGATGACTATTATGGGACTCTTTTGGGCTTTACGGAAGCTACGTATCTGATTATCCCTGTCTGGAGAGCGTGAATGCGCGGCGCAACAACTGATAAGGCCGGTTCAGAACCGGCGCCCCCGACCGCAAATAAAACCTGGAAATCGAAATTGCCGTTCTGGCGGCGGCCGGCTGCGGCGGAAGCGCCGGCACGATCCACTCGCACACCAATCACCACGGTGGAAGCGCCCGATCACTACACCATGTCGTTCGGGAGCCGGATGCTGCTCTCGGCGCCGATAATTCTCATCGGTCTTCTGGGCCTCTGGGCGCTGGTGTTCTTATGTTGGCCCCACCACGAGGCGATCTGGCAAAGGATCGCCAACTTCTTTGGAGCCGCGATATGCGGTCTTCTCATCTGGTTGAGCAGCCGCCGCCTGGGCCACATCGTTATGTCCGCGGTCATCGATACGACCGAAGTCCGCTTCCGGCAGTGGAACCGGAAAACGCTCGTGGTCCCTAAGAGAGGCCGCGTCCTCAAAAAAACTCCTTCCGCCGCCGAAAACCCGCTCCTTGAGTTGAAGCCGGTGGAAGGGGACGATTTTATCTTTATCTTCCGCCACGATAAGGCCGCGATGGCCTTCTTGAGCGGCCTTGAACGCCGCGGCATCCTCCGCGGCCCCGGAGGCGCCAGGCTCCAGAATCCATTAACGCCGCGGTAGACGATAGATTTTATTCTTCCTACCGACGGATGAGAGCGGGAAGGCGCCGGGCACGGATTCATGCAGCGGAGGGTTTGATGAAACTGGTTACGTTCGAGCATAAACGGTGGGCGCGCGCAGGAATCTGGCTGGGTGATGAGATCGTCGATCTGAGCACGGCGAATCATCCGGTTCCGGTACAAATCTCATGGCTTCTGCAAGCGGGAGACGAGATGATGGCGTCGGCAAAGCGCGCCATCGAGTCGGCGGAAAGAATCCCGGCTTCAGAATGCCGCCTGCTGGCGCCGCTCCGGGATCCGGGCAAGATCATCTGCATCGGCCAGAATTACATGGATCACTGCCGGGAGCAGAATGTTGAGCCGCCTGCTTTCCCGATTCTCTTCGCCAAATATAATAACACCATCATTCATCCTGGCGATCCTATCCGGCTGCCAACCATTTCCACGCAGGTGGATTACGAGGCCGAGCTGGCCTTCGTAGTGGGGCGCAGAGCCAGTCGCGTCGCCGAATCGGACGCACTCGATTATATAGCCGGGTATACTTGCCTGAATGACGTCAGCGCCCGAGATCTTCAGTTCGGTGATAAACAGTGGACGCGCGGCAAGTCGCTCGATACTTTCTGTCCCACCGGGCCGTTCATTGTCACCCGGGATGAGATACCCGATCCCCAGGCGCTTGCGATCCGCTGCATTGTGAGCGGTGAGACACTGCAGGACTCCAATACCTCCAACATGATCTTTGGCTGCGCCTACCTTCTATCCTATATTTCGCAGGGGATTACGCTGGAACCCGGCGATCTGGTTTCCACCGGAACGCCCAATGGAGTGGGCGTATTTCGCAAGCCGCCGCGGTTCCTCCATGCCGGCGATACCGTCACCATCTCCATTGAAGGCGTCGGCGAATTGACCAATCCTGTCGCGGCGGCTTCGGCCGCAGGATGATCCCTCACCGCCAGCCCATCACCGGTCGAACCAGGATTGTGGGCGTCATCGGTCATCCCGTGGGACATTCGCTCTCTCCGGCGATGCAGAACGCAGCGTTCGACGCGTTGGGAATGGATTACCGGTACGTGGCGTTCGACGTGGCGCCGGGCGATGTTGGTGGTGCGCTGGCCGGCATGAGGGCGCTCGGTCTGGCCGGCCTGAACGTGACCATCCCTCACAAGACGGCGGTCTATGAGCTCGTAGATGACCGGGCACCGAGCGCGGAGGCCGTTCGAGCGGTGAACACCGTGGAGCTGCGGGACGGGCGCGCTATCGGCCACAATACCGATGGTGAAGGCTTTGCCCGGTCGCTTTCGGAGGCGGGAGTTCCTCTGCGAGACCAGCGCGTGGTTCTGCTGGGCGCCGGCGGCGCCGCTCGATCCGTTGCCGCGGCGCTGCAGGATCGCGGCGCCGCCAGCCTTACGATTTTGAACCGTACGCGGGAGCGGGCTGTTGAGATGATCCAATGGCTCGATGAGCGCGCGCGAGCCATTCCCGGCGGCGGCAAAAATACTCTCCTCTCCGCGGGAACACCGGACGAAGGAGAATCGTCTATACGTTCAGCTAGTATCGTCGTACAGTGTACGTCTGTTGGAATGTCTCCCCATCAGGAGGACCCGCCTCCTATCCCGGCGAGCTGGATCCAGCCGTCGATGGTGGTTTATGACTTGATCTATAATCCGCGGGAGACCCGCCTTCTGGCCCTTGCCCGCGCAGCGGGAGCGAAGGCGATGAACGGGGTTGAGATGTTGATCTACCAGGGCGCCATCGCCTTTGAAATCTGGACTGGCGTGTTCCCTCCGATCGACGTGATGCGCAGGGCGCTCCTTGAGGCGCTCGGAGAGTAACGGACAGCAGAATCACTCAGTTGGTATGGTATAAATGGTATAATGGCTTGATTTATCGAGGGCGGGCGGCGGCGCTCGACGATCGCAACGAAACGAAAGGAAATCTGCACCATGGGACAGGCGCGTAAGACGGTCGGTCAGATACTCGTGGAGCAAGGAATCATCACCCAGGAACAGTTCGCCAAGGCCGGCGCGGTGCAGCGGCAGACCAATCAGCCCTGGGATGCGGTGATTGTAGACCTGGGTTTTGCGCAGGCCCGCCAGGTGGCCGAGGCGAAAGCGCGCCAGATGAACGTGCCGTTTGTGGATCTCACGAAGGTGGCGCCCAGCGAGGAGGCGATTGGGTACGTCAAATCGCATATCGCGCAGCGGCATAACGTGATTCCGATCCGCAAGCAAGATAACAAGCTCTGGGTGGCAATGCAGAATCCGAACGACGTGCAGGCGATCGACGACATTGCCGGCACCTCTGGCCTCACCGTGCAGCCGGTGCTGGCGCTAGCCGACGATATCGAGGACGCGCTCCGCCGGCATTACCGTGAGGAGCAGGAGACGATTCAGCAGAGCATCAGCGCCTACAGCCAGATGAGCCAGTCCAATCTGATGGATGACGATGAGCAGGCAGTCCTGGGCGGGACCGATGACGAGGCGAAGGATAGCGCGCCGATCATCCGGGTCGCCTCAATGATTATCAACCAGGCGATCAAAGACTCCGCGAGTGATATTCACGTGGAGCCGGGCCGTCGAGACGTGCGCATCCGGTATCGCATTGACGGCGTGCTGCATCACGTGATGGCGATTCCCAAGCATATTGCCGCGCCGCTGGTCTCCCGTCTCAAGATTATGGCCGAGCTCAATATCGCCGAGCGGCGGCTCCCGCAGGACGGCCGTATTCCGGTTAAAACCAAAGATGGCAAGGATTACGACCTCCGGGTCTCCGTTCTCCCTAATATCAACGGGGAGAAGGTGGTGATGCGGATCCTGGACAAGAGCAGCATCATGATCGGCCTCAACAAGCTCGGCTTCCTGCCGGATACGCAGGCCAAGCTGGAGTCGTTGATCGTCCAGCCGAATGGAATGATCCTGAGCACCGGACCGACCGGATCGGGCAAAACCACCACGCAGTACTCGGTGCTGAATAAGATCAACTCGGTGGACGTGAATATCATCACCATCGAAGATCCGGTGGAATATGAGCTTCCCGGTATCACACAGGTCCACGTCAATCGGAAGGCCGGATTAACCTTCGCTTCGGCGCTGCGGTCCTTCTTGCGGCAGGACCCCGATATCATCATGGTTGGAGAGATCCGCGACCTTGAAACCGCTGAAATCGCCATCCAGGCCTCGCTTACCGGCCACCTTGTGCTCTCCACCCTCCATACTAACGACGCCCCCTCCGCGTTCACCCGTCTTACCGACATGGGCGTGGAGCCGTTCCTTTCGGCCGCCTCAGTGATTGGTATTCTCGCCCAGCGCCTGGCGCGCCGCATCTGTCAGAACTGCAAGGTGGAGTACCAGCCGCCGATCGAGTCACTCCGCAGGCTGGGTCTAAAACTGGACGAGGGGGAACAGCCCCCTACGTTTTACAAGGGCCGCGGCTGCGAAGCCTGCCGACAGACCGGCTATAAGGGCCGCACCGGCATCCACGAAATGATGATGATCAACGAAGAAATTCAGGAGCTCGCAAGCCGCCGCGCTCCCCTCGGCGATATTCGAGAGGCCGCTCGCGCGAATGGGATGCGTACCCTCAAGGAAGACGCTCTCATGAAGGTGCTCGCCGCGCAGACGACGCTCGAAGAAGCGCTCCGCGTGGTGTTCACCGCCGGCGGGTCGTAAGAGCGGGCGCGAGGCGCGAGGCGCGGGGCCCGAGGTACCGGGTACTTCGTACCCCGAGCCCTCTTCTGGGGAACATGGACGCCGTTGATAGTGTCTTCTACTCATAATGCGGCCA
>Ga0307373_10008607_pt1 | contig 15477 bp, 13 predicted proteins | sample OX2MG_FD_202534 | JGI IMG/M metagenome (GOLD analysis project Ga0307373, IMG submission 202534) | Soil microbial communities from Risofladan, Vaasa, Finland - OX-2 | ecosystem: Environmental > Terrestrial > Soil > Coastal area > Acid sulfate soil | place: Finland: Risofladan, Vaasa | collected... | reverse complement strand
GCCGACGGGATCGGATCCACCGATCGTGATGGTGCCACCCGCCGCCTGAACTCGACCGCCCGCACGACGGGATGAGTTCGACGCGGCTTCAGATAGGCGGACCGCACAAGCGAGCCCGCTTGGACGGCTTCCGGGCCTACTCCTGGACTCAGATCCGCGCCCTCGGGCACGCTCAAGCTGGCTACATCCCCTTCAATTGCCCCAAAAACGCCGCTTCGGAGCAACCTTGCAACTCTCTTTGCAACAACCCTGGTGGAGGCGCCGGGAATCGAACCCGGGTCCGAGAGCGCGTCCCACGAGACCTCTACGTGTGTAGCCCGGGTACTGATCTCACCAACCGCCCGCCCCCGGACGGGCTCGCCGCTGGCCAGCCTCGGTGAATGTCCCCACCGACGCCGAGGCGCCACCGGTGAGCCATCCCACTGTATTAACGTCGGCTCCAGGCGTCGTGGGCACCCGCCTGGTCGACGTCAGGCCTAAGCCTGAGCTTTTGGCACTACTGCTTGATCAGATCAGGCAGCGTAGGCCAGAGCCGGATGGCTCGAAGTGTTGGCAGTTAATGCCTTTCCCGGTTTTACGAGCCCGGGGCTCGACACGCCATCTCGCAAACCACGTCCCCGTCGAAGCCACACGCCCCCACGGAAGGTTTCAATCTCACTATACCCAATTTCGAGCCGAGGTGAGTGCGTGACGGTGCGCCGCCTTGGGATTGCCCCTCCAACCGAACCCTGACCCCCGATGTGATCCAGCGGGCTGGGCTGGGAACCACTACGCCAACACCGGGCCACCGCCATCGATTGGGGCGGTGCTCCCCGACGTCTCCCGCCGACTGGGGCGACAGGGGCGGATTCTACCGCCGCCTCAGGTCTTCCAGTTCCGAGCCAGCCCGCGCTGCATCTCGCGACGGGCGTCCTTCTCCATCAGAGCGGCTCGTTTGTCATACTCTCGCTTGCCCCTGCAGACGCCCACCTGGACCTTGACCCGGTTGCTGCTCAAATGCATGTCGAGGGGAATCAGAGTGATTCCCGGCTGCTTCACCAGTCCCGCCAGATTTCCGATCTCGCGGCGATGGAGCAGCAGCCGGCGGGCCCTGGCCGGTTCATGGTTCTGCCGATTGCCGAACTGGTAGGGCTGAATATGAGAACCGAGCAGCCAGGCCTGGCCACGCTCGATCCTGATGTAGGCCTCAGCGATCTGCACCCCCCCCTGGCGCAGCGAGCGGACCTCGGTGCCGTGCAACTCCAGGCCCGCTTCGAACTGCTCCAGGACGTGGTATTCGTGCCAGGCCCGGCGATTGCGCGCCAGCAGCGCCGGATGCTCGGAATCGCTCATCCGACGCGGCCGGCTGAGATTGGCCGGCGTCCCCTCAGAAAGGCCTGAGGACCCATCGGCCTGGCCCCCGGCGGCTGAACCCGCGAGATTTGGAAGGCACCATCGCCAGTGCTGATCAGCGCCGAATCACCTTCCCCTCCGATCAGGGTCCCCGGTGTGGCCAATGCCGCGCCCGCCGGCCACGCCCGCGCCGTGCCAGCCAGGAGCTTGACCCGGGCGCCTCCCAAGAGCACCGACACGCCTGGCCAGGGGCTGAGGGCGCGCAGCCGCCGCTCAATCTCCAGGCCCGGCAGGGCCCAGTCCAGCTCCCCATCCAGCCGGGTCGCCTTGTGAGAGTAGGTGGCGGCGCCAGGATCCTGCGGCCGAGGGTGGCACTCTCCGTGTTGAGCGTCTTCCAACACCTGGATCAAGAGCCGCGCGCCGACGTCAGCCAGCTCGCGCTCCAGCTCCGGGGTGGTCGCCCCGGGTGAGATCGCGATTTCTTCCTGGGCCAGGATCGGGCCGGCGTCAAGACGCTCGTCCATCTGGTAGATGGTGACTCCGGTCACACCGTCGCCGGCCAGGATCGCGGCCGCCACCGGAGAGGCACCGCGATGCCGAGGGAGCAGCGAGGGATGAACTCCCAGGGCCCCGTTGGGGAAAAGCTCGAGCACGGTTGCCGGGATCAGTTGACCGTACGCGCAGACAACCAGGACGTCACCAGCCAGCGCGGGTGTGGCCAGCGCCCATTCCCGCGAAAGCCTGCCCGGCTGGGCGGTGGGCAAGCCCAGCTGCTGGGCCAGGTCGCGCACCGGGCGCGGCGCCGGCCGGCCCCGGCTGCCGCGGGCATCAGGGGCCGTGATCACCAGCTTCACCGGGTGCAAGGAACCTGCCACCGCAGTTAGCGATGGCAGCGAGAACTCCGCCGACCCAGCGAACACCACCTCCACCTTGCCAACCTCCCAAGCCCGGACCAGAACGCGATTATCGAGGTCGGACCACCCGACGTCAGCCGGGATCGACGTCCAGCGCCCATCCCCGGCCGCTGGGAAGCTGCTCGAGCAGCCCGTCCAGCCTCGCCCCGCGCAGGGTTACCTGCCAACGGTAAAGGGTGCGCAGCTTGGGGATGAACGCCGGGGCCGGGCCCAGGACCTCGATGGCCAGCTCCGCCGCCAGCGTCCGCAGCCGCCCCGCCTCGCGCTCGGCGTCGGCGCGAGCCTCGTCCTCCACGGCGGCGCTCCTAGTCAGCACCAGCAGCTTGCTGAAAGGAGGAAAGCGTAGCTGCCGGCGGACCTCGAGCTCCATCTCCGCAAAGCCCTCATAGTCATGGTTCACCGCCCGCTCCACCGCCTCGTGCTCGGGACTGTAGGTCTGCAGGATCACCTCCGCGGGCTCGTCTCCCCGACCGGCTCGGCCGGCCACCTGGGTAAGCAGCGAGAAGGTCCGCTCAGAGGCTCGGAAGTCCGGGAAGTTGAGCGCGATGTCAGCGTTGACGATCCCCACCAGGCGGACTCCGGGGAGGTCCCATCCCTTGGCCACCATCTGGGTGCCGATCAGGACGTCGGCGCGCCGCTCCGCGAACGCCTCGTAGATCTCCCGATGGGCATCCCGGTGGCCCACCGTGTCGCGGTCCATGCGCAGGATTCGGGCTGCCGGCCAGAGCGCCCGTGCCTCGGCCTCGACCCGCTCGGTGCCAGCTCCCAGGGGGCGCAGGATCTTGCCCCCACAGCTGGGGCAGAGGTCGGGCAGGCGCAACTGGTGGCCGCAGTAGTGGCACGTGCACAGGTGGTCGATCGCGTGCAAAGTCAAGGACACCGCGCAGTTGGGGCAGCCCAGCGCCTCCCCGCACCCCCGGCAGAGCACCACGCTCGAGATCCCCCGCCGATTGAGAAACAGGATGCTCTGCCCGCCTTCCGCGAGCGTCCTGGTGACCGCCGCCGCCAGGCGGCGCGAGAACGGCGAACGATTGCCCCAGGCCAGCTCCTCCCTAAGGTCGACCACGGTCACCGGCGGCAGGGGCCGCCCTCCATAGCGGCCGGCCAGGCGGAGCATCGCGAGTTCGGCGCCGGACTTCGCCTGGTGGTAGGTCTCGAGCCGGGGAGTGGCGCTGCCCAGAACCACCGGAATAGACAGGATCCGGCCCAGCCGGCGGGCCACCTCCACTGCGTGATAGCGGGGCACGCGGTCGTACTGCTTGTAGGACGTGGAGTCCTCCTCGTCCACGATGACCACCCCCAGGTTGGGCATGGGGGCGAAGATCGCGCTGCGGGAGCCCACCACCACGTCGGCCTCCCCAGCCCGCACCCGGCGCCACTCCCTGCCCCGCTCCGCGACGGTGAGCCCGGAATGGAGGACAGCCACGCGCCTTGGGAAATGGACCGAGAACCTCGCCACGGTCTGAGGCGTCAGTGAGATCTCAGGGATCAGGACGATGGCGCCGCGGCCCTGGTCGAGCGCGGACCGGATCGCCGCCAGGTAGATCTCGGTCTTGCCCGATCCGGTCACCCCGAAGAGCAGGAACTCCTCGGGCGACGACCACAGGACGGCCCGGCGGATGGGCTCGAATACCCCCTCCTGGTCGGGGCTGAGCTGAAGCGGCGGGCGGTCGCGCTCGGCGGCGGTCCGCGCCTCGCCGGGGGTGCGGGGGCGGCGGCGGGTGGCCCGAGCGCCGGGGCGCCCGGTGCGCAGGGCGGGCGGCACCATGGCTCGGATCACGTCTGGGATCGGGCTCAGATAGTAGGCGGAGATCCACTGGGCGAGGCTGATCTGGTGCGGCAGCAGCAGCGGATCCTGGTCGCGAATCCGCTCCACCTGGCGCAACTGCTCGACTGGCGACTCCTCCAGCAGCTCCACCACGAAGGCGAAGATATGACGCCTGCCGAAAGGCACCACCACCCGCTGGCCAAGCTGGATCGATTCCCGCAGATGCTCTGGGAGTTGGTAATCGTAGAGCTGGCCCGGGGGACCGGCAGGCAGGTCCGGGGCCACCCGCGCCACCCGTGGCGGGGCTTTGGTCAAACCTGCCTCGACGCCCCCTGGTCCGGCTCCAGCAACCCCTGGGCCAGATCCAGAATCCGCCTGGCGATCTCCTGCTTGGGAGCCCAGGGCAGCTCCACCTCCCGGCCGTCCCGGATCAGCACCATGGCCTCGGCCCGGTCGCCTCCCATCGCCGAATGAGTGCCCGCCACCGGATTGGCGACCAGCATGTCGCAGCCCTTCTCGCGCAGTTTGGCAAGGCCACGCTCCCTGACCGACTCGGTCTCAGCAGCGAAGCCGACCACCCGGCACAACGACGAGCGGCGGGCCATGATCTCCGCGAGCACATCCACGTTGGCGACCAGGCGCAGCTCCGGGGTGGGCTGCTCCCGGCGATGAAGCTTGGCGGTGGCTGGGTCAGCCACTCGGTAATCGGCCACCGCCGCCGCCATCATGACCAGCCGCACCCGCGGCAGCACCTCCAGGGCGGCGGCCAGCATCTCCGCCGCTGTCTCGACCCGGATGACCTTCACTCCAGGCGCCTCCGCTTTCAGGTCAGCCGTCGTGACCAGGTGCACCAGGGCGCCCCTGCGGACCGCCTCAAGGGTCAGGGCCAGCCCCATCCGGCCACTGCTGCGGTTGCCCAGAAAGCGCACCGGATCGATGGGCTCGCGAGTGCCCCCAGAAGTGACTAGCATCTCCACCCCGGCCAGCGGACCCGTGCCCCAGATGAGCTCCCCCGCCGCCTGCAAGATCTCCTCAGGCTCCGCCATCCGGCCCGCTCCCCACCGGCCCGAGGCGAGCCTGCCGCTGCCGGGGCCGACCACGGTCAGTCCGCGGCTCCTCAGAGTCTCCAGGTTGGCCTGGGTGGCGGGATGTGTCCACATGGCAGTCTCCATGGCCGGGGCCAGCAGCACCGGCGCGGAGGTGGCCAGCAACGTCGCGCTGACGAGGTCATCGGCCAGCCCCACCGCGAGTCTGGCAATGGTGCTAGCGGTGGCCGGCACCACCAGGTGGCACTCGGCCCAGCCGGCCAGGTCCAAGTGAGCCATCCCATGGCTGGCGATCGAGCCGCCGTCCTCAGAGTCGGGCCGAGGCGTGGCCAGCGCGACCGGATGCCCGGAGAGTGCCTGCAGGCTAAGCGGCGACACCAGGGTGACCGCGCTTGCGGTCATTGCCACCCGCACCTCGGCTCCCTCCTGGCGCAGCCTGGTCACCAGTGCCGGCACCTTGACAGCGGCGATTCCACCGCACACATGCACGACTATCTGGCGGCCTGCGAAGCGGGCGCTGGAGTCAGCCATGGTCAGGCCATTGTGGCAGGCTGCCCGGCCGGGTCCGGGCCGGAATTTGGATAGAGGATGGCCGCGATCTCCCCGGCCGCCCGATCGACTTCGTCGTTGACGACCCGATGGTGATACCAGCGGGCCTCCTCGAGCTCGCGCTCCGCGTCCCTGGTGCGGGTGGCCAGTTCGGGTGCGCTCTCCGTCTCCCTGTACTTCAGCCGTTGCCGCAGTACCTCGCGGGACGGTGGCGCTAGAAATATGAACAGCGCGCCCGCTGAGCCGGCGCGCAGCTGGGAGGCCCCCTGGACGTCGATCTTGAGCAGCACGTCCCGACCTTGCTGGCGCAAACGCTCGACCCGCTCCCTGGCGGTGCCGTAGAGATTGCCATGCACGGTCGCCGTCTCCAGAAAGTCCCCGGCGGCCCGTTTGGCCTCGAATTCGCTCGGGGTTATGAACGAGTACTCGATGCCGTCGCGCTCTCCCGGGCGAGGCTGCCGGGTGGTGTAGGCTACCGGCCGCGAGATGGCCGGGGCCAGCTCCACCAGCCGTTTTATGACAGTGTCCTTGCCCACTCCACTGGGACCGGAGAGCACGATCAGACGGCCCCGCCGATCGTCCCCGCTTGCCCCCGCGCTCACCATCGCGCCCCTTCCAGGTCGCTCCATGGCCAGCGCGCTTCGCTGCCGGGATCGGCCCCCAGCTCGAGTCGTACCGTCTCGAGATCCTCCGGCAACCGGCTGCAGAAGATCATCTCCCTGCCGGTGCCGGGGTGGCGAAGGTGCAGCATCGCCGCGTGCAACGCCGGGCGGTCCGAGACGGCCTCCGCCCCGCTGTAGAGGGGGTCTCCCTCCAGGGGATGTCCGATGTAGGCGAGGTGGACCCGGATCTGGTGGGTCCGGCCCGATAGCAATCGCAGCCGAAGGGCCGTGTGGTGGGGCAGCCGCTCCAGCACGAAGAACTCGGTGGCCGCGTCGCGCCCCTCGGCGGTCACGCTCATCCGCCGGGGCCGGGCTCGATCCCGGCCCACGGCAGCCTCGATCCGTCCGCTGTCCTCCCGGAAGCTTCCTGAGGCCAGAGCCCAGTACTCCCGGCCCAGCGCCCGCGACCGCAGCTGCTCGGCGAGGTCGCGGTGGGCGTCGTCAGTTCGGGCCAGTACCAGTAGGCCGCTGGTGCCGCGATCGAGCCGATGCACGATCCCGGGTCGCTCCGGTCCCCCAACCGACGACCAGGGGCCCTCCCAATCGCGGACGACGTCCGCCAAGGTGGTGCCATGGTGGGCGGGCGCGGGGTGCACCACCATGCCTGCGGGCTTGTCCACGACCGCGATCAGGTCATCCTGGTACACCAGCCGCACGGGGCCGGTGGCAGCGGGCACGGCCCGGCCCGCGAGGAGCTCTCCGACGGAGACGATGGCTCCTCCGGAAAGCTGGGTTGACGGCCTCTGCACGACCATCCCCCCGACCCGGACCAGCCCGGCCACCACCAGCTGGTGAGCTCTCGTCCGACCGCTCCCCAAGCGGGTGGCAAGGAACGAGTCGAGCCTGACCCCTGCCTCCTCGGGACCTACCGGCAGCAGGGTTTCACCCTCCGGAGCTGCCGCGGGCTCAGCCATCTCGGCGTCCCTCCAGCAGGAACCGCAGCACCACCAACACCATACCCACTGTGATCCCGCTGTCGGCTACGTTGAATACCGGCCAGTGCGGAAGTTGGATGAAGTCCACCACATAGCCCTGGGTGATCCGGTCAATGCCGTTGGCGACCGCGCCGCCCACCACCAGGCCGACAGCGGCCTGGACCCACCAGCGCTCCGCGGCCAAGCGCCGCCAGAACCAGATCGCGGCCGCCACCACCAGCAGCGCCACCAGCAGGAAGAGCCAGTCCAGATTGGGCAGGATGCTGAAGGCGGCCCCGCTGTTCTCGATGTAGTGAATGTGCACCGGGGCCCCCGGCCAGAGCTCTTGGCCGAGCACCATGGAGTGGACGACCCAGAACTTGGTCAGCCGGTCAATCCCGAACACCGCCAGCGCGGCCACCACCAGCCATAGGGGCCACGACCGGGGATGGGCGGCCATCCCCTTCGCCTCGGCCGCCCCGGAGGGGGACTCGTCAGTCGCGCCGCGCCTCCTTGCAGGGGATGCACTTGGTGGCATAGGGGAGCGCCTTGAGCCTCTCGATGTCAATCTCCTGGCCGCAGCTCCGACAGATCCCGTACTCGCCGCGCTCCAGGCGTCCCAGGGCGTCCTGACACTGCGAGAACATCTGCTCCAGGTTCTCACGAATGGCCAGCTGCCGGTCATGTTCCTCCATCTCCCCGGCGTGGTCGGTGGGGTGCTCGTGAAAGTGGGCTTCGTCGCCTCCCCCACTGTCCGCCCGAAGCTGGTCGAGCTCGTGTTGCAGCCGGTCGCGCTCGCCCTCCACCTGCATCCGAATCCCGTCGAGTTCGCGCTCGCGCGTGGAAGTGGACGTTTCGGTCATGCTCCTGCACCTCGATGCTTGGCGATTGGCCCCCAGAAGCAGCCGCGTGCTGGACGGGGGCGGAGGAATTATGGCCTCTCAGCCGGTCTCGTGTACACCCCAGCCTCGCGGTTCGGCGACCAAGCGCAGTCCGAGCCGAGCGCGCTGACCTTGGATGGCCACCTCAACTGGCGCTGGGAACCCCGCCGGCAGGGGCAGGTCCCAAGCCAGGATCAGAAGACTGGCCAAGAAGCACTGGCTCCGCAGCAGTTCGGTCCCCGACGCCGCCGCCTCTCCCAGCTCGGGGTCGGCGGCCAGCACCAGGTCAGCCGGCTCGCCGGGGTTGAGGCCCGACCGCTTGCGCAGGTTCTGGACCTGCCGTACCAACCCGCGCAGCAGACCCTCCTGGCGCAGCTCGGGGGTGAGCTCGAAGTCGAGGCGGATCGAGCTTCGGCCGCGCGCGGCGGCAGGCTCGCAGACCACCTCGCCGACGTTGATCTCCTGGGCCAGCACCGCCCGCAGTTCGATGGACAGGGCCACCCCCTCGACCAGCGCCCGCGCCAGGGGCTGGCGGGTGGGCACGCCGGCAGCCTCCCGGAGGGCTCGCGCCTCCTCGGCCAACCGCCGGACCTCGGCCATGTCTCGCACCAGCTCCGGGTCCAGCCGGCTCGGGTCCGGCTCGGGATACATCTCGAGATGGACCGAGGGGCGAGCGCCAGCCAGCGGCAGGCTGAGCTCTTCGTACATGGCATCGGCCACGAAGGGCGTGAACGGAGCCATCAGGCGGGAGGTGTCCAAAAGCACCTGATGGAGGGTGGCGAAGGCGGCGTCGTCGGTGGTCCCCCGGAAGCGGGGCCGGGAGCAGCGCAGGTACCAGGTGCTGGCCTCATCGACGAGCTCGGCGATGGCACGGCAGGCACTGTGGGCATCGAAGCGGTCCAGGCTCACCCGCACCTCGGCGACGGTCTCGGCCAGCCGGGCCAGGATCCAGCGGTCGAGCACGTGTCGGGCGGACACCGGCGGTGGCGTCTGGCTCGGATCCCACTGGGCCAAATTGGCGTAGGTCACCAGGAAGCTCTGGGTGTTCCAGAGCACATTGAGGAATTTGAGGGCCGACTCGGCCACCCGCTGAGCCGAGATGCGGTATTCCTGTCCCACCGTGACCGTGGTGTAGAACCACCAGCGCAGGGAGTCCGCGCCGGTCTGGCTGAGCAGCTCCCAAGGGTCGATCACGTTGCCCCGGGACTTGGACATCTTGCGGCCCTTGTCGTCCACCACCAGGCTGGGAACCACCACGTTGCGGTAGGCGGGCTGATCGAAGAGCATGACCGACTCCGCCAGCAGGGTGTAGAACCACCCCCTGGTCTGATCCAGCGCCTCGCTGATGTAGTCGGCCGGGTGCTCCTCCTGGAACCGCTCCCGGTTCTCGAACGGGTAGTGCCATTGGGCGAACGGCATCGCCCCGCTGTCGTACCAGCAGTCGATTACCTCGGGCACCCGCCGCATCACCCCGCCGCAGTCGCAGGCCAGGGTGACCCCGTCGATGAAGGGCTTGTGGGGATCGATATCCTGGCCCAGGCCCAGCTCCGCGAAGCTGCCCACGCAGCGCTCCTTCTGGCAGAGCGGGCAGACCCAGACCGGCAGGGGCGTGCCCCAGTAGCGGGCGCGCGAGAGATTCCAGTCCTGGAGCGACTCCAACCAATTGCCCATGCGCCCGTCCCGGATGTGAGAGGGCACCCAACGAACGCTGGCGTTGTGGCGCAGCAGCGCATCCTTGACAGCGGTGGTGCGGATAAACCAGGAGTCCAGCGCGTAGTAGAGCAGGGGAGTCTCGCAACGCCAGCAGAAGGGATAGGTGTGGAGGATGGTCTCCTCCCGATAGAGCAGGCCGCGCCGGCGCAGATCCTCGCTGATGACCGGGTCCGCCGACTTCACGAACAGCCCCGCGAACTCCTCGACGAAGGGCAGAAAGCGGCCGTCCAACCCAACCGTGTGGCGCACCTCCAAGCCCAGTTCCTGGCAGAGCCGGAGGTCGTCCTCGCCGTAGGCACCGGCGGTGTGGACTATGCCGGTGCCCTCCTCGGTGGAGACGAAGTCGGCTGCCGCCACCTGCCAGGCCCGATCCTGCTCCGGCAGGTAAGGGAAGAGCCGCTGATAACTGACTCCGACCAGCTCGGAGCCGGGGAATTCAGCCTCGATCTCATAAGCACCGTCCAGGACGTCGAGGCGGCCGCGGGCCAGGATCAGGCGCTCGTCCCCCTGCCGCACCCTGACGTAGGGAATCTCCGGGCCCACGGCCAGCGCCAGGTTCCCGGGCAGCGTCCAGGGAGTGGTCGTCCAGGCCAGCAGGCTGGTCCCAGGGTCGTCGATCAGCCGGAAGCGCACCGTGACCCCGGGATCGGGGGTGTTGTCTCGGTAGGCCCCCGGCTGACCGAGCTCGTGGCTGCTGAGAGAGGTCTGGCAGCGGGGACAGTAGGGAGCCACCCGGTAGCCCCGGTAGAGCCACCCGCGCTGGTGGATCTGCTGAAGGCTCCACCACACCGACTCGATGTAGCTGGCGTCGTAGGTCCGGTAGGCATGCTCCATGTCCAGCCAGAAGCCGATCCTTCCGGTCAGGCGCTCCCACTCGTCGATGTATTCCATGACGCTGGCCCGGCAGAGCCGGTTGAAGTCCTCGACCCCGAACTCCTCGATCTCCTGCTTGGAACGAAGCTTGAGGCTGCGCTCAACCTCTAGCTCTACCGGCAGGCCATGGGTGTCCCAGCCGCCCCGGCGCTCGACCCGCCGGCCCAGCATCTGCTGGTAGCGCAGGAAGCAGTCCTTGAACGACCGAGCCAGGATGTGGTGCACACCGGGTAGGCCATTGGCCGTGGGCGGACCTTCGTAGAACACGAATGGCCGGGCGTCCTTGCGCTCCTCCAGGCTGCGCTCGAAGATGCGCTCCCGCCCCCAACGGGCGAGGACGTTCTCCTCCAGCTCTGGGAAGCGGACATGGGCGGGAAGTGGCTCAAAGACCGGCATGGGGACGCGCTGCGATCTCCTTGGAGTGGGGTCACTGCCGTATGGGCTGGAGCAGTGAGTTCAACGCAGGTTAGCATGGCTGGCAGAGCGGGCTGGGCTCAAGTCCCCGATCCCGCGGCCCCGCCGTTGGAGAGGAGGATCCAGTTGCCGGCAGCAGACGAGCACAGCGTGCCCACCTTGGGCAAATTCGGTCCTCAAGTCGACCTGTTCTTCGAGGACTTCCACGCCGGCCAGCGCTTCGAGCTGGGCGATTACCGGATCACGGAGGCGGAGATGCTGAGCTTCGCCCGCCAGTTCGATCCCCAGCCATTTCACGTTGATCCGGTGCGGGCCTCGGCCACCATCTTCGAGGGCCTTATCGCCAGCGGCTGGCAGACTGCGGCCATCTGGATGCGCCTCTACTGCGACGGGCTCCTGCTCCGTGCGGCGAGCCTGGGCTCGCCTGGGATCGAGGAGCTCAGGTGGCTGTCTCCGGTGCGCCCGGGAGACCTCCTGAGGGGAGCGGTGGCGGTCATCTCAGGACGACCCTCCGCCCGCCATCCAGAGCGGGGCACGGTGGTCATGAGAGGGGAGCTTCGAGGTGAAAGTGGGGAGCTGAAGATGCGGCTGACCGCCTGGGGGCTGATCGCCCGCAGACCGCCAGCTCGAGGCTAAACTAGGCAGGCGTGGTCGGGCGCGGCAAGCCCCAGCCCAGATCAAATGGTGGTCCCGGTGTCTGGCGCTGGTGGCCCGGACAAGACCACCCTGGCGGGCGGCCTGACCCGGGCTCTCGGCTGCCCCTGATGCCGAAGTCCAGGATCAGGACGCGGTCTTCGGCGCCATCCCTTCAAGGCCGAACGTCGGGCTGGATCGCGCCCAGCCCGAGACGCGGCGATGGACGCAGCGGATCCGGAGGAGCATAGAGGGCGAAGCCGGGATCCAGCGTGGGAAACTTGCCCACCGTGGCCATCGTTCAACGAAGCGGCGCCCAGCGGCTGGCTTACCCGTTCGACCGCCGCCCTGCCGCCGGCCACGAGTACGACGCGAGACTTCGCGGCGCTCGCTCGGGACTCGTCCGCGCTGCGGCGCTCTCGGGGGCCGCATGGCGGCCCCACGTCCCGAGCCGGCCAGAACATCGGGCGGCGTCGGGCCGAAGAGGGTGAAGCTGGGAAGGCTCGGACCCCGCCATCTGGCCCTGGCCATGAGCGCCGTCCTGCTCGCCTGGCTGATCCTGATTGTCACCGGGATCGGCCAGGAGTTCCCCAATGACTACGCGGCGTTCTATGCCATGGGTCGAGGACTTCGGATCTACGGCCTGGGCCTCGGATCCCAGCTCTACTCGGTGCACCTCCAGTACGCCCTGGAGGCCTTCATAAGGGACCGAGCGGGCGCCAGCTTAGCCATACCCTTCGTCAACCCGCCGATTGCGGCCTGGGTGATGCTGCCGTACTCCCTGCTGCCCCTGCGGGCGGCATACCTGCTCTGGGACGCCACTGGGCTGATTGCTTTCGTGGGCGGATTGGTATGGCTGGGCAGGACCAGCCCGCTACTCGACAGGATGGGCCTGCTGGTTCTGGGTCTGGCCAGTTCCTATCCGGTCTACCTGGCCCTTGGGCAGGGCCAGTTCGACCTCCTCTGGCCGCTCGCAGCGGCACTCTTCGCCAGCTCGCTGGAATGCCCGCAGCGGCTTCGCTACCTCCCGCGCGCCGCCGTCGCCGCCCTCATAGTTGCCATCAAGCCAGACTTGTTCGTGGCGTTCCTGGTCCCGCTGGTGGCCGGCTGGCGGCGGGCCGCCGGTGCGAGTCCTGGTGGCCACTCTGTTGATTCTGGGCGCCCTCACAGCTCTCATTCTGGGCCCGGCCGGGCTGGGCGAGGTGGTCCATATCGAGCTCTACACCATCGCCAGGCGGTTCCCCCCGAGCCAGGACATGACGGTGGTCGGCTTCTTCTACAGGTTGCTTGGGCCTGGCCGCGCCACTTCTGGGCTCGGGATCGCGGCCATCCCGGTCGGGGTCGGTGGACTGTGGTGGGCCTGGCATCGAAATCCACCTCGGTCGAGGGTCGACTGGTGGCTGGCGCTGACCGCCGCCTGCTGCCTGTCCCTGCTCATATCACCTCACGATCTGGTCCAGGGGCTGCTCCTGCTCGCCGCTCCCGCGGTGCTGGTGGCCAAGGCGCTGCGCGCGACCGGCCACAGCCTTCTCCCACTCGCCGGATGGATCCTGGCCTTTGATCTGGTGACGCTGGTGGACATGTCTCCCCACCTCTACTTGCCGGTGCGGCTGACTCCGGTCCTGCTGCTGATCGCCGCGATCAGCGCCTGGCGCCTGCGCGGGCACCTCAACGCCGGGGGCGCTCCAGATCCATCGAGCCGCGGGGCCAGCACGCAGGGCGAGGCCTGAGAGCGCTCCCTGGGCGAACGCGCCGCGGCCCTGGCGAGTTGGGGCGCTGCCTCGTACTCCGGTCTCCGGGAACGCAGCCGGCGGCGCAGGAGAGAGCGACCCTGATGGCGGCGGTCGGGACCGTTTGGGCGACCGCCACCGGCGGGACGGGGCACCCGCCAATTCAAGCACTCCCCCCGGGCCGCCCGGCTTGGGGCCAAGGCCCCCATCTTGAAGGGGCCATATGAACGAATCCACACCAGATATCCGGGCGGTCCTGACCGGGATGAGCCAGAGCATGGGCAAGGTACCGCCGGCAATTGCCAGCGCCGCTCCGGTCGCCTTGGCTATGGTGGTCCAGCAGGGTCCCAGCAGCGCCCTCGCGATGCCGCCCGAGAACGGCGCCCTGGATCCTGAGACCACGACCCGCATTGGGGGCCGCCCTGGCATCCTCCACTACGCCTGCGCCCTGGCCATGGCCAACAAGGCCAAGGCCAGGCATTCCCAGTGAAAACTTGCCGGAAGCGTGGCACATCGCGCGCTTCGCCCTGGCCACCCGGGTGGTCGGTGACATGGAGCAGATGCTCGAGATGCTCGCCAGGTGCCAGGAGACGGCCGCGGCCGCCGGCTGGTGCCAGGGTCGGCCGGAGGCACTCAGAGGCCTTACCGCTGGCTCGCGGACGAGGCCTGCCGGACCCCGGATCCACCGGCCGATGGCGGATGATGAGCCGGTGAGGATGGAGCGGGACACCGCGTCCCCGGCCACCAGATGGGGATGGGTTTTGGCCGCGGTCGCCCTGCTGGGAGCGGCCAACGTGGGCCAGTTCATCGTCAGCAGCCCAGCTCTGATGACCGGGTCGCCGAGCCGGGCCGCCGGCTCCTATCTGGGTGGAATCCTCTTCGGAACTCTGGCGGGCCTGGGCGTCGCCGCAGCGGTGGGCGCGACCAACCATCTCCTCCCCATGCTCACCCGCGGCCTGGCCGCCCTGCTCGCAACGGGCAGCGTGTTCCTGGTGGCGGTGCATGCGGCTGCCCGTGTGGGCGGCCTGCGACCCGCCTCAATCGCCCTGCTGGCGCTGGCGGCGCTCGGGGTGGCCTTGCTCACGCCGTCCGTCCGCAAGGAACGGCCAGACTCAATCCCGGGCGAAACGGCGAGGGCCGGGCCCGGCAACCCTACGGACAGCGGTGACCGAATTCCATAGGGCCATCGACTTCCGCTGATCGGACTCAGCTGTCGCTCAGCGCTGCTCCCGCAGGAAGGCCGGGATGTCCAGGTCGTCATACGCCTCCGACTCATCCCGGACCGAGCGCCGCAGGCTGTCCGGAAGCGGCTCCTGCAGCTCCTGGGGTCGGCTCGCCCGGTACTTCTCCGCCAGCGCCTGGTTGACCGCCGGCCCGCTGCTGAACCCGGTGGCTATCACCGTGATCTTGACGTCCCCGCCCATGCGATCGTCCAGCACCGCACCGAAGATGATGTTGGCGTTGGGATCGGCGTTCTGGCGGATCATGTCGCAGGCCTCGGTCACCTCGTGGAGGGTCAGGTCCGGGCTGGCGGTGATGTTGAGCAGAATCCCCTTGGCCCCGGCGATGGAGGTCTCCAGTAGCTGACTGGCGACCGCGTCGCGAGCGGCGTCCTGGGCCCGGTTGTCGCCGCTGCCGTAGCCGATCCCCATTAGGGCCGCGCCCTGGCCGGACATGATCGCCTTGACGTCGGCGAAGTCCAGGTTGATGAGGCCGGGGTAGACGATCAGGTCGGAGATGCCCTGGACACCTTGGCGCAGCACGTCGTCAGCCTTGCGGAAGGCATCAACCATGGTGGTCCGCTTGTCGGTGACGGCGATCAGGCGGTCGTTGGGAATGGTGATCAGGGTATCGACGCGACCGGACAGGCCCTCGACTCCACGCTCAGCGGCGTCCATCCGGCGCCGGCCCTCAAAGCTGAACGGCTTGGTGACCACTCCGATGGTGAGAGCTCCGCTGGAGCGGGCGATCTCGGCGATGATGGGAGCCGCGCCGGTGCCGGTACCACCACCCATGCCCGCGGTCACGAAAACCATGTCAGAGTCATG
>Ga0307373_10008606_pt1 | contig 15478 bp, 18 predicted proteins | sample OX2MG_FD_202534 | JGI IMG/M metagenome (GOLD analysis project Ga0307373, IMG submission 202534) | Soil microbial communities from Risofladan, Vaasa, Finland - OX-2 | ecosystem: Environmental > Terrestrial > Soil > Coastal area > Acid sulfate soil | place: Finland: Risofladan, Vaasa | collected... | reverse complement strand
TGCGGCGGGCCAGCTTCGGCTTGGTCGCGAACACCGTCCCGGCCGGGATGCCTGCCGCGGCGCACCGGGCCGGATCAGCGGTCCACGACCTGGGCAGGTACAGCTCCCTGTCGATCAGCGCATGCCCAGCCGGTGAGGCGTAACTGAGGAATACCGCCACCTGGCAGTTCTCCACCCGCCCGGCGGTGCCGGTGTACTGCCTTTGCACGCCGGCACTGGCGGTGCCCTTTTTCAGGTCGCCGGTCTCATCAACAACCAGCACCGCGCCGGGATCGCACAGATGCTCGACCACATAGCTCCGCAGGTCATCGCGGACCGCATCGGCGTCCCACACCGCACCGGCCAGCAGGTGCTGCATCCCGTCCGGCGTGGCGTCGCCGGCCTGCTCAGCGAGCGTCCAGCAGTTCTTGCGCCGCAGGCCAGACAATAACCCCAGCACAAACGCCCGCGCCCGCCGCCGCGGCTCCACCCGGCCGAACCGGCCCGCGACCCGCCCCATCAGGTCCTCGAACTGTCCCAGCCACCGGCCAGGTTCTACGCTGAGCCCTGCGGCCACCGCGCGGTCATCATGAGTCGTCACAAACCATGATCATCAAACGGTGGCCGCCCCACGTCCACCCACTACGCCCGCCAGGTCACGAAGTCCGGTTGGAGTATTAAGTCACACGGACCGTGATCATCAGATGGTGCACGGGTGTGTAGTTCAATGGCCATGCGGAAACGATGATGGCAAAGGCATTAGAAACGTGCAGATAGCAAGATTGTTTAGAACAGGCTCAGCGGTTGTCGTGAAGGCGATATTTCTGATAATCCAGGCGCATGGACACGAGGCAGAGGGCGCGCATCACGGCTTCGCATGCACGTCGGCTGGCATGGTTCGAAGACAACCTTGGCGCAGTGACGGGCATACCCGAGCCGCTCAGACCCAGCCCAGCGGGACCGGATGTTTACCAACCGTGGTCTCATGCGGTGCATCAAGGATCAGATCCCCGTCGGCGTGCTCCGCGAGCGCGAGCCCGTCAAGGGGCGCAGCCAATGCGACGTCCTAGGTCTGGCCGTGCCGGTCCGCTGGTACGACGGCTATTTCCTCTTCGAAAGCACCGGACCAGACGGCGCACCGTCCCGAGACACGCTCTCTGACATCCTGGAAGCGCAAGCTGAAGCCGACGCCGAACATGACGATCAGACGGCGCTTCCGCCGACAGATGACTATGACGCCAGGCTCCGCCTGTACAAGCAGATCGTCGCCCGTCGCGGCCAGGCAAGATTCGCCCGCCGCGCTGATGGCTGCCTACTCCGGGCGCTGCGCGGTAACGGGATGCACGGTACAGGCGGTACTGGAGGCTGCGCACTTGCGGCCGTACCGCGGACCGGACTCCAACGTGACCGGCAATGGCCTGCTCCTGCGCGCGGACATCCACACGCTGCTAGACCTCCAGCTCCTAGCCTAGGAGGGCTTGGCGAAACCGTTGGCGAAACTCGGCCATGATTACCTAGGAAGCACGACGCCGGGCAAGCCCAAGAATCTTGAACTTGCCCGGCGTGGCCTCGCACGTTCGCGGTGCTACCGGCGAAACGATAGCCGGGAGTGAGCAGCACACGGAGCGTGGCGGGCCTTCATGGGGCCTTCCCGCGCCACTTTAGCGTTCTGGTTCCTGCCGTCGGCAGGAGGCGCGCCGTGTGACCCCGCTCACACGGAAGGATGTGTGTCATGGCCGGATTGGCCACATTCAAGTACTATCGCGACCACGCTGGGAAGTGGCGGTGGCGGCTGCGCGCACCCAACGGTGAGATCATCGCCGACTCAGGGCAGGGGTACCACCAGCTAGAAGACTGCTTCGGTGGTATCGACCTTGTGAAGCAGTACGCGCCCACGGCTTCGGTAGAAGCTGAGGCTTAGCCAGAGGGCATGATCGTGTGCTGCCCTCCGCAGGGGCAGCACACGATCATGTAGGCAGGGAACTCGCTCACCATGCCTGTCAGGCGCTCAGCGTAAGGATCGCCGTCCTCCAGCGGACGTGAGCACTGCCCGCAGCGCAGCCCCCAGGGCCACTCCTCGGCGCGGACGATCAGGGCCTCCGGGTTACCGCTCCGGTCACCTGGCATCTGATTCTCCCAGGATGTTCCGCATTATGCGGCCCGTGCTATTCCTGTATTTACTGTGGCGGACGCCAGTCTGGCCAGGATCGTCAGGTCCACATGCAGCCGGACCCGGGCGAGCCGCCGGACGCGCAGGGGAGCATTCCCCACTCGTGCTTGAGCCGGCCGAACTCGCGCTCCACCGCGCCGCGCTGGTGGTACAGGCCCTTCCACCGGCCGGTGCCCCTGGGGATGAGTGTGTGCAGCCGGGACGCCTTTACCCAGACCGATGCGGGAACGCACTCGTCCGTGGGGCAGCGCCACTTGGACGCGCCGCGTTTCGCGTCGGCCCCGGCGAACGCCCAGGTGCCATGGTCACATGAGGGTGGGTTGTGCTTCCCGGCCTTGACGCGGGGGTCATCCGCAGCGGGATGACGGACCGGATGCCGTAGCCCTCAGCCGTCTCGTAGACGGCCTCGGCGTCGTAGCCACGGTCCATGACCAGCACGGCGGGCGTGAACTCGCGGGCGTGCATGATGTCCACCAGCACGGGGACCATGGGGATCTCGGAGTCCTTCGCGGTCTCCACCTGCCACGCCAGCGGCAGGCCGGTCGTGGTGCAGACCGCGGCGTGGACCTTGTACCCGTAATAGCCGCCGCCGGAGCGGGTGGAGATGGACGACCGGTGGCCCCAGGAGGCGTCGGGGTCGGAGTACCGCTCCCGCACCTTCCCGCCGCGCGAGACGTAGCGCTGGCCGTTGGCGTAGGCCGGCAAGTCGGAACCGTCAATGGCGATGGTCTGGCCCATCTGCGGGTAGGCGGTGTGCAGAGTAGCGAGCACCCGGTCAATGCAGGCGGTGAGCATGTCCCCGTGGTCGCGGAGCTTGGTGGCGAACCTGTAGCACGCCCAGTGTGACGGGGTACCGCCGATAGCCTCGCGCAAAGCAGTGTGCTCGGCGATCAGTCGGGCGGTGCGGGTCCATGTCGGCAGGGCGTAGATGGCCTTGACGAGTGCCGCTCCGACCATCGTGCGGATGGGGTAGCCGGGCCGTCCGGTCCACCGGGTCTCGTCAAGATCCGCGATGAACTGGACGATCTCGGGCAGGCGCAGCAGGGCGGCGACCTGCCGGGCGTCATGCCCGGGTGGTACTTTGGTGGAGGCCATTGGGGTGCATCCCTTTGGTCCAGGCCCCCGCCGTGTTAGCGCACTGGCGTGGGCCGCCTGTTATTCACTTACAGGCTCCACATTATCGGGAGGGTCTGACATTTTTACCGGTTAATCCCACGAGGTGTGACATGGCATTAAGACCATTCGATGATGTTTGGCAGAGCCTCACATGGGCGGATGAAGAGGCCGAAGCACTCAAGACCGAGATCGATTACTTTCGTGAGCCGAAGCCGAACTCCGTTGAAGCCGAGAGTTACCCGGACGACTCCGGGGGCGAGATCCTCTTCGAGCCGGGCACGCGCCCGGACCTGATGCTGTGGACCAAGCAGGTCGGCGCAGCAATCGGCTACATGCGGGCCGCTCTCAACTACGCTTCTTACCAGATCGCGCTTATTGATTGTCCCGGTGAAGCCCATAGGGTTGAGTTTCCGGTGTTCAGCGACCCTGGGCTGTTCCAGCAGCAGAACAGAATCGGAAACTTCGCGCAGAACCGTTTCGGCATTATCGAGGCGGTGCAGCCGTACCCGGGACGGACACAAGAATTGTGGTGGCTCCACGAGTTGGCCCGTTTCCACCGTCACCGCCTGATCCGTCCGGTTATCGATACTCCCAGCCAGTTCCAGCATGTGATCCGCCTCATCAGGGGCGACCTCGCGGACATCACGTTCGAGACAGCTGGCTTTGAGATCAGACCGGATGGCAAGGCAGTAATCGGCCGCTGGCGCAACGCCAGACCCGCCGATACGCAGGTAGACGTGGAGCCCAACCTCGCCGTGGAGGTAGTCGTGGACGATCCCCTGGTCCGACACGAGACGCTGCCTGTACTGCTGTTCAAGATGTGGCAGGTCACGCGCAAGATCCTGACTGCGCTGGAGGAGACGTTCCCGTAGTTCGTCTGCGGTCTCCGCAGCGTGGGGGACGGCGACTCCGGGCATGCGGCAATCCTCCTTGCAATAGTGAAGTTAGAGATCAGGCGCGCTTGCGCCGCCACTAAGTACCTTGCAGGCAGGCGGTTACTTCTCCGCTACGAAGGTGCCCCAGCCGACCCGGCTCTCGATCAGTCCCTCGCGCTGCAACTGGGCCAGGGCCTTGCGGACGGTCCCTGCCGCGAGCTCGTACTCCTGCGCCAGCGAGAGCACCGAGGGGATGCGGTCGCCGGGCGCGAGTTCGCCGCTCTCAATGCGCGCCCGCAGCAAGTCAGCAAGTTGCTGCCAGGGTGGTACGACGGACGACCGGTTGATCATGTGTAGACGATAGTTACCCAGGTCTTACCTAAGCGATACACGCCGAGACATGGTGAACTGTGGATAGGCATGGCACAATCGGCCCGTGACGCCCTGGGAGGAGCACGAATACCGCCAGATCCACAGTGCCCTTGCCCGGCTGCGCTGGCACTGGGACGGGGCCTACCAGTTCGGGTGGGACGGGGCCAAGTGCTTCGCCGTCCGGGCCGACACCGGGACGATGGTGACCGCGCCTACCCCGGAAGGACTGGCTGAGGCAGTCAGACTGGACTACTGCGCACAGCCCGTGCCACGCGACTGACAGCAGGTCGTTAACCTGCGGCGTATCAGGCCAGACTCGGCCTGCCGAAGATGGCGTGTTAGGGCCTGTTGTCGGCGTGGCACCGCTGGTTTGCGGGGTGGGGACTGCTCCAGGCACAAGTTCGGCCACGACGCGACATCTTCCGGGCAGACTTTATGGTGCGAAGTATTCTGGCCGTAGCACACGGCATGGCTCCTGCGGGGGCCGATCACCGGCAATCCCAGACCGGGAAGCCCTTTCAATTGGTTCAACCACGAAAATCTGGCGTCGCCAGGGACGTGGAAGCGATCCCACGCTTTCCGAGCGACACAAAGGGAAGCGGCTGCCATGTCGGCATGGCTCCCTTGAGTTGCTGCCACCCGTCGCAGGACTCGGCGACGCCCGCAAGCCAAGCGTGGTCTATCTCGCCTGACGCTGTGACGGGCATATAGATGCTGATCTTCCCGAGTTTGTTGAGGTAAGCCTTCCGGTAGTAGGAGAAGCGCCATGTCACCGCATTGAGCGCGGTGATCACGTAAAAGGCGCTCCCGAGCGGGAAGCTCCCGGGGATCTTGCAGACGAACACGTCGTCTTTGGGGACGATCTCATATGGATGGTAGAAGCTCGTCAGCGGCGTCCCATTTGCTGCCACGGTGACCACGTTCTGGAAACGCGGGTATTTCGGGCCGAGGTCATAGAAGCCCAGTATCCCGTTGTGGTCGGTGCTGGACGAGATGACCGGCACGAAGCCTGGGTCCTCAACGTTGAGCGCGTGGATGCTGCCCTTGAAAATTCCAGTGCCCACAGGGCCAAAAATTTCTGGCAGCGTGAACAGTGCGAAGCCTGCCGGGCCGTTGACTGGTCGCGGGGCGGGCTCGCCGGGCGCCAGTGCGCGAACGAGGGTCGCAGGGTCGGCTGTCCTGATCAGGAGTGCAAGATATTCGCGAACTGCGTGCTGGATATCTGTCAGGATCATGGAAGGGCTCGGCTGCGGTTCATCAAGATATACCTGCGGCAGAAGCTCGCACAGGTTATCGGCCGGGTCGATCGTGGCGGCCTTGATGAGTGCCGCAACCGGAACGACATCTGACGCCGGATAACGGATCATGCGCTCAACATCGGCGGACACGACCGAAAGGTGATCAGGGACACGGGTTGACCGCTTCCGCGTGCCCTTGACCTTCGCATAGCCGTCAGTTGCGACGCGTGCCCAGAGCACCCTGTCTTCTGTGTAGCGGTGTGGGCGCCCCTTCTCGATCACTACGCCCACCGTGTCCATGGAAACCTCTGGGTAGAACAGATCCTCCGGGAAAGAAATCACTGCACGCAAGGTGTGGGACGCTAGGAGCCTGTCTCTGCGCCATTTGAGCGGCGCGCCGCTCTTGACCATGACCGGAGATGGGAGTACCGAGAACACGAGGCCGCCGTCCTCGGTCTGGCTGAGTGCATGATCAACGAATCTGTACTCCTTCTCGTCACCGGCCTTGAGCGCAAACGGAGGGTTCATCAGCACCCGGGTGGCCCCGGGCATCAAGCCGCTTGCGGGAACCTTCCGGAACTCGCCAGTGCGCTCGCCGTTGCGTGTGGCGTAGGCCAGGTAACGGCGCAAGGCGTCGTCGTCAATGATGTTCGTAGAGCCATCGCCCCTGAAGATCATGTTGATCACAGCCAGGGCCGCGATCTTCGGCTGCTGCTCAATCCCGAAGATTCGCAGCGTCCGGAAGGCGTCGAAGTCCTCGCCGAGGCTTGATGTAAGGCGCACCTCATCAAAGGCGGACACCAGGAATCCGCCTGTGCCGCATGTGGGATCGAACACGACATCGACGCTTGTAATCGGCAGCATCGCTGCCGCCCACCGCGTGATGTGGCGGGGAGTCAGCACGATGCCAAGATCCTTGGCGCCGTTTCCATACTTGAGGAACGCCTCGTAGAACTCGCCAAGCACGTCCGTGCCCGAACGCATCGCCGCCGAGATGTTGATATGGCGGAGAGCGTCCGCAGTCTTCACCAGCGCGCCGACAAACTTGCGCCGGGCATTGTCTTCCTTCGGTAGCCGCAGTGCGATGTGGTCGGCGAAGTGCCCCTTACGTGCCGCATCGAGGCGTGCCTGGGCCGTCAGGTTGATCTGCTGCACATAGGCGCGCGGGGGCAACTCTGCATCGGGCATGTTGTCCATCGCGATGGTGAGCAAGATCGAAGCAACTACCGCAGCGCGGTCGTCCTTATTCACTGATGCGGCGTGCATGGTCTCGTTGATGGTTGCGGCAACGCGCAGCAGCTCGCTCTCATCGAGCATGAGGTCCCGCAGCGTCGCCGAGTCCTCCTTGAGGATCTGCTGAAGGGTTTCCCTGGGGAACAGGGAGGTGATCGGCGTCCCGTCGTAGCTGATGATCGCGTGCTTGCCGGTACCGTCGATGAAGTAGGTGTGGCGCAGGTACCCTTCAGCGGCGTTCCCGGCAATCCCGGTGTAGAAGGCGCAGCGCTGCTTGGCCACGCTGTTGATGAGGTTCGCGTACTGGCGCGCCTCGCTGACAGCCCGGTCAAGATCGCTCATCTTGCCCTTGGCCTCAATCACCCAGAACACCCGGCTGGTCTTGCTGACCACGACCACGTACTCTGGGGCCTGCTTCCCCAGTGCCTTCCGCAGGCCGTCATCGTCGACGTGCTCGTGCTGGTCGTAGACGTCGCCCTGCGGATCGGTGGCCGGGTTGTTTGTGTTCCAGTTCAAGCGGCGAAGGTTGTCTCGTATGTCTGGATAAATGCGGAACTCTGAACTGCGGGCCATGCCGACGAGCCTAGGTCTCATGACGTTGCCAAGACTGTAACCTCGCCGAAGTAGGGTAACGATCATGGAATCCTGGGGTCCAGGCGTGATCGCGGAACCAGTCTCACCGCAGGCCAAGCGGGTTTCGCCAAACCCTCCTAGCCATCGATCCAGACACGCGGCGGGTCGTCATCGCAAAGTCCCTCGCCGGAACCCAATACCACGAGCTAGAAGGCCGCTGGCTCGCCGAACCGCGGATGCCTGGCCAGCAGCCAGCGGCGGAGACTCTGGATCAGCTCTGGCGGGACTTCGCGGATGCTGAAGCGGCAAGAGGCCACGCCACCTGAGAAAGCCTACGATGACAGTATCCAGTGGATCCTCCACCGCGCCCGGCAGAGCCTGCGCGAGGAGGCCCTGCCGGGCGTGCTCGCCGACAACCCCAGCAAGAGCCGGGCCGGCTAGCCTCCGGCGTCTAGATCGAGCTGGCCCTCGACGGCAGCGTCGATCAGGCGTTGCGCATGTTCGCGGACCTCTTCGGGTTGTCCGGCCAGGTTAGCTGCCACGGTCGCGCTGGGCATGCTCAGGATGCGCTGCATCTGGGCGGCCATCTCCGGGGCCTGGCCCAGCGCTGAAGCAACGGCGTGGAGGTTCTCGCTCCAGCCGGCTCTCAGCATCGCGAGCACCATGGGAACGACGAAAAGGACGAACTCGGGGTGCTGGTCCATGTGGCTGAAGAATGCGAGCCCGGTGTAGTTCTCGTCGTCGAACAAGGCGCCGATCACGCGGACCATCAGGGGCAGGTACCGGACGAGAGAAACTACCAGCTGCCTGGCTGCGGCCAGGTCGGCGTCAGTGGCGTCAGCGACGGTGTTTCGCAGGTTCGGCAGCCCGACAATGGTCGCGGCATCGAACAGGTCTTCTGCCGGACCGGTTAGCCATGGCCCGCTATCGGCGATGGCGTTCCGGCGTCCGTTCGGAGCGATGCCCATGACGCGCTCTACCGTTCCGGCTTCGGCGGATGTTCCGTCGATCGCCTCGCCAAGGCCGAACATGCGAAGGATCAGCGCCATAGCGTGGGCTCGCTCGCCGGCGGCTACACGGCTGCGGCGCGGGATCGGTGCTGTCCCTCGCTTGGCGGATAGTGTCTTGGCCAGGGCGTCGATGGCCTGGTCGCGGGCAGCGTCGTCGGCTGGATCGAGACTGAGCCGACGGGCTTGCTGGCTGATGGCCTGCTCCATCGTCTCGGACATGGACCGTAGCTGGCTGGACAGGGCCTCGCGTATGGCAGGAGCCGGGATGGCGAATCCGTCCATCCAGAGCAGGACCTTGAGCAAGTCCGGATCCTTGCTGTGCTGGCGCCATCGGACAAGGGCGGCGAGCTGCCGGTCTGTGCCAGCCGGGTATTGCCAGACTGGTACGCGACCGCGGTAGCCGGCCCTGCGTGGGCGCGGGATCAGGCCCTGGGCACGGAAGGACTCCAGCATCCGGTCGCTGATCTCGCAGCCAGCCTCCGAGGCCGCACGGAACAGATCAGCCCCCTCCAGCCCGGTGACGGGCTCGTCAGTGGTCATGGCACACCAGCCTACCGTCTGAGCACTCCCATCCAAATAGGCTCTAACTTGCCAGATCGCTGAGTACTCCCAGAAGGATCCCCTGTAAGTTGCATCTGCTCGAAAAGTGCTTGCACCTGGGTTTCCGACTTTGGTCTGATGGTGAATTACATCACTGTAACTGCTCGGCTAGTTCTCCCGGTAGATACTTCCTCTGCTGGGCAGATGGTACCGCCAGACCTAAGCAAGGAACGCGACATGACCACGCAATGCCCACCCCCCTCAGCCGGGAACTTGTCCAACGACCAGCCATACCGGCGCGGCGACCACCTGCGCGCCGGCAACCCAGGCTCCCCTCACCACGACGGCATCTACCTGGGCGACGACCTCGTCATTCATCTCACTGGCGGTGAAGGCGGCGGGAAGGCCAACGCCCGCGTTCGCATCGATACCCTGGCCCTCTTCGCCAGCGGCCGGCCAGTGACCGTCCGGCCATACGCTGAACACCACGACCCCGACGCCATCATCGCGCGAGCCATGTCCAAGCTCGGCGAAGGCGGCTACCACCTGATCTTCAACAACTGCCAGCACTTCGCCCGCTGGTGCGCGACCGGCGACCACCACAGCGAGCAGGTCACCTCGGCAGCTGCCACGACAGGCACCGTCGGAGTACCGGTCATCACAGCAGTGGTGGGCTTCAACGTAGTCGGCTCGGCAGGCCTGGTCACCGGGCTCAGCGGCCCTGGGATCATGTCCGGCCTGGCAGCCTACGGCGCTCTGGTAGGGGGCGGAGCCGTCGCCGGCCTGGTTGTCCTCGGCTCCGCACCGAGCCTGGCCACAATCGTGATCATGAACAAGGCGCTGCACGAAGACGACGACCTGCCGCAACCCGAGAGAGACGCCCGGACAACTGGGCGTGTCGGTACTGTGGCCGGTGCACTTGCCGGCTCGATCGGCAGTGTCGCTGCGGTCAGTGCGCTCGGCGTCCCAGGCCTAAGCGCAGTCGGCATCTCTTCAGGCCTCGCCACCATAGGCGGCGCCGTCGGCGGCGGCATGGCCGCTGGCGCGATATCCGTCATTGCCGCACCCGCCGTTGCAGCAGCAATCGCTGGCTACCTCGCCTACCGATTCGCTCGCTGGCTGACCACTCCAGAACCCAATCCGGCACCAGCTCAGTAGACCAGCACCGAAGCCGACCGACCTTGGGAGCAGATTGGGAGCAGGCAGGGGACGCCAGATGCGGTTCGGGACGAAAAGGTCGCTGGTTTCGCCGCGCTCGCCGACGCCGATCTCGCCCTACGCGGCCAACTGACCGCGTAATCTGTGGCCGTGGCGCATGCTTCACCTGCAGTCAGACAAGCGCTGAACACACTCCAGGGCCGGGTCCGGCAGCGCCTAGCTGGGACCGAGACGATCGTCGAAACGATCCGGGACACGCGCCGCGAGCCAGCCGCGGAGCTGCCTTTGACCGACGAGCACTTGGCCGCGGTGAAGGCCGCCGAGGACGCTATCGCGGGAGATGAGCGGTTCGAACACCTGGCTCCGGCCAGGGATCTGATCTTGGAGTTCGCTGCAGACAGTGCTGCCGACCGTCAGGCCGATCATGTCAAGCCCTTCATGGAGCGCCACGGGCAGGACATCAGCTCCCGGGTGTGCTACTTCGGCATCGAGTCACTTCGTGTCAGCCAGGCCGCAGAATTGGCCGGCATCCGACTGCTGCCCCCCGATCATCCGGAGATTCCAACCACTAACCCACTGTTCAAACTCGATCCGTCGATCACCAGCTTCGCAGCCGTTCCGGTGACCGGCACGAACACCGTCCTTATGGCCGCCCGGACAAGGAAGCTCGCCGAGCATGCCCTGCGCTTCATTCTGCGCGACCACCTGTCCCGCACCGCCGCCCAGCCAACCACGAGCTCGACGCCCGTACCAGTACGAGATCGCGGTCCTGTGCGAAACTGCTCGCTCGTCTTGTGCGGGTACCAGGATTAGGCAGTCCGGAGCCGGGTGCTGATGACGTCTGCGGGCTCTGCGGCTGGCGCGCTGTCGGAGTCCATGGTGAGCAGGTTGAGCGTGGTGATGTCGAGGCCGCTGCCGCCATGGAGTTCTCGGGTGGCCTCGGCGACGGCGAGGCAGGCGGCGGTGATCCCGACGAAGGACGCGCCTACTGCCTTGCCGGCGAGCTGGACGACGCCGCAGTGATCGTGGCGTTCCTTCAGGTCGGAGAACGCGGGCGTGCTGGGGATGGTGACCGGCTCGGCGGGGATTTCGATCCAGGCGGTGACCTGGTTGCTGGGCTGTGCGCCGGGGAAGCGGCGGAGGAGCATGGAGGCGAAGTCGCGCGGGCCGGTTCCGAGTCCTACGTCGATGGCCAGGCGCCAGCCGACGTCCGAGATCAGGAGCCGGGCGGGGATGTTGTCCACGCCGATCAGCGCGACGTGGCACTCGCCGTCCAGCATGCGCAGGTCCGACCCGAGGCGGCGCTCGATGATCTGCGTGTCGATGCCAGCGTGGTCGAGTGCGCCGGCGATGAGCCTGGTCTTGCGGACGCCGTCGGAGCGGGCCGGGGTAAGGACGCCGGTGCTGTGGTTGGCCGGAGAGGTCCGGTCGGTGTCCTGGAGTACCAGTTCGATGGCTGGGGGTGTGAGGTAGGTCAGCCATGAGATGACCCAGGCGTAGGCCTGGCCGAGGTGGCCTAGGCCCACGAGCCACCAGGACGCTGGGGCGTGCGCGAGAGCGGGACCTGAGCCGGCGGCGTCAGCGCCCGGGTGCCAGAGGTTCAGCTGCACGTCGCGGTAGCCGGCGTCGTTGCCGGGAACGGCTCGGATGCTTCCAAAGGCCTCGCTGACGCCGATGGCTGCGGCGGCGATGGCCGCCAGGATGCAGGGCGGTCCGGTGGTCCTGGTCGCAGGGCTGGCGTCGGCCTGGACCGTGGCTAGCCAGCCGGTCCATGCAGCTCGGAGGACCGGGCGGGTGCCCTGGCCCGGGCCGGCGGGTTGCGGCGGCACGGGCGTGCTGCTCCCGATGAGCAGCACCGGCCAGGCAGCGGCGATGTCCCCGGCGCCAGGGGGATCGGCGGGTGGTGTGCCCTCCTGGAGCAGCGCGCTGGCTAGCGTCCGGCCTGCGGAGGGGCCGGCCGCGAGCACGGCATCGGCTGCTGCGGCGAAGACGACGACGTTGCCGAAAGCGCGGGCCGCGGTCGCGGCGGCTGTGAGCAGGGCAGCTTGCCCCTGCGTGTCACGGCAGGTCGCTGAGTCGGCGCAGATGGCGATGCCGGTGGCGGCGTGCGCGCTGAGCGCGGCCTCGAGGGTCGGCTGCGTGCCGTCGTGCAGGGCCAGCAGGGCGGTGCGGTCGATGTCGTCTGCGTTCAGCGCTGTCATCATCGGGACCTCCATGGGGTGAGCAGCCGGCGGGCACGGTGGAGAAACCAGCTGGCGAGTCGGGCTCGTAGCGGCGTCGCGGCTGGGGTTTCTGTCAAGCGCAGGACTCTGGCGACGTCGGGGCCGAAGCGGGAGGTCCACTGCCCGTTGCCCTGGTAGACGTGGGCGCCCAGGTCACTGATCGCGACGGGTCCTTGCGCGAAGGAGGGCGCGATGAGGGCGACGTGACCGGGCAGCGCCACCATGGGGTGCGTGGCATCGGTATGGCTCTGGTGCACCCAGCGGCCTGGGTGAGTGTGAATGTCGGCGGCGATCCGCCAGCCTTCAGCGCGGCAGCGGGAGGCCAATGCGGTGTAGCCGCTGGCGCTGAAGGTGATGTTCCCGGTCAGGCTGCCCGGGTCGAGGTCGCCGTAGTACGCGACGGCCGTCACCGCCTGCCAGCCAGCTCCGTCACCGGCCAGCTCGGGGTGGGCGTCCTGGAGCAGGAAGGCTCCTGACTCGCGCGTCCCGCCGCCTCGGCGCGCCAGCTCGCTCATCAGGTCGACGAACAACGCGGCTCCGATTTCCAGGCGGCCTGGCTCGGGATTCACCCGGTGCTCCCTTGTTCCTGCGGCAAGGTGGCGTCGCGAAGTTCGCGGTGGATTTCGCGGAGGTAGAACGCGATCGTCCGGCCGGGGTTCCACGCCCGGGAGGGATGCTCGGTGGCCCAGTTCGTGTGGGCTGCCAGGCCGGCGCGGTCACACGCCATGTACGGCCCTGGGCTGTTGGAGTTCGGCCAGTCCCGCCTGAAGACATGCGCCGCAGACCCGCTGACGGGCCAGCGGGCGATGGGCAGCGGCATGTCGCGCTCGATATCCCACAGCTGGCCGCCGGGCGCCTGGCCCGGGTAGCCGTCAACCGCGATCCGCATCCCGAGTTCGTGCCCGTCGCCAGCGGTGACCGCGACCTCCAGGTGCGGCCACCGCAGGGACAAGAGCCGCCAGAGCCCGGCACGAACGCCGCTGTCGAAGTCCGCTGCCTGAAGGTCCCGTTCGAGGCGCCGCCGGGCGGGGTCAGTACCGGGCTCTGGCATGCTGCTCACCCCTGCGGCCGGATCACGTGGACCAGGTCAACAGTCACGGCGCAGGTGCCCATCGGCACGTACGCCCCGATCGGGTTCGTGGTGACGAGATCCTCGGTCGAACCCGGCAGCCGCAGGACCAGGTCGGCCGACTCGGCCGGGCTGAGCGTGAACTCCTTAATCGCCTCGGCGCGGACGACCTTGACCAGCGTCGAGGGGTGCGCCGTTACCAACTTGTCCCTGGTCGCGTACGTTACCGTGACCGCGATCTGGCGGCAGTGGTGGGCGATCACGTGACCGGTCTGGTCGCCGAAGACCTCCCCGGCCGTCCGGCTGGCGTCGATCTCGGCTTCCTGGCCGACCAGGTACAGGCGGTCGCCGTCCTGCGGCGCGAGCAGCTCGCGCAGCGGCGTGCCCGGCTGCACGTCCGGGTGGGTTACCGCCGCCTGCCCGCCTGCGGCGTAGGTGTGGATCCGCAACTGTCGTCCCTCGATTCCCAGCCATCAGGCTGATCAGGTTCAGCACCAGGACTGATGCCGAGTCAATGTCTACCACGGAACTCGCGTGGTCGGTTAAGTTTCTATGTGTAACACGCAGGGCGGCTACCTTGCCGCGTGCACCGGAAGCAGGAATAATGTGGCCGTGCTCCTGATGATCCCCGATGCCGGCCTGGCCGAGCTGATCGCGTCGCCGGTGCTGATCGCGCAGGTGTGGCCAGGCGCGGTCAACGATGTGATGCTGCTGGTCCACGTGCTGCGGATGTCCGGCCCGTCCCTGGCCGAGGTCCTCGCCCTCGGCCTGCTGACCCTGCTCACGCCCCCCGTGACCGGCCAGGTGCCGCCGGTCGAGCTTGCCTATGACATGGCGGTACTCCGTGCCGTGGCGCGGAGCGAGGACGGCAAGCGCGTCACCGAGCCGCACCTCCGGATGGCGGACGTCTTCTGGCTGGAGGTCGCCGACATCGCGGTCAGCGGGCGATCCGGGCTCAGGATGGCGGGGTGATGTCCCCTCACCCGCAGGAGTTCGTCCCCGACTGGTCAGTCCACCCGGGAGCGGTCCTGCGCAAAATGCTGGAGCAGCGCGGCATCCGCCAGTCAGAACTGGCCGAGCGAACCGGTCTGACGGCCAAGCACGTGAACCAGATCGTGCACGAGGCGATCGGCATCTCCGGCGAGGTCGCGGTGCTCCTGGAACTCGCGCTCAACGTTCCCCTCACGTTCTGGACGCGCCTAGAGGCTGACCATCAGGCGTTCGTCAGCAAGGAGAAAGCAAAAAGCGATCTTCCCGGACTCACTGCGTGGGCAGCCGGATTCGACTCCGCGACGCTCGTCCGGCATGGCATCGTCCAGCCGGCGGACGACCCTGCCGTGCGGGCCGAGAAGATCCTGAAGTTCTTCGGGGTGGCCGGCACGGCAGCGTTCGACCGGACCTGGCTGCAGCCACGAGTCTCGTTCCGCAGGTCCCAGTCGTTCACGGTCGCCGAGCAGAACACGGCCCTGTGGCTCCGCCTGGTCGACCGCTGCGCCCAGTCCGCCGCCGTCGAGCCGCTGTCGCCCAGCGCGCTCCGCAGGGTCGTCCGCACTATCCCCGCCATGACCAGCCTCTCCATCACGGACGGCTTCACCACCGCCCGCGCTGCCCTGGAGAAAGCGGGCGTTGTGCTCACCTTCATCCGGGAAGTCCCCGGCACCAGGTTGTGCGGAGCCACCTGGTGGCTCGGCGCTGACCGGCCCGTCATCGGCCTGACCGAACGCCACCGCAAGCCCGACATCTTCTGGTTCAACCTCCTCCATGAAATCGGGCACATCCTGCTCCACCCGCGACGAACAACGTTCCTCAACCTCGACGACGAGAAAGCCCGGGACGACGACGCGGAACGCGAGGCAAGCGACTTCGCCGAGACCGCCCTGCTGCCCGGCAACACCCGCGACCAGATCACCCAGGCAACCACAC
>Ga0307373_10008605_pt1 | contig 15478 bp, 10 predicted proteins | sample OX2MG_FD_202534 | JGI IMG/M metagenome (GOLD analysis project Ga0307373, IMG submission 202534) | Soil microbial communities from Risofladan, Vaasa, Finland - OX-2 | ecosystem: Environmental > Terrestrial > Soil > Coastal area > Acid sulfate soil | place: Finland: Risofladan, Vaasa | collected... | reverse complement strand
GGCCGCGCTCGCCCAACTCGACCTGCCGGTGGCGGCGCTGCTGGTCTGGGCGCTGGTGTGGCTCGAGCGTGAGCATGCCGGCGCCGCCGCCGGCCTCCTGGCCGCCGCCTGCCTGATGAAAGAGACCGCCGTCATTGCCCCGCTGGCGCTGCTACTGGTCGCTGGACCTCGATCCCGCCGCTGGCTGCTGCTGCCAGTTGCCGTGCTCGGCCTTTGGTATGTCTGGTACCACCACCTCACCGGCTACTGGTTCGGCAATCCCCAGTACTTCGCCTACAACGTCGGCCAAGCCGCGCTCTCGCTGCCCCGCGTCGCGCTGGCGCTGCTGCGCCGCTGCTGGCAGCTCGTCGGCTACAACGGCACTTGGCTGCTGACCCTGCTGGCGCTCGCCTCCGCCTGGCGAGCCCGTCGCCGTTCGCGCGCCGCCCCGGTCCCGCGGGCCTGGCTGGCGCTGATCGGGGCGTACCTTCTCTTTCACGCGGCGATTGGCGGCGCCGTGCTGGCCCGCTACCTGCTGCCGGCGCTGGCGCTGTACTTCATCTGGCTGGCGGAGCAAATCCTGCGCCTGCCACGAGCGGGCTGGTGGGTGGCCGGTTGCGCCGTCTTCCTGGTGGCGGGCTGGTTCTGGAACCCGCCCTACCCCTTCCCCTACGAAGACAACCTCGCCTACGTGCAGTTCATCCGCCTGCACCAGGCGGCGGCGCAATATCTCGAACAGCACCCGCCGCCCGGGCCGGTGTGGACCGCCTGGCCGGCCACCGACGAGCTCAGCCGTCCGGAGCTGGGCTACGTCACCCACCCCCTCCCGGTCGCCGCCCTCGAAGATTTCAGCGCCGCTAGCCTCGCGCAGATGCCCGCCTCGCCGGCGGCGCTGCTGCTCTATAGCCGCAGCTATCAGCCCCGCTTTGACGTGGCCAGCGCCGTGCCCTTCTGGACCGAATGGGCCCGCCGCTACTTCCACTACCAAGACCCGGCGCCGCCCGCGGCTTGGCTGCAGCACGGGCCTCTGCACGCCCGCTTCCACCGCGCCCGCGCCGGCCAGTGGATCACCCTGGCGGTGCGCTGACCCGGGCTCCGGCAGGCGCAGGAGCTGCATTGCTGGCATGCCGCCCTTCTAGCAGCGCGGCGGGGCCGCCTACTCGTAGCGCAGGGCTTCGACCGGGTCGAGCTTGGCGGCCTTCATGGCGGGGAAGAGGCCGAAGAAGACGCCGATGGCGACGGAGATGCCGAAGCCCAGCCCCACCGACCACAGCGGCACCGAGCTGGGCAGGGAAGGGATGAGGACTTTGATCAGCTCGCTGACCAGCCAGCCGCCGAGGATGCCCAGCACCCCGCCGATTCCAGTGAGGAAGACCGCCTCCGCCAAAAACTGCTGGCTGATATCGGAGCGGCGGGCGCCGATGGCCTTGCGGATGCCGATCTCGCGGGTGCGCTCGGTGACCGAGACCAGCATGATGTTCATCACGCCGACGCCGCCGATGAGCATGCCGATGGAGGCGATGGCGACGATGACCAGGGCGACCTCGCCGGTGATGTCGTGGAACTGGCCGATGATGCTGTCGGCGGTGGCCATGCCGAAGCTGTCGGGGGCGTCCCACTTGTCGCGGCGGGAGCGGCGCAGGGCCATTTCGATCTGGTCCTGGGCGACGGTGAGCAGGCCGGGGCGGGCGAGGGCCTCGATGGCGTGCTCGCGGGCGGCGGGGTAGAGCTTTTCGAAGGTCTTGTAGGGGATGCGGGCGGACAGGTCCTGCTGGTCGGGGCCGGCGCCCTTGCGCGGGGCGAAGACGCCGATCAGGCGGAAGGAGGTGCCGTCAATCTGGAAGCTGCGGTCCAACGGGTCCTGGTCGGGGAACAGCGCGTCGGCCACCGATTTCCCCACCACCACCACGTTGGAACGGTGGTCGTTCTCGGCGTCGGTGAAGAAGCGCCCCTCCTGGAGGGCCTGGTTGGTGGCCTGGGGGAAGTTGGGCTCGGTGCCGGTGAAGTCGAGGCCGTCCACCTCGTGGCTGCGGTAGCGGGCGTTGGTGCCGCCGCTGCCAAAGCCATCGTTGGGCAGCACCTGGGCGCTGATGGCGTCGCAGGCGCCGCAGTCCTGGCGGACGGCGGCGACGTCTAGGTCGCTGAGGGGCGGGCGCATGCGCTCCTCGCGCGTCAGCCGGCCGATGTGGATGCCGGGGGCGAACTTATAGATGAAGATGGTGTTGGTGCCGAAGCTCTCGAGCTGATCCACCACGGTTTTGTTCATGCCGGTGAGGATGCTGCCAATGGCCATCAGGGTCACGGTGCCGACAAACACGCCCAGGATGGTCAGGGCCGAGCGCAGCTTGTGCGAGCGCACGGTGTCGTAGGCCAGGCTGAGGTTCTCTTGGAGGCTGGAGGCCATGGCTTACGTTTCCGCCCGCAGCGCGGTGATGGGGTCGAGCTTGGCGGCCTTTTGCGCGGGATAGATGCCGAAGAAGAGGCCGACCGCGGTGGAGATGCCAAACGCCAGCAGCACCGCTAGCCAGGGCAGGGAGAAGGGCAGCGGGGTGAGCGCCCCCGCCAGCAAGGTGAAGCCGTAGGCGAGGGCGATGCCCATGCCTCCGCCCACGCTGGAGAGCACCGCCGACTCGACCAGGAACTGCGAGAGGATGTCGGCGCGCCGCGCCCCCAGCGCCTTGCGGATGCCGACCTCGCGGGTGCGCTCAGTGACCGCTGCCAGCATGATGTTCATGATGACAATGCCGCCGACCACGAGGAAGACGAAGCTCACCCCCACCATGACGCCGGCGATGACGCCGGTGAGCTGGTGCCAGAGGGTCATCAGCGAGTCGGCGCCGATGAGGCCGAAGGTGTCCTCGTCCTGGTATTTGAGATGGCGGATGCTGCGCAGCAGCACGCGAATCTCGTCGGTCACCGCCGGCATGAGCGCCGCCGAGGGGGCCTGCACCTGCACGTTGAGCGAATCGGCGGTGCCGTACATGCTGCGGTAGACCCCCAGCGGGATCTGGACAAAGCTGTCCTGCGACTGGCCAAAGACGTTGCCCAGCACGCTGGCCTGGCCGACCACCAGGAAGTTGTGGCCATCCACGTTGAGCGTTTGTCCGATGGGGTCGAGGCCGGGATAGAGCTGGGTGGCGAGATCGGCGCCGATGAAGGCCACCGGGTTGTTGTGGCTCGCGTCGGTGGGGGTGAGGAAGCGGCCGGCGAGCACGTCGAAGCTGGCCAGCTTGATGCTGTTGGCGGTCACGCCGGCGACGGTGACGTCGGTCATGGAGTGGTTGCCGGCCTTGAGGTTGGTGCCGATGGTGCGGCGCGAGCTGGCCGCCACCTCGCTGGCCAGTTGGGCGTGGTCGCGCAGGTACTCGTACTCGGTGAGGGTGATGCGCTTGTTGCGCTTCTGGGCGGCGCGGAACAGCTTCTGGTCGGTCATCTCCTCCAGGCTGAACTGGCTGACCGAGACCACGTTGGAGCCCAGGCGGGCGATCTTGTCGCCGACGTACTGGTTCACCCCCTGCACCAGCGAGACCACCGCCACCAGGGTCCAGATGGAGACGATGATGCCGAGCAGGGTGAGGAAGCTGCGCAGCTTGTGCGACCACAAGGTGTCGAGGGCGACGTAGATGGATTCTTGCAGGTGCACCCGGTTCGGCTCTAGGCCTGCGGGGCGCGCGCGCCGGCGCGCGCGCTTCCGCGCTTGGTGGCCTCATCGCGCGCCACCTGGCCGTCGCGGATATAGATGACGCGGTGGGCGTACTCGGCGATGTCGGGCTCGTGGGTGACCACCACGATGGTATTGCCCTGTTCCCAGAGGCGGTCCATCAGCCCCATGATTTCGTTGCTGGTGGTGGAGTCGAGGTTGCCGGTGGGCTCGTCGGCAAGCAGGATGCTGGGGTTGTTGATGAGGGCGCGGGCGATGGCGACGCGCTGGCGCTGGCCGCCGCTGAGCTCGTTGGGGCGGTGCAGGCGGCGGTCCACCAGGTCCACCTTCTTCAGCACCTCCAACGCCCGCGCCGCGCGCTGCGCCGCCGGGGTGCCGGCGTAGATCAGCGGCAGCTCGACGTTGTGCAGCGCCGTCGCCCGCGCCAGCAAGTTGAAGGTCTGAAAGACGAAGCCGATCTCATGGTTGCGGATATGGGCGAGCTCGTCGTCGTCGAGCTCGCTCACCAGTTGGTGGTTGAGCCAGTACTGGCCCTTGGTGGGGGAGTCGAGGCAGCCGATGAGGTTCATCAGCGTGCTTTTGCCCGAGCCTGAGGGGCCCATGATGGCGACGTACTCGTTGCGCCGAATCTCGATGGAGACGCCACGCAGGGCGGCGACCTGCTCGCTGCCCATCTGGTAGACCTTCCACAGGTCCACCGTCTGGATCACCATATCGTCGGCTGGCCGGGTGGGGGCGGGTGCAGTCGCCAGGCCGGAAGCGGGGAGGGAGGGCGGCATATCAGTTGTTGGACGCGGCGGCGGCGGCGGCGGCTTGCGCCTGCAGGGAATTATCCACCTTGATCTTGGCGTGGTTGGTGAGGCCGCGCAAGGCGCTGTAGGGGCCGGTGACCACCTCGTCACCGGAATGCACGCCGCTCAACACCTGGATGTGGTCAACGCCGGAGATGCCGGTGGCGGCGGGGACGAACTCGGCGGTTTGGGTCTTGGGGTTGATCACGAAGATGCCCTGCACCGGCTGCTCCTTTTTGCTAACGGCGCTGGGCACGGCGGGGGCGGCGCCGGGCGGGGGCGGGTTGATCTGGCTGGGGTCGCGCTCGACCACGGCCTGGAGGGGGACGCTGACGGCGTGGGCGGCGGTGGCGGTGGTGATCTGGGCGGTGCAGGAGAGCCCGGGGCGGATGTCGGGGGGCGGGGTGTCGAGCTGCACCACCACCTTGAAGTCCTTGGCCTGCTGGGCGTCGGAGCCGGTGGAACTGGTGGCGGCGGCGCCGGTGGAGCGGAGGATGGCGGTGTCGCCGACCTCGGTGACGTGGGCGGGGAACTTGCGGTCGCCGAAGGCGTCAATGGTGATGACCGCGGGCTGGCCGGGCTTGACGTTGGCGATGTCGGTCTCGTCCACCTGCACCTCGGCGGTTACCACCGACATGTCGGCGATGCGCATGAGGGTGCTGCCGGGCGAGTTTTGGATGCCCATGACCACGGTGTCGCCGACGTGCACCGGCAGGTAGGTGACGATGCCGTTGAGCGGGCTGGTGAACTCGGTGCGGCTGAGGGCGTCGCTGGCGGCCTTGAGATTGGCCTGGGACTGATGGATGCCGGCCTGCAGGGCGTCCACTTGGGCGTGGGCTTGCTTCAGCGTGGCCTGCGAGACCTTGAGCTGGGCCTCGGCGGTTTTGTAGGCGGCCTGCTTGGTCTCATAGTCGGAGCGGGCGAGCAGTTGGTCTTCGTAGAGGGCCTCGGTGCGGCGCCAGTCCTGGGTGACCTGGGCGAGTTGGGCGGTGTCGCGCTCGACGTTGGCCTGGGAGGTGCCGAGGGCGGCCTGCTGGGCCGCCAAGTTGGCCTCGCTGGTTTTGAGCGAGGCCTGCATGCCGGCGACTTGGGCGACCTGCTGCACGTTCCAGAGCTTGGCGAGCAGTTGGCCGGCCTTGACGTGGTCGCCCTCGGCGACGTAGAGGTTGGTGATCTGGCCGACGTTGTTGGGGCTGATGTCGGCGTAGGTTTTGGGGGTGATCTCGCCCGAGGCGGTGACGATGGCGGTGATGTCCTGGGTGGCGGCACGCACGGTTTGCACGGTCACCTTGTCCTTACCCTGCTGGGTGAGGGAGACCGCCACCACGCCGCCCAGCACCACCACCATGGCTATAAAGATGAAGAGTTTTTTGCCTGTCGTCATGGTTCCCGTTTACCAGCTTACTTGATAACGCCCAACCCGCCGGGCGTGTGACTTTCCACTTTGGATACGCAACCTCGGAGGCGGCGGTTCCGCCCCGGGGGCGGGTGCAAATTCGCTTGACCGGGCGGCGGGGGGCGACTACCATAAAACCAGCGAATTCCACCTGGGGGAGCGCCCCCGGTTTGCCTATGCCTCATTGCCCCAGCCGCTATTTGGGTCGTTGGTTGGGCCTGGCCGCCGTCAGCGTCGCCCTCGGGTGGGCGGCGCCGCGGCTGGGGGCCCAAGCGACGTCGAAGGCCAAGCCCGCCTCCGCCGCCAAGTCGCAGCAGCAGGCGCCGCCGCCGCAGCACGCCCTCACCGCCAAAGAGCGCCGCCGCCAGCAAAAACTGCTGGAAAAAGAGCTGAGCCCGGAAGACAAGAAGTGGCTGAACGAGGACGTCGCCTATATCATCAGCCCCGACGAGCGCCAAGCCTTCTTGCAGTTGCAGAACGAGGACGAGCGCGAAGCCTTCATCGAGGAGTTCTGGCAGCGGCGCAACCCGGACCCGGAGTCCACCTTCAACCAATACAAGGAAGATTACTACCAGCGCTTCGCCTACGCCAACCAGCACTTTGCCGCGGGCGAGCCGGGATGGAAGACCGACCGCGGGCGGGTCTACATCACTTGGGGCAAGCCCGACGACCAGGATGACCACGACGGTGGCGGCGCCTATGACCGCACCCCGGAAGAGGGTGGCGGCTCGACCTCGACCTATCCCTTCGAGGATTGGACCTACAACTACCTGGAGGGCATCGGGTCGAACGTCAAGCTGGAGTTCGTGGATACCTGCTGGTGCGGCGAGTTCCACCTCACCACCGACCTGGGCGAGAAGGACGCGCTGCTGCACGTGCCCGGCGCTGGGTTGTCGCTGGGCGAGATGATGGGCACCGCCAACAAGGCCGACCGTATGTCCCGGACCGACGGCACCACGCTGCCCACCGACGCCTACCAGCCGGAATCGCAGAACGAGTTCAACCGCATCGAGACCTACGCCAAGATCTTCGCCCCCCCCAAGGTGAAGTTCACCGACTTGGCCGCCGTGGTGGACCACAACATCAACTATAGCCTGCTGCCCTTCCAGTACCGCACCGACTTCGTCAAGATCACCGACGACACCGTGCTGGTGCCGATCACGCTGCAAATCGCCTACCGCAACATGACGATGAAGCAGACCAACAACGTGGACCAGGGCAAGGTGGACGTGTACGGGCGCATCACCACCATCACGGGCAAGCTGGTGGACCAGTGGGACCAGACCGCCAGCGTGGATGTACCGGCCGAGTTGCTGCCCAACTACGCCGGCCGGAGCGCGCGCTACTGGCACGGGGCGCTGCTGAAGCCCGGGCGCTACAAAGTCAATCTGGTGCTGAAGGACGTCAACAACCCGAGCAAGCTGGGGACCAAGGCCTATTCCATCCTGGTGCCGGAGTACCGCGATTCGCAGCTCGCCTCTTCGAGCGTCATCCTGGCGGACGATATCGAGAAGGTGCCAGACAAGAACGTGGGCACGGGGCAATTCATTTTGGGCGACAGCAAGGTGCAGCCGGTGATGGGGGGCATCGGGGCGCCGGCGCAGTTCAAGCGCTCGCAGTCGCTGGGCATCTGGTTGCAGATCTACAACCTGAAGACCAACAAAACGACACACAAGCCGTCGGCCACGGTGCGCTATGAGATCGAGAACCTGGCCACGCTGAAGCCGGTGCTGGACCACACCGAGAGCGCGGCGGAGATGAGCAACGCGGCGGACCAGATGACGATCGAGAAGACGCTGCCGCTGGCGAGCCTGCCGCCCAGCACCTACCGGCTGACCATCACCGTGACCGACAATCTGAACCAGCAGCACATCGCGCCGCAGGCGACGTTTATCATCTTGCAGTAAGCTGAGGCCCTATGCGAAGCACCCGCGCCGGCTCGGTCGTGATCGCCACGTTGCTGGCCCTGCCGGCGGCCTGGGCGCAGGCGCCGCGCGCGGGCGCGCCGCTGCGGGCGGCGGTGGCCGCCAGCGGCGAGATCTTTGGGCTGGTGACCGACGCCGCCGGGAGGCGGGAGGCCAACGCCTTGGTGGAGGTGCGGGGGGAGGGGCTGCATGGGGCGGCGCTGCGGCGGCTGACCTCGGCGCAGGGGATCTTCACCCTGACCGGCCTCAAGCCCGGCGCCTACTATGTGGAGGTGGGCAAGGGGGCCCGCGTCGCCGAACGCCGGCGGGTTGAGGTGCATGCCTCCGAACGCGCCCTGCTGCTGGTGAATTTGCCGCAATTGCTGCAAGCGGTGCAGTTTGGACCGCCGGTTGGGGTGCAGCCCGACCAGGCCTTCGCCTGGGCGCTGCGCCAGGCCACCATCTGGCGGCCGATTCTTCGCTTGAATGAGGCGCCCGCATCCGGCGACGACGCCCCGCCGATCGAGGGCTATGTGGCCCTCACGGCGGGCGGCGGCACCGGGGCCTTCGCGAGCCCCGACTTGGCCACCGCCTTTGGGGTGGATTCGACCTGGTGGGGAGGCGAGCGGGTGGCCTTCACCGGCGAGCTGGGCACGAACGGGGTGGGCGGGGGCGGGGACACCCGCGTGCAGGCGAACTTCCACTCCGCCGACCCGAGCAACTCCGGCCGGCTGATGCTGGCCATGCGCCAAGTCTCGGTGCCCGGCCTGCCGGCGCTGCCCTCGCTGCGGGTGGCCTCGCTCAACTACGCCAACGCCCTGAACCTGGGCGACCACCTGCGGGTGCAGTATGGCTCGATGCTCAACGCCGTCACCATGACCGACACGGTGGCGACGCTGGACCCGTACCTGCGCGCCCGCTTTGAGCTCAGCCCCCAGGCCACGCTCGAGTACCGGGTGGCCTCGGCGGTGCCGCCCTTGCATTTCAACCGCGACTACGCCGACATGCCGGACCCGATTCCCCAGGTCAGCCTGGAGCACAACCGCGCCCGGCTGGAGCACGCCCGCCATCAGGAGCTGGGCTTCAGCGCCAGCCTGACCGCGAACGACACGGTCAGCCTGGCGGTCTTTGACGACCACTTCCGCCGCACCGCCATCAATGGCGCCTACTCGCTCAACGGCCAGGCGCCGGTGGCCGCCGACATCAGCCAGAACGGCAACCTGCTGCCCGATTTGCTGAACAATATGTTCATCGCCAACGGCGGCAACTACGGCGGCTGGGGCTACCGCATCGCCTACGACCGGCGCCTGGGGGACAACTGGAAGGCCGACTTTGGCTATGCCGCGGGGAGTGTGCTGGCGCCGCGCGACACCGCCTGGAGCGGCGAACTGGCGAGCAGCCTGGGCGCCACCCGCGCCCACGCCTTCACCGTCAAGCTTTCCGGCGTGACCCCGCTCACCCATACCAACGTGGTGTGCAGCTACCGGGCGCTCAGCCGCCTGGCGGCCACCGGGCTCGACCCCTACGACGACGGCCCGGGGCAGAGCGACTCCTACGCCAACCTCTACCTGCGCCAGCCGCTGCCGGGGGTGTTCGGCGGCGGCAACGGGCGGGTGGCGGCGCTGATTGAGATCCACAACCTCCTGGCCCAGGGTTACATTCCCATGCTGGGGAGCGATGGGCACACGCTGTACCTGGTGCAGACGGCGCGCTCGCTGCGCGGCGGCCTGACGATTAATTTTTAGGCCAGCCGGCGGCGGCGGGCCCCTGTGAGCGGGCAAGTGGTGGAGCGGACAATCCAATCCGAGCGGCTCGGCTTTCGCGCCGTGGCCTTGGGTGTGGCCACGCTGATGCTGGTGGTGTTGGCGCTGCTCAACCTGCGCCAACTCTGGGTGTACCGCCAGCCCACCGACGCCATGCTGTGGCGGCGCACCACGCTGGGGCTGGAGGCGGCGGGGCGCGACCGCAGCCGCGCCGCCAACCCGCTGCGCGTGGGCGACGTGTTGGTGGCGATCAACGGCCAGCCGGTCTCCTCGCCGGAAGCGGTGGCGCGGCAGTTGGCCGCCGCCGGCATCGGCGGGCACTTGCGCTACACCCTGCTGCGCCACGCCCAGTTGGCCGAGGCCGAGGTGGCGGTGCGGCCCAGCCGGCCAGCGCTGCCGCGCTATGCCTACCTGGAGGCGGTGGGGGTGCTCTACCTCGCCATCGGGCTGTTTGTCGGCTATCGCCGCCGCAACGCCCCGCAGGCGCTGGGCTTTTACCTCTTCTGCCTCGCCTCCTTCGTCCTCTACTGCTTCCACTTCACCGGCAAGCTCAACGCCTTCGACCGGTTGATCTATTGGGGCAACGAGGCGGCGCTGCTACTGGCACCGTGCCTGCTGGTCCACTTCGCTTTGCGCTTCCCGCCGCGCAGCGAGCGCCGCGGCCGCCTGGAGCACCTGCTCACCGCCCTGGTTTACGCCCCGGCGGTGGGGGTGGGCCTGGCCCAGGTGGCCCTGGCCACCGGCGCGCTCTGGCTGCCGGTCTCGCTCAGCGCCAGCCTCGACCTGCTGGACCGGTTCAGCTACGGGCTGTTCGCGGCCAACTTCGCCGCCGCCGCGGTGTTGTTCGCGCGCAAGCGGCTGCGGGGCGCCGCCGCGCGGCAGGCGCGGGTGATGAGTTGGGGCATCGGGCTCGCCCTCGCCCCCTTCCTCGGCTTCTACATCGTTCCCTACCTGGCGGGCGCCGACCTGCCGCGCTTCGCCAACCTCTCCGTCCTCTCGCTGGTGCTGGTGCCGCTGGCCTTTGGGTTCGCCATCTGGCGGCATCAGTTGCTGGAGGCCGAGATGGTATTCCGCCGCGGCGTGGTCTACACCCTGGCCACCGCCGCCGTGGTGGCGATCTATTTGAGCGTGATCGGGCTGGCGGGGGTGCTCATCCACAGCCGCCTGCCGGCCTGGGGGTGGAGCGGATGGCTGCTGGCCATCCTGGTCACCGCTCTGGTGTTCGAGCCGTTGAAGGCTTGGCTGCAGGATCGGTTGGACCGGCTGTTCTACCGCGAGCGCTACGACTACCGCCGCACGCTGAGCGAGTTCGGGCGCCAGATGAGCGCGCAGCCCGACCTCGACCGGCTGCTGGAACTGGTGCTGGAGCGCTTGGCGCAGACGCTGTCGCTGGCGCGGGTGGCGGTGTTCTTGCAGGAGGAGGGGGGCTTCCGGCTGGCGCGCGGGCGCAACCTGGGGCCGCTGCCGCAGCCGCTCGATCTGGATTTCCTCGACCGCCACTTTCTGGCCTCCGCCGCCCCGCGGCTGTTCGCCGAGGCCGTGCCCGGCGCCGCCCGGCGGCTGGAGCTGCACTACTTCCTACCCTGCCAGCTCCAGGGGAGGACGGTGGCCGTGCTCGCCCTGGGCAAGACCGCGCGGGGCGAATACCTCACCAGCGACGACCTGGCGCTGGTGGAGACCTTGGCCGGCTACCTTGCCATCGCGCTGGAAAACGCCCGCCTCTACGCCACCCTGCGGCAGAAGGCCGACCAATACCAGCGCCTCAAGGATTTCAGCGAGAACATTGTCGAGAGCATCCATGTCGGAGTCATCGCCACCAACCTGGAGGGGCAGGTCGAGAGCTGGAATGCGCAGATGGAGGTGCTGTCGGCGCGGCCGCGGCAGGCGGCGCTGGGCCAGCCGCTGGCGCAGTTGCTGGGCCCGGGGTTTGCGCGCGAGTTCACCCGGGCGGCCGCCGAGGGCGGCATCCGCAGCTATCCCAAGTTCCGCCTGCAGGCCGCCAGCCCGGAGTTGCCGGACAAGATCGTCAATCTGGCAATCGCGCCGCTGGTTACGGCGCGCTTTGAGCGGGTGGGCCAAATCGTGCTGCTCAGCGACGTCACCGCCGAGGTGGAGATGGAGCAGCGCCTGATCCAGGCGGATCGGCTGCGCTCGGTCGGGCTGCTGGCCGCCGGCGTCGCCCACGAGGTCAACACCCCGCTGGCGGTGATCTCGAGCCACACCCAGATGCTGGCCAAGCAGACCGCCGCCGACGACCCCCGCGCCGCGGTGCTGGAGACCATCACCCGGCAGACCTTCCGCGCCTCGGAGATCATCTCCAACCTGCTCAACTTCTCCCGCACCGGCGCCGCCCGCTTCCAGCGAGTGGAGATCAACGCGGTGGTGCGCGACACGCTGGGGCTGGTGGAGCATCCGCTGCGCAGCGCCGGCATCCACGTCATCGCCGCGCTGCATCCGGAGGCGGTGGAGGTGCTGGGCGACGCGGGCAAACTGCAGCAGGTGTTCCTCAACCTGATCCTCAACGCGCGCGACGCCATGCCGCGCGGCGGCACCCTGCACGTGTGCACCGGGCGGGAGGCGGCCGGCCAGGCCTGGGTGGTGGTCTCAGACAGCGGCGAGGGCATTCCCGCCGAGCTGCACCACCGCATCTTCGACCCCTTCTTTACCACCAAAGCCGGCCTCCGCCCGGCCGGCCCGGCGCGCGAGGGTGCTACCATGAGCACAGGCACCGGCCTGGGCTTGGCGGTGACCTATGGCATCGTGCAAGAGCACGGTGGCAGCATTCGGGTGCAGAGCGAGCCGCAGCGCGGAGCCGAATTCCGCGTGGAGCTGCCGTTGCTGGCCCCGCTCGAGGCGCCCGTAGTGGCCTAGCGAAGTCGGCGCCGCCGCCGCATTTCCCCCATGCCGGTTCTCACCGAGTCCGAGCCCGCCGTCGCCGCCGCCAGCGGCCGCCTGCTGATCGTGGACGACGAGGCCGCGATCCGCGACAGCCTCGCCACCCTGTTCCGGCTCGGGGGCTTTGAGGTGGCCGCCGCCGCGGACGGCCCCCAGGGCTGGGAGCGTTTCCAGGCCGAGGTCTACGATCTGGTGCTGCTCGACGTGGCCCTTCCCGGCGGGGCCGGCTGGAGCGGCATGGATCTGCTGGCGCGCCTGCGCACCGTCTCCGCCGTGCCGGTGATCATGATCTCCGCCTACGCCACCGTCGAGATGGCGGTGCAGGCCATGCAGGCGGGGGCCCAGACTTTTCTGCAGAAGCCGTGGAGCAACGAAAAGCTGCTGGCCGACGTGCGCGCCGCCATCGCCGCCGCCCGCGTCAGCCAGGAAAACGTCCAGCTCAAGCGCGCCCTCAAGCAGCGCTACAGCTTCGAGAACATCATCGGCAAGAGCGAGGCGATGCTGCGCGTCTTCGATTGGGTGGACCAGGTCGCGCCCAGCCGCTCCACCGTGCTGCTGCAGGGGGAGAGCGGCACCGGCAAGGAGTTGATCGCGAAGGCGCTGCACGCCCACTCGCCGCGCGCCGAGTTTCCCTTCGTGCCCGTCAACAGCGGCAGCATGACCACCGATCTGCTCGAATCCACGCTGTTCGGCCATGTGCGCGGCGCCTTCACCGGGGCGATCGCCCCCAAGAAGGGGCTGTTCGAGGCCGCGGACCGCGGCACCATCTTCCTCGACGAGATCGGCAACATGAGCCTGGAGACGCAGGCCAAGATCCTGCGCGTGCTGCAGGACCGGCGCTTCATGCGCCTGGGTTCGGTCGAGGAGGTGCAGGTGGATGTGCGCGTCATCGCCGCCACCAACGTCAACCTGCAAACCTTGGTGGCGGAGGGCAAGTTCCGCGACGATCTGTTCTACCGCCTCAACGTGCTCAGCCTGACGCTGCCGCCGCTGCGCGAGCGGCGCGAGGACATCCCGCTGCTGGCCGACCATTTCCTGGTCAAGTACGCCGAGGAGAACCGGGTCGAGGCCCGCAAGCTCACGCCCGACGCGCTGCGCTGCCTGCTCGACCACCCCTGGCCCGGGCACGTGCGCGAGTTGGAGAACGCGATCGAGCGCGCCGTGGTGCTGTCCAACGCCCCGGCCATTGGTGTGGACCTGCTGCCCGACGTGGTGACCGGCGGCCGCGCCTGGCGCGACTACACAGCCAGCGGCGAGCGGGTGGCCTCTTCACTCTTCGCCGTGGTGGACGAGTTTGAGCGCCGGCTGATCGTAGACATGCTGGAGCAGACCCATGGACGCCAGACCGAGGCCGCCGAGCGCTTTCAGATCCCGGTCTCCACGCTCAACCAGAAGATCAAGCGCCACGGCATTGACGTGAAGGCGATTGCCGCCAAAACCCAGGGATAGCGGGCGGGCGGCAGGCGGGCAGGGAAGGCTGCTACAGCGAGGGGTTGCGCAGCGCGTCCAGCCGGGTGAGGGCCACGCGGTAGTGTTGCGCCTGGTAGGCGCTCAGCCGCAGCAGCTCGCGGTCGAGCACATCGGCCACCGAGGTCCCGCGCCGGGCCCAGCGCCCCAGCCGCAGCAGGTGGAAGTAGATCTGCAGCCAGAACTCTTGCCGCAGGTAGACCGCCGGGGCGATCTCCGACAGCTTCTCGTGCACGAGGCGGAAGTCCTCCACCAGGCGCGCATCGGTGGGCAGCACGCCCTCTTGGCGCAGCCGTTCCAACTCGGACATGTCAGCGTCGGTGATGCGGACGTGGGCGAAGGCCAGGATGGCGTAGGCCAACACCGAGAACGACATCAACAGCACCAGGATGGACAAGAACAAGCTGCCCCCTACCATGATGCCTCCTGCGCCGGCTTCAGCCCCAGCTCCGCGCGCGCCGCGCGCGGCATGCGCTCTGGTTCCGGCACCCAAAGCGAATAAGCGATCAGCGCCATGCCGGCCAGGCTGGTGAGCGGGATTGCGTAGAAACTAATGATCTGGCCGAGGCCTGGGACCACCACCGCGATAGAGTAGGCGATCGCCCCGGAGCTATAAAGCAAACTGAATGCGAGCACAACGCGGCGGAAGCGCACGCCGGATACCTGCATTACGTTCATGCCCAGGAACAGCAGAATGGCGAGAAGCATGCCCAGGAAGGAGAAGTTCTGCTCCATCTCGCGACCGAGGAATGCTGTGCTCAGGCCGCCGCGCAGCATGTAGACAAGCACCGCGCTGCAGGAGGCTAGGCCAGTGAACAGCAGGATTGCGCCCGTGCGAAGGCCCGGCAGCTTCAGCGCGGACTTTTCAAACGCCAACTCGACCAAGCGGGCCAGGACAAAATAGCCGAGCACCACGATGCCGAGATCGGCGCCGTAGTATGCGTACATGTATTGGACAGAGCGGTAGCCGTACTGAAGCAGACTAAAGTGAGTGCAAAGGTTTCCGGTGATGGCCAGCGCGAAATACCAGCGCAGACACAGCAGTCCGCGATCCAGGCCACGCCGGAAGGTAGCGAGGAACGCTACGGCGTTGGCCGCGCAGACAGTGATCCAAATGGCTAGACTCACACTCACACGGGCAGTGTACTCCTAGCTACCCGCGCTCGCAACAGAAAAATTAACGCTGCGGCGAGGGGGCGGGGTCGGCCAGACCGCTCCAGGAAACACTTTGGGCTGCAAAGTTGAAAGGCGGGGCGGGATCGCCGATGCCATTCTTAGCGGCACTAAAGGGCGGCGCCGGGTCGCCGATGCCGTTGGCGGCAATCGCGTTGAAGGGCGGGGCGGGGTCGCCAATGCCATTCTTGGCGGAGTTGAAGGGCGGCGCCGGGTCACCGATGCCATTGGCGGCAATCGCATTGAACGGAGGAGCGGGGTCGCCGATGCCATTCTTGGCGGAGTTGAAGGGCGGTGCCGGGTCACCGATGCCATTGGCGGCAATCGCATTGAAGGGAGGGGCGGGGTCGGCGATGCCGTTGGCCAGGACGGTTCCCGGGGTGGGGGCGGGGGCGGCGGCAACCACCAGGTTGCGCATGCCGATGGTGCCCGTCAGCAAAACCAGGGCG
>Ga0307373_10008602_pt1 | contig 15483 bp, 17 predicted proteins | sample OX2MG_FD_202534 | JGI IMG/M metagenome (GOLD analysis project Ga0307373, IMG submission 202534) | Soil microbial communities from Risofladan, Vaasa, Finland - OX-2 | ecosystem: Environmental > Terrestrial > Soil > Coastal area > Acid sulfate soil | place: Finland: Risofladan, Vaasa | collected... | reverse complement strand
CGTCGTTGCGCCTCGGTCAGGGTCACGACCCCACCAAGCCAGCTCTCAAATGCCGCCAGGTCCATGGCGATCTCCTCGTCCTGCCATTAGCGTAGCCGATACCAACAAAGAACGCCATAAGAGCCTTTTAAAAAGCGCCCGACCGAGCTGTTCGAGATGCGCTCAGCGATGCCTCGTTCGACAGCACATCGGGCTAACTCACTGCGGCTCCAGTGGCTCCGTCAGCGGCAGATTGCTCGCTTCCGCCGGTTGCTCGCAGGCCAATGCGACAATCGCGCAGATCTGCTCGGGCGTGAATGTCGCCGGTGCGCCCGGACGCGGGGCGTCGGCCAGGCGTTCAGCGACCGGCACGGCTTCGGCCGCGCTGCGCCAACGAGCCAGCCAGTGGCGCACGGTCTTCGACCAGACGCCGAGCTGGCGCGCGCTCGCGCGAACGCCGGTCTCGGCCGCGGCCAGCAAGATCATCTGGGCACGTTCCGCCAGCTTCTGTGGCGTGGTGTAGGCTCGGACAAGGCGGGTCAGAACCTGCTCTTGCGGGGCACTCACCATAATAGGTTCAGCAGACAGACGCGGCATCGGGACCTCAGCAAATCGAGGGACAAACAGGCGATTCGCCATGCCACCTCCGCGGTGCTTTTGGCTCCCCCCAATCGGGCACCTCGGGCTAAATGGACGCAATTTCTCCCCAACTGTGGCAATCTGGACTCACTCCCCCCCCGCTGTGGAGTCGCCACTTTCGGCGTGCGGCACTAGCCGGCCGCCTCAGCGGTCAGCGGATGCCAGCATGCGCAGCGGTGCCCCATCCTATCCTCGCGGAGCGGAGGCGTCCGGGCGGCGCAAACGATATCAGCGCGGTTGCAGCGTGGATGGAAGCGGCAGCCGGATGGCAGATCGCCCAGGCTTGGCGGGCGGCCGCCAATCGCAGACAGGCGGGAATGCGGCACGGTTTCGACATCGATCACCGAGCCCAGCAACCCCGCCGTGTACGGCATGCGAGGCGCGGCGAAGATCGTCGGGGTCGAAGCCGATTCAACCATGCGACCCGCGTACATGACCGCGACGCGGTCGGTAACCTCCGAAGCCACCCCCATGTCGTGCGTGATCAGGATCATCGCCATGCCAAGCTCCCGCTGCAGTTGCTGCAGCAGGTCGAGAATCTCCGCCTGAGTGGTGACATCGAGCGCCGTTGTGGGTTCGTCGGCGATCAGCAGCTTGGGGCGCCCGGCCAGTGCGATGGCGATCATCACGCGCTGACGCATGCCGCCGGAAAGCTGGTGCGGATAATCGTCCAACCGCCGGGCCGCCGCGGAAATGCGGACAGCATCGAGCAGCTCCAAGGCTTCCTTGCGTGCCTCGCGCCTGCCAAGCCGGCCGTGAGCCCGAAGCGCCTCAACGATCTGCTGGTCCACCCGCATCATCGGGTCGAGTGCGCGCAGCGGATCCTGGAAGATCATGGCCAGGCCTGCACCGCGCCGCCGGCGCATGATGCGCTCCGGCAGCCTGGCGAGATCGACCCCGTCGAACATCACGCGCCCGCCGGCGAGCCGCGCGGCATCCGGCAGTAACCCCATGAGCGCCCGGGCGGTCAGCGACTTGCCGGAACCGGATTCCCCGACGATGCCAAGCGTCCCGCCAGGGTAAACCTCGAACGACACGTCCTCGACGGCAAGGACATCGCGTCCGGAAACCCGGAGTGCGATGCTCAACCGCTTCGCCACGAGCAGCGGCGGTTCTAGCCGGAGGTCATCCATAGCGCGTCTGCAGGACGTCCCCCAACCGGTTGAAGGCGGTAATCGTGAGGAACAGAAAGGCGCCGGGCACCAGTGCGATATGGGGCGCGTCCGAGATGTCCTGCTTGCCCATCGCGATCAACTGCCCCCAACTTGGTTGCGGCGGCGGCACCCCAAGACCAAGGAACGACAGGCTCGCCTCGATCACCATGGCGATGCCGATCAGCACCAGGGCATAGGTCAGCATCAGGAACAACACGTTCGGCAATATGTGGCGCGTGCCGATATAAAATCCGCGTGCGCCGAACATCTCGGCCGCCCGCACGAAATTCTGCGTGCGCACGCGCAACGTGCCGGCCCTAGCCATCCGCGCATAGGCAGGCACCGTGTAGAAGGCGATCGCCAGCGTCACGTTGCGCACGCTCGGTCCAAGGTAGCTGGCCACCGTCAGCGCAAGGACCAGTCCGGGAAACGCGAACAGGACGTCGAGGCCGCGGGAGATCACGGCGTCCACCCAACCGCCGCGGTATCCGGCAATGATGCCCAGTCCACCACCGACGACCAGCCCCAGGCAGACCGCGCCGACGCTGACGGCAAGCGAGACACGGCCGCCATACAGGCACCGCGACAGCAAGTCGCGCCCCAGGGAATCGGTGCCCAGCAGGTGTCCAGCCGTGCCGATCGGTGCCAGCACGTTGCCGAAATCGGTTGCATCCGGAGATGGCAGCGGCAGGACCAGCGGGCCAAGATAGCACAGCGCCACAATCAGTCCGAGAACGCCACCCCAGCACCACAAGCCGATCCCCCCCGGCAAGCGGACGGGCAGGGGGCGGGCGGCGGGCGTGGCGATAACACTAATGCCCACCGGAACGGATCCTCGGGTCGAGCAGAACGTGCACAACGTCAACGGTCAGGTTCACCAGGACCACACTCACGGCTATCATCACCACGGCGCCCTGCACCATGATCGCATCGCGCTGATAGATCGAGGTAACCAGCAAATCTCCGACTCCCGGCAAGGAGAACAAGCTCTCCACGATAACTGCTCCGCTGACCAGCGGGCCGAATCCGACGCCGATCACCGTGACGAGCGCGATCATCGAGTTCCGCAGCACGTGTCGGGTCACGACGCGCAGCGGCGAGACGCCTTTGGCCCGTGCCGCGACAACGTAGTCCTCGGCCAGGTTGCGCAACATCTCAACGCGCAGAACGCGGAAGTATACCGCGAACTCCAGGGCGCCGATGGTTGTCGCCGGCAGCGCGACCGAACGCAGGTTAGCGAGCAACCCGGACGATATCGGCTCGTATCCGGTAGAGGGGAACACGCGCCAATAGACAGCGAAGCCGAGGATCAACAGCAGCCCGAACAGGAAGCGGGGCGTGGCGATCGCGGCGTAGGCCAGGCCGCCCAATAGCTGGTCGATCCAACCATTCGGCCGCAGCGCCACCGCCACCGAACATGGCACCGCGACGACGACCCCGATCAACTGACCGAGCAGGATGATTTCCACGGTGACGGGAAAGCGTTGCAGGATGGTTGGCAGCACGGGCTCCGCCTGCACCACGGACCAGCCAAGATTGCCCCGCAGCGCCTGCCCGAGCCATTGCAGATAACGCAGCCAAATGGGCTGACTGAGCCCCAACTGGGCCTGCAATCGCACGATCGCGCCGTGGCTGGCGTCCGGCCCCAGCATCGCGATGGCCATGTTGCCCGGCAACAGGTTGACCAGCAGAAACGCCAGCAGCGTGACGCCGAGCAAGACGGGCAGCAGTTGCAGGAGTCGTCGCAGAATGAATCCGGCCATCTGGCGGGTCCGTCAGCAATAAGCGGCTTCGAGCGGTGCCGCGGAAACCGGCAGCCCGGAGAGCGGGAAATGGCACGCCACGGCATGGTCCGAAGCTCCGGTGCGCATGGGGGGCGGCTGCGCCGCGCAGATTGGTGCGGCACGTGGGCAGCGAGTGCGGAAATGGCAGCCGCTAGGGGGCGCCAGGGGGGACGGCAATTCGCCGGTCAGCCGCGCCGGACGGGCGCGTTTGTCGCGGGAGGCCCGGGCGATGCGCGGCACGGCGCCCAGCAACGCCGCGGTGTACGGATGCAGGGGATTCCGATAGAGGGCGTCCGACGGTCCGAGCTCGACGATCCTGCCGAGATACATGACGGCGACCCGGTCGCAGATGTGACGCACCACGCCGAGATCGTGCGAAATGAACAGATAGGAGAGGCCTATTTCGCGGCGGAGATCCTCCAACAGATTGAGCAATTGTGCCTGGACCGACACGTCGAGCCCGGACACCACCTCATCGCAGATCAGCAGACGGGGTGCCAGCGCGAGCGCACGCGCCACCCCGACCCGTTGGCATTGGCCGCCGGAGAGCTCCCGCGGTCGGCGGTCGCGATAGCGCGCCGGGTCGAGCCCGACCAGCTCCAGCAATTCGGCGACGCGGCCATCGATCCGGCGGCGATCCCAGTCGCCGGCGACGCGGAGCGGTTCGGCCACGAGGTTGCCTACGCGCCAGGTCGGGTCGAGCGAGGCGAACGGATCCTGGAAGACGTATTGCATCTGGCGCCGAAGCAACCGGAGCGCGACGGGATCGGCGGAGACCAGGCTTTGACCCAGCAGGAGCACATCACCCGCGACCGGGCGCGGCGACTGCATGATCGTCCTTGCCAGTGTGGATTTGCCGCAGCCGGTCTCGCCGACGAGGCCAAGGCACTCGCCGGACAGAACGGAGAACGATGCCGCGGACACCGCGTGCACGACGCGCGGTGGAGCGAACGGCCACAGCCGCGGGAGGCGGAATGCCTGGCTGAGGTTCCGCACTTCCAGCAGCGGTGGAATCACGGCCGCGGGCGGCTGCGAGCGCATGCCCACCCGGCGCCTATTTCGCGAGCCAGGCCCGGGTGAGGTCGAGCGTGTTGTCCGGCATGGGCGGAACGCCGTGCAGTTTCGGCGAATGGATACGCCACCAATCGGCGGCGTAGAGGAAGTCGTAGGGGAAGAGCTTTGCCAGCCTCGCGTCGATCCCGTGATAGATCGCCAGCCGCTTCTGCTGGTCCGGTTCGGCGAGGCCGGCGCGCATCATCTGGTCCAGCTTCTGGTCGCACAAGCCGGAGTGGTTGAAGCTGGCGTTGCAGGCAAAGAAGGGGGAGACGCTCAGGGCCGGGTCAAAGGCGCCGCGCCACCGATAGATCGCGGCCTGGTAGCCGGACGTGTGGGCGTCGTTGATCAGGGTGACCTGATCCTCCTGTTTGACCATGACGTGGATGCCGGCCTGCGCCCATTCGCTTTGCAGGGCCTCGGCGAGCTGCAACGTGTCGGGCGAGTTCTGCACCGACAACGCGAATGACAGGCCGCCGATCTTGCCGAGGAGGCGCTTGGCCTGCGCCGGGTCATAGAGCGGATAGTCCGATACGGTCGTCTGGTGCGCCCAGGAGGCCGGGGGGAAGGGTGAGCTGACGGGTTTGTAAAGATCGTGGTACAGGCCCTTGTCGATCACGGCAAAGTTGGTGGCGTAGCCGACGGCGCGGCGTGCTTCCACATTGTCGAAGGGTGGCTTTTTCACGTCGAACATCACGAAGATCGTGCCGAGGCCGGGAATGTACTGAACCTTGACGGCCGGATTGGACCTGGCCGCGGTGACCTCGCGAAAGGCGGCATTTTCATCGCTCTGGATTGCACCGGACTGCAGGCTGCCATAGCGCGCCTGGGGGTCGGGAATGGCGCGAAACGTTACCGTGTCCAGATACGGCTTGCCCTTGTCCCAGTAGCCGGCCCAACGCCGCACGGTCAGGTAGTTGCCGGATTGCTGGCTCGCGAAGCGGAACGGCCCCGCGCCCACCGGATGATTGGCATAATCCACACCATACTTCTTGATTGCGGTGGGGGAGGCCACCAGGCCGCCGAAGATGCCGGCAAGCGAATATGGCAGCGGCGCATAGGGCGTCTTGAGGTGGAGGATGACGTGGTCCGCCCCTTGCGTGCTAACGGATCCAATCGCGGATATGAAGGAACGGCACCAGCAATCGTTCTTCGGGTCCAGTTCGCGATCGAGATTGAACCTGACCGCGGCGGCGTCGAAGGGGGTTCCGTCCTGGAATGTCATTCCGGGCCGCAACGCGAGATCGAATGTCAGGCCGTCGGGCGAAACGGTGTACCCCTCAGCGAGTCCAGGTTCGATCGTGCCCGTGGCTGTCACCGTGAGCAGGGTGCTGTAGATGGCATTATCGACGTCGCCGTCATCCACGGCGTCGGCACGCAAGGGGTCGAGTGGATGCCAGTCGGCCTCCAACCCGAACACGGCCGAACCGCCGCGCACCGGCTGCGGCTCGGCGGCGCGTCCCTGGCCCAGCGCGACGATAAGGCCGCAAGCGGCCAGGGGAAGCCAGCGGACCGCAGCTTGCATCGAAATCCTCCCATTGTCGGCGGACCTGTGCGCGGTCGCCTTTTTCATCGCGAACCGGACCGCCGCGCGATAGCGCGGCAGTCCGGAGACTTGTTGCCGAACGTTGTATCAGGCCCGATAGAACGGTTTGTCGCCACAAACAGTCACACGATGCGCAAGTCTGCTCATCGGGAAATAGTCCCACATGGCGTGATGCATGGCGGCCCGATTGTCCCAGAATGCCACCGAGCCGGCTTGCCATTTGAACCGGCATTGGTATTCAGGCGTTTCGGCATGCTCGTACAGCATGTTGAGGAGAGCGTCGCTTTCGTTGCGATGCATGCCTTTGATGTGGGTGGTGAAGCCGCGGTTAACGAACAATGCCTTGCGTCCGGTCTCGGGATGGGTGCGCACCATCGGATGCTCCGCGCGCGGAAAGACTTTGCCGGCATCATTGATGCCATAACGGCCGCGATAGACGTGTTCGCCGTCATGCACGGCAGTGAGGCTCTCGACAATGCGCTTCATGGTCTCGGACAGCTTCTCGTAGGCGACATACATATTTGCAAACATGGTATCCCCGCCGCCATTCTCGGGCGGCTGGTGCATGTAGAGGATCGACCCGAGCGGCGGCTCCAGATCGCACGATACGTCGGAGTGCCAGCCTTCGCCGGCAACGTGTTTGGAGTTCGCGTCGGCCTTGATGACGAGGATTTCAGGGTGGCCCTCGATCTTGCCGGGCGACGCGGGATGGATGTGCAGCTTGCCGAAGCGGCGGCCGAACGCCTTGTGCTGGTCCGGCGTCAGCTTCTGGTCGCGGAAGAAGATGACGACGTGCTTCAGGAAGGCGTCGTGAATTTCCTGGAACTGCTGGTTGCTGATCTCGCCGCCGAGATCGATCCCGAAAATCTCGGCGCCGATGCTTGGGGTCAAAGTCCGGACGTCGATCGATTGGTAGCCCATTGTCGCTCCTCCTGCGTTCGTTTACCGGTTGCCGACGTGATTAGGGCTTGGCCTCCTACCTTGTCAACACGAGGACGTACGTTTATGGTCCCAAGAATGGCGCCAATCGAGACGACGCGCGGGAGCGGCGGCAGTGAAGCCGCGGGCCGCGGTGGCCTGCTGGCCGCAGAAACCGCGCAGGCATCAGGGCGACAGGTCGCCGATCGGATCCTGCGCAACTTGCGCGAGCGGATTGCCTCGCACGCCATTCCCCCGGGGTCGCGTCTGCGCGAGCTGGATCTGGCTGCCGAGTTCGCCGCCCCGCGGCTGAATGCGCGTGAGGCGTTGGACGCCCTGGTGCATCAGGGTTTTCTTGAGCGGCAGCCGAATCGCGGGGTCGTGGTGCGCCGGCGGGAGCTGCCGGAAATCCTCCAGTTGTTCGATGTGCGGGAGGTCAATGAGGGGTTGTGTGCCCGCCTGGCTGCCCGCAACGCCGAGCCGGAAAGCTGGGGGGATCTGCTTGAGTTGTTTGGCGCGCCGATGGAAGCGATCGTGGCCCGCAAGGATCTCGACCGTTATGTCCGCAACTATGAACGCATGCGGCGGCGGCTGATCGCGGCGGCCAACTCGCCGCCATTGGCGGAGATCCTGCACCGGCTCAACGACATGACCTGCGTTTTCGGCCAGCGGGTGCTGCTGTCGTCGGACCGTTCCCAGCACGCGCTGCATGACCATCGGGCGGTGCTCACCGCGCTGCGGCACGGCAATGCGGCCGCGGCGGAACGTGCCCGCCGTGCGACGATCGCCAACGTGCGCGCCGCGGTCGAGCGATACCACGCCTTCGTATTGTGACCGGCGGCGGCCGACTGTGGCCCGGCGGCTGGAAAGAGCGGCCTTCCGGCTACCGTGCGGCTGTTCGGCTAGACCGGCCTGTCGCCCTGGACGGTGACGCGGAAGCCAGAACGCGTGTGCGGCCAGTAATCCCACATCGCCCGGTGCTGGACGCAGCGGTTGTCCCAGAACGCCACCGAGTTCGGCTGCCAGCGGAAGCGGCACTGGAACAGCGGGTTCTCGGCGTGGGACCACAGATACTGCAACACCGCGTGGCTTTCGTCGCGGGGGATTCCAAGGATGCGCCGGGTGAAGCCGCGGTTGACGTATAGCGCCTTCTGTCCGGTCACCGGATGCGTGCGGACCACCGGATGCTCGGCGCGCGGATAGCTGGCCTTGTCCTGGATGCCGAAGTTCTTATAGGTGCCGCGGTAGCTTTCCTCGCCGTCATGCACTGCGACCAGGCCATCGAGATACGCCTTCATGCGGTCCGACAGCGCCTCGTACGCGGCGTACATCGAGGCGAACAGCGTGTCGCCGCCCTTGGGCGGACAGGTCTTGATGTAGAGAATGCTGCCCATTGGCGGTTCCGTGTCGCAGGAGACGTCGCTGTGCCAGCCTTCGCCATTGGCGCGCGGGCTGTTCTTGTCGGCGTGGATAATCATCAGCTCGTCGTGCCCGGGGGCGTGCGGTGCCGCAGGATGGATGTGCAGCTCCCCGAAATTGCGGCCGAACGCCAGGTGCTGTTCCGGCGACATTTGCTGGTCGCGGAAGAAGATCACCAGGTTGTCCGCCAGCGCGCGATGCACCTCTGCCATCTGGTGGTTGCCGAGTGGCCTTGACAGATCCACACCGCTGATCTCGGCGCCGATGATCGGCGTCAGCTTGTCGATGGTGATGGTCTCATACGGCGCGTCGCTGCCGGGCGTGTGCCTGTAGCGCGGGCCGTTGTTGCCTCGCGTCGGGTCCATCATGTTCCGCTTCTCCTCCTGATCGACATTCCGGGCCGGCCACTCTGTGGGCCATCTTGTAGGATTGTCAACAATCCGGTTGGCAGCACGGCGGCGACCGGGTAAGGTGCCGGGGCGGCGTGCGGCGCAACGAGAGGAAGATGGCGGCAATCAGTGTCCTGCGGCGAGTGGAAACCGGGTCCGGCCGCTACGCCCCGGGCGCCGGCGCCGATCGTCCTGGCGACGCCGCGGACGGGCTGGTCGTGTTCCGGTGGTTCGGCACCACCCCCCTTCCAACCCTGTCCCTGCCGGAGCAGATCGCCGCGCGCGTCGGCGATCGCATCGTGACCGAGGCGATTCCGCCGGGATCCCGCATCATCGAGCAAGCGATTGCCGACGAGTTTCGTGCCTCGCGCGGGCCGGTGCGTGAGGCACTGCGCATTCTCGAGCGGGAAGGGCTGGTTCGGATCGACCCCCGGCACGGCGCTCGCGCCACCCAGCTTTCGCTGCAGGAAGTGCGCGACATTTTCGAAATCCGCGCCGAGCTTTACCAGGCCGTCGCGAGACGGCTGGCGGAAGCGCGCGGCGACGCCACGATCCGGCTGCTCGAAGACGGCATCCGCGATCTTCGCCGCCTCGCGGTGCCGGCGGACGATCGCGGCCGCTACGCCGAGAAAGTGTTCCACCTCACTCTCGGCTGCACGCGGGCGGCGGGCAACCCGCTGCTTGGCGCCATGATCACCTCGCTGGCGCTGCAGACCTACCGATATTCGCGGCTCGGTCTTCGCTCCCGCACTCGCCGGCGGCAGTCGGTTGTGAGCTGGCTGGAATCGCTGGCCGCCATTCGGGACGGCGATGCCGAGACGGCGATGGCCGTCTCGCGGTGGCGCATTCTAGCGGCCCGCGACGAGGCGCTGCGCCTTCTCGCGTTGGAGCCCGGCGGCATGGCACGGGCCGGCTGACGCGGCTTCGTGCAGTGGGAGGACAATGTCATGCACGACAACGGAGGCTACCGATGACGACGCTCCGCCCGGGTTCAAAGCTCCGGCCGGTAGCCGGTTCTAATGCCTGGCGCGGCTCCGCGATGGCACAGCGCTCCGACTGGATTCGCCAGCTGCTGCCTGACGAGATCGCCGACCTCGATGCCGCGGTTCGCAAGCTCGAGGGCACCGGCGTCGATATCGCCGAGATCGGGCCGGCCGACCTGGTCGTGCCGGGCCTGCAGCCGCTGATCGCGCAGGTGAAGCAGGCGGTGCTGCGGGAGACCGGCTTCCTAATGGTCCGCGGGTTGCCGGTGGACCGCTGGACGGTGCGTCAATGCGCCATCGCCTATTTCGGCCTGGGCACCCTGATCGGCGAGCCGGTGTCGCAGAATGCGATGGGGCACATTCTTGGCCATGTGAAGGATATCGGGTTCGATTATGCCCAGCCGACCCACCGCGGCTACCAAACCGCCGCAAGACTGCCGTACCACTGCGACTCCTCCGATATCGTCGCGCTGCTTTGCCTCAAGCCGGCGCGGCAGGGGGGGCTTTCGAGCATCGCAAGTTCGACAACGATCTATAACGAGATGCTCAGGCTGCGTCCGGATCTGGTTGCCGAATTGCTCCGGCCGGTCTATCGTGACCGACGCGGCGAGGTGCCGGAAGGCGCCGATCCCTGGTATGCCGTGCCCGTCTTCAATCCAATGCCGGACGGCGGTCTCATAACGACCTATGTGCGCAGCGCGATCAAGAAAGCGCAACGGTTCCCCGAGGTGCCCCGGCTGACGCCTGAGGTGGATGCAGCCTGCGACCTGCTTGACGTGACGGCGGTGCGGCCGGATGTCCGGCTCGACATGGAATTCCGGCCGGGCGACGTCCAGTTTCTCAACAACCACTGGATACTGCATTCACGCACCGCGTTCGAGGATTTCCCCGAGCCTGCGAAGCGGCGGCACCTGTTCCGCCTCTGGCTCGCTTGCGCCGATGGACCGGCGCTGCCGGAGGTATATACGAAGGTGTGGCAAGGGGCGACGGCGCACGGCCGTCCGGCAGGCATCCGCGTGCCAGGCGTGCCACTGGTCGCGCCGTTTGACGCCATCTAGCAGCCTCTGTCCCCCAGCTTCAGCATCCCCATCTCGCGGGCCAGCTTCAGCACTTCGACGAACAGGCCTTGGATTTGCTTCAGGAAGCGCCGGCGAAACGAGGCGAGCGTGTCGTGATCGGGGTGCTCGTTGCCGGCGATGAAGCGGAACGCCACCGAGTCATACGTCGCCCGCTCCAGTTTGCGGCTGGAGAACACCCCCGTGGCGTAGCCATACACCAGGATACCCAGCAGCACGGTCGGATGATACGAGGCCGAACCCGAGCCGCGATAGCTCCCGCTCATCGCTCGCAGGTCCAATCCTTCCACCACCTCGACGATGAACCGCGCCAGATGCTGCTCCGGCAGCCAGTCGTCCACCGACGGCGGCATCAGGAAACCGGTCTCCCGGTCGGTCGGGCGGAAATTGCTCATTCACGGCATCCGGACGGGCGGCGAATCGACAGCTGGTCGCGGGGGAAAAGGCATTCCCGGAGACGGCGTGCCGAGTGTTTATGGACTTGTTCGAGCGATGCCGCGTGCTGGCCGGCAGTATCGGGGCACTCGACGCAGAGATTGTCGCTCACGCCCGGCAGGATGAAACCGCGCGCCGCCTTCAAACGATCCCCGGCGTCGGTCCGATTACCGCGTCGCTGATCGTCGCCACCGTCGTCGACATCTGCCAGTTCAGGAGCGCTCGGGATTTCGCGGCCTGGCTCGGCCTGGTGCCACGCCAGTATTCCACCGGCGGCAAGACCCGCCTTGGTCGGATCACCAAAGCGGGCAACCGGGAGGTCCGAAAGTTGCTGGTCCTCGGCGCCACATCAATGGTGTACCGAGCCCCGCAGTGGAATAGCGCCCTCGGGGCATGGACCGGAAAGGTCTTGGAGCGTCGTCCTGTCAGACTGGTCACGGTCGCTTTGGCCAACAAGATGGCGCGCATCGTCTGGGCGTTGATGACGCGCAAAGAGGTCTACCGGGCGAAGGGACGTGCAGCGACCGCAACAGAAGCGGCGGTGTGATGTCCTGGCGCCAAGCGGTGGACGCCGGGCGAAAGCCCGGCTGATCCGGCAGGAAACGCTGAACCACGTGATGGGAAAGACTGTCGTCAAGTACAGTTCAGGCAATACCGTTAGCAGCCTTGTGCCTTGAGCACGCCCGACAGATTGGTGCCTGACACGCATGCGAACACCCATGATGGCCAGCGGCAAAAGCCGCGTAACAGGCCGGACATAAGGGCGCAACTGACCGGTTCTTTCAGCAACGTCGATCAGCGGAACTTGTGGACCACCAAAGCGCTTCGATACCGGAACTACCGAACGGGGCAACGCAGAGACGCACTGCCGCTCCATTGTACCCATGACGCGTCACGGGATAGGAGGCTCTCGAATGCCTGGACCAGCACCCCGCGGCGATCGTGCCGCAACCCCTGCCGAGCGAGCCGCAGCCTATAGGGCGCGGCGCAAAGCGACTCTGGTGGCTGCGCCGACAAAACCGCCGGCCGTTGTCCGAAACCGCCAGCCTGCCGATCGGCGCACGCGAGCGCAACAGTGGGCTGACGCCATACAAACGCTCGCGGACCTGCTTGACCACTTTCAGAAGTGGCGAGACAACCTACCGGCCAGCCTCGAAAGCAGCGCGACGGCAGAAGCGCTCGATGCCGTGCCGGAGCTGCGCGGCTACGTCGAGGAACTCCGGGCCGTCACCCTGCCAAAAGGCTTCGGACGGGACTGACCTCACTTAGCCTTGGCGTTCCAACAGTCAGGGGAAATAGGGCTTGCAGCTCCCGGGGCCGTCCACATAAGGCCGCTAGTGCGACATCAGCACCGGGACGGTCATGTGCTGCAGCAATCCTCGGCTGACTCCGCCGATCACGGCCTGGCGCAGTGGCGAACGGTGATAGGCGCCGGCAACGATCAGATCGGCGGAGATATCCGTCGCTGCCGACAGCAACATGTCGGATATGGTAGTGCCGCTGCGCAGCGGATGGTCCGCTCGCGCAAGAATGCCGTGTCGTGCCAGATGACGGACGACGCGTTGGGTTGCCTCTCGGTCGCGCTGCAAATCCCGGTCGCGGGTCCGAATGGACATCACGGTGACGGCAGTTGCTGTACGGATGATCGGTAGTGCATCGTTGAGGGCGCGGGTTGCCTCGCGCGATCCGTCCCAACCAACCAGAACGCGGCGGCCGAGTTCGGGAAAGGTCCCGATATAGGGGACCATCAGCACCGGTCGCCCACAGCCGATAAGAATCTCGTCCGGTCGCCATGACGGGCCTGGCCGGACGTCGCGGCTGACCTGGCCGAGGATGATGAGATCGGCGGTTCGGGTGAGCGCAATGAGCCGCGAAGACGCTGCCTGCGCTACGTCATGCCAGTCGCCATCGCCGCCGAACCAGCGAAGGCATTCGCGCATGCGTTGTTCCGCTTCGTCGTTGGTTGTCCCGCTCCGCCGCTTGCCCGTGGCACCTGTCAAGACCTGGACCGCCACTCCGCGCTTCAGGGACTCGGCCGGCGAGGCATCGGCTGCCTGGCGAGGCCGCACGAAAATGGCGCTCAGATAAGCCCCCTGGTCCCGGGCGATACGGGTCGCCAGCCGCAAGCGTTCCTCGCCGGCACGGCTTGGGTCGAGCAAGACGACAATATCCTTCAGGCTCATCTACTGCGCTCCACCTGGCGTCGATCGATAAGCGATCGACTGGACCGGCTCTCCGGTTTCGCTAGCTACCGGGCGAGGTGGTTTCGGGCCGCCGCTTCCGCCGGCTCTGTACAAGCAGCTCGCGTAATGGAACGTGCGGTCGCATAGGACGCCCGGAGGTCGAGTTCCGAAACTCAAACTTTGCACCGGACGCCAACCACAGCCTCAGGCGCCAGTCGAAGGTCGGGCTATACTCAGCGAGCCCCGCGAATGGGGCCATAATCCTCGGTATTAATCTGGATTAATAAGCCGGCTTGCCTTATCATCCGTTCCGGCTTACGATAGCGGTCCGTCGCATCCCCGTTCGACCTGCTGTTACGACCGGGGGTGTCGCGGACCGTTGATGCCAGGGGGTATGGCTATGGCTAAGGGGGCAGTCCTGGTTGCGTCCGCGGCTGCCTGCGTGACGTCGGTGCCGCTGGCCGACAAGCTGGCATCCTACCTGACGCTGTCAGAGGCCGAGATTGAATTTTTGACGGAACTGCATGAGCCGCGGCGAAAGATCGCCCGGAACCGGGAAGTCATCGTCGCAGGACGGCACTACGACCAGCTCTTTATCCTCTGTACCGGCGTTGTGTCCCGCTACAAGGTGTTGCAGGACGGCAAGCGGCAGGTATTGGACCTGGGATTGCCGGGCGACCTCATCGGCTTACCGTCCTGCTTGTTCGACGTCGCCGTGAATTCGGTTTCTGCGCTGACGGAGGTCGTGCTCTCGCCGGTGACCTTTGTGAAGCTGTTCGGTCTGTTTGCCCGCTTCCCGAGGGTCGCAACTGCGTTGTTCTGGTCGTCGGCATGCGAGACAGCGATGTATGGCGAGCACCTCGTCAATCTCGGACGTCGATCGGCGTATGAGCGGCTTGCTCACCTCGTCCTGGAGCTGCTGGTCCGGCTGCGCACTGCCGGCCTGGGTGACGATGTCTCGTATACGTTGCCACTGACCCAGGAGCTGATGGCAGACGTGCTCGGTTTGAGCGTGCCGCATGTCAATCGTATGATTCGAGATCTCCGTGACGAGGGTTTGGCCACGATCGAGGGGCAGCGGGTGGTCATTCACGATATAGCGTCGCTGTCCGCCCTCGCGGGCTTCGAGGAACGCTACCTCTCACGCCAACGAATCCCTGGCTTGATCTAGAATGCGCCGCGGCCGCGGCCTGCCGTGATTGCGGCTCGAGCGCTCTGCCGTGTGACGCTGTCGCAGACTGATTCCGCTAACCCCAGCCGCCCGCCGCCATCGACAGAACCGTAAGATCGGCGGGACTCAACAGTAGATCAGCCGGTCTCCCGCAATCGGCGCCGCTGCCGCTCGTGCGTTCGCCCGCCCAGTGGACCTGGTAGTTGAGGGTGGGTTCGAATTGCGTCGACTCGATCACCAGGCTGCCGCCGGAGATCTGCATAATGTGCGGCTTCAGAACGCAAGAGACGATTGAGGTATTTCCGACCACCCCGGCCGTGATCGACGTGTCCTTATCACTCACGAGACCTTTTGCGAGATCGAACGACAGGATATCGCCAGTGTGCGGCCTGAGTTTGTCTGCCAACCGCAGCGAGCCGCTGATCAGCGCTACGACCAGAAAGGCTGTTGCTACCGAACCACATAGTATAAGATACAAATCATCCGGCTTGCCATTGTAGGTTGGTTTCATGGTACCGCGTCCTTGCTGCTCTTGACGCCCCCTCTTGTCGCAAGCCTACCGGAGGGCGGCGCATCACCCGGCGTGCCATTCATCGGCCTTAATAGAGCCTGGATCGCCACCACGCCGACTAGCCCATCTTATTCACCGCATAGCAGGGATTCGCTGACGGGCATGGTACAAGTGTCTGGAATCGCCTAGAGATTGGGTGCTGACACCAACCCAGGCACCCGGACAGAATCTGCCATGCCCGCC
>Ga0307373_10008601_pt1 | contig 15484 bp, 12 predicted proteins | sample OX2MG_FD_202534 | JGI IMG/M metagenome (GOLD analysis project Ga0307373, IMG submission 202534) | Soil microbial communities from Risofladan, Vaasa, Finland - OX-2 | ecosystem: Environmental > Terrestrial > Soil > Coastal area > Acid sulfate soil | place: Finland: Risofladan, Vaasa | collected... | reverse complement strand
CCATCGTCGTCCGGGAACGGAACGTCCTCGGGCCGTACATAGAGCTTCTTCCATGCGTCGCGATGCGGATCGGCGCCGGAGGGCGCGGCGCCGGCCGGCGGTGCGAGCACCAGCACGACGGCGAGGCAAAGGAGGAATCGGATCATGCGGCGGCCTCCGGTACGATCGGCGCGCTACGAGTCGCCGCTTGCGGCGACGGCGCCGGAAGGATGACGGTCACGGTCGTGCCGCGACCTTGGTCGCTGTCGATCGCAAGCCGGCCGCCATGCAGCTCGGCGAAGAGCTTGCTCAACGGCAGGCCGAGACCGGTGCCGCCATATTTGCGAGTGATCGAGCTGTCGATCTGGCTGAACGGCTCGAGCGCCTTGGGAATGTCCTTGGCGGCCATGCCGATGCCACTGTCGCTGACGGCGATGCGAATGCCATCGGCGCGCAACCCCGCGGTGACGGCGATCCGGCCGCCGGCCGGCGTGAACTTGACGGCGTTCGAGAGGAGATTGAGGAAGAGCTGGCGCAGCCGCGTCGCGTCGGCTTCGATCTCGGGCAGACCGGGTTCGATGGTGCATGTCAATTCGATGCCGCCCGCCTTCGCCTGGGCACCGATCATGCGCAGCGAATCCTCGAGGACCTGGCCGACCTGGGTAGCGCGGCGGTGGATCTCGGCCTTGCCGGATTGCAGCTTGGCGATGTCGAGGATGTCGTTGATGACGTCGAGAAGATGACGGCCGCTGCGCAGGATGTCGTTGATGTATTCCTCGTATTTCGCGTGGCCTAGGGGTCCGAACAGCTTGCCGCCCATGACCTCGGAGAACCCGATGATGGCGTTCAGCGGCGTCCGCAGCTCGTGGCTCATATTGGCCAGGAACTCCGACTTGCTGCGGCTCGCGAGTTCGGCCTCCTCCTTGGCCGCGCGCAAGACGCGCTCGCGGTCCTTGATCGCGGTGATGTCGCCGGCAATGACCACGAAGCCGCCATCGGCGGTGGGGCTGCGCGACAGCCTGAGCCAGCGCCCGTCGGCAAGCGCCAGTTCGCCGGTCGCGGCCGCGAGCGCCGCCTCGAACGCCGCGGGCAGTTGCGCGCCGGCCTTGAACGAGGCGGTGGGGCCGGGGAAAAGCTCCGCGACCCGCGAGTTCGCCACTACGATGCACCCGGCGGAGTCGAGCACGATCACGCCCTCGGCTGAGCTTTCGATGGCGTTGACGAGGCGGCTCTGCGCCGAACGGCGCGCGGCGATCTCGCGCTCCATCGTGGCGCGGATGTTGTCGCGCATCACCGCCATGGCATCGAGCAGTTCGCCAAGCTCGTCATTCGCGGCCGAGGCGATCTCGACATCGAGTTCACCGGCAGCGATGCGCCGCGCCGCGCGCGAGGCGAAGGCAATGGGCTGAATCATCCGGCGGGTCAGGAGCATCGCCACCATGGCGCTGATGAAGAGCGCGAACACGGTCGCGGCGATGCTGAGGCGGCGATAGGATGCGATCGACGCCAGCGCCCGCTCGCGGTCCTTGAATCCGTCATCGGCGGTGAGCTCGACGAGCCGGTCGAAATCCTCCACCACCGTGGCCGCGTGGCGGTCGAGCGCGGCGCGGTAGGCGCCGTCGGCGCCGATGGCGACGAGGCGCCGGCGCAGCGCGTCCCAGTCGGCAGCGGCCCGGGCGGTGGCGCGCGCCGCGTGCGCCGCTTCCGCCGACATGGAGCGTTCCTCGGCCACGCCCAGATCCTCCTGCAGCGCGCGCGCGAGATTGTCGATATGGCGGTCGAGCTGCGGCACGCGTGCGGCGTCCGCGACCGACTGACGCTGCATCAGCGTCAGCTCCATCGCCATGAAATTGGCCAGCGCCAGGCGTGCATAGCTGATCGCCATCAGCGGCTTGTCGTACGTCTCGACGACCAAACGGCCGGATTCGACGACGCTGTCGACGGCGTTCCAGCCCAGAAACCCGGTGATCGCGGCAAGCGCGCAGAACGCGAACAGGATCTTGCCGCGAATGGTCATGGCCATGCCGCGCAGGCGCCGCATGGCGGCCACGAACATGGCATGGATTCCGGTCGCAAACCCGTTCGACACCGGCCTGAACCCCAGCGATAGCGCGCTGAGCCAGTTATGGCGTCCGAACCCCTAATTTCGTGTTAAGCGAATTGCCGGCCGGAAGCGCAACCGCCCTACCAGATGCGCGTGCCGTAAATCAAGGCATGCAAGCCATAGTAGAACGCGAGGGTCGTGGCGAGGGCGGCGCAATAGAACACCGGCGCAAGGGTGGTCCGACGCACGACGCGACCATTATCCGCCCCAACCGTCACGAGGGTGACCACGATCATCAGGTGTCCGATGGCATCGATCTTGCCGAATTCCAGCACGGCGGAGGTGAACATTGCGCTCAGGACCGTGGCCGCCATCCCCCGCACCAGCGGCGTCCACAGCAACGAGAAGCCGAGGCTGAACTCAACGAATCCCGCCGCCGTCATGTAAAACGGCGGGCTGAACCCGAAGGTCAGGCTGTGATGCGACTGCAGCACGGGATAGGTCCATTGCGGATAGGCCCATTTCTCGATCGAGGCCCACATCAGCGTGACCGCTGCCCCCCACCGCGCCACGTCGATGGGGCGGAAGTCGTGAATCCTGACCCGCGCCGCCGTCAGCGCGAGATAGGCCGCCAGCGCGAGGAAGATCGGGTAATCGAGCAGATGGAAAATGCCATAAGTGAGCACGCCATAGGCGTAGAGCGCCACGATCCCGGCCGCGGAAAGCACCATGGTCGTGCGCCACACCATGCCGAGGGCGATCGCCGCCTGCAGCCATGATACGGCGTCCACCTTGGTCAGCAGCTCGGGCGTCAGGATGATGTTGCCGAGCGTGAAGAGCGCAACAAAGAAAGCGCCGGTGCCGGCGCGGTAAAACTCCTCGGTGCGCGCGCGGATGCCGGCGCCGAGACGGTCGAAACTGCGCGCCAGCACCTGGCCGACCGCCGTTCGCTCGAGCCAGCACACGATCGTCAGTACGACGAGCGCGGTCAGCGTGAGCAGCAGGAAGCCGCGCGAGAATACCGCCGACAGCAGCCGGGGCTGCTCGGGAACGCTATAGGGCGCGAACCACTTGATATGAGCCTCGGCCGGCACCGGCAGCAGGCCAAAGGCGAGAGCGGTGAGGAAGCGTTGCGATGCGGTGAGTGGGCGCATACCAATCCCGACTCGTCATTGTTTCAAGGGATTATAGAGAAGTTCGCGGATATTTCACTTCAAAAATTTCATTTAAGTATGGGATTTTGATCGCTGAATCCCGGGAAACGGAATCTTTACGGCGGCACCGTAGGGTTGGTGCTTCCGCATGGTGGCTGGGGATCGGGATGAAGGTGCTTTTGACCATTGGCGCGTTCGGCATCGTCGGCGGCGCGGCTGCGGCCGTGGCGTCGACCTGGTTCCCGGCGCAAAAGGCCCCGCTCGAGCGCTGGAGCAGCGCGCTCTTCATCAGCGGGCTGGCGCTCGTCGGTTTCGGTTTTCCGATACTGTAGCGATCGGGGCGGCGCGCCTACGCCGCCGCGGGACGTCCGGCCGCCACCGGTCTGGCCGCGTTCGACAGCACGAGCAGCCCGGTGGCAGTGTTCGAAATCGGTACGTGGTAGTTGGCGTGAACCGCGGCGACGCGGCCGAGCAGCGCGCCGCGCGCGACCAGCAGGTTCAAGAGTTCCACGCCCTGCGCACCGGCCAGCGCGACGAGGTCCATGACGGAATACGTCGTCAGCGCCTCAGGCTCGCTCACGAGCTTTTCCATGCACATCAGATCGAACGGCTTATTGATGAAGCCGGCCCGCGTGCCGTCGAGCTGATGGGACAGCCCGCCGGTGCCGACCATCACCACTTTGATATCGCGGTCATAGGACTCGAGCGCGCGGCCGATCGCTTGCCCCAGCGCGAAGGCGCGGTGCGGCGCCGGCAGCGGATGCTGGACCGTGTTGACGACGACCGGGACGGTCCGCACGGGCCATCGCGCCGTCCCGGGCCACAGCAGCGACATCGGCACCGTGAAGGCGTGATCCACCAGCATCTCCTGGCAGGTGGTCAGGTCGAACGAGTCGGCGACGAGCGCTTCGATGATGTGCCACGACAGCGCCGGATCGCCCGCGAAGGGCGGCGCGACGGGCAGGCCCCAGCCCTCGTCGGCGTGGCGATATTCGGGCGCTGCGCCGATCGCGAAGGTCGGCATCTTGTCGAGAAAGAAGTTGAGGCCGTGGTCATTATAGACGACCACGGCAACGTCGGGCCGCTCCTGCGCGAGCCACTCGTGCACGCGGTCGAATGCGGCGAAGAACGGGCGCCAATAGGGCTCGCTCTGGAGCCCCTTGGCGATCGCGCCGCCGATCGCGGGAATGTGGGATGTTGTGATCGCGCCGATGACCCGCGCCATGGCTCATCTCCCTGCGGCTTCGAGCTTTGCCTTGAACGCGGCGACCGTCATGCCGGTTTGCTGCGCACCGATGTCCTGCACGTTCATGCCGAACATGCCGGCGAACTTGGCGAGGTAGTAGATGTTGCCGCCCGCAGCGATCAGCTCGAGCACGTTGCGGTGGCGGATCGCCGCGCGCTGCGCTTCGTTCAGGCCGAACCGCGCGCAATAGCCGTCCTCGTCCTCGAGAAAGGCGGCGCGGTTCTCGGCGCTGTTAAACGAGTAGCACATCTTGTTGAGGGCATAGCCCTTCTGCGCTGCTTCGCCGTCGAAGATCGGCGTCCCCGGTATGGCGCGCCGCTCGGTCCCGGGCATGGCTTTCTCCCACTCTGCCGCCGACGCGCGAACGTATCGCGCGGATCGGGCGGCACCTTGATCTGGATCAACGGCGCCGCCGCCGCGGTTGCGTCACGACGACGCGGCGATCCGGCCGATCAGGCGGAGGCGCGCCGCGCCGCGTTGGGATCGTCGATCTTCTGCGCCAGGAACCAGTCCACCAACTCGGCGTGACGCGGCATCCACACGTCGGTAAAGCCGGTGAAATAGCGGAGCAGCTTGTCGAGCTGCGCGGCGACGAGGGGGCGGCCGCCGAAATGACTGTGCACGGCGAGATGCAGGAGGCCCATCGGCTCGGCTGCGTAGAGATAATCGAAGCTGTCCTTGTAGACGTCGTGGAAGTCGCGCGGGCTCGCGCGCAACACGCGGTTGTCGACGAAATCGCACCATGGCAGCGCCACGATCGGGCCCGCCTCGGTCCGTTGCAGACGGGGCAGCGCGGCGTCGAGCGCGTCGGCATGCCAACGCACGCCCGCGCGCACCAGGAGCGCAAAGGTTTCCTCGTTCCAGCTATAGACCGAGCACACCCAGCCGTCGGGACGCGTACCGGACGCCGCCTCGAGGACATCGAGCGAACGCCGGATCACGCCCTGCTGCTGCTCGGTCGTCATGTCGCAGAGATACTGATCCTGGGCGTGACCGTGGCCGGCAAGGCCGTGGCCCGCGCGCACGACGGCGCGTATGGCGTCGGGATAAAGCTCGGCGGAAAGCGCGTTGGCGAAGACCGTCGCCCGGACTCCCGTGCGTTCGAGCGTCCGCAGGATCCGCCAGATTCCCTCCCTGCCGCCGTAATGCGACCACTGCATGCCCGCATGATCGATCGCACCGGGCTTGAGCGGCGTCGTCCGCGGGAAATAGCTCGGCGACTTTCCCGGCGACCAGTTCTCCAGCAAAACACTTACCAAGACGGCGATCCGTTTGCCGTTCGGCCATGCGAGGCCTGCCATGTTTTCTCTCCTTCCGTAATGCTGCGGCACAGCGGCCGCAGCGCTTTGCCGCGGTCGCGGTCTGGCGACGGTCATGCAGGCGATGCAATGGTTGTCCTGCTCATATTGAATACTGTCGGCGCTTCATTATTCTCGTGGCGTGCATAGCCATTTCGTGAGCTTTCGGACATGCCGCAACAGCTCGACCCCGCCGAACTGGCGTTCCGGATTGCAGGCGTATGTGCCTGCGTGGCGCTGAGTGCATTCGTGGCCCACGAGTTTCTCGAATTCCACGTCAATGTCCCCTATCTCGCGTTCCTGCCCGCGGTCGCGATGTGCTGCTTATTCGACGGACTGGCCGCAGGCGTGGCGGCGACGGTGCTGGGCGGGCTTGATCTCTGGTACTTCTTCCTCCCGCCGGACGGTTTCGGCGTGCCAAACATTGCCAATGCCCTTCACCTCTTCGTCTTCCTGGGGGTTGCAGGCTTCATGTGCTGGGTCATCCACGTTCAGCGCCGCTCGAACGAGCAACTCATGCAGGAAAACTTCGAACTCGGCTACAAGCTGGGGTTGCTGCGCGAGCTGCGGGCCGCGCGCCATCCGACGACGCGCTGAACCGGGACGCCGCCAGTCAGGACAGATCGACCGCGTAACGCTTGAGATCGCCGAGCGCGCAGTGGCCGAGCGCGCCAGCATGCGTGGCGCGCAGCACGACGCGCGGCGCCTGACCGGCCTCGAACGCCTCCTGCCAGCGCGGCGCGCAAAGACACCACCGGTCGCCGGGCTTGAGGCCGGGGAAGCCGAATTCCGGCATCGGCGTCGAGAGATCGTTGCCGCGCGCCTTGGAGAAGGCGAGGAACTCCGCCGTCGTGACCACGCACACCGTGTGGCTGCCGACATCCTGCGGCGAGGTGTTGCAGCAGCCGTCGCGGAAGAACCCCGTCAGCGGCCGCGTCGAGCACGCCTCGAGCGGCTCCCCCAGGACGTTCCGCGCCCGGCCGCCGCCGCCCTTGCCGCCGTCCGTGTCCCTGGGCATCGCCACCTCCGTACCTGGCCGGCCGAGATATAGCCCCGGGCGACGCCCGGCGGCAAATGGCTTACACTCGGCCGACCACGCGGTTCGAGGGAGCACGCGATGAAGATCATTCAATTCCGCGAGCCCGGCCCGCCCGAGGTGATGGCGTGCCTGGACGTACCGATCCCCACGCCCCAGCCGGGCGAGGTGCTGGTGCGCGCCCATTCGATCGGTGTCGGGATTCCCGACACCCTGATCCGGTCCGGCACCTATAATTGGATGCCGCCACTGCCGGCGACCCCGGGGACCGAGTTGAGCGGCGTGATCGAAGCCGTGGGCCCGGGCGTCACCGCGCGCAAGGTCGGGCAGCGGGTGGTTGCCTCGGCGCGCGAGCGCCCGCATCGCGGCGGGCACTATGCCGAGTATGTCGCGACCCCGGCCGACGCGACCTTCGTTCTTCCGGACCGTGTCGATCTCGAGCAAGCGGCCGCGCTCGCCAACTATCAGGTCGGCTATCACATGCTCAAGGACGCCGCCAAGGTCACGAGCGGCGCGAGCCTCTTGCTCTATGCCGCGGCCGGCGGCATGGGCAATGCCGTCATCGACCTCGCCCGCGCCTGGGACCTCACCGTCGTCGGCGTCGTCAGCACCGACGAGAAGGCGCGTTTCGCCCGCGATCTGGGCGCGCACCACGTCATCAACCGCCGCGGCGAGAATGTGGCCGAACGCGTCGCCGCCCTGACCCGGGGCCGCGGAGTCGACTTCATCATCGACCCGGTGGCGGGACCGACCATCGCCGGCAATCTTCCCTTGCTCGCGCCGATGGGGATGCTCGTCATCTATGGCGGACTGGGCGGGCGTGCCCATGGCGACGTGCTCGCCGAGATGCGCAAGCACGGCAGGATCTGTCCGGCCATCCGCAGCTTCAGCATCCACGCCTGGGACGACCGCCCCGAGGAGCGGCGCGCCGGCATGCGCGCGCTCATCGACATGCTCGCCGCCGGACAATTGCACCCGCACATCCACGCCCGCCTCAAGCTCGCCGACGCGGTTGAGGCGCACCGGCGGCTCGAAAGCGGCGACGTGATAGGCAAGCTGCTGCTGCAGCCGTGACGCCGCGCGCGGCGCGGCCGCCCGCTCAGGGTGCCGTCGATGCCGGGTCGCGGTTCACGAGGTCCATGGACTGCCGGTCTTTCGGCGCACGGATTCCTCGTGTCGCGCCGGTTCCCGCAGCCGCTTTCGCGCTTTTTCGAGACTCTGCCACACGCCCTCGGAACCTTGGCGCGCGGTGCTCATGCGAAGCCAGATGATCGGATCGCTCATCATCTCATCCAAGGACGGCTCAGCGTTGTCCGTGTACATCGCCGCCTCCCATCGGTGGTGCCCGATTATTGATGCCGCATCCTGACACGGCCTCATGCCGCCGGCATGGGGCAAAAAGGTGACGATCGGCGGGTCCCAGCGCTATCGCGCCGGCGCCGAGACCGGCATCGCCGCCGCGGGGGCGGCGGCATTCGCGCGCCAGCTCCACCAACCGCCGCCCATGGCGACGAAGAGCTGAGCCGTGTCGAGATAGCGCTGCACCTTGGCGCGGACGAAGCCCAGCCGCGCCTGCTCGGCGACGCGCTGCGCGTCGACCACCTGGAGAATGCCGACGCTGCCGATCGAATAGGACCGCCGCGTCAGGTCGAGCGAGGACTGGGCGGAGCGCAAGGCGCTCTGTTCTTCGGCCAGCAGTTCGGCATCGTGGTTCAGCGCTTCGAGCACGTCGGCGACCTGGCCGAAGGCCTGGAGCACGGTCTGCTCGTAGGTCGCGAGCGCCGCGTTGAAATTGTCCACGGCGCGCCGCCGCTCCGCCTCGAGCGCGCCGGCGTGGAAGATCGGCATGGTGAGGCTCGGCCCCAGGCTCCAGACATTGCTCGCGCCGTGGAACAGCGTGTCGAGCGAAATCGCCTGCTGGCTCATCGCGCCGGTCAGGGTGATTTGCGGATAAAGCTGCGCCGTGGCGACGCCGATCGCCGCGCTGGCGGCATGGAGCTGCGCCTCGGCCGCGAGCAGGTCCGGGCGCTGGCGCACGAGCGACGACGGGAGGCTCAACGGCAGCTCGGTCGGGAGCGTGATCCGATCGAGATCGAAATTGGGCGGCTGCCAGTTGCTCGGCACCTTGCCGACCAGCACCGTCAGCGCGTGACGCGCGACCGAGAGCTGCTGGAGCAGCGGCGGACGCAGCGTCCGGTCGGTGGCGAGCTGGCTCGTCGCGGTCTCGATGTCGAGTTGGGTCGCGACCCCGGCCCGCAACTCAGTATGCACGAGATCGAGGTTGCGCTGGTCGTCGGCGACGATGCCGTCGACGGTGTCCAGTTGCGCGCGCAGCGAGGCGATGGTGAGCGCCTGCAGCACCGCATTGCCGGTGAGCGTGAGGTAGGCGGCGTCGAGCTGATAGTCCTGGACCGCGGCGAGCGCCGCGCTTTCCTCGATCGTGCGCCTGGTGCCGCCGAAGATGTCGAGCGCGTAGCTGACGGTCGGCCCGACGCGAAACAGATTGGAATAGGGCGGGAATTGCGGCGGCAGTTCCGGCAGGCCGAATTGCGCGCCGTTGATGTGCTGGCGCACCGCACTCGCACCGAGATCGACCTGGGGATAAAGCCCCGCAAGCGCCGCGTTCACCGACTCCTGCGCCGCCGCCAGCGTCGCCTGCGCGGCGACGAGCGAGCGATTGCCGGCGACGGCCTGTTTCAGCACGGCGTCGAGCGGATCGGACCGGAACAGCGTCCACCAATCGCCGGTGATCTTCGCGCCAAGCGCGAAATGCTGATCGCCCGCCTGTTTCTCGGCCGCGCCATGGGACGTGTAGGTGGTCTCGGGCGGCGCTTTGGGTGGGGTGAAATTGGGTCCGAGCGTGCAGCCGGCGAGCGCGAGCGCCGCAGCCGTCCCCGCGCCGGCGGCGATCCGGCCAATGCCCGGTAATTTTGCCGACGACTTCGCCACCACCGCCTCGTCCGCAGCGACCGCCAAGCGGCCAGGGAGCGGGGACACACTGTCACGCGCCACGCCTTAAGAGCGTATCAACGCGGCAGGTCGGAATGCCCCCTCAGAAATTCATCCACCGCGCGTGCGCATTGGCGGCCCTCGCGGATCGCCCAGACGACCAGAGACTGGCCGCGCCGCGCGTCGCCGGTGGCAAAGACTTTGTCGACCGAGCTGCGGTAATCCACGGTCGTCGCCTTGATGTTGCCGCGTTGATCACGCGCGAGCGCAAGCGTTTCGACGACGCCCTTGTGCTCGGGATGCACGAAGCCCATCGCCAGCAGCACGAGTTCGACCTTGACGTGGAACAGGCTGCCCGGCACCTCGTGCAATTCCAGGCGGCCGCCCTGCCCCGCGCGCCACTCGACCCGCACCATGTCGACCCCGGTGACGCGGCCGTCGCGGCCGGTGAAGGCCTTGGTCGAGACCGCCCAGTCGCGCCGCACGCCCTCCTCGTGCGAGCTCGAGGTGCGCAGCTTCATCGGCCAGTCCGGCCAGGTCAGAAGCTTGTCTTCGTGCTCGGGCGGCACCGGAAGGATCTCGATCTGCGTCACCGAGCGGGCGCCGTGACGGTTGGACGTGCCGATGCAGTCGGAACCGGTATCGCCGCCGCCGATCACCAGCACGTTCTTGCCGGTGGCGAGGATGGCGGCGCTCTCGTCCGCCTTCTCGCCGGCGACGCGGCGGTTCTGCTGGACGAGGAACTCCATGGCGAAATGGATGCCCTTGAGCTCGCGCCCCGGCACCGGCAGGTCGCGCGGCGCCTCGGCGCCGATGGCCAGGACCACGGCATCGTAATCGTGCATCAGCCGCTCGATCGGGACGCTGGCTCCGACATGGCTGTTGGGATGGAACTCGACGCCTTCCGCGCGCATCTGCGCGATGCGCCGGTCGATGGTGAACTTCTCGAGCTTGAAGTCGGGAATGCCATAGCGCAGCAAGCCGCCGATGCGCGCGGACTTCTCATAGACGCCGACGCCGTGGCCGGCGCGCGCCAATTGCTGGGCGCAGGCGAGGCCGGCCGGACCCGAACCGACGATGGCAACGCGCTTGCCGCTGTGATGGGCGGCGACCTGCGGCTCGATCCAGCCCTCGGTCCAGCCGCGCTCGACGATCGCGTGCTCGATCGTCTTGATCGTCACCGGCTCGTCGATCAGGTTCAGCGTGCACGATGCCTCGCATGGCGCCGGGCAGATGCGCCCGGTGAAGTCGGGAAAGTTGTTGGTGAGATGCAGCGTCGCCAGCGCCGCACGGAAATCGGCCTGGTAGACGAGGTCGTTCCAGTCGGGAATGATGTTGTTGACCGGGCACGCGTCATGGCAGAACGGCGTGCCGCAATCCATGCAGCGCGCGCCCTGGCGCCGCAATTCGTCGTCGGGCAGCGGGCGTACGAACTCGCGCCAATGCTTGAGCCGGTCCTCGACCGGCGCATAGGCGCGGTCGTGCCGTGGAAATTCGAGAAATCCCGTCGGGTTGCCCATCGTCTCAAACGCCTACCGCGACGCTCACGTCCGGTCGCTCGGTTGCGCGCGCGCGCGCCTGCATCTGCTTCAACGCGCGCCGGTACTCGATCGGTATCACCTTGACGAAGCGCGGCCGGTAGGTGTCCCAATCCGCGAGAACGGCGCGCGCGCGCGGACTCCCGGTCAGCGCCGCGTGACGGGCGATGAGGCGATGCAGCAGCGTCGCGTCGCGCTCGGTCATGCCGTGCGCGACATCGACGCGCCCATGGCCCTCGAGATCGCCCGAGCGGTGCTCGAGCGCCTCGAGCGCATCGTCCTCGTCGGCAATGGGCTCGAGATCGACCATCGCCTGGTTGCAGCGCTCGCCGAAATCGCCGCGCTCGTCGAGCACGAAGGCGACGCCGCCGCTCATGCCGGCGCCGAAATTGCTGCCAGTCTCGCCCAGCACCACGACGACGCCGCCGGTCATGTACTCGCAGCAATGGCTGCCGGCGCCCTCGACCACGGCGATCGCGCCCGAGTTGCGCACCGCGAAGCGCTCGCCGGCGACGCCGCTGAAATAGCACTCGCCCGCGATCGCGCCGTAGAGCACGGTATTGCCGACGATGATGCTCTTGTCGCGCGCCAGCTTGCTGTCCTGCGGCGGATAGACCACGAGCCGTCCGCCCGAAAGCCCCTTGCCGGCATAGTCGTTGGTGGCGCCCTCGAGCTCGAAGGCAACGCCGCGCGCCAGGAACGCGCCGAAGCTCTGCCCCGCCGTGCCGGTGAACTTCACCGAGATCGTGCCGTCGGCAAGCCCATCGTCGCCATAGCGCTGCGCGATCTCGCCCGACAGCATCGCGCCGACGGTACGGTTCACGTTGCGGATCGGCAGATCGATCATCACGCGTTCGCCGTTCTCGAGCGCGGGCTTGGCGGCGGCGATGAGTTGATGATCGAGGGCGCGGTGGAGGCGGTGGTCCTGCTCCTCGCATTTGTAGGTGGCCGTGCCGGCCGGCGTCTCGGGACGATAGAGCACCCGCGCCAGATCGACGCGCCGCGCCTTTTCGTGCGCGATGTCGCGGCGCGGCAAGAGCAGGTCGGACCGCCCGATCATGTCGTTGAAAGTGCGGAAGCCGAGCTTGGCCATCAGCTCGCGCACCTCCTCGGCGAGGAAGTGGAAGAGCGTGATCACGTCCTCCGGCCGGCCGTTGAAGCGGCGGCGCAGTTCGGGGTTCTGCGTCGCCACGCCGACGGGACAGGTGTTGAGATGGCATTTGCGCATCATCACGCAGCCCGCGGCGACCAGCGAAGCGGTGGCGACGCCGAACTCGTCGGCGCCCAAAAGCGCGCCGATCACGACATCGCGGCCGGAGCGGATGCCGCCGTCCACCTGCACCGCGATGCGCCCGCGCAGTCCGTTCAGCACGAGCGTCTGATGCGTCTCGGCGAGACCGATCTCCCAGGGCTCGCCAGCGTGGTGGATGGAGGTGAGCGGCGAGGCGCCCGTCCCGCCCTCGTGGCCGGAAATGGTGACGTGATCGGCATAGGCCTTGGCGACGCCGGCGGCGATGGTGCCGACGCCGATCTCGGCGACGAGCTTGACGCTGACCGCGCCGCGGGGATTGACGTTCTTGAGGTCGTGGATGAGCTGCGCCAGATCCTCGATCGAATAGATGTCGTGATGCGGCGGCGGCGAGATCAGGCCGACGCCGGCAATCGAGTGGCGGGTGCGCGCGATCCAGTCATCGACCTTGTGGCCGGGGAGCTGCCCGCCTTCGCCCGGCTTCGCCCCCTGCGCCATCTTGATCTGCATTACGTCGGCATTGACAAGGTATTCGGCGTTGACGCCGAAGCGGCCCGAGGCGACCTGCTTGATCGCCGAGCGCATCGAGTCGCCATCGGCAAGCGGCTTGTAGCGCTGCGGATCCTCGCCGCCCTCGCCGGTGTTCGACTTGCCGCCGATGCGGTTCATGGCGATGGCGAGCGTGGTGTGCGCTTCCCACGAGATCGAGCCGAAGGACATGGCGCCGGTGGCGAAGCGCTTGACGATCGACGCCGCCGGCTCGACCTCCTCGAGCGGCACGGGATGCTCGGCGAAGCGGAAGTCGAGCAGCCCGCGAAGCGCGATGAGCCCGTCCTCCTGCGCCCCGGCGCGGCGGGTGAATTCCTTGAACTGGCGGTAGTTGTTGCCGCGGACCGCATGCTGCAGCAGCGCGACCGTGTCCGAGGTCCACACGTGACGCTCGCCGCTGACGCGGAAGGCGAACTCGCCGCCGACATCGAGCGCCTCGCGGTAGTTGGGCGCATCGCCGAAGGCGAGGCGATGGCGGCGCACGGTCTCCTCGGCGATCTCCTCGAGTCCGATCCCCTCGACCGGCGAGACGGTGCCGGTGAAGTAGCGTTCGAGGAAGGCGCTGTTGAGCCCGACCGCGTCGAAGATCTGCGCCCCGCAATACGACTGGAACGTGCAGATCCCCATCTTCGACATCACTTTGAGGATGCCTTTGGCGATCGCCTTGATGTAGCGCTCCTCCGCCTCGCCCGGCGACAGCTTGCCTTCGAGGTCGCGCTGCAGGGCCGCGAGCGTGTCGAAGGCGAGATAGGGATTGATCGCCTCGGCACCGTATCCGGCGAGCAGGCAGAAATCGTGGAGCTGGCGCGCCTCGCCGGTCTCGACCACGAGCCCGACCTCGGTGCGCAGGCCCTCGCGGATGAGATGATGATGCACCGCGGCGACGCTGAGAAGCGACGGCACCGCGATGCAATCTGCATCGAGCGCCCGGTCCGACAGCACGATGATATTGTGCCCCGCGCGCACCGCCCCTTCGGCATCGCGGCAGATGCGTTGGATCGCATCGCCCATGGCGGCGGCGCCCGCGACGGCGGGATAGCAGACCGACAGCGTGAAAGTGCGGAACACGCCGCCCGAGCTGTCCTCGATGCGGCGGATCTTCTCGAGATCCACGTTCGTGAGGATCGGCTGATGCAGTTCGAGCCGGATGTGCTTGCCGCCGGTCTCGAGATCGAGCAGGTTGGGCCGCGGCCCGACCAGCGAGACGAGCGACATCACCACAACCTCGCGGATCGAATCGATCGGCGGGTTCGTCACCTGGGCGAAACGCTGCTGGAAATAGTCGAACAGGAGCTTGGGCCGGCTCGACAGCACGGCGAGCGGCGTATCGCGTCCCATGGCGCCGACCGTGTCCTCGGCCGAGAGCGCCATCGGCCTGAGAAAGAAGCGCAGGTCCTCCTGCGTGTAGCCGAACGCCTGCTGCCGATCGAGCAGCACGTTGCGCGGCGGCGGCATCGGCGTGACTTCGTCGGGCAGGGTCTCGAGCTTGATCTGCGTCTGGTCGAGCCACGCCTGATAGGGATGGGCCGAGGCGATATCGTGCTTCAGCTCCTCGTCGTCGATGATCCGGCCGCGTTCGAGATCGACGAGCAGCATCCGGCCCGGTTCGAGTCGCCATTTCCGCGTGATGCGCGATTCCGGCACGTCGAGGACGCCCGCCTCCGAGGCCATGACGACGAGATCGTCCGCGGTCACGAAGAAGCGCGCCGGCCGCAACCCGTTGCGGTCGAGCGTGGCGCCGACCTGGCGCCCGTCGGTGAAGGCGATCGCGGCCGGACCGTCCCAGGGTTCCATCAGCGCCGCATGGTATTCGTAGAAGGCGCGGCGCTTCAGGTCCATCAGCGGATTGTCGGCCCACGCCTCGGGGATCATCAGCATCAGCGCGTGGGGCAGCGAATACCCGCCGGCGACGAGCAGCTCGAGGCAGTTGTCGAGAGTCGCCGAATCGGAATTGCCGTCGCCGATGAGCGGCCACAGCTTCTCGAGGTCGGCACCCAGCACCTTCGACGTCATCGAATGGCGCCGCGCCATCATCCAGTTGATATTGCCGCGGAGCGTGTTGATCTCGCCGTTATGGGCGAGATACCGGAATGGATGCGCCAGCTCCCACGACGGGAAGGTGTTGGTCGAGAACCGCGCATGCACGAGCGCCAGCGCGGTCTCGGTGCGCTCGTCCTCGAGGTCCTTGTAGAAGCGGGCGAGGCGCTCGGCGATCACCATGCCTTTGTAGATGATCGTCCGCGTCGAGCAGCTCGCGATGTAGAAGGCGCCGCCTTCGGGCAGCGCGCGCACGCGGATCGATTTGTGGCATTGCTTGCGGATGACGAAGAGCTTGCGCTCGAAGGCGTCGGGGTCCGGGCAATTTTCGCCGCGGGCGATGAAAAACTGGCGGATCACCGGCGCGATCGGCTGGATGCTTTCGCCCAGGACCGAGCCGTCGCA
>Ga0307373_10008600_pt1 | contig 15486 bp, 14 predicted proteins | sample OX2MG_FD_202534 | JGI IMG/M metagenome (GOLD analysis project Ga0307373, IMG submission 202534) | Soil microbial communities from Risofladan, Vaasa, Finland - OX-2 | ecosystem: Environmental > Terrestrial > Soil > Coastal area > Acid sulfate soil | place: Finland: Risofladan, Vaasa | collected... | reverse complement strand
GTGCCGCGCAACCAGGTGCAGGCCGCGGCCAGCATGCCGCCGCTGCAACCGAACTTGCCGCCTTTCAAATCCGACGCCTGCTTGATGCCTTTCTGCGCGTTGACGAAGACGAAGCCGTGACGGAAGCGGCGATGCAGGAAAATCGGCAGCCCGATATAAGGATGCCCGCGATCGCGCGCCATGTAATAGCCGCAGAGATTGAACTCGCCGGCATCGCATTCCGCATTGCGATCGAGCCGCCAGTGCCGATCGCGCGACGAGGTCGCGCACAGCATCGTCAGATCGATGCCGTCCGCCTCGACACGGCCTTCCTTCAGCGGACGGACGATCTCGTAATCGCCGCAGGTCAGGGTGATCTTCAGCTTCGAGGGCATGACGGAATCCTCATTTCTTAGGCAGGTACGCCTCGGTATAGTATTTCGTCAGATCGGGCTCGCTGTCGAGTTGGCCGAGCTCGACGAAGGATCGCGCCAGGACTTTCAGCGCGGCGGGCTTGAATTTTCCGTCGGCGGAAAACATCGGCGTCACCAGATCGTATTCCTTGGTTTCGACTGCTGCCGAGCGCCGCATCGCGGGTACCGCATAGGCAATGGTCTGGTCGCGATGCGCGCGCTCGTAAGCGATGGTCTCGAACCAGCCCTTGAGGAAGCCGCGCACCGCCTCGGGATCTTTGCGGACGATGTTGTCGGTCGCGAAGATCGCGTGGTCGAGGAAATCGCCCACGATCTCGGAAGCCGGGAAAAGCAAGCGGCCGCGCTGGGTTTCCTCGAGCTGCAACCCCGAGGCCGAGCCGGTGATCATCGCGTCGATCTGATGCGTGACGAGGAAGGCTGCCTCCGCGGCTTTGTCGGAACCCACCGTCACCTCGACGAGGTTTTCCGGCTTCCAGCCTTTGACTTGGGCGAGACGATGGGCAAGCCAATCGGTCAGCGCGCCATAGCTCGAAATGCCGATCCGCTTGCCTTTGAGATCGTCGGACGTCTTGGCGGGCGAATCGTATGGCACGACAAAGCCCATGTCGAGCGGCCGGCCAGCCGATGCCGCGACCGCGAGCTCGGGCGCGCCCTTCACCAGGAAAGCGAAATCGGTGCCCGCGCCGACGGCGATGTCGATCGCGTCGGCGGTCATCGCCTGGTGCAGCTTGGCACTGCCGAGCAGGATGACCTTCTCGAGCGCGACGCCGTTCCGAGCGAAGATGCCAAGATGATCGCCGAAATCGACCGCCATGAACGAGAAAGCGCCGGTCGCCGGGATGCCGACGCGGATTTTTTCGAGCGCCTGCGCCGCCGGGTCGGTCAGCGCCAGCAACGCGCCGGCGACCAATACCGCGCTCCGCATCGCCTTGCCGCGCACAAGATCGAAGAGCGTCATCCCTCGCCTCCCCTTATGTCTTTTGCTCGGGCACTCACCGCTTACGGGCAAGCGCGCCGCACTCACCCGCGGAATTTGCGGCGTCTCCGGCAAAACCAAGCGTCGGCCCATCATGCACGTCCTGCGGCTTGACGCAACGCGATCGATCGACGCAAATGGTGGCGTTCATGCGACGATATATTCAGGAGCAACTATGTTGTTTTATCCGGAAGAGCGGATCGCCCTCTTCATCGACGGCGCCAATCTTTATGCCGCCGCGCGCGCGCTCGCCTTTGACATCGATTATAAACGGCTGCTGCAGCTTTTCGGCGCCAAGGGCCGCCTGATCCGCGCGTTCTATTATACCGCATTGATAGAAGACCAGGAATATTCGCCGCTGCGCCCGCTGGTGGATTGGCTCGATTACAACGGCTACACGATGGTGACGAAGCCGACCAAGGAATTCACCGACGCGACCGGCCGCCGCAAGCTCAAAGGCAATATGGATATCGAGCTCGCAATCGACGTGATGGAGATGGCGCAGTCGCTCGACCACATCGTCCTGTTCTCGGGCGACGGCGACTTCCGCCGGCTAGTCGAGGCGGTGCAGCGCAAGGGTGTGCGCGTCACGGTGGTCTCGACGATCCGCTCGACCCCGCCGATGGTCGCCGACGAGCTGCGCCGGCAAGCCGACGTCTTTGTCGAGCTGCAGGATTTGGCGCCGCAGATCATGCGCGCGCACAATCAGCATCGCGATCAGCAATACACCGACGCCGACGCGTGATCGCGCGGGCCGCGAACGAAATGCCCATCGACCAGCCGGGCCGCGATTGCGCATTGTGTCCGCGGCTGGTCGAGTTTCGCGAGGCGCAACGCGCTGCTCATGCCGATTGGCACAACGCGCCGGTGTCGTCGTTCGGCGATGCCGCGGCGCGGCTGCTGATCGTCGGTCTGGCGCCGGGCCTCAAAGGCGCCAACCGCACCGGCCGGCCGTTCACCGGCGATTATGCCGGCGATCTGCTCTACGCGACGTTGAAACGCTTCGGCTTCGCGCGCGGCGATTATGCCGCGCGCCGCGACGATGGGCTGGCGCTGGTGGATTGCCGCATCAGCAACGCCGCCCGCTGCGTGCCGCCGGAGAACAAGCCGCTGCCCGAAGAAGTCGCATCCTGTCGCCGCTTCCTCATTGCCGAGATCGCGGCAATGCCGAGACTTCGAGCGATTCTGGCTTTAGGACAGGTCGCGCATGGCGCTGTGCTGGTGGCGCTCGGGCACCGTAAATCGGCGTTTCGCTTCGGGCATGCCGCGCTTCACGCGCTGCCCGACGGCAAGCTGCTCGCCGACAGCTATCACTGCTCGCGCTACAACACCAACACCGGCAAGCTCACGACCGCGATGTTCGAAGCGGTGTTCGCGGAGCTGCGGCAGCGGCTCGCCGCTTAGGACTTGTGCTCGCGGAGAATGCGGGCGCGGTTGCGCTGCCAATCGCGCTGCTTTTCCGCTTCGCGCTTGTCGGATTTGCGCTTGCCCTTGGCGACGCCGAGCTCGATCTTCGCGCGGCCGCGCTCGTTGAAATAGACCGCCAGCGGCACCACCGTGACGCCGTCGCGCTTGATCGCGCCGAGCAGCTTGTTGATCTCGCGGCGATGAAGCAGCAGCAGGCGCTTGCGGCGCGGCGCGTGGTTGAAGCGCGCCGCGGGATATTCCGGAAAATTAGCGTTCACGAGAAAAATCTCGCCGCCCTCGTCGGCGGCATAGGCCTCGGCGATGCTGGCGAGCCCTTTGCGCAACACCTTGACCTCGGTGCCGGTCAATTGCATGCCGGCCTCGAGCGTTTCGAGGATGAGGTAGTCATGCCGCGCGCGGCGATTCAGCGCGACATACTTCTCGTCTCCACGCAGCGCCATGCGCCGCCGATCAGCTCAGTTCAGCACGCCCGCCGAGCGCATGGCGGCACGCACCGTCTCTTGCGCCTGCGGACTCGCCGGCACCAGCGGCAAACGGACCTCGGGTGTCGACGTGCCGAGCAGCGAGCAGGCGAATTTCACCGGCGCCGGGCTGGTCTCGCAGAACAGCGCGTCATGCAAGAGCAGCAAGCGCTCGTTGATCTGCATCGCGGCCGCGGTCGCGCCCTTGCGCCAAGCCGCATGCATGTCGGCGCAGGCGCGCGGCGCGACATTCGCCGTCACCGAGATGCAGCCGTCGCCGCCTTGGGCCAAAAACGCGATCGCGGTCACGTCCTCGCCCGACAGCATCGAGAAATCCGCGCCGATCGTCGCGCGCGTGCGCATCGGCCGCGCCAGATCGTTGGTCGCATCTTTGACGCCGACGATATTCGGCAGCTTCGCCAGCCGCGCCATCGTCGCGACACTCATATCGATGACGCAGCGCGGCGGGATGTTGTAGATGATGATCGGCAGGTCGACCGCGTCGTTGATCGCCTTGTAATGCTGATAAAGCCCTTCCTGCGTCGGCTTGTTGTAATAGGGCGTGACGACCAGCGCGGCATCGGCGCCGGCCTCCTTGGCGTGGCGGGTGAGCGCGATCGCTTCCGCGGTCGAGTTGGAGCCGCTGCCGGCAACCACGGGAATGCGGCCCTTTGCGACCTCGACGCAGAGCTCGACCACCCGCCTGTGCTCGTCATGGCTCAAGGTCGGCGATTCGCCGGTGGTCCCGCACGGCACAACTCCCTCGGTCCCCTGGGCGATCTGCCAATCGACGAAGCTCTGGAACGCCTTCTCATCCACCGCCCCGTTGCGGAACGGGGTGATGAGCGCGACCAGCGATCCCTTCAACATGATTTGCTGCCTCCCGCAGCGGCTTTCGGCTGCGGCTGCGACGATAGGCCATGACGCCGGGCCGGGCAACCGCACCGAAACGCTTTATGCCGCCGCTGCTTGGCGCTAAAATGGCGATCGGGTGGAATAGGAAATAGATGGGTTTACGACGGGCATCGGCCCTGTTCGTCCTGGTCGTGCTGGCGTGGGGAGCCGGCGGATCGGTACGGGCGGCGCCACTCACCGCGAGCGATCGGCAGATTTACATCGCGGCGTTCGATGCGGCGAAGCGCGGCGATTGGAGCGCGGCGGAGACCACCGCGGCCGCAGCGCATGACCGCTTGCCGGCGCAGGCTCTGGCCTTCCTCGACTATACGCGCGACGGATCGGATGCGAGCTTTGCCGATCTCACCGCCTTCATCGACGCTCATCCCGATTGGCCGAGCCAGAACCTGTTGCGTCGGCGCGCCGAGGAAGCGATCGCGACCGCGACCGATGCGCAGCTTGCGCCGTGGTTCGAGGCCCATCCGCCGGTCTTGCCGGCGGCACGACTGCGGCTCGCGCAAATCTGGATGCAATCCGGCCGCCAGGCCGATGCCGCGCGCCTCATTCGCCAAAGCTGGATCGAGGGCGATTACAGTGCGATCGAAGAAAAATTCATGCTCGAGCGGTACCACGACGTCTTGCGGGGCGAAGACAATGCGCGTCGGCTCGACCGGCTGATCTGGGACCATCAGACCGAGCAGGCCAAGCACATGCTGCGCCATGTCGGTCCCGAAACCGCGGCGCTCGGCGAGGCGCGGCTGGCACTCGCCGCAATGGAGCCCGGGGTCGAGCGGCTGATCGCGCGCGTGCCGGCGCGGCTGCAGAACGATCCCGGCTTGCAGTTCGCGCGGTTGCAATGGCGCCGGCATAAAGACCTCGACGACGACGCCGCGGCGATCCTCGAGCACCCGCCGGCCGAGCTGGTGCGGCCCCTGGCTTGGGCGATCGAGCGTTTGATCATCGCGCGCCGCTTGCTCGACGATGGCCAGGCGGCGCGCGCCTACAAGCTGGCCGCCGATAGCGGGCTGACCGCCGGCCCGACCTTTGCCGAGCTCGAATTCCTCGCCGGCTGGATCGCGCTGCGCGATCTCAACCAGCCGGCCACGGCTTACAACCACTTCGTCCGCCTCTATCACGCCGCGACGCTGCCGATCAGCCTCGCGCGCGGCGCCTACTGGTCGGCGCGCGCTGCCGAGGCGATGAGCCGGGCCTCGCTCGCCGCGACCTGGTATGACACCGCGGCGCCGTATGTGACGACGTATTACGGCCAGCTCGCCGACGCTCATCTCGGCGGCACGGCCGCGACGATGAAAGTATCCGAGCCGACGCCGACATCGGCCGAAAGCCAGGCCTTCGACGGCAACGAGCTCGTGCACGTGGCGCGCGATCTGGCGCTGATCGGCGACACCGACGATCTCCCGGTGTTCCTGCGCCGGATCGCCAAAGGGGCCAAGACCGCCGCCGATTTTGCGCTGACCGCGCGGCTCGCCCGCGCGCTCGACCGGCCCGACATTGCCGTCTTTGCCGCCAAGCGCGCGAGCTATGCCGGCATCACGCTGATGGATGAAGGCTATCCGCTCGCCGATGTGCCGCCGGGCGGCACCATCGAGGCGCCGCTGGTGCTGGCGATGACCCGGCAGGAAAGCGCGTTCGACACCGGCGCCGTCAGCAATGCCGGGGCGATGGGGCTGATGCAGCTCATGCCGGCGACCGCCAATAAGATCGCGCAGCTTTTGCATCTGCCGTTTTCGCGCCGACGCCTGACCACCGACGTTGCCTATAACATGACGCTCGGACGCGCCTATCTCGATAGCCTGGTCGACGGTTTCTCCGGCTCTTATGTGCTTGCGGTCGCCGCCTACAATGCCGGCCCGGCGCGGGTCCATCAATGGATCGCGGATCACGGCGATCCCCGCAACGCGAATGTCGACCCGATCGATTGGATCGAGCGCATCCCCCTCAGCGAAACCCGCAATTACGTGCAGCGCGTGCTGGAGAATTTGCAGGTCTACCGCGTCCGCCTCGGCGCGGCTTTGCCGACGCTGTCGCTGGCCGCCGATCTGAAGCGCTAAGCCGTGACGCCGCCCGCATTGCCGGATCTCGGGGACCTCCGCGCGGCCGCTGCGCGGCTGCGGGGCAAAGCCGTTGCGACGCCGCTGCTGTCCTCGCCGCTGATCGACAGCCGGTTGGGCGCCCGGGTGCTGATCAAGGCCGAATGCCTGCAACGCACGGGATCGTTCAAGTTTCGCGGCGCCTACAACGCGCTGGCGCAACTCGACGCCGGCAAGCGCCGCGCCGGCGTGGTCGCCTATTCCTCGGGCAATCACGCGCAAGGCGTCGCCGCCGCCGCCGCGCTGCTCGGCATCCCGGCAACCATCGTCATGCCGGCCGACGCGCCCGCCATCAAAGTCGCGAATACGCGCTTCTATGGCGCCGCGATCGTGTCCTACGACCGCTATCGCGAAAGCCGCGAGACGATCGCGGAACGGATCGCCGCCGAGCGCGGCGCCGAGCTCTTGCCGCCTTATGACGACGCACGGGTGATCGCCGGACAAGGGACCATCGGGCTCGAGATCGGCGAGGAGGCGCAGCGCCAGGGCGTCGCGATCGATATCTTGATCGCGCCGTGCAGCGGCGGCGGCCTGGTTACCGGCTGCGCCCTGGGACTATCCGCCTCGCCCGGAAAAATTGCCGTCTACGCCGCCGAGCCCGCCGGATTCGATGACCTGCGCCGCTCGCTCGCGGCCGGCAAGCGGGTCGCGAACGACCCAGCGGCGCGCTCGATCTGCGATGCGCTGCTGGCGCCGACACCGGGCGAGCTCACCTTCGCCCTCGCCGAGCGGCTGCTCGCCGGTAGCCTTGCCGTTAGCGACGACGAGGTCCGGCGCGCGATGGCGACTGCGTTCTCGGCTTATAAAATCGTGCTCGAGCCCGGCGGTGCGGCAGCGTTGGCGGCGGTTATGTCGCATAAGCTGGCGATCGCCGGCAAGACGATCGCCATCGTCGCATCGGGCGGCAATGTCGATCCGGCGGCGTTCGCGGCAGCGCTTGCTTAGATCAGGACTTCGGCGTCACTCGCCGGCTTCGGCCGAGGTGATCGCCTCGCCGTGATCGGTACCGCTGCGCAAGGATTTCAGCGCCGGAAGAAGCTGCTTGCCTTCGCCGTCGGGCAGGTGCTCGCGGTCGACGCGGCGGCTGTAGCCTTCGAATACCGCGCCGGGCTCGATCCGCATCGAGCAATAGACCACATCGGCCCTTACCTGCGCCGAGCGTCCCAGAATCACGTTGATCGCGACCAGCCGGCCCTGCAGCACGCCGTTGATGATCGCGGTCTCGGCCTCGACCGAGCCGTTGATCGAGCCGCCCTCGCCCAGCGTGACCTTGCCGGCCACCAGATTGCCGATCAGCGTGCCGCCGACATGAACCTCGCCCGAGCAAGCGATATCGCCGTCGATCCGGAAGCCATCGCTGAGGATCGACAACGCGCTGCGCCGCAGGCTGTTGCCGCCGGCGGCGCTATTGCCGGTCGTTGATTTGAACCACATTCTTGCCTGCCCGCATGAATTTCGCCGGGTCTACCGCCGTACCATCGACGCGAACTTCGTAATGGAGATGCGGGCCGGTGCTGCGCCCGGTGCTGCCAAGCTCGCCGATCGGCGTATGCACAGCCACCCTTTGTCCCTTCGCCACCAGAATCCGGTGAAGATGCGCGTAGCGCGTGACAATGCCATGACCGTGGTCGATCTCGACCACCCGCCCATAACCATCCATGGTTCCGGTGAAAATCACCATGCCGGCACCCGTGCTGTAAACCGTTGTCCGGTAAGGCGCATCCAAATCGAGGCCCGGATGGAAGGAAGCGCGATGATTGAGCGGATCGATGCGCGGACCGAACCCGCTTCCGATCCGATACTGGTTGAGCGGCGCCGCCAGCGGCAGCATCTTTGCCAACCGCTTCAGATCCTCGAGTCGTTGGCGATCAAGCGGCGCGGCGCGCGGGTCGTTGAGCGCGATATAGGGACCGCCTTCGCCGGGCGCGCTATCGAGCCCGTGCAGCAGACGGTCGACATCGAGGCCGGTCGATGCGAGAAGCCGCTCGAGCTCGGATGAAGCGCCGGACGTTCTATTCTGCGCATGCGGCCCGGCACTCAGGGGCTTGCGCTCGGGCGGAATCGCCTCGGGCGGCACCATAGCGGGCCTGGCTGCTGGCGCGTTGCCGACCGCGGCCGACGGGATACGTTGCGGATCGGCGGCAAGCTGCTGCTGCTGAAGCTGCTGGTTCTTCGCATCGAGCTGGTTCGCCCGGATCTGCGTGGCCTGAAGATCCATCTCGAGCTGCTGGACGCGATTCTGCAGCGTCGTCCGCTCGACCTCGGATTGTTGCAACTGATGCTTGCCGGTATCGAGCGTTTTGGCGAGCTGCATCGCGTTGCTCGACTTGCTGGCATTCAGCGCCTGCTCGGCGGTTTTGGTCCGGCGGTCGGCGGCGTCGCGCTCCTCCTGCGCCGATTTGACGCGCGCGGCCGCATCGGCGAGTTGCGCCTGGAGCTGGTTGTTCTGCGCGGCCAGCGCGAGGAGCTTGTCGCCGGCTTGCTGATAATTGGTATTGGCTTGCGCGTAATTCTGGCTGACGGTGGTCAATTGCTGACGCACGGCGGCCAATTCATTGCGCATCTCGTCGAGCGCCGCCGAGTCGGGATCGGGCGCCGGCGAGGCTGCCACAACCGCCGGCGCCGCCGGGACTGGCGCCGGAGCAAGGGTCGCGGTTTCCGTGGCACGGTCGCCCAGAGCTTCATGGAGGTGGGCGAAGCCGACACCCAGATAGGCAACCCCTCCGACCGTCGCGAGCGAGGCCGCCATCAACATCGCCTGAAGCCAACCGGGCAGAGCGACGAGGCGTACGCCGCCCGAACTCTGCAAGATCAATCGCCGTTCGGGGAATAGCTGCTCCCCAAGAATCTGTGAGACTTTGGCCACTCGCCCCCCGCTACCGTCCCTGCACCAAGTGCTGCTAGCGCAACACCGCCACCGATCGCGGCCCATGAAGGGCTCATTGGCGAATGGTATGCTTGGAAAGCTTAGGCCCGTCGCACTTCTATGTGGCGGCTAGACCTGCGCGGCATCACGGTGACCCGCGCCCATTCACCAAATTCCGACCCTACCGAGTCAGTGCTGACATGGCAAGCTGATTCGAAGTCGCGTCACACGGGGTTGTGACGTTCCGGACTCAGCGCGTAACGCGCGCCATTGCCGGCCGCACGGGATTCGGCGCGTAAAGCCACCAGCCGGTTTCGTTGATCGCGTAATAGGGGCGATATCGCGTCGCGCTGGCAAGCGGCGCGACAGTGTCGTCGATACTGTCAAGCAGCCACGCCGTGCCGTCAAGGTAGACGACAAGAACCGCGTGATCGATCTGGCGAGCGACGTCGCGCACCACGAGGATGCGGAGATCGTCGTCGTCGAAGCCGAGCGCGCGCAAGATCATGAATTTGGCGATCGCGTAGTCCTCGCATTGACCGTCGCGACTCATGAACTCGAACGGCGTTTCCCAATAATCGGCGCGGCCCCAATTGTCGGTTGCGGCGACATAGCGATGCCGGTTGATCGCGCGATTGAGCCGGTCGAGCATCGCCCGCCGGCCGAGCGGACGCAATTGCGCCGTCAGGGCGGACCATTCGGCGGGCACGCATCCTTCGACCGCGCCGGTGATCGCGATACAGTGCCGCGCCGCGCCGATTTGCTCGGACCATCGTCGCAGCATGTCAGTCCATTTCGGGAATTGCGCGACGCCGTCGAAGCGCGTCGCCTGGATGCCGCCGATCGGCCCCGCGAGCGTGGCCGGCGGCAGCGAGACGAGTGCAAGCGGCGCCGCCGCGCGCCCGGGATCGAGCACGACCGGCGCGAGGCCAATCGCCAGGGCGGCGATACCGGAAATCAATCGCAACACGCCACAGCCTCTTCGGTAGCCCCGCGATTCGAGGCTAGCGAGAACCGATGAAGCGGCCGTTAAAGCGCGCAGGCCGCATCGGCGCCGGCGCCCTCACCAATGAGTGCAACGCGTGAAGACGGCGGCATAGCTTTCGGGCGAATCGAGCCGCGCGTTGCCGTCGCGCGCACGGCCATTGATCGCCGCGAAGATCGGCTTCAAGGAATCGGTGATCGGCGCCAGGTAGAGCGCCCGCGCCGCGCCGCGATCGTCGACATGAACGCTCGGCGGCAAAGACGTGGCGACGAGCGCGCGCCTGATCGCCGGAAAGTAATAGCGGACGGCCTCGCGGAACACCGCGACATGCCGGCTTTCGTGATCGAGCACCGCCTGTCGCTCGCACGAGCCTGCGGCGAAACGGCGATCGACGATCACGTCAAGCTGTTTCAAGCCGATCTCGACATGCGCCGAGCGGAGCTGGGCGCAATAGCCGCTGCCGCTGCGCATGCTGTCGGTTTCGACCGTGACTTCGAGATCGTAGCGCCCGACCGTGAGGCCGAAGGCTGTTTCGTCCTTGAGACCCGCCATGCCGTTCTCGCCGGCGATCTGCGACAGCGAAGCGGTATCGAGATTCAAGCGGTAATTGACTGGAGGCTCCTTCAAGGCAACCGTAAAGACCGGCGCGGTGACGCTCGCCGAGCACGCGGCCGAGGCGATGGCCGGCGCGAGCGACATTCCGGCCGCAATCCACAAAGCAAGCCGCGTATGCATGGGTCAGACCATCACCCAGACAACGCACAGCCGACGGCCGCGCGCGCCGAACATCGGCACGAGCCGCGCCGACGCGGCCACAACCCGACCGGGCGTGACGCCGACAATGCGCGTGCGTACCTCCCCCAACGGCCCCGTCCAGAGGCCCTCGAAGCTGCTCATCTCCTGAAATCGGAAATGTCCGGCGAGCTTTTGGCGCAACAAGTGCGCGCGTTTGACCCCGCTCCAACGCACGAACTCGTCGTTGATCGCCAGCGCGATCTGCTCGGCATCGACCAGCAGCGCGGGCGTTGGCGCCGTTTCGACCAGCGCCGCGATGGCGGCGCGGTCGATGGCGAGCGACCGGCCAGCCGCCGAGCGCTGCATCTCGCCGAGACAAAAGACTCGCAAGCGCGACGAAAGATTGCCCTCCGACGCAGGCCGCGCCGCGATTTCGGCGATCAGTCGGTTGAGGCGGAGCTTGCGGCGCGCGGCAACCGCCTCGAGCGCCGACCAGAACTCATGCTCGAGCCGCAGCGAATAGCGCCGGCCATCGAGCTGCAGGATGCGTTGCTCCCAAGGAAGCGCGGAATCCGGCGTCGCGCCGCTCGCGCTCGGCGCCGCGTCGCCGCGCGCATCCTGTAAAATCTCGCCGTCGCTTGCCATCGCGATCCGCACGCATGGTTAATACCGTCCTGCAAGCGCAAGGCTACGCGCCGCGAACTCTTGTCCAGTGATGGGCTGGAAGTCTTAAACTCGGCTAAATCAGGCGAGAAACGGCAGATGCGGCGCGGTGAGGATGCCGGCGATCGCAATCGGAATGCCGTAGGGGATCGGCATGCGCGAATGGATGAAAGCCGGGGCGCGGCGCAGCGTCGCCAGGATCGATGCCTGCACCAGAGGCTGGCGCAAGCCGAGAACCACGAGGGCAAAGACGCCGCCGATAAGGGCCACCAGGAACAGGAGCGGCAAAATGAGATGGAGGCCGCTCCACAATGCCATCGCCGCCAGCAGCTTGACGTCGCCGCCGCCGAGCATGCGACAGGCGAAGAGAATGGCCGCGCCGACGAGCACCGCCGCGCCAGCTTCGATATGCGAGAGCCAGTCGATGCTATGGCCGGCGACCGCGTGCTCCGCGATCAGCGCCGCCACGGGAAAGGCCAGCGCCAGCGCGCCGGTCAACCAATTGGGAATGCGCAGGCTGACCAGATCGCTCAACGCCGCGAACACCAGCGCAAAGACATAGACCGCCAAGACGGCCTCGCCCGCGAAGCTTGTCGGCAACGTGCTCCAGAACGAATTCATGCGCCGATAGTGCCGGCGCGCGCTTACCGAAGCGTTAAGCTTTCCCGGCGCTTGCGGGAGCGTTAACGCTCGTGCAGCGCCTGCTCCTTCGCCTTGATCAGGGGTTTCAGGAGATAATCGAGCACCGATTTTCGGCCGGTGAGAATTTCCACCGTTGCGGTCATGCCGGGAATGATCGGGAGCGACTTGGCTCCATCGCCGAGCGCGTTTTTTTCGGTGCGCAAGGTCACGCGGAAGAACGTGCCGCCATTCGGCGTGTCGTCCTTGATGGTGTCGGCGGAGATGTCCTCGACCCTTGCCTTGAGCCCGCCATAGATCGAGAAATCGTAGGCCGTGATCTTCACCGTCGCCGCCTGGCCGGGATGAAGGAAAGCGACGTCGGCCGGCCGAATCTTCGCCTCGACCAGCAGCGTATCCTCGAGCGGGACGATCTCGACCAGATCCTCGCCGGGCCTGATGACTTCGCCGATGGTCGTGACTTTCACGTCCTTGACCGTGCCGCGTACCGGCGAGCGCACTTCGGTGCGCGTGACGCGGTCGCGCTGCGTGAAAATCTGCTGCGACAAGGCGGAGAGCTCGGCCGTGTGCTTGTTGAGCTCGGCTTGCGCGCTCGAATGGAAGATTGCGGTCTTCTCCTGAATGCGCTTTTGCGCTTCGTCGCGCGCCGACCGCGCCTGCGGAATCGAAAGCTTCACATCGTCGAGCTGGCCTTCCAAATCGGACACGTCGCGCTCCAGCTTGACGAGATCGAGCTTCGAGGCCGCGCCGCTCGACACCAGCGGCGCCGTGATCCCGCGCTCCTGCTTGGCAAGGTCGAGCGAGCGCGACAGCGTCTGCTCTTTGGATTGTAGGCCCGCGATCTCCTGCTGCTTCTGCGAAAGCTGGTCGGTGAGCACGGCGATGTTCGATTTGAATTCGCTGATCTGCGTGTCGTAGAGCGCCTGCTCGCTGCGCGCGACATCGGGCGCCTCGCTCAGCACCTCGCGCGGAAATTGCGGCGCCTTGTCGATGCTCTCGGCGGTCAACCGCGCGATCATCGCTTCGAGCGTCAGATATTGCGTGCGGCTGTCGCGGTATTGCGCTTCGGCGCCGGTATTGGCGATGCGCAACAGCACGGCGCCTTTCTGCACGATCTGGCCGTCATGGACCAGCAACTCGGACATGATGCCGCCTTCGAGATTCTGCACGACCTGGATCTTGCTCGATGGCACCACCCGCGCGTCGCCGCGGGTCACCTCGTCGAGGGTCGCGAAATGCGCCCAGATCAGGAAAACGAGGCAAAAGGCGCAGACGCCGAATGTCAGGATATGGGCGAAGCGCCCCGCCCGCGCCCGCAGCGCATATTCATAGTCGGGCAGGAACTCGGCATCGAGCTTGTGACTCATCGCGCACCGGCCCTGGCGGCGATCCGCAGCTCGCCCTGATTGAGCGCTTGGAGCACGCGGTCCCGCTTGCCATCGGCAATGATGCGCCCGCCATCCATCACGATCACGCGGTCGACCAGCTCCAGCATCGACGGTCGATGGGTGACGAGCAGCAAGGTCTTCGCCGGCAGGATTTCGCGCAAGCGCTGCTTCAGCCAGGCCTCGGCGGTCGCGTCCATCGCGCCGCTGGGCTCGTCCATCACCAGGATCGAGGGATCCGCCAGCAACGCGCGGGCGATGGTCACCGCCTCGCGCTGGCCGCCCGAAAGATGCTTGCCGTTCTCGCCGACCTGCATGTCGTAGCCTTCCGGATGGCCCTTGATGAAGTCATCGACGCCGGCAATGGTCGCCGCCCGCAGGATCGCGCCATGCGACATGTTTGGCGCGGACAGCGCGATGTTGTCGCGCACCGTGCCGAAGAACAGAAACGGGTCTTGCGGCACATAGCCGATGTTGCGCCGCAGATCGGCGGGATCGATCTGCCGCAGATCGGTGCCGTCGACCAGGATCGCGCCCGACGCCGGCGTATAGAGAGCGGTCAGCAGCCGCGCGAGCGTGCTCTTGCCCGAGCCGATGCGGCCGATGATGCCGACCTTCTCGCCGACCGCGATCCGGAAGCTGACGCCGCCGAGCGCGGTCTGGCTTTGGCCCGGATAGGCGAAACCGACCTCGCGGAACTCGATTTCGCCCTGCAATTGCGGACGATGCAGAAATGTCTTGCCGTGCGGCCGCTCGAGCGGCGTTCTCATCACCTTGTCGAGCGAGCGCAGCGACATGAAAGAGGAATGAAGCCGCACCAGCAGCGAGGCGAGCTGGGCGAGCGGCGCCATCGCGCGAGCCGACAGCAGCGATGCCGCGACCAGGCCGCCGGTGGTGAGGTTCCCGGCCGAAATTTGATAGACGCCGACGATGACGACCAGCACGCTGACCAGGTTCTGCGTCAGCGTCGCGATATTGACGCCCAGGGTCGAGATGAAGCGCGCGCGCATCGCGGTGCGCGCCGTGCTGCCGATGAAGCGCTCCCACAGCCGCTGCGCGCGGCCTTCCGAGCCGGTGATCTTGATAGTATCGAGGCCGGCGATCGATTCGACCAGGATCGCATGTTTCTGGAAGGTCTCGCGCTGGGTTTTGCCCATCACCTCGCGCAAAGCGAGCTGCAAGCCGAAACCGACGCCGATCAGCAGCGGCACCGCGAGCAGCGGCACCAGCGCGACCGGACCGGCGATCAGCGCGATGATGAAGATGAACAGCAACGCGAACGGCAGATCGGCGATCGACAGCAGCGTCGCCGAGGTAAAGAACTCGCGCAGCGTCTCGTATTCCCGCAAATTCGCCGCCAACGCGCCGGCCGAAGCCGGCCGCGCGTCGTAGCGCATGCCCATGACGTGCTCGAAGAGCTTGCTCGCGAGCACGACATCGGCGTTCTTGCCCGCGCTGTCGACGAAATAGCTGCGCGCCGTGCGCAGGATGAAATCGAACAGGAACGCGACGAGGACGCCGCTCGCCAGTACCCAGAGCGTCGCGGTCGCGTTGTTGGGCACGACCCGGTCGTAGACATTCATCACGAACAGCGGACTGGCCAGCGCGACCAGATTGACCACGAGCGAGGCGATGATCGCGTGGGTGTAGACGTGCCAGAACGACGCCAGGGTGCTCCAGAACCACGAGCGCTTGGGCACCGGCGTATCGACGACGTCCTCGGTCCGCTGGTCGAAGCGATATTCGGCCTTCGCATAAAGCGCAAAGCCGGCGTAGTAGCCGCGGAGCTCGTCGAGCGGCAGCCGGATCGGCTCGCCGTCCGGCTGCGGCAGCAGCATCTCGATCTCGCCGCGACCGATCGCGGTCGCGACGCACGCGCTGTTCTCGTTGAGCAACAGCAGGCAGGGGAGATTGAGTGGGGAAATCTCGT
>Ga0307373_10008598_pt1 | contig 15487 bp, 19 predicted proteins | sample OX2MG_FD_202534 | JGI IMG/M metagenome (GOLD analysis project Ga0307373, IMG submission 202534) | Soil microbial communities from Risofladan, Vaasa, Finland - OX-2 | ecosystem: Environmental > Terrestrial > Soil > Coastal area > Acid sulfate soil | place: Finland: Risofladan, Vaasa | collected... | reverse complement strand
GACCATGACGAAGTCGCGTTGCACGAACGCGCTGACCCCCGCGTACAGGATTCCCACCAGTCCCAGCGCCGCGATGATCGGCGCCAGCGTCACGGCAGCCTCGGGGAAGAGCGGAATGGCAAAGCGGATGAACCCGTACGCGCCGACTTTGACGAGCATCGTCACCAGCACGAGCGCGCCGAGCGGCGTCTCGGAGTAGAGGTCCGGCAGCCAGGTGTGAAGTGGCCAGATCGGCACCTTGATCGCGAAGGCGAGCGCGAAGGCGAGGAATGCCCACACCTGGAGGTTGGCCGGAATCGGCGTCGCCGCCAGTGTTTGCAGGTCGAACGTCGGAGGATTTCCCTGCTGGATGTGAATCGCGTAGACGCCAAGGATGCCAACCAGCATGAGCAGGCTGCCAACGGCCGTGTACAGGAAGAACTTATACGCAGCGTAAATCCGCCGACGGCCACCGCAGGTGCCGACGAGCAGGTACGCCGGCACGAGCATCGCCTCCCAGAAGGCGAAGAACAGCACCAGGTCTAGCGCCACGAACGAGCCGAGCACGCCGGTCTCCAGCAGCAGCAAGAACCCCGCGTACTCCTTGCAGCGCTCAGTGTCCATCGCGCCCCAGGAGCCGATGACCGCGATGAACGTGAGGAAAGTCGTCAGCAGGACCATCGCCAGGCTGATCCCGTCGGCGCCGAGGTAGTACTGGATACCGAGCGTCGGCACCCAGGGCGCCCGCTCGACGAACTGGGGGCCCGTGACGCTAACGTCGAAGCCGAGGATCAAGCTCAACGACAACACGAACTCAGCCAGGCTGACCAGCAGCGTCCAGGTGCGAATCAGTAGCGTATCCGTTCGTCGGAAGAAGAGAATGGGAATGGCGCCGACGAGCGGCAGGAACACGATCAGGGTGAGAATCGGAATTCCAGAGAGATTCACTTAGAGCCCTCCTCGGGCCATGAAGGCGATGATGACGATCGCGCCGGTCAGAATCGCCACGGCGTACGTCCGCACGTAGCCAGACTCGAGTCGCGCCACGCCAACGCTGATCCCACGCACGGATTCTGCCACGCCGTCGACGATGCCATCCAGGACGAGGGCATCGACGAGGCCGGAGCAGACGTTGCCAAGTCCCCGCACCGCCCCGACGACGACCAGACTGTAGAGAGCGTCGACGCCGTAGTCGTTCAGCAGGGCGGCTCGGACCGGCCCGAAAGACTTCCCCAGGCTCGTCGCGGTCTTCGGGTTGCGGTACCAGATCGCCCAGGCGATCACGATCCCGAGCAGCACCACGACGACTGAAAGACCGGAGATCGTCGGGTTCAGGCCGCTCTCGGTGGCCGGCGTGACGCCGAAGTAGGTGAAGGCCGGCGTCAGAAAGCTGGTGAAGCCGCCCCCCGGAAACTGGACGTACCCGCCGATCACTGACAGCACTCCCAGGACGACCAGCGGCGCGACCATCGCCAGGCCAGGTCGATGCAAGTGCTCGGCGACGTGCTCGTCGACCCGCGACTCGCCGTGGAACGTCATGAAGAACGCGCGGAACATGTACACCGCGGTGAGACCCGCGGTCACCAGCGCGATGATGCCCAGGGCGACGTTGCCACGGTCTGACGTGAAGGCAAGTGAGATGATCTCGTCCTTGGAAAAGAAGCCGGAGAAGCCCGGGAAGCCGGAGATAGCCAGCGTCGCCGCCAGGAAGGTCCAGTAGGCGAACGGCAGCTTCTTCCACAGGCCGCCCATCTTGCGCATGTCCTCCTCGCCGGCCAGCGCGTGGATCACCGCGCCCGCCGCGAGAAAGAGGAGGGCCTTGAAGAAGGCGTGGGCCATCAGATGGAAGATGCCCGCGGCAAAGCCGCCGACACCCACCGCCAGGAACATGTAGCCGAGCTGGCTGACCGTGGAGTACGCCAGGACACGCTTGATGTTCGGCTTGACCAGGCCGATGGTGGCCGCGAACAGCGCCGTGATCGCGCCGATCCAGGCGATCAATCCCATGGTGAAAGGCGCGAGCGTAAACAGCGGCGACGCCCGAGCGATCAAGTAGACGCCCGCCGTCACCATCGTCGCCGCGTGGATCAGCGCGCTGACCGGCGTTGGTCCGGCCATCGCGTCGGGGAGCCAGACGTACAGCGGCAGCTGCGCCGACTTCGCCACCGCCGCCACCAGCAGCAGAAGGGTGATCGCGGTGACTGTCCCGCCGCCAACCGCGAGCGTCTCCTTCGCGCTTGTAAAGACGGTCACGTAGTCGAGCGACTTGAAAGTCAGCAGAATTAGCGACGACGCCAGGATCAGGCCGGCGTCGCCGATCGCGTTCACGACGAAGGCTTTGACCCCGGCGGCAGCGGCCTCCGGTTTCTCGAACCAGAAGGCGATCAGCAGGTACGAGCACAGGCCCACACCGGCCCAGCCGACCATCAGGAGCAAGAAGTTGTCACTCAGCACGAGGAGCAGCATCGACAGGACGAACAGGTTCATGTAGCAGAAGAACCGCCCGTAGCCAGGATCGTCGTGCATGTAGCCGGTTGCGTAGACGTGGATCACGAAGGAGACACCGGTGACGACCAGAATCATGACCGTGGACAACGGGTCGACCAGAATCCCCAGCGGGACCGAGACCGAACCCGAGCCGATCCAGGTGTAGAGCGTGCCGATACGGATGCGATCGCCCGGTTCCAGCGCGAGGAGGCCAATCAAGACCGAGACGGCCGCGACGAACGCCAGACCGATCGTCAGCGAGGCGATCCATCCCGAGAGCCGCGGCCAGAGCCGCCCAAAGAGCAGGCACCAGACGAAGCCGATCAGCGGAAATAGGAGCACCAGCCAAACGTTGTTCACCATTGCTCTCAGTCCTTCAGGAGGTGGATCTCATCCACGTCGATGCTGGCACGTGCCCGGAAAATCGAGACGATAATCGCCAATCCGACCACGACCTCGGCGGCTGCGATCGTCATCACGAAGAAGACGATCACCTGACCACTCAGCGAGCCGAGATAGCGCGCGAAGGACACGAACGTGAGGTTCGCCGCGTTCAGCATCAGCTCGATAGACATGAACATGATTAAGGGGTTCTTGCGGAACAGGAAGCCGAAGATCCCGATTGTGAAGAGAACAGCGCTCAAGATCAGATAGTAGGGTAAGGGAGCGAGCAAAGTTCCTCCAGATTCATCACAGGCGCCGCTTCGCCAACACCGTGGCTCCGACGATGGCAACCAGCAAGAGGATCGACGTCAACTCGAACGGAAACAGGAACTGGCTGTACAGCAAGGCACCGACCGCGTGGACGTTGTCGCCCCAGTCGACCGCGGGCGGCGTCGCCGTCGTCTTGATCATTCCGAAGACGCCCGATAGGATCACGCCGGCCACCTCAGCCAGCAGCACGACCGCCAGCACTCCCGCGACCCACCCCTGGCCGTGAAGCTGATCGGGCGTCTCGCGCTGGCTCGGGTTGAGCAGGGTGACGACGAAGAGGAACAACACCATGATCGCGCCAGCGTAGACGATGACCTGAACGACCGCCAGAAAGTCGGCGTTCAGGCTCAGGTACAGCAGCGCGACGCAAAACAGGTTCGCGACGAGCAGCAGCGCGCTATGCACCGCGTTGCGCGATAGGACCATACCCGCTGCTCCCACGATCGCGACCACTGCGATGATGACAAATGCGATCATTCCCATGCGTTATTCCTTGGCGGTCACTGGGGGCGGGACGAGCAGCCGCTCCTTCGTGTAAATGAAGTCGGGTCGATCGTAGTCGGCCAGCTCGTAGTCGTGGCCCAGCACGATGGCCTCGGTCGGGCACGCTTCCTGACAGTAGCCGCAGAAGATACAGCGGAGCATGTTGATTTCGTAGCGCTTGGCGTATCGCTCGCCGGGCGAGTATCGTTCCTCGTCGGTGTTCTCGGCTGCCTCGACGTAGATTGCCTGCGACGGACAGGCCGCGGCGCAGAGCGAGCAGCCGATGCACCGCTCGAGGCCATTCTCGTACCGCATCAGCCGATGCCGCCCCTTGAACCGCGCAAACATCGGCGCCTTCTGCTCCGGATACGCGACGGTCGTCGGCTTCTTGAACAGATGCTTCGACGTCGTCCACAGCCCCTTGGCTATGCTGACGACGTCGTCACCCAGGTCACTCATCGCCGCCTTCCTTTCCTCCGATAGTTCCTCACGTCAAGAGTAGGATGCCGCCGGCCGTCAGCACGATGTTGAGCAGGGCCAGCGGCAGCAGGACTTTCCAACCGAAGTTCATCAGGCGGTCGTACCGAAGACGGGGCAGCGTCGCGCGCAGCCAGATGAACACGCACATCAGAATGAACACTTTGATGAAGAACCACCACGGTCCGTCCGCGAGATCAAGCGGACCGTGCCAGCCGCCGAGGAACAGCGTCGTCGCGATCGCGCTGACCGTGATCATGTTGATGTACTCGGCCATAAAGAACATCGCGAACTTCATGCCGCTGTACTCGGTGTGATACCCCGCCACGAGCTCCGTCTCGGCCTCGGGAAGATCGAACGGAGCGCGGTTGGTCTCGGCGATCGCTGAGATGAAGTAGATGATGAAGCCGAGCGGCTGCAGAAAGATGAACCAGACCGATTGCTGCGCGTTGACGATGTCGGTCAATTGGAGCGTGCCGGTGATCATCAGCACGCCGACCAGCGACAACCCGAGCGCGAGCTCGTAGCTGATCATCTGCGCCGAGGACCGAACCCCGCCCAGCAACGAGTACTTGTTGTTCGACGCCCAGCCCGCCAGCACGATCCCGTAAATGCCGAGTGAGGTTACGCCCAGGACGTAGAGAATGGCGATGTTCACGTCCGCGAGCTCGAGCCCAATCTGCTGCCCGAAAACGGTGATCGTGGGGCCAATGGGGATCACCGCGAACGCGCACATCGCCATGATGACCGAAATCAAAGGGGCCAGTGTAAAGACCACCCGGTCGGAGCCGCGTGGCGCCGAGTCTTCCTTGAAGGCCAGCTTGATCCCATCGGCCAGCGGTTGGAGCAGCCCCCACGGCCCGACGCGATTTGGTCCGTAACGGACCTGCATGCCGGCCACGAGCTTGCGCTCGAGCAACGTGGCGTAGGCGAAGCCGGTCAGCAAAATAGCCATGATGATCACGCTCTTGATCAGCGCGACGAGGAGGAAGATGCCGATGCTCATGCTCTGCTACCCTCTCACCGGGGTGTCGCCGGTCGCCGCGAGCGGCGTGCAGGTGAATGTCACGTCGTCGCCGCTATACAGGGATTCGGTCCCGCCGCCGTCCGAGCCGCGACGAGGCCACTGCACGCCCGTCGCGCCCAGCCGACTCGCGGTGATGCCCCGGTAGATCGGCGCCGCCACGCCAATCTCGCTCAGCACGTCGGCGGACGTCTGATAATCGAAGTCGCCGCCCAGCGCGATTCCCAGGTCGCGGATGATCCGCCAGTCCGGGCGCGCTTCGCCACGCGGGCTGACGCCGGTCCGCAGCCGCTGGACGCGGCGTTCCAGATTCGTAAAGGAGCCATCCTTCTCCGCGAACGCCGCCCCTGGCAACACCACCGAGGCGAGTTTGGCTGTCTCCGTCAGGAACGTGTCCTGCACGACCAGGAAGTCGAGCTTCTGGAGCGCCGCGCGTGCCTGCTCGGCTCCTGGGCCAGCTCCCGCCGGGTCCTGTCCGATCAGGTAGAGCGCGGCGAGACCCCCCTCGTTCGCCGCGGCGAGCATCTCGGCCCCGGCCAGCCCGGGCTGTTCCGGCACCGTTCGTCCCCAGAGGTCCGCCAGCGCCTCGCGGGCAACGCGATCTGACAGTGGCCGCTGGCCCGGCATGCGGTCCGGCACCGCTCCGACGTCGATCGCGCCCTGTTCGTTGGCATGGCGCACCAGGGGATACACGCCGGCACCGCTGCGCCCAATCTGTCCGCAGAGGAGCGCCAAATTGACCGTGGCCGCACCAAGTCCGGGCGGAGAGGCATCGCGGCGGAACAGAACGCTCGCGTTGCCGGCGCCGGCGTACAGCCGGGCCGCCGCGGCAATCTGCTCGCGGGAGACCCCGGTCATCGCCGCGACACGATCGAGATCGACGCGCCGCGCCGCCTCCACGACCGACTCAGCGCCGTGTACGCGCGCTTCGACAAACTCTGCTCTGGTCAGATTCTCCTGAACGACCGCGGCGACGAGCGCCTCCACCACGTCGGCCACGTGCTCGCGCGCGGTCTCGAGCCAGAGCGCCGCGTACGGGACCAGGTCGATCTTCTCCGGCCCGATCACAATCAGCTTGGAGCCCTTGCCAGCGGCCTTCTTCAGTCGAAGGTCAAGGACCGGCTGCTCCTCGATCGGATTCACGTCGGCCAGCAGAATGACGTTGGCGCGCTCCAGGCCGGCGATCGAGCCGGTCGCGGTATCGTACTCCAACGGGTTCGCCGGCGGATGCGGCGCGAACGTGTGGTCGACGTTATTCGTCCCGATCACCGCCCGCAGCAACTTCTGGAGCAAGTAGGCTTCTTCGTTGGTTCCCCTTGGTGAGGCCACCGCGCCAATCGCGTCCGGCCCGCGCTTGACCAGAATCTCTTGCAGGCGGTCGCGCAGCTCGACGACGACCTGATCCCAGGTCGAGGGCTGCAGGTGGCCGTCTCGGCGGATCATCGGCTGAGTTAGCCGTTCCGACGACGCCACGAACTCGTAGGTGAAGCGGCCGCGGTCGCAGAGCCAGCCATCGTCCACCGGCGCGTTCTCTCGGGACAGCAGGCGCTTGATCTCGTTGTTCCGGACCGTCAGCTCCACGTTGCAGCCGACGGGGCAAAGCGAGCAGACCGTCGGCACCGTCTTCACGTCGATGTCCCAGGGACGGGCGCGGAAGCGGTACATCGTGCTCGTCAGCGCGCCGACCGGGCAAATTTCGATCGTGTTGCCCGAGAACGGCGAGTCGAACGTCTTCCCCTCCATCACGCCAATCTGGCTCCAGGAACCGCGCTCGAGCACGGTGAGGGTCTCGTCGCCGGCGATCTCGCGGGTGAAGCGAACGCAACGGTAGCACATGATGCAGCGCTCGCGGTCGAGGAGCACCTTGTCGCTCAGCGGAACCGGCTTGACGAAGTGTCGCTTCATGTCGGCGAAGCGACTGAGCCCTTGACCGTAGCCGAAGGTATTGTCCTGGAGCGGACACTCGCCGCCCCGGTCACAGACCGGACAGTCGAGTGGATGGTTCGCCAGGAGGAACTCGATCGTCGCGTTCTGACCCGCCACCGCGCGCGGCGAACTCGTGCGGACGATCATGCCGTCGGCAACCGGGGCGGTGCAGGCCGTCTGAAGCTTCGGCGCCTTCTCCACTTCGACCAGACACATGCGGCAAGCGCCGACTGGCTTCATCTTGGGGTGGTAACAGAACACGGGAATCTCGATGCCAACCGACTTGGCGGCGTCGACCAGGAGCATTCCTTTGGGGACGACGTACTCGCGGCCGTTGATCGTGATCTTGACAGTATTTTCCACGTTTTCTCCTGCGCCAGCTACGTCGCGACCAGGACCCGCTCGGTCATGCAGCGCCCAATTTTCGCGTGATACTCGAACTCTTCGCGGAAAAGGCGGATCCCGCTCGTCACACAGCTCGTGGCCGCATCCCCCAGCGCACACAGCGTAATGTTGGGCGGCCCAAACCCAATCGTCTTGCCAATGCGCTCGAGCTGATCGATATCTGCTGAATCGGCGTCACCCCTGGTGATCCGTCGCAGCAGCTTGACCATCCACATGGTGCCTTCGCGACACGGAGTACACTTGCCGCACGACTCGTGGTTGTAAAACTCCTCGATTCGCCGGACCGCACACGGGATGCAGGTCCGGTCGTTCATGATGATCACACCACCGGACCCCAGCATCGTGCCCATGCTCGCGAGGGTGTCGAAGTCCATCTTGAAATCGAGGTTCTCGCCGGTCAGCATCGCCGCGGAGGCGCCGCCCGGGATCACGGCCTTGACGGGGCGGTCGTCGATCATGCCGCCGCTGTGCGCGTAGATCAGGTCACGCAGCGTGGTGTTCAGAGGCAGTTCTTTGTTGCCCGGCTCACGAACGTGCCCGCTCACGCAGTACACCTTCGGGCCGGTGTTCCGGGGCGCGGTCCCAATGCTGGTGTACCACTCGACGCCACGGCTGACCAGCATCGGGATGTTGCATAGGGTCTCGACGTTCTGTACGTTGGTCGGCATGCCGTAAACGCCGTAGGATGCGGGGAACGGCGGCCGGGGCCGCGGCATGGGACGGTTCCCCTCGAGCGACTCCATGAGCGCGGTCTCTTCGCCACAAATGTAGGCGCCGGCCCCGCGGAAGAGGATGATCTCGGTGTCGAAACCACTGCCGAGAACGTTCTTGCCGACGTAGCCACGCTCGTAAGCCTGTTTCACGGCGCTGGCCAGACGGCGGTGGCCGAGGGCAAACTCCCCTCGGCAGTAGACGATGGTCGTCGGGACCTGCAACGCGTAGGCTGAGATGACGATGCCTTCGACGAGTTCGTGGGGATCGTTCTCCAGGATCGCCCGGTTGCTGAACGTACCCGGCTCGCTCTCGTCGGCGTTGACCAGCAGGTACTTCTCGCGCTTCCCCTTCGGGACGAATCCCCACTTCATCCCGGCCGGTGCCCCGGCGCCCCCGCGGCCGCGCAGCCCCGAGTTTTTCACCAGGTCGATCAGCTGATCGGGCTGGAACTCGGCCAGCGCTTTGGGCAGCGCCTGGTAGTCGCCGTGGGCCAGCGCGACGTCGATCTCCCAGGAGTCGGCCACGCCCACGTTCCGCAGAATGATCGGTTCATACGTGGTGGATTCAGCCATGGTGGGCCCCGCCTCCCTCGATCGACTCGTCGCGGCGCTTGCTCGTCGTGGCGAGTGCCGCGAGAATCTCGTCGACTCGCTCTTCGGTCAAGTTGCCGTGGTAGGTCTCGTCGGCGATCATCATTGGCGCCAGATCGCAGGCGGCAAGGCACTCCATCGGCTCCAGGGTAAACTGGCCATCTGCCGTCGTTTCGCCAGGCTTGATGCCCAGTTTCGTGGAAATGTACTCGATGATGTGATCGGCGCCACGCAGGTAGCACGCGATGTTCTTGCACGGCATCAGGACGTGTTCGCCCACCGGTTGGTCATAGAGCAAGTCGTAAAAAGTGACGAGCATCTGCAGCGCATTTGCGTCGAGTCCCATGATCTCCGCGGCTTCTTTCACCCCGTCGGGGTGACAGTAGCCACACTGTCGCTGCACCGCGCGCAACGCGTCGAGAACGGCGCTCCGGGGGCGCGGATAGCGCGTCAGTGCCGCTCTAATCTCCTCGACTGTCTCCTGCGACAGCACGTGGTCCTCCTTTGTGATCAGGTCCGTGGTTGAGAGGTGCGATCAAGACCGGTGTTTGCACGCACTGTGCGCGTCCAAACACCGGTCTTGATCGCAGATCTCAACCGCGGACCCCTACCGGTCCACCTCGCCAAAAATCGGATCGAGACTGCCGATGATCGCCACGAGGTCCGCGACCAGCCCGCCCCTGGCGAGGACCGGCAAGGCTTGCATGTTGGCGAACGACGGCGCCCGCACGTGCAGCCGATACGGCTTCGACGAGCCGTCGGCGATCAGGTACACACCCAGCTCGCCCCGTGGTGACTCGATCGACGTGTACACTTCGCCAGCCGGGACGCGGAACCCCTCCGTAGCCAGCTTGAAGTGATGAATCAGCGCCTCCATGCTCGTCGCCAGCTCCGAACGTGGTGGAAACGCAACCTTGCGATCGCTGGTGATGTGCGACCCACCTGGCAAACGATCGAGTGCCTGCCGAACGATCTTCACCGATTCGCGCATCTCGCGGATCCGCATCAGGTACCGTTCGTAGACGTCGCCACGGCTGCCGACGATCACCTGGAAATCGTACTCCTCGTAGCCGCAGTACGGACGGTCGCGCCGGAGGTCGAAGTCGCCGCCAGAGGCACGCAGGCTCGGCCCGGTCACGCCCAGCCGGATCGCGTCGTCCAAGAGAAGGGTGCCGATCCCAACGGTCCGATCGCGCCAGATGTCGTTTTTCGTCAGCAACGCTTCGTACTCGTCGATGCGCGCCGGCATGACCTCCAGGATCGCTCGCACGGCCTCCTCGAATCCGGGCGGAAGGTCTTGCGCGAGACCGCCCGGGCGGATGTAGCTCGTCATCATGCGCTGCCCCGAGCACATCTCGAAGACGTCGAGAATGCGCTCGCGCTCGCGAAAGCAATAGAGAAAAACGCTCATCGCGCCCAGGTCCATCGCGTGCGAGCCCACCGAGACGAGATGGCTGGCCAGACGAGTCAGCTCGGCCAGAAGAACGCGCGCGACCGTCGCGCGTGGAGGAATCTCGACGTCCAGCAGGGCCTCGATCGCGAGCGCGTAGCCCAGATTATTCGACAGCGGGGCGAGGTAATCCATGCGATCGGTCAGCGTCACGCCCTGGTAGTAAGTCTTCGTTTCGTAGGTCTTCTCGAAGCCGGTGTGTAGATAGCCAATCACTGGCTTGCAATTGACGACAATCTCGCCGTCCAGCTCGAGGACCAGGCGCAGCACCCCGTGTGTGCTCGGATGCTGGGGGCCCATGTTGAGGACGAGGTTCTGCTCCTCGGTCAGCCTAACTGCCACGCTGCACCGCCTGTTGCCATTCTTCGGGGTTGAAGCTCCACTCGTGCGGCTCTCGCGGCGGCTGGTAGTCCTTGCGCAACGGACGTCCTTCCCAGTCGTCGGGCATCAGGATGCGCGTCAGGTCGGGATGGCCCGCAAAGCGAATGCCGAACAGGTCGTACGCTTCGCGTTCGAACCAGTTCGCGGCGGGCCAGAGACCCGTCAGCGACGGGACCACGGCGTCGTCCTCGTCGAGCGGCACGCGCAGGCGGACCCAGCGCTTCAGGTCGAACGAATGGAGGTGATACACCACCTCGAAGCGCGCCCGCCGATTGAGCTGCTGCTCCACGTCGAGAAAATCGGCACCACAAAGGTCCGACATGCGGATGAACCGCAGCTCCGGGTCGTCCCGTAGGAAGGCCGCCAGTCTCAACAGGTCAGCGCGGTCGACGACGAACGTGGGTTGATCGTGCTCGACCGCTGAGTCGAGGACCTGTTCCCCAAACTCTTCCCGCACGCGCACCAGCACCGGGTCCGGTTCGACCTGGGTTGGTTCGGTCGCCGCTTGATCGGTCACCGTTCGCCTTCCTTGGAGCCTTCCGCCGCGATTTTCTTCTGCAGCTTGATGATTCCGTCGATCAGGGCTTCGGGGCGGGGCGGGCAGCCCGGTACGTACACGTCGACCGGGATGACCTTGTCAACCCCCTGCACGATGGCATAGTTGTTGAAGATTCCGCCGCACGAGGCACAATCGCCCATCGCGATGACCCACTTGGGGTGAGGCATCTGGTCGTAGAGGTGCCGCACGACCGGCGCCATCTTCTGCGAGACGCGCCCGGACACGATCATCAGATCGCTCTGGCGCGGCGACGAGCGGAACAACTCGGCCCCGAACCGGGCCACGTCGTAGCGGGATGCACCCGTTGCCATCATCTCGATCGCGCAGCACGCCAGCCCAAACGTCATCGGCCAGAGGGACTGGCTGCGCCCCCAATCGGCGATCTTCGCGAACATGACCGCCGGCATCCCGTCCTTCTGGTGGACCGGAGCACCGGCTGGTGTCTCTACTCCCATTCGAGGGCCCCTTTCTTCACGATGTAGAAGTAGCCGACCAACAAAATGCCAATGAAGACCAGCATCTCGATGAATCCGAAGAGGCGGAGTTGTCGGAAGGTCACAGCCCAGGGGTAGAAGAAGATGGCTTCGATGTCGAAGACGATGAAGAGCATCGCCACGAGGTAAAACTTGACTGGAAACCGCACTCGAGCAGAGACCTGCGGCGTGATACCGCTCTCGTAGGGGACCATCCGGCGAGAGTGCGGATGGCGAGGCCCGAGATAGATCGAGATTCCGACGACCAGGAGAGCGAAGAGCGTGGCCAGGGCACCGAGGACGAAAATCGGCAGATAGGCAGTCGGCATGGCGTCACCTAATAGTATCGGCGCTCCGAGCCGACGGCGCAGGGCGCGGCGTCGACCGACTCAAGCGGCGGAAGTATATGCCAAACGTGGCTAATCGTCAAATGAAGCGATCAGCCAAGTGTGTCGGCAGCCGCGTCGTCGAGGCCGTTGGCCGCGCCACCTTCGCCCGTGGCATCATCAGGCAGGTCACCCGCTTCCATGCGGTCGACCATCTCGTGAAACTCGTCGCCCAGGTCTTCGCCGACCTCGTCGCCCATGCGTCGAGCCCAGCGGGCAACACTCCTCGGGTCGTTTTCGTCCACGTCGCCGAGCGCTCCCGGATCGGCCAGTCGATCCAGACGGTCCTCATCCGAATGCAGCACGGCAAACCGTGACACCAGCTTGCGCATGCGATCGCCCTGGCAGCGCGAACAGCGCAAACCGACTGGACCGTCGAAGCCACGGGTGAACACGCTCTGGTAACCACCGCAGTCACGGCAGCGGTATTCGTAAATCGGCATTGTCTTTCCCGGTGGAACTCTCTCAGGAACGGTCGCTGGTCCGAAAGCGTCGAATCAACTCCTGGGCCTGCACGGAGACGCCAACTTCCAAACAGTCGCAGTACGTTGAGTAGATCCCTTGATGAATCAAGCGTAATCGCCAATCACTCGACGACTGCACGCGCCACTCCTCTTCGAGCTGCAGCAACCGAGACAGTCGCGTCAAGAAGAGAGCTTCCGTCGGGGATACGGGTAAGCCGCGCAGATACGCGGGCAGCATCGGATTCATCACGTCGTCGTGCTGGGTCCTCTGGCTCGCCACGATGCACCTCAATCCAACTCTAGCGTCTTCCAAAGCGGGATTATAGCACAGCGCCGCTTGAGGAGAAAGGCGAAAGCGTGGGCAAGATCGGCGGCCCTTTCGTGTCTCATCGTCGCTGGCTTGCTTCGTGCAGCTTTCGGGTACCAGCCTGATCAACGCATTCACCGCCGGGTGATAGACTAGATCGTGCCGGACCGTTGCGGCACGGACATTGCGTCACGGTTTGTCCACACACTGGACCAGTGGGTCTTGGAGGGTTTGATGGCAGCAACTCGATTGTACGTTGGTAACCTGCCCTACAGCACGAGCGAAGAAGAGCTCAAGCGGCTCTTTAGCCAGGCCGGAGCGGTCGAGTCGGTGACGATGCCGCTCGAACGCGAAACGGGGCGGCCGCGTGGCTTCGCCTTCGTCGAGTTGGCGAATTCCGAGGAAGCCGATCGCGCGATCCAGATGTTCAACGGTTACATGCTGGATGGGCGCTCGCTGCGGGTGAACATCGCCAAGGAGCGCGAGATGGGGCGGGGACGCGGAGGCTACGGCGGCCGCGGGGACGGGTATTGATTCCGTCGTCCCAGGGTCAGCCCGGACACCGATCGCTCGCGGTCGGTTGAGCCGATCGCGTGGCACGGTGAAGGGCGCGGGATTCGCTCGGCGAATCCCGCGCCCTTCACCATTCCCGACGATGGCCGTCACAGTCTACGCCGCTGGCTTACCCCGGGTCAGCGCCTGGACCCGATCGATCCACTTCAGCGCCTCGAGCACCGCGGAGGTGCGTCGATGGACTTGAGCTAGCTCGTACGCCGTGCCTGGATCGGCGACAAACGGGATCTTCTCGTCATCCAGAACGGAAAAGTCGGCGAGCATGCGAGCAACTTCGCCCGGGGTGAACTGATAAAAGGACGGGCCTCTGGTCCGCAGCCACTCCGCGACCTCGGCCCACGACGTCCACCGCCGCAGGCGGAAGAGGACGATGACGTCGAGCAGCTCGTAGTCCTTCGAGAATCGGACCGCCGGCCGTCGTGGCACGGTGTCCTTACCCTGACCGGCTGGAGTAGCCTCCGCCGCGCATCTCACGCTCCTGAGCGATATTGACACGCAGTGGGCGCCCATCCAGCACGTAGCCATTGAACATCTGGATGCCGTTGTTTGCCTCGTCCTCTGTCGCCATCTGGACGAAGGCGAAACCACGGGGGCGTCCGGTCTGGCGGTCGAGCGGCAGTGCCACGGACTCGACCGTTCCCGCCTGACTGAAGAGCCGCCGCAACTCGTTCTCGCCAACGCTGTAAGGGAGGTTACCAACGTACAATCGTGTCGCCATCAAACTCTCCAAGGCGCAGTGGCGCAGCGCGTAGGCGAACCGCGATGCAATGTCTATGCCGGACGCCGCGTGGACACGCATCCGCGAATCGTGTATGCTTCATTCTAGCACTTATTCAATCGCACTTATTCAATCGCACTTATTGAATGGAGGGGTCTCTTTGGCGAATACAAAGTCGGCGTTAAAGGCGATCCGCGTGTCGGAGCGCCGCCGGCGTCGCAATCAGCCGATCCGGTCGGGCGTGAAGACGGCGATCCGGAACGCGGTCACGTCAATCGGTGAAGGGGAAGTCGAGTCCGCGCGAGAAGCGGTCATCGTCGCGGTGAGCAAGCTCGACAAGGCTGCCAACAAAGGCGTCATTCACTGGCGCAACGCCGCGCGGCGCAAGTCACGGCTGATGCGGAAACTGAATGAGGCAGTCAGCTAGACGGGGTTAGCGGCATGCATCTTGCCTGGTGGTCCGATCAATCGGGCCCCGGGAGGGCGAGGTGCGTGGTGCCGTCACGGTGTGCCACCTGGACAGTATCCCCGTCGACGTCCAGGCAACCTGGCCGCCGGTGTTTTTCTTTGTCATCTGGACACTGTCCGATCGTTTCTTTCCTCAGCTCTATCCTGGTTGGCCGTCGTTCGGTTACTGGGCGATCGGCCTGCTGAGCAGCGTATTGTTGTTCGGCTCACTCCTTGCCCACGAGTTTGGTCACGCCTTCGTAGCACGCTGGCGTGGGCTGTCCGTCTTTCGGGTGAGCCTGTTCTTCCTCGGAGGCGTGGCCGAGATCGACGTGGACGACGGCACGGCCTCCGATGAGTTCTGGATGGCGCTCGCCGGTCCCGCGGTCAGTATTCTCCTCGCGGCCGTGTTCGCTGGAGTCTGGCTCGGCACCGCGGCAACGCAGCCGTATCTGAGCGCGGTTGCGCTCTACCTCGGGATCAGCAACGGCCTCCTGGCGGCGTTCAACCTGCTACCAGGCTACCCTTTGGACGGCGGACGAGTTCTCCGGTCCGTGCTCTGGCGGCTCTGTGGCGACCAGGGCCAGGCGACTCGTTGGGCGGGATGGTGCGGCCAGGGAATCGGCGGTCTCGGCATCATCGCCGGGCTGATCGCGCTGGGGACGCATCACCTTCTCGCCGGATTCTGGCTCGTGGGCGTCGCGGTATTCCTGGTCCTCGCCGCGCGCGGCGCACTTCTTCCTTCCCTGCTAGGCCCCTCTTGACATTAGAATATTAGTTCTATACTATGAGGAACGGGCGGCCTCACCCCCGCCCCCTCTCCATACCAGCTTGAATGGAGAGGGGGCGGGGGTGAGGCGAGGCGCTCATCTCTATCGTTGGTCCAGGGTGAGGAGTCCGTGGCGGTGCATGACCTGCTGCGCAGATCAT
>Ga0307373_10008597_pt1 | contig 15489 bp, 11 predicted proteins | sample OX2MG_FD_202534 | JGI IMG/M metagenome (GOLD analysis project Ga0307373, IMG submission 202534) | Soil microbial communities from Risofladan, Vaasa, Finland - OX-2 | ecosystem: Environmental > Terrestrial > Soil > Coastal area > Acid sulfate soil | place: Finland: Risofladan, Vaasa | collected... | reverse complement strand
GGGCTATCCCTGCGTCTTCTGGTACGACTACTACAACAACGGCCTGGCCCGCACCGGAACACCGAATGGCATTGATGCTCTCATCGCCGCACACCATCGCCACGCCGGCGGCGATTCGCAGATTCTGCATGTCGATCCGGATCTTTACATCATGCAGCGATCGGGCTTTCGCGATGACAACGTGCAGCAATCGGGTCTGATCTACGCGCTGAACAACCTGGGCGACAAGTGGAGCGGCGCCACAGTGAAGACAATGTGGAAGAACCAGAAATTTATCCCTGTCGCCTGGGACGGCCACGATACGGCAGTTCCCAACGAACGCACCACGAACGCGGAAGGTTGCAGCGAGTTTCCCGCACCGCCGCGTGGCTATGTAGTCTATGCACCGGCATAACCTGGTAAGTGCCGCATGTTCGCGAACCGCAGCTTCAATCGTTTGAGCGCTTTTTATGCAGAAAGGAAAACACATGGAATTGGGCATGATCGGATTAGGGAGGATGGGTTCCAACATGGTGCAGCGCCTTCTGCGGGCCGGTCACCAGTGCGTTGCATACGACGTCCATCCGGAAGCCGCGCAAGCGCTCGTCAAAGACGGCGCAGTGGGCGCAACGTCGATTGAAGACTTCGCCAAGAAGCTGAAAGCGCCTCGCGCCATCTGGATGATGGTGCCGGCCGCCGTGGTCGATGAGACGCTGAAGACGCTCATCCCGTTCCTCGAAAAGGATGATGTGGTTATCGACGGCGGCAACTCCTATTACCACGATGACATCCGCCGCGCCGCCGAGCTGAAGCCGAAGGGCATTCATTATGTAGACGCCGGGACCAGCGGCGGGGTGTGGGGATCGGAGCGAGGTTACTGCCTGATGATCGGCGGGGACGATGACGTAGTGCAGCGCATCGACCCCATCTTTTCCGCACTGGCCCCAAGTATCGATTCAGCGCCTCGCACGCCGGGTCGTGAGAAAGTAGGCGGCACCGCCGAGCACGGCTATCTGCACTGCGGTCCGAGCGGCGCCGGCCACTTTGTCAAGATGGTTCACAACGGCATCGAGTACGGCATGATGGCCTCTTACGCGGAAGGGTTGAACATTCTGCGCCATGCCAACGCCGGCAAGCAGAGGCAGACCGTGGATGCAGAGACCACGCCGCTGCGCAACCCCGAATACTACCCCTACGACCTGAACATCGCCGACATCGCCGAGGTGTGGCGGCGCGGCAGCGTCATTGCTTCGTGGCTCCTGGACCTGGCTGCCATCTCTCTGCTCGATAGCCCGGATCTGGCGAAATTTGCCGGCCGCGTGTCGGACTCGGGGGAAGGGCGCTGGACGATTAAAGCGGCCATCGACGAGTCGGTTCCGGCCCCCGTCCTCAGTGCCGCTCTCTACGAACGCTTCAGCTCGCGCGGAGAAGACGACTTTGCTGAAAAGGTGCTGTCGGCTCTGCGCTTCCAGTTCGGTGGCCATCAGGAGAAGGCCGCTGACAGCAAGGCAGGCGCCTGATGGCCAAGCCTCAATCGGACGCGCTGGTGATCTTCGGTGTGACAGGCGATCTGGCCCACAAGATGATCTTCCCGGCACTCTATGCAATGGTAAAAAGGGGCGCCCTTAAAGTTCCGGTCATCGGTGTCGCCCTTCCAAAGTGGAGCATGTTGCGTTTGCATAATCGTGTGACGGACAGCATCGAGCGATCGGGCGGAATCGATAATAAACGCGCATTGCAACAGCTTCTCTCCCTGCTCAAGTATGTGAGTGGAGACTATAAAGACCCCGGCACGTTCACAGCGATCAAAGAAGTGCTGGGTAAGGCGCGGAGGCCTGCGCACTATCTGGCAATTCCGCCCTCGTTCTTTGAAACTGTGATCGAAGGTCTCGGCGCCGCGAAACTGGCCGAGCATGCGCGCGTTATTGTCGAAAAGCCTTTCGGCCGCGACCTGGCCTCTGCGCGCGAACTGAACAAGGTTGCGCATGCAGTGTTCCCGGAGGACTCAATCTTCCGCATCGATCACTTCCTCGGGAAGGAAGCGATCATGAACATCCTCTATTTCCGCTTTGCCAATTCGTTCCTTGAGCCGATCTGGAACCGGAACTACGTGGCCAGCGTCCAGATCACTCTCTCGGAGAGTTTCGGCGTGGGGAAGCGCGGCGCGTTCTACGAAACCGCCGGCTGCTTGCGCGACGTAATCCAGAATCACCTTTTCCAGGTCGTCGCCCTCCTTGCCATGGAACCGCCCGCGGGCCGGGACTTTGGCGCAGTGCATAACGAGAAGGCCAAGGTATTTCAAGCCATGCGCCCTCTGACACCAGACGATGTGGTCCGCGGGCAGTATGCCGGTTACCGAGACGAGCTGGATGTAGCGAAGCGCTCTGACGTTGAGACTTTTTGCGCCTTGCGACTATTCATCGATTCGTGGCGTTGGGAGGGGGTGCCGTGGTATCTGCGCTCGGGTAAATATCTGCCATCCACTGCGACCGAGATTCTGGTGGAACTGAAACGGCCTCCGCAGAAGCTGTTCGACGACGCTGTGCAGGCGAATAGCCGGTCGAACTACCTGCGCTTTCGACTCTCTCCTAACTCTGCTATTGCTCTCGCTGCCCGCGTGAAGCTTGCTGGTCAGGATTTCGTCGGAGAACAGCAAGAGCTTTACCTGTCGGAAGAGCGGTCGGGTGACGAAACGCCCTACGAGAGGCTTCTTGGCGACGCCATGACCGGCGACGGTGCGCTCTTCACGCGTGAAGACGCGGTTGAAGCAGCGTGGGTGGTTGTCGATCCGGTCCTCAAGACCCATCACCGCGTTCGCTTTTACAAACGCCGCAGCTGGGGGCCGAAGGAGGCTGACACGATCATCGCTGCAGACGGCGGTTGGCATAACCCCAGTAGCGCAGACTCATCGGGATAAACAACCGTACGCAGCCGTGTCTTGTTCGACCCGATCCTAGTCGGACACACTAATGCAACACCGCTCTATCCAGGAGAAATGGAATGAAAGCGACCCAGAAACTTCATGAGATCGGCCAGAGTCTCTGGCTAGACAACATCACCCGCTGCTTGCTGTCCAGCGGTACGCTTCAACGCTACATCGAGGAGTTATCGATCACGGGTCTTACCTCGAACCCCACGATCTACGATCACGCCATCAAGAACAGCCACGACTATGACGACGCCATCAGCGAGAAAATGAAAGAAGGCAAATCAGGCGAGGCCCTCTTCTTTGAATTGGCGATCGAAGACCTGCAGCGGGCCGCCGATCTCTTCCGGCCAATCTACGACCGGACAAATGGTGTGGACGGCTGGGTGTCGCTGGAGGTCTCGCCCCTGCTGGCTCGCAATACGGCAGACACCCTCGCAGCTGCCAAGGCTCTCCACGCCGGCGCGGGACGGCCCAATCTCTTCATCAAGATCCCTGGAACCAGCGAGGGTCTCCCAGCGATTGAAGAAGCAATCTTTGCAGGCGTGCCTGTCAACGTAACACTGCTGTTCTCTGGCGAGCAATATATCGCGGCTGCCGAGGCATATCTGCGCGGCATCGAACGGCGCATCTCCGCCGGACTGAATCCCGATGTCGGCTCCGTGGCATCATTGTTCGTCAGCCGTTGGGACGTCGCGGTCGCGGACAAAGCACCAGAGGCACTGCGCAATAAGCTTGGCATCGCTATCGCCGGGGAGGCCTATGAGCGATACCGCGCTTTGCTTGATTCCCGGCGTTGGCAGCGCATCTTGAATGAAGGAACTCGGCCCCAACGCCTTCTCTGGGCCAGCACAGGGACAAAGGATCCCAAGGCGTCTGACATCTTATACGTCGAGGCCCTTGCCTTGCCCTCCACTATCAACACGATGCCCGAAGCCACTCTGAAGGCCCTGTCAGCCCATGGAGAATTCGGTGAAGTTTTACCTTCAAACCCAGGCGAGATACTGGCAGAATTCGCAAAGGCTGGTATTGACAAGGACGCAGTCGCTGCGCAGTTGCTCGGAGAAGGAGTCGTATCGTTCGCCAAATCATGGAAGGATCTGTTGGATTGCATAGCGTCCAAGAGCCAAATACTCAAAGCCGCCTGATTCGCGAAGGGGGATAACGTTCCACACGGGTGGATATTGCAGTGAACCGGCAGGAAGTGGCTATACCGCCTTCGCTCAAACTGGTTCAGATCGTCGATTTCAGCCTGTACATGATCAAGGCGATTCTGAACGAGCGCGGAGACGAGATTGTTGACCTCGCCCGCACAAACCTGTTCCGGGAGGCGATGGATGTGGGCCTTCAGGGAGGCCGATGCACCCAGACCGGACCAGTGCGAACTCGCCGATTCTCAGCCGATATTCTTCCGCACACCCGCCGCTCTCCGCTTCCAGCATGCGATTGCTGCCGTGGCTGATCGCAGTGGCTTTCTTTATGGAGTCACTGGACACCACGATTCTGAATACCGCGGTGCCGACGATTGCGTCGGCGCTCCATGTGGCGCCCCTCAGCATGAAGTCAGTGCTGGCGAGCTACACTCTGAGCCTCGCGGTTTTCATCCCGATCAGCGGCTGGATGGCAGACAGGTTTGGAACGCGTCGGGTATTTGCCTCGGCGATCGGAATCTTCACGCTGGGCTCGTTTCTCTGCGGAATATCGAGCAGCATTCATCTGCTGGTGGCGTGCCGCCTCCTGCAGGGCTGCGGCGGATCCATGATGGTGCCCGTCGGTCGGCTGACCATTGTGCGCACCTTCGACAAGGCCGACCTAGTGCGCGCCATGAGCTTTGTCTCCATTCCCGCCTTGATTGGTCCCATGCTGGGACCCGTCGCCGGCGGACTGATTGTGGGATACCTTCATTGGAGAGTTATCTTTTTTGTGAATATTCCGATAGGGCTGTTCGGTCTGCTCATGGTCTATCTGCATCTTCCTGACTACCGCGAAGAGCATACGAATTCTCTCGATGTGGGCGGTTTGATCCTTTTTGGGGCCGGTATTGCGCTGCTTTCGTATGTGCTTGAAGTCTTTGGCGAACATACGCTGAGCGGACTGGAAATGTTGGCGGGGCTGGCCATTGCATTTTCTCTTCTGGCTGGCTACGGATGGCACGCGACGAGAGCCAAGTTTCCCATGCTGCGCCTAACCCTGTTTCGCATCCGCACCTTTCGCTCGGCAGTGAGCGGCAACTTTCTCACTCGCCTCGGCATTGGCGGCATCCCATTTCTTTTTCCGCTCTTGTATCAGATTGGCCTCGGCCTGACTCCGATTCAATCAGGTCTACTGATGATGCCGCAGGCCATTGCGGCGATGAGCCTGAAGATGACGATGCCCGGAATCCTGGCCAAGTTCGGATACCGGGGTGTGCTGATTTCGAACACGCTGGCCATCGGGCTGCTTGTCTTCGTCTTCTCAACCATCGGGCAGAATACGCCCGTTTGGCTGATCGTTGCGGAGGTGTTCTGCTATGGCTTCTTCACCTCACTGCAATATACGAGCATGAACACACTTGTTTTTGCGGACGTGACTGACGAAGAGGCAAGCAGCGCAAGCTCCATCGTGAGTACGGTGCAGCAACTTTCTATCACATTCGGCATCGCAATTGCGTCACTGCTAACGGTCTTTTTTCTCCCTTCGCGCTTTCAATCGAATCCACTTGAATTCATCGGCGGCGTTCACAAAGCGTTCTACGTTCTTGGCGGAATGACACTCCTCTCCACGATTGTCTTCTTCGAGTTGAAAAAGGGGGACGGAGACGCAGTGAGCGAAGGCAAGACGCTGCACGCCGCATAGACGCCCCACAGGCAAGGGCGCGGGGATGAAAATGGGAGACAGGAGTTTTGCACGTCGGGGAGGTTTTCGCTGGCGCGATTATAGTGAAAGCAGATAGGGTGTACCACGAAGTCGATAATCTTGAGCCGATGCGACCAACAGGATCGAGGTGAAGCGGGCATCGGCGCTGCGCAGAGCCAAGCAGGGTTCAACATCCCCGGTTTCGCCACAGCTCAGATATTCGGCGCTCGCGGCAACGACGGCCGGCCGCCCGTCTACAGAAGAGAGCGCCGAACAGGGAGTATGGTCCAGGGGGTAAAGCAGAACGTGAGAATGGAGGATCCAAATGCCCACTGTTCCCAAAGTTGCAGGCCTAAGTTGGCGGGAGTTGTTTCGCATTGCCTGGCGGGAGGCGGCTAAAACCAACATCGCGAACCGCGCCGCCGAACTGGCATTCTGGTTCCTGCTCGGCTTTTTCCCTATGCTCCTGTCCGTAGTCAGCATGGTTTCGACGCTGAGCTTGGCTTCGAACTCGCAAACCATCCTGATGAAGTACGTAGGTGAAGTTCTACCATCTGCCGCCTCCAACCTCGTACGAGAGACCCTGGTGGAGACAGCCAGCAGCGGGAGAGCCTGGTTCGCTCTGCTCTTCGCGTTATGGTCCTCTTCATCGGCGACCGCGGGGCTTATCGACACTCTCAACGAGATATATGGCGTGAAAGAAAGCCGATCCTGGTGGCAGCGCCGTCTGCTTGCCGTGTGTCTCGCGCTGGCCATGGGTGTACTGCTTACCGCCGCGTTGATGATTGTGGTGTACGGTCAAGCAATCCTGCTCCATGTGCTGAACGTTTCTTCAACCCTCTTCGCCTTGAAGATTGCACAGTGGCCGGCTGCAGCATTTCTGCTCATTCTGGCCCTTCTAGGTCTCTACCGTTTCGCCCCGAACATTCGGCGGCAGAGATTGAAATGGCTGCTTCCTGGGAGTGTCTTTGCGGCAGTCGTGTGGATGGTCGCCTCAATTCTGTTCAAGGTGTACGTCCGTCACTTCAGTCATTTTGGGCTGCTTTACGGTTCGCTCGGCACCCTCATTATCCTGATGTTCTGGTTCTACCTGAGCGGGATCGTGATTCTGGCCGGCGGTGAGATCAATGCCATTCTGGAAGACGCTGCCGCCCAGCGCAAGATTCCCGGAGCGAAAAGGCGCGGACAGCCCTCACTGGGGAAATTGCTGGAGTAACTTAAATCCTATTCGACGAGGCGGACAGGGCGCTTGGATCAAAGCAGTGGCGCCGTTGGGTTGAGGATTTCTTAGCGCATGGCCTCGAATTGGAACCATGTACGCCGCTCCGCCTCGTCGATCCAGGTCCCAATCAGGCTGGTGGCTGCGTATTCGGCGGCACGGGGCCTTCGATGGCGGGTGCGTGACTGGTCAAATTGAGATCAACCTCCTCAATCAAGTTTGACGCGGTGTTGGCCGACACCCACCCATCGTGCATCGCTTGTTCGATCGCGCCCTTCTCTGCGCTGCTGAGCCGTGCCCGCGCTACCCGAAACTCATCGGAAAGGCGGTCCTGGTGATCGCCAAGAATGGAATCGATTGCTGTATTCGCACTTTCCAATCTAGCATCGAGTTCGTTGCGCAGCCGTTGGTGGACCGGGCGGGAGATCAATTGTCTGTTTGCGATATCCTCGAGTTCGGCAATGGCAGACGCAATCGCAACCTGGCGTACCCTGGAGCGTGAATAGTCGTCGTCACTGCTCTCTCCAATTCCAAGCAAGCGAATGAGCGGTTTCAAGGTGATCCCCTGGACAACAATTGTGAAAGCGACGACTCCAAACGTCAGGTTCAAGAGTTGATCTCGATAAGGAAAATGATTCCCGATACTCAGGACCAGCGCCAAGGAAAGGGCCCCCCGCATGCCTCCCCACACCATGACATGTTGCCATCGTAAGGGAATTTTGGTCGAGAAGAGATTGCTGAAGGGAACGAGTCCGTATACGGTAAGCAGCCGCGCCACGAGAACTGCAGCAATCGACAGAACCAACGCCCGCCATATGTGCAACAGACCTCCCAGGCGCACCTGAAGTCCGATGAGCAGAAACAAAACGGAGTTTATGAGGAAAGATGCGTATTCCCAAAACGACCACAGCGCAATGCGCGTGCGCCAACTCATCCCGGTACGCATTCCGAAATTGCCAATCATCAGGCCCGCTACCACTGTGGCTATGACGCCTGACAAGTGCAACGACTGCGCAAGAAGGTAAGAACCGTACGCCAATATGGTTGTGAGCGTGATCTCGACCTCTGGATCGTCGATTCTCTGCGTAAGCCTGCTGAACACAAAGCCCAGCCCCGCTCCCAAAGCTGCGCCACCCGCAACTTCGACCGCAAAATCACGAATACCGGCCAAAATATCCAGACGCGAAGTGGCCACAGCACCAATGAGGATCCCGTACAATACGACCGATGTTCCGTCGTTAAACAGGCTCTCCCCTTCCACCGTGATGGTGAGCCGCTTGTCAATGGACATGTCTTTGAAAATTGAGAGCACCGAGATGGGGTCGGTTGCAGCCACAATCGCGCCAAAAACAAGTGCGACTAGAATGGGAATTCCCAAGACCCAATGGAGAACATAGCCAGAGATCAAAGTTGCCGCGAACACTCCTACAGTCGCAAGCAAACAGATTGGAACAAGGCTTTCCCGCAACTGGCGAAACTGAATCTTCAGGCTACCCTCAAACAAAAGGGCAGGCAGGAAAATGACTAAACTGACATTAGGTGTTAACCAATCAGGAGAATGAGCGAACAGGCCTTGCAGTATCGGCAGATGGAATGATCCGAGGGCCAGTCCTCCCAGAACAAGAGCGACGGTGTAAGGAATCCGCAGGCGCGCAGCTGCTAGAGCAATTGCAGAGGCAGCAAGCAGCATCCATATCAGAAACTCAATCTGCGAACCAACTGTCATCCGTATACTCCAACAAACTTGTTTCCCTCGCCCAACCCACGCGTGCGCGGTTCCTGATTATAGTCGGAGTTGCTGCTCGGAGACTTCAAGCGGGATCCTTGAGCAGATCGCAGAGTTTCGCTCAACACGAACTCTATATGGAAGTAAGCGATCGAAGCAAGCGCAGTGCGTTAGTGGGTGTTCTGGAACCCTGTGTGGTGGCTATAAAATCTCCGGCTTTGATGAAGCAGATTGTCGAGACGCCAACAAACCTGGAAATGAGTGTCTGCCCGGGTGGCACTACTTGCTCTCACAATCGGCCACCTGGTCCGCAAACCTGGTTGCTAAGCACAACTCCACCACAGTTGTGCTTAATGAGCTTGGCTGACGCGAGAATCGCTGGCCGCACTGACCCGCCGATGCGCGCGCATGAGTGCAGAAGCTTTCGCGATCACAGCAGTGTGCTGCGCGAAGGTCTTGTGCCACCAGTTGTCGAAACCGCTAACGGCGAGGTTCATGTTCGGAGGAAACTGTTGGTCGTTCAACCTTTTGCGCGGAGCGGAGAGTCGCTCGCATTGTGGGCTAAATTGCTGGTGCGGATTCACTTTGTTGTTTTCCGATCCGGTAGTACTTGAGCAGGGGCAATCTATTCCAAACAGACGCGTCGTGCGAGAGGCAAATACTCGATCAAGGGTGTACCCGAGCGGTCCTGAATTGAGGCAGAATACCCTGTTTACTTAAGCAATGAGGAAGCGTTCAAGGTCCGCGACGACTACCGAAGACGCACCCGCGCGCTCAGCATGATTCTCTAATCTGGGGTGCCTGACCACCTGTTCAATTGGATACAGTCATTCTCCGCATTACAGTTAGACAATCGCATTGGGCGCTCGTAGCTGTTGCGCCCACTCTGCCTGAGCGCAACCGCGGCAACATTGACTGGGCAAATAGAAAGTGTGAAGTGATCCCTGTGAAACGACCTGACGACAACGCGGCAACATATCTTGTAGGCGGCGGCATCGCTTCTCTTGCCGCTGCAGTTTTCCTCATTCGCGACGGAGATGTGCAAGGGCACACAATCACAATCCTGGAGGAGTCCTCACGGATCGGCGGCAGCCTTGATGCGGCTGGAAACGCAACTGACGGCTACGTGATGCGCGGCGGCCGCATGATTGAGAGCAAATATCTATGCACCTACGACCTCTTTTCATCGATTCCAACTCTCGATGGAACTAGGACGGTGACGCAGGAGATATTTGACTGGAACGAGACGATGAAAACCGCCTCCAAATCCCGCTTGTTTCGGGACGGCCACAGGCTAGACGCTCCGAGGTTTGGTTTGAGCGAGAAGGATATTCTCGACCTCGAGCGTCTGGCGATGGAGCCGGAGGAGTTGCTTGGACGGACCATGATCTCCGACCAGTTTGCGCCGGAGTTCTTTGAGACTGACTTCTGGCACATGTGGTGTACTACCTTCGCATTTCAACCGTGGCATAGCGCAGTTGAGTTCAAACGCTATCTGGTACGCTTCACCCACATGGTGTCCGGTTTCAATACGCTTACCGGCATCATGCGCACTGTGTACAACCAGTACGATTCGATGATCCGCCCTCTTCACAAATGGCTCGATGAGCGCGGTGTGAAGTTCATGCTCAAGACAACAGCCACGGACCTTGTTCTCCTTCAAGACAGGGCCGGCTTTGCTGTCGATAGGATCGTGGTCCAGGAAAACGGCGTTCTCAGAAGCATTCGTGTCACCGAAGATGACAAAGTCATCGTGACCCTCGGGTCCATGACCGAAGGATCGAATCTAGGTTCAATGGACTCGGCCGCCGCCCTACTGGGGAAAACAGATGGTGGTTCCTGGGCTCTTTGGGAGAAAATCGCCGCCGGCCAGACGCAATTCGGGCATCCTTCAAACTTTGCCAATCACGTTGAGCAATCCAAGTGGATGTCCTTTACGACCACGCTTCACGACCCCAAGTTTTTCGAACTCATCCGGGACTTGACGGGCAACGTACCTGGAGAAGGCGGGCTCATTACCTTTCCGGAGTCCAGCTGGCTGGCTTCAATAGTGTTGCCCCATCAGCCGCATTTTATTGGGCAGCCAGAGGGAGTGCAGGTGTTCTGGGGGTATGGGCTGTTTGTTGATATACCGGGAAATTTCGTAAAGAAGCCCATGTCCGCATGCACAGGGCGCGAAATCATGACGGAGATCCTGGGCCATTTGCGCCTTCAAGCGCGCGCCGCCGGAATTCTCGATGCGTGTACCTGCATTCCCTGTATGATGCCCTTCATCACCAGCCAGTTTCTCACTCGGAGCAAGGGCGATCGAGCCTTGATTAGGCCGGACGGTTCAAAGAACCTGGCCTTCGTCGGGCAGTTTTGCGAACTCCCAGATGATGTGGTGTTCACAGTTGAGTACTCCATTCGCTCTGCGCAGATGGCCGTTTACTCGTTACTTGGCTTGGAGCGTGAACCGCCGCCCGTCTACAAGGGACAATTCAATCCCCGCGTTTTGTTAGAGGCCTTTGTTGCCTTGCATGAAATTGGTGCCTAGAAGCGGTCTCATAAATGTCTGAGCATCATGTGAAGGCAGGCGAGATGGACGAAGCCGAGGAAGTTTTCGACGTGGTACTCCCATCGGGTGACGAGGCGGCGGAAGTTGTGCATCCATGCGAAGAGCCGTTCCACTTTCCATCGCCTGCGGTAGCGCCGCAGCTTACGTCCATCTTGAGTCTTTTGTCGGCGACCGCGCCGGTTAGGCGCGATCATTTCGATGTCGTACTCGGTGGCAAGTTTTTGGTCAAGCGGATCCGAGTCGTAGGCTTTGTCACCGATGAGCCTGGCGGGGAGCTGATCGAGGAAGCTGCCGGCAAGAACGTCTTCCACAAGCTGGCACTCGGCCGGCGAAGCGCTTTCCACAGATACGGCGAGAGGAAGACTGTTATCAGCGGCGACAGCGACGATCTTCGTGCCCTTCCCACGGCGGGTGGGGCCAACGGCGAAGCCCCCTTTTTGGCGCTCGCGAAAGTAGCATCCACGAACGCTTCTTCCAGATTCAGCTTGCCTTGCTCATGCAGCCGCCTGGCCAGCAGTCTCAACGCCTCTTCCAGCTTACCGCTGCGCACCCACTGCTGGAAGCGGCGATGGCAGGTCTGGAACGGCGGATACTTCTCCGGCAGCTCGCGCCACTGCGCCCCGGTGCCAAGTACCCACAACACACCGTTCAGCACCACCCGCGTGTCATGCCACGGGCGGCCACGGTTATCCGCTCGCCGAGCCTCGCGCAACACAGGTTCAACGATCAACCATTGTTCATCGGTCAATTCCCAGCGTCCTGCCATCCGGCCTTCGCGGGATCACACAGAGCAACTTCAGAATGCACCAGTTTCGCGCCTCAGATGTTTATGAGACTGGTTCTAGCCAAGGCGGTCAGCCCCGCACACCTTGCATAAATCAAGGAACTGTTGCTCTGCCATCCTCCATATGTGTAAGAAGATCAACCCAACAGAACATGCTTCTTGAAGGACTCATTCTCATGACCTCTCTGTTAGATCCGATCCAGATTGGCGAGATCCACTTGCCGAACCGGGTTATTATGTCTCCTCTGACTCGCCTGCGTGGCACATCAGAGCATATCCCGACGCAACTCATGGTCGAATACTATGCACAGCGTGCGGGTGCAGGCCTGATCATCTCCGAGGGTATCCCGGTTGTACCCCAGGGTGTCGGTTACGCGGACGTGCCTGGCATCTGGTCGCCTGAACAAATCGAAGCTTGGAAACCGGTGACCAAGTCAGTGCACCAGGCAGGGGGCCGCATCTTCGCACAGATATGGCATGTGGGCCGCATCTCAGACCCACGCTTTCTGGAAGGTAAGCTTCCGGTTGCTCCCAGCGCGATCCGGCCTGCCGGCCACGTGAGCCTTGTGCGTCCAGTGACTGAATATGTGACGCCACGCGCACTTGAGACGTCCGAAATTCCGGGTATCGTTGAGGGTTTCCGTAAAGGTGCCGAGAATGCAAAACAGGCTGGCTTTGACGGCGTCGAAATCCATGGGGCCAATGGCTACCTGCTCGATCAGTTTTTGCAGGACGGATCCAATCATCGTACCGACGAATATGGCGGATCGATTGAAAACCGAGCGCGCCTCATGCTTCAAGTTGCCGATGCGGTGGTCTCCGTCTGGGGCGCTAAGCGCGTGGGCATGCATCTGGCACCGCGTGGCGACTCTCAGGATATGCATGATTCAAACACGCCGGCAACATTCGGCTATGTGGCGCGTGAGCTAGGCAGACGTGGACTCGGCTTCCTGCTCGCGCGTGAATACTTCGGACCCGACCGATTGGGTCCGCAACTCAAGAAGGAGTTCGGCGGCGTCTATATCGCGAATGAAAGATATACCCTGGCGCAGGCAAATCAGGTCATAGCCAATGGTGAAGCAGATGCTGTAGCCTTCGGCCAGCTTTTTATCGCCAACCCTGATCTGCCGGCCCGGTTTGCCAGCAATGCATCTCTCAATGTGCCGGACGGAAGCACATTCTTTACACCGGGGCCACATGGCTATACCGACTACCCTGCGCTGAGCGTATAGCGAAAAACTCAATGCAGTCATTGTCAAGTTGGTTTGTTCGGTTCTTGACATTAGTAGTAGGTCGAAGCAAACAAGGAGCCTTGATGAATGAGACCATTAGCCTCCTGCAGGCGCATCACAGCAGCCGGAGCTATAAGTCCGACCCAATCCCGGAGGAGGTTCTTGAAACCATCATCGAGTGCGCACGCCGAGCTCCGACATCCACCAACAGCCACGAGATATCGCTCGTGGTTGTACGAAGTGCGGACAGCCGCGCACGAATAACAGAGATTGCCGGTACCCAGCCATGGATTGCGCAGGCCCCGGTGTTCATTACAGTAGTTGTTGACCTCTATAAAGCTGGCTTAGGCGTCGAAAAAGCCGGGGGCAAACAGGCCTTTCAGCGCAGTCTTAAAGGGGTTTTTGCCGCGGTCAGCGACGCCGGAATCGCGATGGCGACGCTTATGACTGCGGCACGCGCCTTCGGTTTCGGCGTTGTCCCCATTGGCGGAATTCGCCGCGACCCGCAGGCAATGATTGATCTGCTCGGGTTGCCAGCGAACACTTTCCCTGTTGATGGAGTCGTGCTCGGCTATATCGCCGAAGAGTCTCCTCAAAGGCCCCGCATGGCTATCGAGAGTTTTGGCACGAGGAAAAGTATCATCCGGAGGCGCTAAAGCCTGCGATTGACGCCTACGACCGGACGCTTGAGGAGTATTGGCAGAAGATTGGGCGCGCTGACGGGCTGTCATGGTCGGCAAATATGGCACAGCACTACGGCGCGTTTTCGCGATTGATCAAGTCAGTCGCCCAAAAGCAGGGCTTCACGATCGAGGTGTAATTGGATGAGTGAAACCAGCCATGATCGCCTAATGCCGCAGGTTCAAGAGCAAGACCCCGTTTGCGGCATGGAAGTCGATCCCTCGAAAGCCGCGGCGAGCGTTGAATATCAGGGCGCCACTTTTCACTTCTGCAGCCAAGGGTGTGTCACAAAGTTCGGGACGACGCCTGAAGAATACGCGCAGAGCAGTCCGAATGCATCCCCTTCACGGGCGCAGGCGAAGACTGGGCCGCAGGGCGAATACACATGTCCAATGCATCCGGAGATCAACCAAGCGGGTCCAGGCAACTGCCCGAAGTGTGGCATGACATTAGAAAGATCGACCGCGCCCGCACCTGCAAACCACAAGGAATACACTTGCCCGATGCATCCGCAGATCGTGCGCGATGCACCTGGCATGTGCCCGATATGCGGCATGACGCTCGAGACTCTGGAACTGACCGCTGAAGATTCCAATCCTGAACTCGCTGATATGACGGAGCGGTTTTGGATCAGCATCGCACTCGCCCTACCCATGCTGGCGCTCATGGTTTCGGCGTTTATGCCTTCCACGCCCATGCAACACCTCTTCTCGCTGAGAATATGGGCCTGGATTGAGTTCGGACTGACGACTCCGGTAGTCCTGTGGTGCGGCCTACCCTTCTTTGTCCGCGGTTGGCAATCGCTGGTGCATCGCAGTCTCAATATGTTCACGCTGATCAGCCTGGGTACCGGGTCGGCTTATATCTACAGCGTTTTCGCGACTATCGTTCCGCAGATCTTTCCGGCATCGCTTCGTGGCAGCGGAGGACAAATCGATGTGTACTTCGAGCCAGCTGCGGTGATCGTCGCGCTGGTCCTTCTGGGCCAAGTGATGGAACTGCGTGCACGCAGCCAGACCAGCAGTGCGATTCGTGCGCTGCTGGGCCTCGCTCCAAAGAATGCCCGTCGTTTTGATGAACAGGGTGGCGAAGCCGACGTGCCGCTCGACCAGGTGCAAGTGGACGACCGGCTGCGGGTGCGCCCCGGCGAGAAGGTGCCGGTCGATGGGATCGTGGTGGAAGGCCACAGTTCCATCGATGAATCGATGATCAGCGGAGAGCCCATTCCGGTGGAAAAATCCGCGGGCGCGAAGGTCACGGCGGGAACAGTCAACGGAACGGGCGCATTCGTGATGCGTGCGGAGCGAGTTGGCGCCGACACGCTGTTGTCGCAGATTGTGAAGATGGTCAGCGAGGCGCAGCGATCTCGGGCACCGATTCAGCGGCTTGCGGACCGCGTTTCTTCGTACTTCGTGCCTGCGGTTATCGTGGCTGCCATCGCCACCTTCGTTGTGTGGCTCTCCGTCGGTCCTGAACCGCGCTTCGCGCATGCTCTTGTAAATGCAGTGGCTGTGCTGATTGTCGCTTGTCCGTGTGCTCTTGGGCTCGCC
>Ga0307373_10008596_pt1 | contig 15490 bp, 17 predicted proteins | sample OX2MG_FD_202534 | JGI IMG/M metagenome (GOLD analysis project Ga0307373, IMG submission 202534) | Soil microbial communities from Risofladan, Vaasa, Finland - OX-2 | ecosystem: Environmental > Terrestrial > Soil > Coastal area > Acid sulfate soil | place: Finland: Risofladan, Vaasa | collected... | reverse complement strand
GCTACCGGATGCGGGCCCACCAAGAACCAGCCACCCCCAAGGGAGGACGTGCCGTGGTTAGATAACGGGGCTGCGGACCTCTGCACTTTTCGTGATTAGGTCTCTGCACAATTGGCGATCCCCAACAGGAGTAGCTGGCTGCGGAAGCCTCCTTTTCCTCGCAGGCCACCGAATAGACAATCAGCCCCGAAACGTCTACCGAGCCGTCGCCTCAATGGCAGACTGGGTTTCATGCACAAGACCGCCTTGCGCTTGGACGACGAGCTGCTGGCGGAGGCGCGGGCCGTGCTGGGGACCAAGTCCGCCACCGATACCATTCACGAGGCCCTGGCCGAAGTCGTGGCTGGCCAGGGCCGGGCCCGGCTCTATCAGCGCCTGCGCACCCTGGACGGCCTGGACCTCGCCGACCAGTCGGTAATGCGCTCGGCGTGGCGCTAGGCAAGGCTCGCTACCTCGCCGACGAATCGGCTCTGGCCCGCCTTCACCTCGATCCGGTGGCTAGGCGGGTAGGGCCACTCTTCCTGGCCGGTGAGGTGGCCACCTGCGGAATCGTTGACCTGGAGCTGCTCTTCAGCGCCCGCAGCAGCCGGGACTACCTGGAGATCCTCCGTGACCGCCGCAGCCTGCCGCGGGCGGAGGTGGGCGAGGCGCAGTTGGGGCGGGCGGTCGAGGTTCAGACCGCGCTCGCCCGCCAGGGACAGCATCGCGGGGTCAGCATTCCCGATCTCCTGATCGCCGCCGCCGCTGAGGTCGCGGGCCTGATCGTGCTCCACTACGAGGGGGACTTCGACCTGGTGGCCGCGGTCACCGGGCAGCTTTGTGAGTGGGTGGTGGCCCGGGGAAGCGTGCCCTAGCCGAGCTCGGCTGGCGGCCCGGTCGGTGCCGGTCAGAGCTGGGCTCGGGCCGCTCCAGATTGGCCCATCCCAGATCGGTCCCCAACCCAGCTGCCGGATATAGGGAGTTGCGGCGGGTTGCGGGGAGGGGCCACAGGCATTAGCAGCGGTCTGACGCGCGGCGGTCAGCCAAGCTAGAGGCTGAATAGGCTGCCTTGCCCACAACAGAAGGGACGCCAGGCGATAGGTTTGGGGGCTGGACGCCCCACGCGATTTTCGTAGCCGGGGAGGTCCGAGTCAGCCGTGAGCGTGGGCACACGCTATCTGCCCCGAGTTCCAACACGCTGACACCTCCAAGGCCCGGACTTAGCTAAGCCCGCTCGCAACAATGCCGGAACGGGCAGTCCTGTGGATGCGCCGGCTCCTCGATCTCGTCCTTCGTTGATGTTCCGGTCTCTTGCGCCATCGGCGACCACCGGCGCAAACTCGGCCCGGTGAATAGCACCGCTGGTCTCGCTCATCCTCAAGTCGCCCGGACAGCCGCTCGTCTCTACCTTGGGCAGTTGGAAGCCGCCGAGGTCGAATCTCGGGCCGCTTCGGCGAGGAAGGCGTACCGCGATTTGATCGAGACTACCCGTGCCGCTGAGTGCCTCGGCCCTCACCTTCGACCCGATGCCGTGTCCTTCACTTGCTCGTCGCTAAGCGACACGGAACCTTCCGATCGCACCGGCTTCATCAATCAGTTTCAGCTCGGCCTGGGATGGGATGGAGCTCCGGTCATCGTCATGGGAACGGAGACCGCTGGCGACCCCAGCAAGCCGGAAGCGCTATCGTGGGATAGCCTCCAGACGACGCTGATACTGGCCGGTTCACCACCCGACGTGGTGCAAAGTCTGCTTGACGGATCTTCGTGGTGGCCAAAGATGCAGGCGAGAGAACGACTGCAAGAGCCGTGGCGGCCCTTCCACATCCACCCGAATGACTATTACCAAGTGCTGTGGGACGTCGGCACGTCAACTTGGGAGAACCTCGCACAGATCGTTGCGCCCGATCCCGACAATTGGAAGTCGATTCTCGGCCGTGGAGCCGACCCAGGCCTGGGCGATCTTACTTACCAGATCGAGCGGTCAGGCCTTCCGTCAAAGACCGCTGCTAGAGGCAAGATACCTGAAGCCGTGCGCATGGACTGGCTCGAGCGAGAGGTAATACCGGAAGTCCGCCACACCGCCTCGGTGCTAATGACGCATGGCTTCGGCCAGCCCTGGGACGACTGGCATCGGGGCGACAAACGTCTTTACGCCGCCTTCCTGGGTCAGCCCGTGGACCTTGAGTGGAGAAAGATCGGTGGCAACTGGCTAGGACACCAGGCGGTTAGTGGTCGATTGGTCATATGCATGCGAGCGCTAGCCGAGACGTTTCAGCCCATTCGGCCCGAGTACAAAGCGGAGGTCAGAAGACTTGTCCAGGTCGAAATCAGGAGGCGGTAGCCCGGCATGGAGACTCAGTCCCATCTGCAACAACGAGATCCACGAGTGCCGCCAAATGATTCACCTGTAAACAGGCAATGACACCTGTTATATCAAGACGTGGGTACGCGCACCACGAGTCTTCACCCCGTCGGCCCGAGCTTGCGGCCGTTGCAGAGAGGCCCCTCGTTCACCGTGGCCCGTGGACTCGAAAATAAGTCTGGAAGCGTGATGCTGATTGGCATCACCCCCGGCCGTCATCAGGCGGTGCTGACCCTGGACGAGGGAGGCAGATGTCTGCGGGGTGGGCTGTCGCCCAATCCTATTCTGCGCCGTGCCGACAAGGCTGCGTCGCGCCTCATGGATTCCAGGCTCGGACTGCCCAGGTGCGCCTCAGGCAGTCGAGGGATCGCCATGCGAGCTGCCACGTGAATTGGCTTGGATACGCGGCCACATTGGTCGTGGGAGTGGTGGCTGGTGTGGTGGGTGAGGTGTTCTTGACTCGTCCAATCCTTCGTGCTCGTCAGAGAGTGGAGAGAGTTTGGAGCAGGACATCTCTCGGCCAAGGCCTCGCCCGCCTGAAGGTCGACCAAGACATCATGGGCTACCAGCCGGGGCCCGATGGTCTATTCGAACTGTGGGAATGGTCGCCGGACGGCTCAGACCCACGGCTTCTGGACGAGCGGCGCCATCGAATGAAACTGGCGCCACCTCCCGAGCAGACTTGGGTGAATAGTGATCTTCTAGCGCGCGCGCAGAAGGAGTGGCGCAAGCGCCACGCTAGGAACCAGGGTGGGCAGTATCCGGACGCTCCAACTGTGGCTTACGTAACCTCGTTTACGCAGGACCACGGCGAGGCTCTCGGCGAGGGACGGGTCGCCAATCGTTTCGATGTATCGGTGGCACCGGCCTTTTATTCGGATGCAGAGGCCGCTGGGTCCTGCTTTGACAGCAAGGCCGATCTCGAGAGGCTGAGGAAGATCCTAACTACAGGTAATCCTCTGGACCGTTTGGCGAGCATTCCTCCCTGCCGCGCGTCAGTGGAGGTTGCGCTAGTGAGCAAGCAACGAAGGTTTCTAGCGATTTTGCGCTCAACGTCTGTGGCCAGCAGCCCCGGAGTATGGACAGTCGGGCCGAATGAGACACTTACGCCGCCGCCGGCCGTGTACTCTCCAGGAGCCAAGCACGAAAGTCTATTCACCCTCGCTGAACGGTGCCTACAGGAGGAGATCGGCCTAAGTCGCGCAGAATTTGGTCCAATGCGCTTTTCGTGGTTCGGTTTTTCCATTCCCGCGCTCATCGCGGATGGCGAGTCCACGCCGCCCAGCCACAGTCCCGGCGCTGATTCAACCGACCCTACAGGGAGGGGGATCTTCCAGTGCTTCTTTGCCCAGACTGCTTGTTTCCTGGACGAGGAGCAAGTTCGAATGCGGATCGCAAACGCCCATTCTAATTTTGAGGCTCAAGATTCGGAGTGGCTGAGCTTGAGTAAGAGCCAAGTAAAGCTCATCCTCGAGGGGCGCGACGGCCGGAAGTGGGCCCCGTTTGCGCGATTTGGGATCAGAGAGCTGTGGCGCTTCAAGGAACTGCTGTTCACCGACCTCGAAGATCACGCACTGACCGTATCTATTTGACCCCAAATTCGGTAACTGTACCGTCGCTGTATAAGGTCACATGTAATGGAACATCCGTTCGCGGGCAGTCCGTGCTAGGCTAGGCGAACGGTTGTTCGATTAGCCACAGCACAAAATGCCTCGTCCCTTTGCTATCCTGCGGCAGCGCCTATGGTATTCAGCAATTCGGCGCGTCTTGCCTAAGGGTCCCACAGGCCGGGGCTGGTACCTCGCCGACGAGGTGGCCCGACTCGCGGGCATCTCTTCAAAGCAGGTAGGCCGGTGGGCATCGACCGGGCTGATCCGTTCGTCCCAGGCATCTGGAGCGTCGAGAGCCTACAGCTTTGAAGATGTAGCCGAGGCAATCATCGTCCACGAATTGGTGCGGAGGGGAGTGCCCAGGCGAGAGATCAGGAACGTAGTCGCACGGACCCGGAAGGGATGGGGAGAGTGGCCCCTCACCAACGCTCCACTCGTCACGAGCGAGACAGGGGGAGGAATCTCAAAGGTCTTGCTTCATGACGACGATGACTACTACGACATCGGGGATCGCGGCTCAGATCAAGGATGGGCCTACCCCCAGGACGTCAGCCAGGTAGTAGACCTTCTAGGTAAGGGCGGCTGGGTCATCCTCGAATACCCTGAGATTACGCGTGTCGAGGTTCACCCGGACCTTCTCGGGGGAACCCCCACCGTTCGAGGTCATCGCGTGCCTGTTTCTCTGGCGGCGGAGTTGGGCCGAGACCCTGACGGACGCGAGATTCTGCACGACGACTACGACCTTACGGACCCCGAAATAGACGACGCGGTCAAGTGGGAAGAGGCCAGCTCTAAATTCGTACGGGCGGCTTAGGCGGGTCCGTTGCGCGACAGATTGATCGTTCTTGACGCGGACCTTCCCAAACGCCTCCTTAGAGAGTTGAAGGGCAGAGGTCGCACCGTTCAGTCCGTCAAGCATTGGGAGCTGCCGGATCGTAAGGACCCGACCATCCTCGCCTACATCGCCGAGAATCACCCAGGGGCGGTTCTCGTCACAGGGGACGAGCGCATGCCCTCCGCTCACGAAGCCGCCCTAAGGAGAGCTGGAACCACACTGGCGACGGTAGATGGGCGTGTGCCTATCTGGACGAACCAAGACCAGTGGCGGCGCGAAACGGTCCACCGGTGGGCGCACCTGATCGTAGAGCAGAGACCGGGAACCATCCGCCGCTATGGCGAGACCTCCAGGGCGTGGACGCGGCGTCGTAGGCGAGCCGCCTCAAGATAAGCTGGGCGGGATGCCTAAGTCCTCCAAGACCCAGAAGACCGCCAAGGGATATGAGATCCCCGTTCCGACCCGGAAGGAAGTCTTCGAGGCGCTAGAGAAGGCGGGGAAGGGGAGGAAGGCGCCCAAGCCGGATCGAGAGTAACCCCTTTCGAAGTGATTGATCTCATCACAAGCTTCCACACATCACATTGACAGTCGGTTGCACCGCGACTACACTTTGGGGGACGTCTCGTAGACGTCGCAGTCAGCGGCCCAGAGGGTAGTAGTGAAGGGCCAATTTGCAGCTCACCGTTCTGTGACTCGGACGGTACGCGCCCGTTGACAACTAAATTACGCGACTTCGGCTACGCTGTCCCCTCCCGGAGTTGAACCGGGATCCTGCGCTTGCGAGGCTGCTGCTCTATCCATTGAGCTAAGGGGACGTAGTAGCCTTCGGGGCTGGAGGAGAGCTGCCAAGTAATCCTCTGGCCCCGATCTGCGCTCAAACCTACAACTTTCCCCAGGTAAAGCCCTCGTGTGTTAAACACAGGTGGCGAACCGAAAAATTCAGCGCATTGCCACGTTGACTACCAGCAGGCGATTCTAATAAGAGTCTCGAACTGCGACCTCAGATCGTCCCGGTGGTTGTACCGCCAGGCGTACTCGTTGAGGTAGCCCTGAAGATGCTTCGGGGAGACGGCATGGTGAGTTCCGCCGATCCCCCGCTTGACTAGGGACCAGAAGCCTTCGATCGTCTGGGTGTGAACGTCGCCCTGGACGTAGACCCGAGCCGAGTGATTGATCGTCCGGTGATCCCAGCCATCCTTGTGCAGCCGGTCGTAGATCCGGGCATCGTCGGTGTAGACGATCGAGGCGGGATCGACCGTGGCCGTGATGTGGCCCGTGATCTCGGCCTGAACCTTGCGAGAGACGACGTGAGCCGCGACCCTACCCTTGCGCTCTACGAGTCCGAAGACCGTTGTCTTCGACTCGTTGGACCAACTCTGAGCGGCCTGACGGCGGGCGGTGGAGTTGGGCTCCGTCTCCCACTTGGCTACGTCTGACTGGCGGGGCTTCCCGCCGACATACATCTCGTCCATCTCGACGGCACCCGTCATCGGCTCAGGGGTCTGGACCATGAGTTCGTTCCGGACGAGATGGAAGATGCGCCACGCGGTCTTATAGGTGACCCCAAGCTCGCGCTCCAGCTGCTTAGCGGAGATACCGCAGCGGGTGCTTGTCATGAGGTACATCGCGTAGAACCAGAGGTGGAGCGAGGTGGCCGACTTGTGGAAGATCGTTCCGGCAGTCGGGTGGAGATGGTGCCCGCAGGCGATGCAAGTCCAGGACTGGCGGCGCTGGGTGGTCTCGTAGCGCCGGAAGGACCGGACGGCCTCGCACTTGGGGCACTCGGCATGCTCTCCGTCTTCGGAGTAGCGGGTCCGCCAGAGGAAGTTGAGGCAGGCGTTATCGTCCGGGAACTCGCGGGTGAACTCCATGAGGGAGTACCGAGACTCGGAGGACTTGGCCCTTGTCGGATGATTCCGGTCTCTCGCTGTCATGCTGACAGTATATCACAGTTTATACAGAGAGGGTATAGTTGCCCCAATTTCCGTCAGGCCGGGCTTCATAGCTGGCGGGCTCCGATGCCTGGGGAAAGAGGACGACGAGGTTCTCTTTGGTTGGAAGGTTTGGGCCAGATCATCTGGACTCATGAACGGGGACCGGTCAGAAGGGTACGCCTGCACGGGGCTCGCTCACCTCGACGCCAGCGCCCGCCTCGTCCACCGCCAGATCAAACAATGGACCACTCGCCCCATCCCGTCAGTTGCGGCGTGCGAACAAGCAGCCACGCTGTGTGGACCAAACTGAGGGGGGAAGGGGATGAGGCGTACTTGCCGGGTCACGAAGTGATCCGGGTTCTATGGAACCCTCCGGTCGGAGGTCAGTAGCTAGTGCGCTCTCAGTGAGCTGGTGCCTGCCGAGTATCCCGAATTGGGATGGCCTGGGCGCGTCCCTATCCTCTGCTCCATGGCGAAGTCGCTTCATACCCCCCAGTATCAGTTTTCCGTTCGCTGTTAGTCGCAGCCCGTGAGAGGGCGGGAGTGAGCCAATCAGCTGTCGCCGGGAGATTGGGTCGTCCGCAATCCTTCGTCGCTAAGTACGAAGGCGGCGAGCGCCGCCTGGATGTGGTCGAGTTTATCCAAGTCTGCGCCGCTCTCGGAGTCGACCCGGCCGCTCTGATCGGCGACTTGAAGAGCTGGCCGGGAACGTGAACACTCAGGAAGTCCTGACTAATGCATGTCGGTACCTTAAGAACCTCGTCGGTCACGAGTTCGACGTGATTGAGGTGAGTAAGCCGGTCTCGCCAGACGCGGCCGTAAATCTTGCCAAGATCATCTCTAAGCTGTCGCCACTTGTCGGCAACCTCATCGAATTCAATGTCTGCGAGTATCTCAACGACCAGCCCGGCTTTGCCAATCTCGGCCAATGGGAGCGACAAGATCCCGGGTTCCCGGATACCGTTTTTAAGGGCACTGTCAGCCCGACACCCGGTATCGAGGTCAAAGCGTGGTTCCCATTGGCCACGGAAATCACTGCGCGGTTCAAGGACAGTTCGGATCATTTTAAGCAGGATGAGACTTATGTCGCGATCCTTGCATGGTTGCCCGAGTTTCTAATCTTCGGCAAACCCCACATTATTGATATCGTGACCGTCTCTGCAGCGTCGGTAGCCAAGTCTCGTGATGACCACTACCATCAGCCACCCGGCTACCTCGTACTAGAACCCGGCGATACCGCCGCGCGAACAATCAACCTACGACAGACGACCACGGCGGGATACACGTTTCAAGGGACTCCTGCACAGTTAGCGGATGCCGCCAAAGTCGTGGCGGAGTGGGGGGAAACCGGAAGTGCGTACTCTGCAGAGCCAGCCTACCAGGAACTATTGCGCACTCTCATTGTCGCCTACGAATATAGGCTGGATACGAATTTTGCCAAGATCGACCGCATAGGGCAACCAGCGATCGAGGCCTTTAAGAGCCGAGTCTATAGGAGCGAATTTCACGGGCGAACCATCAGCGATTGGAACCAGCTGCTTTCCAGAGGATCGGATGAGAGACGCCGTGAATATTTGGCCCAAAGCTTCGATATCACAGACGACGGATCATCATTGGTCGAGTGATTTAGAACAGCTCGAGTTGGGGTCCCCGGAAACGGCTGATGCCTAGCTGAAAGTACGTCCGATCCGTTTCCGCTGCAAAGGCTCGCCGGCCAAGTTGCTTAGCCGCGAGGGAAGCGGAAAACAAGCCGCCAAAGGGCTCCCACACGATGCCACCGGTCTCGCTAGAAGCTGCTATGATCATCCGCATCAGGTCGAGCGGTTTTTGGTTGAGATGCACCGCTCGTCCACTCAGTTTCGGGATCCTGACGCGCTCGGCGCCACTCAAAGGGTTCCGGTCCCATACGTTGGTTACCCCCACAGGGCAGTGGAATAGCGATCGCATGGCGGACCACTCGTCGTGGTTCATTGCCCGGTTCCCGTCACGGGAGAAGTAGGGACGGCCCGTCGGATCGCCATGGTGGTTCGCGTACTCGGCCATCTTTACAAACATTTCCGCGGGAGGGAAATACCACAGGTGGCCTTGGTCCAAGTACTTACGGACAGCGGCGTCTCCTACACCGCAGGCTTCGTTGGCCTTGGCTAGAGGAAGACCGGACCGCTTCCACTCCCCAAGCAACCAACGCTTCAGCCTCAGGCCCGCAATTTCCGGCTCGAGAACATATTGGACACAGAGCTCAGTGACTACTGGGAATCGACGAATTTTGTGAGTATTGATGTTCCCTGCGATGTGGGCCATTCCCTTGTTCCATACATTCGCGTTCACGTAGCGCCACCCATAGCGCTCGAGGACCGGATGAGTCACCGCCCAGCCGATCTCCGAATTCCAGAACCATAAGGTCGTGCGCGGCGTTGCCCGCTCGCTCCAGACGCGAATGTGGGGCTCGTACCACTCCCCGATGCCGAGATGGTCCGAGGTATCGCCTTCGAAGCCGAGCAGGCCGTACGCTCCGTCCGAGACGATCACATCCGGCGCTGGCCAGTCACGGTAGTGCGACAAGCTATCGCCCAGCCCGAGAGTCACCTGGCCGTCGGACCAACTGTCGAGATCTGGCTCGGTCGTGAGTGTGATCGCCTTGCCGCGACCTACCGTACTGGTAGGCGGGGTCTTTCTCAGCTTTACGTCCATGCTGATGATTATCCTGCTCCTAGATATCCCAGTTCGGGATATCGTACTAGATTCAGCGCACCGCAACAACTCACGAAAGAGGGGGTCCGCTCAGCCAGTTGAATAAGGTCGGGGGGTCGTGCTAGGGGACCGTTGCGGACAGCTTCGAACCTACTCCACCAGAACCCCACCTCCGCAATGCGCAACACGCCACCAATTAGGGCGGCTGCCCTAAGGTGTGGGCCTATTGGGGTCAAGGCGGCCAGCTGGCCTTCATCCGTTAGCCGTTACTGGAAGTGGTCTCTCCGTGGTCCGACCTCCCCGAGCATCCTGGTACCGCTGTTTGCTGCTGCCCAGTCCCGATCCTTCAGCTGGGGCGGTCGTCAGGTGGCTTGCTGAGGAGCAGCGGACTTCCACGCTGAGGCTGAGCGGCCCCGCACTCCTGGGACCCTGACACGAACAATCTCTGGCCTAGTGCACTCCTTGGAGTAGCTGTATAAGCGCGCTCCCATCGTGGCGGCCGGGGTAGACCCGCCCGGGTGGATTAACCCCCGGGCGGTTGCCCGCTCAGCGATTTCGCTGGCGCTGAGAGGACGCTCGGCTCCGCGCAACACTTCGATGGCAGCCTGGAGATATGTCACGGTCGACCTCAGAGGAATGCCGATTGTCTGGACGGGACACTGTGGTCTTCGTTGTCCACTGGGTACGATGAGGTTAGCACGCGTTGAGTGACTGCTGAAAGACTCCGATGCTGGGTCAACTGCGCTCCGGCTGCTGGTCCCGCCCCGGACGGATGGTGCCCGCGGGTCGTGCGCAGCTCCGAGGCCCAAGATCCGTAAAGTACCGCAACTCGCCTTATCTCCGGATTCGATGGCGTGCGAAGCGGCCCCACTGTCCTCTCGTATCCCCTTCCTGTCGCGGTGCCCGAACTGATCCCTCTCGTCCGTCCCTTCCCACCTCCCCTGACCTCTACCGCTCCGTGGCACTCACCCGCCCGATCTCGCCAGTTCCGGCGGGAGGGGCGAGCCTGCCGCCTGCGACTCCAAGGAGCGCAGGCCGGTGTGTGGTTGATTGGCCGGCCGCCACCCCAAGGCCGAGCGGCTCGGCTCTTACCCTAGGCCCGACCAGGAAGCTCGGCGTAGAGCCGTCCGCCGGTAACACCAATCGACTACAGACTGCAAGGGAACAGGCACAACCTAGTGACTGGACTGTGAGACTGTCTCTGCAAGGCGTATGAAGGAGACGTGCTTGCCGTCACCTTCGACACGTCCTGTTGCATAGATCTCTTTAGGGACGACGCATCGCCCGAACCAGCGTTGGTCCAGTTGGTCCGCCACGGTCTGCGTGGACGGCTAGACATTGCAATCAGCAGCGTGGTGCGCGACGAGATCGAGGCGGGTGCAGATGCCGCGAAACGGCAGCTCGGCCTCGATCGTCTGGCGGCGTTCCCCGACCTGCGCCTGCCGGTCCAGCTTGTGCCGGAGCTTGAAGCTCTCGCTGGAGGAATCCTGTCAACTCTATTCCCAAACTCGCCTCCAGGCACCACCGGGCATCTGCACAACGAGCGCGACTGCCGGCACTTGGCCGCGCACGCACTCTTAGGTAGGGACATCTTCGTAACTCTCGACGAAAGGCTCGCCGGAAAGGCGCGCGCCGCGGATCGAGACTTTGAAATTCGAATTCGCAGCCCGAAGGGCACGGTTGAGGACATCCAGAGCGCTGAGCCGGAGCTCAGTCCGGTTCCGGCTTCTCTCGCCGCACGTCCATATCGACCGGAAGACGAGGCGGCGGTAAGGGCGCTTCTTGCTGTGCTCGTCGATGATTACCCCGACTTCAACAGTTGGCTAACTAGAACGCTTCGAGACGAGTCTGACACGACTGTCACCGTCGGGATCCTGAACGGCCAGATCGCGGGAGTTGCCATCTGGAAGAAGAGGGATACACAGAACCGTGCCGTCAAGCTATCGGCGTTCCGGATAAGCGAGTGGGCCCGGAGCTCAGGTTTGGCGGGCCACCTTCTGTTCCATGCCTTGCGTGCTTGGGTCGACAGCGGCTACACAACTGCCTGGGTGACTACCTCTGCGGACCGCACCGACGCGGTGGACTTCTTCACCCGACAAGGCTTCATGATCGAAGGGATCTCTCCGCTGCGCTACCGCGACGGCGCATCTGAAGTCGTGATGGGCAGGCTTATGCTTCGAAAGCGACTTGACCTAGAGGCTCTCAAGGAGTTCGCACGGGATACGGCGCCGCTTCTATTCGGACGCCCAGGGGCCATACGACAGTACTCGACCGAAGACCGTCAGTGGTTTGTTCCGCCGAGAGTCGGACAGGTGACTTGCTCATCGGACGAGCAGGGATCGCTGACTCTCCGAGACACGGCATCCGGTGAGTTACTTAGAGACTTCTCGGCACACGACCTCGAGACGTTGTTCTACCCCCTTCGTGTCGCCGTACCGTCCCGTAGGGCCCTGATTGTCCCAATCCGAAAGGAGTGGGCGGACGCCATGCTTCTTTACCCGGGAAAGCAGGAGGTACTGTTCGAGGAGCCTCAGACTGACCGGCTCCTCATCCGCGCCGAGAATGCCTACTACTGCTTTCCCCGTTGCGATGCTGAAGTCAGGGCGCGGTCGCGGATCCTATTCTACGTTTCCTGGCCACTAAGCAGCCTAGTGGGCGAGGCCATAATCACGCAAGCATCTAAAGACATCCCTGAAGTCTTGTACGAACTCTTCGGCAGTCTAGGGATCTATGACCTGGGGCATATAAAGCAACATGTTCCGCAGCATGGTCCGAACCAAGGGCGAGCCTTAGCCCTCAGGTTCGGCTATTACGTGCCCTTCGCAAGAGCCGTCAGCCTCCATGAGTTGCGCTCCACCCTAGGATTTGCTAAGTTTGCCCCGCAGGGGCTGCACCCCATCCAGATGTCCGACTATGAAGCATTACGTTCCCTCGGAGGACTTGATTGGTGATGGATGTGCTGATGTCGATTCAGCCAAGGTTTGCCGAGCAGATTCTGAGTGGATCCAAACGTTTTGAGATTAGGCGCCGGCGGCCGTCTTTCACCAAAGGCTCTACTGTCTGGATCTATTCAAGCCGGCCATGCCAGCGGATAGTGGGCTGCTTCATTGTGGGAGAGATCTTAGGAGGCAGCCCTGCCCGTCTATGGGAGATGATTGGAGAGGAAACGGCGGTCTCGGAGACGGAGCTGCATGCCTACCTTGCAGGGTCGGGCTTAGGATTCGCGATCGAGGCTATGCATCCCCAACGGCTCGAGCGACCCGTTCCGATAGGCAATCGGTCGCTTATTCCACAGTCCTACCGCTTCCTCGGCAGCCGTCCCCGGGAGAGGAGACTCTCGACGTTGCTCCAGACAGGGCTGCCGCACACGATCCTGGCGACGTAGGGGGCCGCCTAGGGCAGCCGACCTGACCGTGGACTGTTTGCGGAGGCGCAGGCATAAAGCAGTGAGAGATCGTCTTCGAACACTGCTTGGCTCGTCAAGGCCGAACGTATCGGTTGTGATCGAGCGGGACGATATCCCCTGAGCGTGGGCTCTCGAGCGTGAGAGACTCTTGCCTCATGAGTACAACGCGATGTCTGTCCGTTGCACATCGCGGCAAAGCCTACTCATCCATTCCTCGTTGGCGACTGCTGAGCCTGCTGGGGTTCCAAATGTGCTCTGCCAGCTGTCGGTAGAGCTCCTGGCGAGCGTCCACGTCGACCTTACTAAAGTGCGCGTGCGGTCCGAAGGGCAGGCCACTTTCCCCGACGAAGCGAAGAAAGCCCGGATTGTGGTCGTAGGCATTGCCGTTCAGGCTCCGCGCGAGCAGGTTCTGACTGTCGTAGTGGACGAGTTTCTGCTCGTAAGGCAAGTCCCCAAAACTAGCGTTGAAACTCTTGGGCAGGATCAGCAGATCTCCTATCCGGTTCCGGTATTCTTCAAAATCGTTCGGGTGACTGAACTCATCTTGGTGCCGCTCAGGATGGGCTGCCCAAACGTGCTCGACCTCGAAGCCTTCCTTGCCGCCCCGCTTCGCATAGTCGACATAGTGAGAAGGCATCCCAGAGCGGGTCTCGATGTACTCGGTCATTCGCGCCAGCAACCTATGAATCTGGCGTCCGTTCATCCCATGCAAATGAAACCCGTCGTTGCTCGAGAACGTCTCGGTCTCTGCCGCCAGTCGCCGCTCCAGCGCGTCCGCTAGATCCCCAGGGGCTTTACCCCTGATCTCTCTCATCACCACAAACATCGCGTACTGCATAGTTGAATAGTCGATGGCCCGTGAGTTCCAAATGCGCCGATGAATCATTATGTCTAGGTAGGCCGCAACGATCTGTAATTTTGTGTAGATGAGTTCATCTGTATCCGCGAGACGGAGGGAGGAGAGCAGAACTGGATACTGCAATGTAAAATTGTTCTCAGCATTGAAGTACACGTCCTCGAGACTCGGGGTGAGGACGGCTGACGCACGCCGTAATCGATCGTACCAGCGAGTATAGAACGCAAAGTCGCGCTCGATAAATTGGGCGAAGTCGGGACCCCGCTCAAGGCCTATCTCTGCCTCGTGGCTACGCACCCAGCGGTGAAACTCCGTAGCTATCAGGTCGAAGTCTCCAGGTGCAGCTCCGCGCTTGCGTTCTCGTATCGTTTCTGCGTATTGACTGCGTAGCCACGACTTGATCGCGTCGGCATCCTCATCCTTCCCCAGCTCCAAGAGCGTTGCAATGCGATCCTTCCAAACCGTGCCAGCCTTGGTCCGGTCGGTAGGGTCGGTAATTTTGGCGAGGAGGTACCCCTTGAGCATATCGGTCGGTGCGAGGGACAGCCCGCGATCATTCATCGTTTCAAAGATCGTGTAACCCTCGTCCTCCGAGTAAGCAGTGATCTCCACTAATTGCACGTTCTCGATCAACCAATCTACGAAATAGGGCAATGGAGTCTCGCGCAGCTCAGTCGGAAAGCTGTCGCTAATATCAGCGTAGCGCGCGATGATGTTTTCGAGCGACTCCGACGATTCAGGCGGCGCGAACTCTTTCTCGGCGTAGAGTGCCTCCATGCAGGCCGTACGCTCGGGGATATCCAAATTAAAGGATCTTTTGCCGAACTGCTGCGAAAAGATTAGGTCGGCGACTTGGCCCTTCTGTTCGTCGTCGAGTCGGTGCTGGAGAAAGATGAGTAGGAGCGTGAGTGTCGTGAGCCGCTGCTGGCCGTCGATTATGGATTTGGGACCCCCGGCGTCACTGACGATGATGGAGCCTAGAAAGTAGTGGCCGTAGTTGGCGACGTCTGAGCGTTCATGTCGCGGTTCGTAGCTGTCGAGAAATTTGCTTGTGAGATCGGTGATCAGCTCGGCGACATGCTTGGTCTGCCACTTGTACTCACGCTGAAAGTAATCTATCCAATACTTCCTCCCTCCGAGTAGCTCGCGCACCGTGCGAGCTTTGGCGTCGATGGGATGCTGGTGCTTGAGTTCAGGAGTCAATTTGAAGAGCCCGTGGCCAAGGTGCCGGGAACTTGAAGCCTGGGTTTGAAACGGTACATCCAGGCATGAGGTTGGCCGTAAAGTTCTCGGGCGTATCCCGCGTCGATGCGTGCCCGCTTCTCGTTACCCACGCCGCACGCCCTCACAAGATGCCCCTCTGACTCCACAGGCCCCTGTGCCTAGCCGCTTCAGCGCCGTGGGTGACCGCATGGTCGTTGAGTGTATGGCGCGGTACCCGACGGGGACATCGAGACGAGTGACGCCCCCTCAGCCGAGCTGTTGGATCCGGAGCGACACCTGAGTGGGGAGCCCCGGGAACGGTTGAGATGAACGTGTCTATGTTCATCTCCCTGGCCGTCAGGCGGACTCGTCCGACCCCCGATCTCCCCACCCAACCTCGCCGCCGCCTCGAAGTGGGCCATCTCGCCAAGTATCGTCCAATCCCACTTCCTAACCACCCCCCGCTCCGCACCCCCCGCCCCTCCCCACCCGCCCCAACCTCCCGCTTGCGGCGGGTCTGCCCCGGCCGACTCGCCGCAAGCTCTCCCAAGAGGGGGAGCAACGAGGAGGGGGGGTACGAGGTAGGGGAAGGGGGGTACGAGAGAGGGGGGAAA
>Ga0307373_10008595_pt1 | contig 15490 bp, 14 predicted proteins | sample OX2MG_FD_202534 | JGI IMG/M metagenome (GOLD analysis project Ga0307373, IMG submission 202534) | Soil microbial communities from Risofladan, Vaasa, Finland - OX-2 | ecosystem: Environmental > Terrestrial > Soil > Coastal area > Acid sulfate soil | place: Finland: Risofladan, Vaasa | collected... | reverse complement strand
ATTATCGGCCAGCTCGCCCAATCCAGCCGTGGCATAAACGCGATCGTAACCATATGGCACTAGCAAGAGGGACTGCCGAGGCAGCGGGGAACGAGCCGCCTCGGCTCTGACCGAAGCGACGCCGATGAACCGAAAAGAACGCCGAGCCGCGAGCGGCCATCCGCACGGCGCCAAGCCTCCAGCGATGGTCGCCGGCGAGCTGCGCCAAGTCCTGGCGGAGGCATCGCGGCACGCACAGGCCGGTCGGCTCGCCGAGGCGGTGGCGTCCTATCGCCGGGCAATCAGCCTCGATCCAAACATTGCCGGCATGCACGTCAACCTGGCGATCGCGTTGAAGCACATGGGCCGGCTGGACGAGGCGTCGGCATCGTGCCGGCGCGCGATCGCGCTCAAGCCGAACCTTGCGGAAGCGCACTACAATCTGGGGCTGGTGCTGCGCGAACTGGGACAGCTCGACGAGGCCATCGCCTCCTACCGACAAGCCATCGCGCTCAGGCCGGATTTCGTCGAGGCCCACTGCAACGCGGGCAACGTTCTCAAGACGTTGGGGCGTCAGGACGAGGCCATAGCCGCCTACCGGAACGGTCTTGTCCTCGCGCCGTCCGATCCGGAGATCATCCATAACCTGGCCACGGTTCTCTACGATCAAGGCGAACTCCACGAGGCTGTCGAGTTGTACCGACGGGCGATCGCCATCAAGCCGGATTTCGCCCTGGCGATCGGCAATCTTACCCACGCGCGGCTGGACACTTGCGACTGGAACGGCCTCGACGAGGACATGAACAAATGCCGGGCTTTGGTCCAAGCGGGTGTCCGGGGCGTCCAACCTTTCGCATTTCTTTCGGTTACGGATTCGCCGTCCGAACATTTGCGCTGCGCCCGCCTGGAAGCCGCCGCCGCTGCTGTGGCGGTAACGGAGAAACTTCCTGCCGCCCCGCCGAGAACGCGCGAGAAGCTCCGCCTCGCCTATCTGTCGGGAGATTTCCGCCAGCATCCGAGCGCCATCCTCACCGCCGAGCTGTTCGAGCGCCACGACCGGGGCCGGTTCGAGGTCAGCGCCTATTCGTTGGGCCCGGACGATGGGAGCGCGATGCGCCGGCGTCTCATCAAGGCGTTCGATCGTTTCATCGACATCCGCCCGCTGTCCCACGCCGATGCCGCCAAGCGAATTCGCGAGGACGGCATCGATATCCTCGTCGATCTCATGGGCTACACGAAATTCGCCCGAACGCCGATCGTCGCCGCACGTCCGGCTCCCATTCAGGTCAATTTCCTCGGCTATATCGGAACGATGGGAGCGCCATTCATCGACTACACCGTCGCCGACGCGGTCGCCCTGCCGATGACCGATCAGCCGCACTACGATGAACGGATCGTGCATCTGCCGGACTGCTTCATGCCCACCGACACACGGCGGGAAGTCGACGAGAGAACGCCGACCCGGGCGGAATGCGGGCTGCCCAAGACGGGCTTCGTATTCTGCTGCTTCAACACCAGCTACAAGATCACGCCGGCGATGTTCGATATCTGGATGCGGCTGTTGCGGGCGGTTCCGGGAAGCGTGCTCTGGCTGGTCGAGAGCAATTCCATCGCCGATGCCAATCTCGAACGCGAAGCCGCTTCGCGCGGCGTCGACGCCAGCCGCGTGATTCTCGCACCGCGCCAGCCCTTGCCGCAGCACCTCGCCCGGCATCGCTTGGCCGACCTGTTCCTCGACACCCTTCCGCGCAATGCTCACACCACCGCCAACCTCGCCCTCTGGATGGGTTTGCCCGTACTGACGTGCCGGGGCGACACGTTCCACGGCCGTGGTGCCACGAGCCTGCTCCTGACCATCGGCCTGCCCGAGTTGGTGACACCGTCATTGAGCGCATACGAGGCGCTCGCCATGCGCCTTGCGACGGATCCGGCGCTGCTCGGAACCCTGCGGCGCCGGCTCGAGCAGAATCGTGACACCACGCCGCTCTTCGACATGGCGCGCTATACGCGACGGCTGGAAGCGGCGTATTTCCGGATGTGGGACACTTGGACGGCGGGAAGACCGCCGCAGGCCTTCGCCGTTCCACCCTAGGCCAGCGCGATACCGACCGAACCGCCGGCGCGCCGCCGCCGCCGCGCCGCGGTTCAGGCGGTGGCGCGCAGCCTCGCGCCGCGCGGGCTCTGCCCCGGCGCCGGATAGGCATAGGGACCCAGCGGCAAAAGCAGCGCGCAGATCACGAGGATGGCTACCTCGTCGAAGGCGAAGAGCGGCATGTAGGAATGGAAATGGTCGTAGATCGTGCCGCCAAGCCACGGCCCGAACCCCGCGGCGATCGCGAAAATGCCGAACATCGTCCCATAGATCTTGGCATAGTCCTTGAGGCCGAAATAGCGGCTGACGAAATAGGCCAGCAGGTCCGCTTCGGCGCCGATAGCGAGGCCGAGGCAGACGGTGCCGACGATCGGCGCCGCACCGCCCCAGCCGCTCGCCAGAAGCGCGACGCCGCCCATGGGGAACAGGAAGAACACGATCGCGACATAAGGCGCGAAGAACCGGTCGACGCACCACCCCGAGAACGCCCGGCCCAACAATAGCGCGATCCCGGCCAACGACAGCGCCGAGGTTGCCGTCTGGATCGAGATGCCGCGATCGGTCAGATAGGGCACCACATGGGTAAGCGTGCCGTTGATCGACGTGACCGCAAGAAAGAACACCAGGCACAGCGCCCAGAACCGCCACGCGCCCCGGAACGCTTGGGTCGCACTGATCCCGGGAAGATTGCCCGCCGGCGCCACGTCGCTAATCCGTGCGCGGTCCTGAGGCGAAGGATCGCGCAGAAAGAGCGCGATGGGAATGAAGGCGAACACCAGGATCGTCACGCCCATACCGAGGAAGCCCGCACGCCAGCCGAAATGGAGAATGAGCCGCTCGGCGATCTTGGGGACGATGGCAACGCCGAGCCCGACGCCCGCTTGCGATATGCCAAGCGCCAGTCCGCGCCTTGCATCGAACCACTTGGCAACAGCACAGCCATAGGGGACGGGCGAGCCGATCACGCCAACAAGGCCGGTCGCCAGGAACAGGGCGTAGAGCACGAACGGCGAGGCTGTGAGCATCGAATACCCGGCCGTCGCCGCCGCGTAGAGCAGGACTCCCGGGATCATCACGCGCCTGGTGCCGAACCGGTCGAGGAAGTAGCCGATGAAGAAGCAGCCGAGCGCGGTCAAGATGGAGGAGAGCAGTATACCCGACGCAAAATAGCCGCGGCCGACATGGAGATCCTGGGTGACAGGCTTGAGGAACACACCCAAGGCGAAGACGTTCACCGCGCCGGAGCCAACCAGGAGCCCGCTCATCGACGCAACCACCACCCACCAGCGATTACGGAAGAAATTCATCATCTCGCGCGCCTCCCCGTGATCGGGCCGGGGGTTCACGCCCGCAAGCGCCCCCCGGCATCCATGTCTCGTGCCGGCATTCTTGCACCGCCGCCGCCCAGGGCAAGACAAATTGCGCCGCGCGTTGCGGCCGACCGGCTGTGCCGGATACCCGCTGGCGCGGGTGTGATGGCGCCGCGATGAACGATCGAAATTGCCGACTAACGCCGAAGATGGCGAAGCAGCAGAAGCGCGGCGATGATCAGCACGATGCCCAGCCACGAGATGTCGAACACGAACGCATCGTGAGCAACCGCGAGATGGATGGCCGGCGCCCGCAGAAAGGCCCACAGCGAGTCCATCGTCCCCCACTCCTTATTCCGGCACGGCCGCCGCGCGCTTGTAGCGGAACCGCAGGAACGAAAAAACCGGGCGGGCGCGGATCATCGCACCATTGGCGCTCGACCGACGCCGGCCCGCAGCGCCCGCACATCCCCGGCCACCCGATGGGCAGACGGGCCAAGCAGCGGTAAGATTACCGCCGAAAGGGCGGCTTCCATGATCAGCGCCGAGCAGAACGAGTTGATGACGCACACCGGCGCCGAGACGCCGGCAGGCCGGCTCATGCGGCTCTATTGGCAGCCGGTGGCGCTGGCCGAGGAACTCCAGGGGGTGCGGCCGGTGCGGCCGGTGCGGCTCCTGGGCGAGGAATTCGTCCTCTTCCGCGACGAGGCCGGCCGGCTTGGACTGCTCGACCGCCATTGCCCGCATCGCGGCGCCGATCTCGCCTTCGGGCGGCGCGAGGATGGCGGGCTGCGCTGCGTCTTTCACGGTTGGCTGTTCGACGTCGCCGGACGCTGCCTCGAGACGCCGGCCGAGCCCGAAGAGAGTCCGCTCCGGACGCGCATCCGGCAAAGGAGCTATCCCGTGATCGAGCGCGGCGGCATCGTCTTCGCCTATCTCGGCCCGGGCGAGCCGCCGGCGCTGCCGCATTTCGATTGCTTCATCGCGCCCGACACGCATTGTTTCGCCTTCAAGGGCTTCATCGCGTGCAACTGGCTGCAGGCGCTCGAGGTCGGGATCGATCCGGCACATGCCTCGTATCTGCATCGCTTCTTCGAGGACGAGAACCCGGAAGCGAGCTATGGCCGCCAGTTCCGCGCCGTCTCGGCCGATTCCGACCTCCCGATGACGCAGCTCCTGCGCACCCACGGGCGGCCGCGCCTCGAGGTCGAGCGCACCCCCTACGGCATGCAGCTCGTCGCGCTGCGCACGCTCGACGCGGCGCGCACGCATGTGCGGGTGACCAACATGATCTTTCCGCACGGCTTCGTCATTCCCCTGAGCCCGACCATGACGATCAGCCAGTGGCATGTCCCGGTCGACGATACGCGCTGCTACTGGTATGCGATCTTCACCAGTTTCGCCGGCGCGGTCGACAAGGCGACGATGCGGCGGCAACGGCTCGAACTCTATTCCCTGCCCGATTACATGCCGCGGCTCAATCAATCCAACAATTACGGCTTCGATCCCGACGAGCAGCTTCACCGCACCTTTACCGCGATGGGCACCGACATCAACGTGCACGATCAATGGGCGATCGAATCGCAAGGCCCCATCCACGACCGAACGCGCGAGACTCTGGGCTATAGCGATACGGCGATCGCGCTTTACCGCCGCATCCTGCTCGACGCCATCGCCGGCGCGAGGCGCGGCGAGCGGCCGTTGATGGTGCTGACGCAAGAAGAGGCCGCGCGGCTCCGCGGCCCCGCCGCCATTGACGGGATCGGCCCGACCGATGCCTGGCAGCAATATTGGCGCGACGCCGATGCCGAGCGCCGCAAGACCGCGAGCTGGTCCGCGTGACGCGCCGGCAGGAACGCGGCAGCTTCGTCGAGCGCCACGGGCTCTGGAGCGACGCGCAGACCAAGGCGGCGGCCGAGATCACCCGCCGCATCGAGGCCGAAGGAATCGATCTGGTCCGTCTTTCCTTCGCCGATCAGCACGGCATCCTGCGCGGCAAGACCGTGGTCGCGGCCGAAGCGCCGGGCGCGATGCGCGACGGCATCGGCATCGCCTCGACGCTGCTGTTGAAGGACACCGCGCACCGCACCGTCTTTCCCGTCTTCACCGCCGGCGAGGACCCGCTCGTCGCCGGGATGCGCGGCGCGGCCGACGTGCTGCTGGTCGCCGATCCCTTGAGCTTTCGCGTCCTGCCCTGGGCGCCCGGCACCGGATGGCTGCTCTGCGACGTCCATTTCGCCGACGGCAAGCCGGTGCCCTATTCGACCCGCGAGGTGGGGCGCCGGGCGGTCGCGCAGTTGGCGACGGAAGGCTATGACCTCGTCGCCGGGCTCGAGGTCGAATTCCATGTCTTCCGGCTCGACGATCCGCAGCTGCGGCCGAGCGATGCGGGACAGCCCGGCACGCCGCCTTCGGTCACCCTTCTCAACAAGGGCTACCAGTATCTCACCGAGCAGCGTTACGACGCGCTCGACCCGGTGCTCGAGCTGATCCGCCGCGACGTCGTCAAGCTTGGCCTGCCGCTGCGCTCGATCGAGGTCGAGTACGGGCCGAGCCAATGCGAGATGACGTTCCGCCCGGGGATCGGCATCGAATCGGCCGACTGGATGATCCTGTTCCGTAGCGCGGTGAAGCAGATCTGCCATCGCAACGGCTATCACGCGACCTTCATGTGCCGCCCGCGCCTCGAGCACATGGTGTCGAGCGGCTGGCATCTGCATCAGTCGCTGCGCGAACGCAAGTCCGGCCGCAACGCCTTCGTCGCCGGCGGCGGCGACATCCTGTCGCCGCTCGCCCGGCACTATCTCGCCGGGCTCATCGACCATGCCGCCGCCGCCACCGCGTTCACAACGCCCACCATCAACGGCTACAAGCGCTATGTCCCCTACGCGCTCGCGCCCGACCGCGCGACCTGGGGGCACGACAATCGCGGCGTGATGATCCGGGTCGTGGGCCAGCCCGGCGATCCCGCGACCCATCTCGAGAACCGCGCCGGCGAGCCGGCCGCCAATCCCTATCTTTACCTTGCGGCGCAGATCCTGTGCGGCCTCGACGGCATGGCGCGGCGGCTCGATCCCGGACCTTCCGCCGACGCACCCTATGAGGCGGCGGCGACGCCGCTGCCGCGGACGCTCGACGAGGCGCTCGCCGCGCTCGCGCAGGATGCCTGCCTGCGGGCCGGGCTCGGCGAGGGGTTCGTCGCCTATTATCTTCGCCTCAAGGCGGCAGAGCTGGCGCGCTTCCACCAGACCGTGACCGATTGGGAGCAGCGCGAGTATTTCGAAATCTTCTGATTTCGGGCCGTATAACGGCGGCCGCTAACGTGAGATTAATGATCGCTGTCCCATTCTTCGGAGGTCGGGGAGAACGGGGCGTTTTGACATGACTTCGCGCAATTCCGCCGCGCTTGCCGCCGCCGAGATGCCGGTGGGGCCGGTCGAGGCGCGCGAGGATCGGCGCCGGCAAATTCTCTGGAGCGCCGTGTTGCAGACGGCGCGCGGCCCGTGCCATTGCCTCGTCGTCGACATCTCGCGCGGCGGCGCCCGGATCGCCCGCGCGCCCGCGGTCGGAATCGGCCAGGCCGTCACCTTGATGGTCACGGGGCTCGGCATGTTCCGCGGCACGGTGGTCTGGAGCGAGACCGGCAATCTCGGCATCGAGTTCGTCCCGCAGCCCGGCGCCGGCCGCGCCTGAAGGCCTCGCCCGGTTCGATCGCGCCGGGACAAGCGAGTCCCGCGCCATGCACGCTTCCGCTAGAGTAACGCCATAAGCCAAGGGCGGCGGGACTCTGCGGGGAGAGGGCGATGGCAAAGGTCACGGGTGCGCAAGTTCTTGCCGAGATGCTCGACGGCTATGGCGTCACCCATGTCTTCATGGTGCCGGCGGTGCTGCGCCGCACGCTGGCGGAGATGGAGCGCCGCACCGGCATCAAGCGCATTCAGACCCATGGCGAGAAATCGGCCGCCTATATGGCGGACGGCTATGCACGCGCCTCGGGCCGGCCCGGCATCTGCATGGCGCAGGTGGTGGGCGCGCTCAATCTCGCCGCGGGCCTCAGGGACGCATGGCTCGCGCATTCGCCGGTGATCGCCTTCACCGGCGGCCGCGAGCCGCGCACCAAGTTCCGCCAAGTCTATCAGGAGATCGACGACGTTCCCGCCTTCGCGCCGGTGACCAAGATGAACGTCACCATCGACGCGGTTGAGCGCTTTCCCGACATGATCCGCCAGGCCTTCCGCACCGCCGTCTCCGGCACGCCCGGCCCGGTCCATCTTCAGTTCCGCGGCAATGAAGGGCAGATCGACGCCGACGAAGCCGACATGGAGGCGGCCGCCGAGCCCCAATTCGCGCGCGTGCCGCCGTTCCGCCCCGAGCCCGATGCGGCGAGCGTCCGCGCCGCGCTGACGCTGCTGGAAAACGCGGACCGGCCGGTGATCGTCGCCGGCGGCGGCGTGCACGCCTCGGGCGCGGCGCGCGAGCTGGTGAGCTTGGCCGAGACACTCGCCATTCCGGTTGCGACCTCGCTCACCGGCAAGGACACGATCATCGCGAGCCATCCGCTTGCGGTCGGCGTGGTCGGCTCCTATTCCCGCGAGAGCGCCAACCGCGTCGTCGGCGAGGCCGATCTCGTCTGCTTCATCGGCACCGAAACCGGCGGCATGACCACGCATTTCTGGGCGGTGCCCAAGATCGGCGTGCCGGCAATCCAGATCGACATCGAGCCCGAGGCGATCGGCCGCAACTATCCGCTCAAGGCGGCGGTGCTGGGCGACGCCAAGGCGACGCTCGCGCGCATGCTCGAACAGGCCAACGGCGCGACTGCCGCGCGCCGCCGGAAGTGGCTCGAGACCGCCAGCGGCATCTGCCGCGAATGGTACGATAAGCAGGGGCCGGCACTGTCGTCCAACGCCTGGCCGATCCGGCCCGAGCGGCTCGTCGGCGAGCTGTCGCGGCTGATGCCCGAGGATGCCATCGTCGTCGTCGATACCGGCCACGCCGGCATGTGGATGGGCGGGTTCTTCGATCTGCGCAGTCCCCGGCAGAGCTATCTCCGCAGCGCCGGGCATCTCGGCTGGGCGTTCTCGGCGGGGCTCGGGGCGAAATGCGGTGCGCCGGACCGGCCGGTCGTGGCGTTCACCGGCGATAGCGGCTTCTGGTATCACCTCGCCGAGATCGAGACCGCGGTGCGCTGGGGCATCAACACCGTCACCGTGGTCAACAACAACAACGGCGGCAATCAATCGAAGCGCGGCTTCGATCGCGCCTATGGCGGCAACCCGACCGAGCGGTCGCGCGAGCTCTGGACCTTCGGCAAGGTGAATTTCGCCAGGATCGCCGAGGATCTCGGCGCCGTTGGCATCCGCGTTGAAAAGGCCGGAGATTTCGCCGCCGCGTTCGAGCGCGCGCTCGCCGCCGGCCGGCCGGTCATTCTCGACGTCGCCACCGACATCGACATCGCCGCGCCGCTGGCAGTGAGTTAGCCCGATCGTTTCGGAATGAGGCAGAAGCCCTGCGCCTCGACGCCCAGCGCCGGGTTGAACTTGCTGCGGAAATTCTCGAGCGCGATCGCGCCGGTCAATTCGACGATCTGCGCCTCGGTGAAGTGCTGCTTGAGGCGCGCGAACAACGCGTCATCGACCTTCTGGCCGGTGATCGTCACGCGCTCGGCATAGTCGAGCGCGATGCGCTCGGTCTCGCTGAAGAGACCGCTTTCGCGCCAGTTCGCCACCGCAGCGGCCTTCGCTGCGCCCTCGTCGCCTTCCATCACACGGATGGAATTGATGTCGATTCAGAACGGGCAGCCGTTGATCGACGCGACGCGGAGATAGACGAGCGCGAGGAGCGCCGCCGGAAGCTGTCCCGATTGCTCGATCGAGGCCGAGAGCAGCTTGGCCGCGCGCAGGATCGGCGGGCAATGCGCCATGACCTTGGTCGGGTTCAGGAGGCCGCCGAACCGCGCACGTTCCTTCTCGAACGCCTCCATCAGCGTCGGATCGCCGCCGTCGTCTTCGATTTCACTGACGCGTGGCATGGCGCCAACTCCTTTCACTTGATCGCGAGCGGATTGACCGGCGAGCCGACCGCGCCGGTCACCGGCAAGGCCGGCGCCACGAACATGAATTCATAGCGCTTGTCAACGGCGCAGTCCTCGGCGAGTTCCGCGAGATGGAAGATCTCGCCCACGGTCAGGCCCATGATCGGGATTGAAATCCAATGCCACGGCTGGTTCGCCTCGTCGGTCTCGTTGGGCCGGACCTCGACGCCCCAGGTGTCGGTGGCGATCGCCGCGAGTTGCTTCTTGTGCAGCCAGTCGAGCGTCTCGAACGCGAGCCCGGGCGCGTCACCGCCGGAATAGCCGTCCCAGCTCGCGGCCGCGAGCTTGGCCTCGACCTGGCCGGTGCGCACGAGAAGGAAATCGCCGCGTCCGACCGCGGCCCCGAAATGCCGCTCGGCGCTGTCGAGCACATCGCAGGTGACGGCAAAGCCGTCAGGCAGATGGTCCTGGCCAAGCATGCGCGGAATGTCGAACAGCACGCCGCGCCCCACCATGCGGTCGCGCGTCTTCTCGATGCCGCATTTCTGCGCCCCCGCCGAGGTGACGGTGCGGCAGTCATAGCCGTTCCACATGTGATCGCCGTAGAAGATGTGGCCGAGCCCGTCCCATTGCGTGCCGCATTGCATCGGCATGATGACGATGTCGTCGGCGCCGCGGATCTTGCGGCTGTCGAGCACGCCCGAATAGGCATCGGTACCGGTGCGCAGCATCACGTGGATCGGATTGAAGCGGCCGAGCGACGGATAGTTGCTCTTGCCGCCCTGCGGCCCGCGATTGTCGAAGGCGAGCGCCAGCGACATGACCTTGCCCTTCTGCACGAGCCGCGCCGCCGCGACAACGTCTTCGGGACGCGTGTAGTTGAGCGTGCCGATCTCGTCGTCGGCGCCCCATTTTCCCCAGTTCTTCAGCCGCTCCGCTGCCGCCCTGATGTCGTCCATGGTGAGCTTGCGCGTCGACGTTCCTGCTACCGCCATCGTTTCCTCCCGTCCGGCCGTGCGTCCGAGACTATCCTTCGCCGCCGGGCCACGACAAGGCCGCCGCCGCCTGCGTCAGCGCCGCGAGCGCCCTGCGCGTGTGCCGCGCCAGGCGCAGCAGCGCCGGCACCTGCGCCGGATCGCGCAGGATCGAGCCCAGCACCGGCAAGAGCGCGGCGCGGCCCGCGGCGTCAAGGCCGACTGCCGCGGCCGGCGGCAGGGCAAATCCGGCCGGATCGGCGACCGCGCGCAGGACCATGAACGGCCGGCTCAAGCGCTGCGCCGCCACTGCCGCGATGTGGCTTTCGAGATCGACCGCCACGGCGCCCGTGCGCCGATGAAGCCGCGCCTTTTCCTCCGGCGCAGCGATGATCGCCGTCGCGCCGAGAATGTCGTCCGCGACCGGGCGCAGACCGAGCGCGCGCAGCGCTTCGTCGACGCGCCCCCGCCACGCCTCATCGACCGTGATCGCCGTTCCTTCGCTCACGACACGCCGCGGCAGCAGCAGCGTCCCGGGCGCGAGGCCCGGCGCGAGCGCGCCGGCGATGCCGAAACTCATGAGCGACGCCGCGGTGGCGAGGATGCGCTCGACGGCTGCCGCCGTCCGTTCCGGATCGCCGCCCGTTGCGACCGCTTCGATACCGCGACGCTGCAGGATCCTCGCCTCCGCCGCCAGCCCCGTGACTGCGGCGAGCGCCATCACATGCCGAAGACGGCGCCGGTCCCGTCGCCGCGGCGGAGGTTGCGATAGCGTGCCAGCGCCCACAGCGGAAAATACGCGCGGTAACCGTGATAGCGCAGATAGAACACGCGCGGGAATCCCACCGCCGTGTACCAGTCTTCGTCCCACAATCCGTGCGGCCGCTGCGTCGCGAGCAAATAGCGCACACCGCGCGCCACCGCGGGATGATCGACCTCGCCGGCGGCCATCAGGGCGAGCAGCGCCCACGCGGTCTGCGAGGCGGTGCTGGCTTTGCCTGCGCCGCGCGGGCCGTCCTGCCAATAAGAGGCGCCGTCTTCGCCCCAGCCGCCGTCGTCGCGCTGCTTCGCCAGGAGCCAGCCGACGGCGCGACGCACCATCGGCGATGCCTTGTCCACGCCGGCGGCCTGGAGCGCGACCAGCACCGACCACGTGCCGTAGATGTAATTGGTGCCCCAGCGGCCGAACCAGGCGCCATCGGTCTCCTGCTCGCGCCGCAGGAACGCAAGCCCCGCTTCGCGCACAGTCTGCGGCGCGCGCGCGCCAAGCTGTGCCAGCATGCCGACGCAGCGCCCCGAAACGTCCGCGGTCGGCGGATCGAGCAGCGCGCCATGATCCGCGAACGGGATGTAGTTGAGGTAATAATACTCGTTGTCGGCGTCAAACGCGCCCCACCCGCCGCCGCGGCATTGCATGCCGACGATCCATTCCGCGGCGCGGTCGACGGCTTCGCGATAGCGGACGCGATCGAACCGGTCGAGCGCGATGGCCACCATGGCGGTGTCGTCGAGATCGGGATAATGCGGATTGGCGTATTGAAAGGCCCAGCCGCCCGGCCGCAGGCCGGGCCGCCATTCGCCCCAGTCGCCGATGACGCGACACTCCTGGCGCGCGACCAGCCAATCGAGCCCGCGCCGCACCGCCAACGCGGCACCTTCGCCGCCCGCCTCCATCAGCGCGAGCGCTGCCAGCCCGGTGTCCCACACCGGCGACAGACAGGGCTGGCAATAGGACCGCCCCGGTTCCAGCACCAGGAGCTTGCGCAGCGCCTCTCGCGCGATGGCGGCGTGAGGATCGTCCTTGGCAGATCCGAGGGCGTCGAACATCATCACGCTGTTGGCGATGGCGGGATAGATGCCGCCGAGCCCATCATCGCCATTGAGCCGCTCGACGACGAAGCGCACCGCCGCGTCGATCGCGCGCTGCCGATGGCGCTTGGGAAACCACGGCTCCACGCGCCGCAGCACCGAGTCCACCGCATTGAACACGGTCGCCCAGATCGAGCCTCGCGCGCGCGGCGCCTGCGCTTCCGTGTCCGGCACGAACAGCTCGCGGATCGCGACGCGGCGCGGATTGCGCGCCTTGGGCCGCATCGCCATCAGCACGAGCAGCGGCACGATCACGGTCCGCGACCAGTACGAAACCTTGCTCAAATGGAATGGGAACCAGCGCGGCAGCAGCATGATCTCGACCGGCATCACCGGCACGGCGCGCCAGGAAACCTCGCCGAAGAGCGCGAGCTGGATGCGGGTGAAGACGTTGCAGTGCGCCGCCCCGCCATGGGCGAGAATGGCCGCCCGCGCCCGCGCCATGTGCGGCGCGTCGGCGGCATCGCCCGCCGCCTTGAGTGCGAAATAGGCCTTGACGCTGGCCGAGAGATCGAACGCGCCGCCATGAAACAATGGCCAGCCGCCGTGCTCGCCCTGGATCGCGCGCAGATATCGCGCGAGCGCCGTCTCGACCGTGTCGTCGACCTCGTCGAGGAAATGGCCGAGCAGGATGAACTCGGCCGGAATCGTCGCATCGGCCTCGAGCTCGAACGCCCAGTGCCCGTCGCCGCGCTGGAGCGCGATCAGCGCCGCCTCCGCCGCGCCGACGCCGCGCTCGAGCGCGGCAGTGTCGCCGGCGTCGAGGTCTTGAGGTACCAAGGTGTCGGACATCACGCGCAAGCTCGGAAATGGCGCGCCACTTTGGTGTGCAGCCGGCATGGGCTCAAGCGCTTTTCATGCAGCCAGCACTGCCGCCGCTGCATGGCCCGACCGGATCGCGCCTTCGATGGTGGCAGGCAGCGCCGTGTCGGTCCAATCGCCGGCCAAGGCGAGATTGCGCCAGCGCGTCCGCTGCGGCGGGCGGCGCGCCACTTCGGCCGGCGTAGCGGCGAAGGTGGCGCGCCGTTCCTTGACGATCTGTGCCGGCGGGACCTCCTGTCGGGGCAGGCCATAAGCCTGCTCGACATCGCGCCACAGGCGCAGGCTCAGCTCCTCGGCGGGCCAGTCGATCAGGCCCTCGGCGGCGCTCACCGTCACCGACAGCACGCCGGGCTTGCGGAACACCCATTCGGCCGTGCCGCCGATGATGCCGACGAAAAGCGGCGCGTCGTCGCCGACCGCGATCCGGTAATGGGCGTTGACGATGGCGCGAAACTGCTCGGGTGCGGCGAGCCCGGGCAGGATGCGCGTCGCGACCGGCGCCGGCACCGCCAGCACGACCGCCTCGTCGTCGCTGAGCGGCGCGGTGCCGGCCTCGAACGCCAGCCCCGTCACGCGCCCGCTATCGAACTCGAACCCGCGCAGGCGCGTGGCGAGGCGAAGCTCGGCGCCGCAGCGGCGCAGATGCGCGAGCGCCGGTTCGACCAGCGATTCCGACAACCCGACTTTCGGCACGAGCGGCCGGCAGGCCGCGCCGCCCCGGGCGAAGGTCTCGGCCACCACCCGCGCCAGCAGCGCCGCCGACGCCTCGGCCGCGCAGGTGTTGAGAACGGCGACGGTCAAGGGCCGCCAGAAACGGCGAAAGAGCGGGGTCTGGCGATCGAGGACCTCGGCGACGGTGCCGCCGCGCGAAGCCACGGCCAGTCGCAGCGCGGCGAGATATTCGCACAGCTTCGTTCCCGGAACGCGGCGCGCCTTGTCGAAAATCCACCACGGGACCCGCCCCGTGCCGGGCCGCAGCACCCAGCGCTCGCCGGTGGCGAGATCGAGAAAGGGGAACGCCGCTTCCGCCGGACCGGCCAACGTGTCGGCCGCACCGATCGCGGCGACAAAGCGCATGGCCGCGCGATTGCCCGCGAGCAGAAGATGATTGCCGTTGTCGATGCGGCAGCCAAGCGTGGCATCAAAATAAGAGCGGCAGCGGCCGCCGGCATGGGGTGCGGCCTCGTAGAGTACGACCGCGTGCCCGCCATCGGCGAGGCGCACCGCCGCCGCCAATCCTGCCATGCCGGCACCGATCACGTGCATGCGCGCAAAGCGGCTCACAATAGCCCGTGTCGCAACGCGAGCCAGATCTTCACCGGCCGCGGCACCGCGGCTGGCTGGTCGAGCCGCAACCAGCCGCGCCGGCGCAACCGGTCGAGCGCCGCGCGATAGACCGCCGCCATCACCGCGGCCGGCCGCATCGCCCGCCGCGAGCATTGTGCCATCGCCGCTTCGGCATCGGCGAAATGCCGCTCCGCCATCGCTGCGACAGCCGCGCAGACCCGTTCGACCCTGGGATGGGCGAGCGCGCGTTCCGGCGCGAAATCGGCGATGCCGTGCTGCTCCAGCGGTTCGCGCGGCAGATAGAGCCGGCCGCGGGCGGCGTCCTCGCTGAGATCGCGCAGGATGTTGGTGAGCTGCAAGGCGCGGCCGAGGGAATGCGCGACGCGATCGGCGGCCGGCGACGCGTCGCCGAAGATCCGCACCGACAGGCGTCCGACCGCGCTGGCCACGCGATCGCAATAGAGGTCGAGCGTGGCGAGGCTCGGCGCCTGAATGGGCTCGCGCGCATCCATCTCCATGCCGTCGATGAGGGCGAGGAAATCCTCCTGCCGCAACCGGTATTCCGCGACGACCGGCGCCAGCACGCGCGCCAGCGGCCGGGTCGGACGGAACGCGAAGATCGTCGCCACCTCATCGCGCCATTCCGCCAGTGCGGCGAGCTTCGCTGCGCTCGGGTCGTCGCTGTCGGCAATGTCATCGATGACGCGGCAGAACGCATAGACTGCAAACATCGCGTCGCGTCGCGCCGGCGGCAGCAGCCGCATCGCCCAATAGAACGAGCTGCCGGCAGCGATCACCCGGTCGCGGATCGCGGCCCGCAGCGCCGCATCGTCCTCGGCGAGAAGTGCGCTCACGCGCGGCCCCGCACGAAACCACGCACGAACGCGGCGGCGAAATCGGTGCGCGCGAGCTTGACCCGCGTCGCCAGCGGATCGCCGTGCCGCAGCCGGCGCAACAGCCGTTCCGCAAGCGTGAGGATGACCGCGCATTCGCGCCGCAGCCCCGGACTCTGCACCGCCGACGGCAGCGGCCGTGCTTCATCGATCAGCGTCGCCGTGGCATCGAGCAGGCGCTGGATCGTCGCCCGCAGCGCCGCGCTCGAGTGATTCTTCTGCAGCTCCTC